>Ga0105239_10000013_pt1 | contig 327371 bp, 242 predicted proteins | sample KBSC44metaG_FD_92761 | JGI IMG/M metagenome (GOLD analysis project Ga0105239, IMG submission 92761) | Corn rhizosphere microbial communities from Kellogg Biological Station, Michigan, USA - KBS C4-4 metaG | ecosystem: Host-associated > Plants > Roots > Rhizosphere > Soil | place: Michigan...
CTGAAATAAAACTAAATACCCTTTTTTGATACCCTTAACTTTAATAAAACTCATAAAATATAGCTTTTTTGAATATAAGCCTATCTTTTCTTGCTCCTTTAAAGTTTACCGGACAACAGTGATCAAAAATCCGCACATTATTCCAATCTCTTCCTCTCGAGCTCCTTACTATAACGCTCTTTTAAAGGTATTTTGGGGCCTACGAGCAGGAACACTGCTGTGCCATGCTCCCTTGCAAGCGGATTTTCCACCTCGCCTATCTTGCGATAACTTTCCAGTGCAGATGCAAAGCTTTCAATATTTTTGCCGCCCCGGTCGTCAACATAAATAATATATTTCGCATTAAGGCTGTCGGGCGCCCAAAGGGTAAAGCTGCTGTTTAGTGAAATCACTTCGGGCAGGTTATATTGCTTGCCAAAATGATGCACAGCACCGGCGTCGCCATAATTATCGGCGTAAATCTGCGTGTGCTTTCTTTGCTCTGGCGTTAGTTCGTTCCAGGCTTTTGCTACTAAAGCGGTCATGTCGTCCCACCCGAACATATCGGCATAATCCTGGGTTAGCGGGTGCTGTTTATGGTCTTCCCAGGTTGTGGCAAACCTTGTCATCGGCACCTTTTCATTCAGGAACTTAATGACAGCAAGTGTTTGGTTAATGGAGAAAATGGGCAGTACTATCGGGAAGAAGATTAAGTTCGGCAGCGTGAAGATAGCAATAGCAGCTGTCCGTAATGCATATCCGCTTGTTTTCAGCCATCGTTCAAAGCCAAAGCCGCCGGCAGCAAAAAGCATCGGGAAAGCACCGAATAAGTAATACGGCTTGCCGTGCATTATCAGCAAAAAGCCAAATATCAATACAAAAGCCACCGCCACAAACTGGAACTTATGCAGCCTGAACGAGAATAACAGGAAGATAAAGCCGGTAAGCCAAACGAAAAGCGCTATCCCGTTAATCAACAGGCTTTGTTTTATAAAGTCAGAAGGCTTGTTATAATCCAACTGCTGCTCCTGTAGGGTTTTCATGTGGGTTATTACCGGTAAGTGATGTGTAAATTGCCAGATAAGGTTAGGTAAAAATATCAGCAATGCCAGTATAGCAGCGCCAATAATATGCCTGTTAAGCAGTAGTTTACGATTCTTGCTGAATACCAGTCCTACAATCAACGCAAACGTGAAGAAAGCCATAGTGTATTTGGTAAGCATACCAAAACCTATAACCATTCCGAGAAAATACAGGTATTTAACAGAAGAGGTGTTGCAGTATTTAACCAGCAGCCACACTGCCATCACCCACCAAAGCTGGTCGAATACCACCGGTTGGAAAAGGTAGTCGCTTGCCGCGAATGCAGGTGAAAAAATCAATGCCAGGCATGCTAAAGCTATTGCAAACCGGCGCCCGCCAAACTCAACGGTAATAAGGCCTGTAAACCAAACGATTAAGCCGGCGGCGATGGTTGGAAAAATACGAGCTGCAAATACTGAATTGCCGAACAGTACAGCTGTTCCTTTTGCCAATAGTGCTATAAATGGAGGGACTTCCTTGTAGCCCCAGTCAAGATGGTCGGCCAGTACCAAATGCAGCAATTCATCGCGATGAAAACCGAAATGTGATATCGCCAGTAAATTTAGTCCGACTTTTATAGCAACAAAGATCAATATAAAGATAGAATAGCTAGATCTTTTGTTCTGGTAGGGCATCTGTTATAAATAGGTTCGCGGATAAAGATAAAGATTAGTTTAGAGAGATTAGAGACCAGAGATTAGGAAAAACTAACCTCTGGTCTCTAATCTCTGACCACTAACACTAAATGCGTTTAATATTGGCTCCCAGTGCTATCAGGCGTTTATCGATGTTCTGGTAACCGCGTTCTATTTGCTCGATATTGTAAATGGTAGATTTGCCTTTTGCTGAGAGGGCTGCTATCAACAAAGAAACACCCGCACGAATATCCGGAGACGTCATGGATATGCCGCGCAATTGCACTTGCTTATCCAGGCCGATTACAGTAGCGCGGTGAGGGTCGCATAATATTATCTGTGCGCCCATATCAAGCAGCTTATCGACAAAGAACAGGCGGCTTTCAAACATTTTTTGATGAATAAGCACCGAGCCTTTTGCCTGTATAGCCACAACCAGGCATATGCTTAATAAGTCGGGGGTGAAGCCGGGCCATGGGGCATCGGCAATGGTCATGATAGAGCCGTCGATGAAGGTCTCTATCTCGTAATGGTCCTGGGCCGGGATGTAAATATCATCGCCCCTCAATTCCATCTTTATCCCGAGCCGGCGAAAAACGTCCGGAATCATGCCGAGTTCCTTATAGTGTACGTCTTTAATAGTAATCTCAGAGCCGGTCATGGCTGCAAGGCCGATGAAAGAACCGATTTCTATCATATCCGGCAGCATGCGGTGTTCTGTTCCGCCAAGTTGTGTAACGCCTTCGATGGTAAGCAGGTTTGAGCCAATGCCGCTGATTTTGGCGCCCATTCGGTTCAGCATCTTGCACAGCTGCTGCAGGTATGGCTCGCAGGCAGCATTATAAATGGTAGTTATGCCCTTAGCGAGTACGGCGGCCATTACAATATTAGCCGTACCGGTTACCGAAGCTTCGTCCAGCAGAATGTAGGTACCTTGTAAGTTGGAAGCATCTACATTAAAGAAACCGGTAGCCGGGTCGTAGTCAAAGCGTGCGCCGAGTTTTTCAAAGCCCAGGAAATGGGTGTCCAAACGCCTGCGGCCAATTTTATCGCCACCGGGTTTTGGTATTGATGCCTTGCCAAAACGAGCCAGCAGCGGGCCTACTATCATGATCGAGCCACGCAGACCACCGCCTTTTTCCTTAAATGCGTCAGACAAAAAGAAATCCAGGTCGATATTTTTTGCCTCGAAGCTGTAAGTATCCGGAGCCAGCCGCTCGACGGTTACACCCATATCGCCCAGCAACTCAATCAGCTTGTTCACATCCTTTATGTCGGGGATATTGCTGACAGTTATCTTTTCTTCTGTTAACAGTACCGCCGAAAGAATCTGTAAAGCCTCGTTTTTAGCGCCCTGTGGTATAATTTCGCCTTTTAGCGGCGTGCCGCCAATTATTTCGAATGCGTTAGTCATGTATTAGTTCATAGTTGATGGTTCATAGTTCATAGCGTATAGTTCATAGTTGATGGTTCATGGCCGAAATATACAACGCAAAATTGCTGTTTTACTATGAATTATCAACTATGAACCATGAACCAAATGGATAGCGTATAGTTCATGGTTTATAGTTCATAGCCGAAGCCTATAGCGCAAAATTGCTTTTTTACTATGAATTATCAACTATGAACCATGAACTAAAAATTAATATTTCTTAGGTCCGTTGTTGTTACGGTTACGGTTTTGATTGTTGTTGTTATTATTGTTTCGCGGATTATTGTTATTTGTGCGTCCGCCACCGCCGCCGCCACGGTTATTCTGATTGTTGTTATTTGTGCGTCCGCGATTGTTATTATCGTTTCGTGGAGCAGCGCGGTATTCAACTTTGTTCAGGTTCACATTTTCTTCCAGCTTGAGCTGGCCGCCCGACATGGCATAAAGGTCGCTTATGATGCTTTCGTCGGTTACCGAATCCTTGTTCCACTGCACATAGGCCATTTTCATGAAATTAGCAATAGCCTGTACCATGTGGCGTTTGCGCTCCGGATCGTCGATGTTTTTGGCTTTTTCAATCATCAGCTCGATGGTTTTGCCATAGTGTTTGTGCCTGATGCGCTGGTTCGGATACCGTAAAGGTTCGGGTTTTATATGTATCGCGTCAGGCGAAGGTTTGGGGTAGGGAGAATCCACATCAATCTGGAAGTCAGAGATGATATGAAGGTGGTCCCACAGCTTATGTTTAAAATCGGCAACATCGCGCAGGTGGGGGTTCAAAAAGCCCATCAGGTCAATAACTACCTGGGCATAACGGTTTCTTTCTTCTTTCGTGGGCAGCGCAACAATATATTTCACCATATTCTGCACGTTGCGGCCGTATTCAGACAGGATGAGCTTATTCCTGGTTGAGTTATAATCAAATTGTTCGGACATAGTAATTTAAGCCGGTTAAATAATTTTTAATGAAGAGTTATTAAAATCAGCGCAGACATTTTACCAGGAAAAGCGGAAAAATGAGGCTAAAGTTGAGTTTTGCATGGTGCAATACGCAAATATAGTGCAATTGTTCGGATTTGCAAATTGTTGAATCCGGGAAGTTTGTAGGACGCACTGTTTAAGACCTTGTTTTAAAAAAGTCCATGTCCTTTTCCTGGCCTACTTTATCATCACGCCAACCTTATTCACTACAGGAAGTTTCATAAAATTCATTTCAACAATGCTTTCAGGTAAAAAGATGAATTTCTTATCGTAGATATTGCTGCCGATATAATAGCTGAGCCAGTACTCATTGTTCAAGCCGAAGGTTTGTTCGTCAATTGGTTCGATAAGCTTGTATGAATTGGGCTCAACCAGTGGTATCATATGGCGCAGGGTAGAGGTTTTAACCGGAAGCCCGTCCTTATCACCGTATCCTTTTGAAGTTACCAGCACATTTTCAATCGGCTCGTTTTTTAGGTTGATTAAATAAACGTACCAAATTTTACTCTCAACGCTTTCTTTTTCCAGCGCTACAGCAATGGCTATATCTTTAACCGTATTATCGGGCAGGTCTTTTATCATTTTGGTTGTAGTAGTTGTAAGCGTTGTAAAAGTTGTAGTGGTTGAACATTTACAACTACTACAACCCCTACATCTAAATTATTTCTTCTTCGGCGCTGCCTTCTTTTTTGCCGGCGCTTTCTTTGCGGCAGGCTTGGCTGCGGGTTTTGCCGCAGCTGCTTTACCGAAGCGACTCTTTTTGCCATCCTGCGGAGTTGCGTCGGCCAGGGCTTTGCACTCTTCGTAGGTTAACGTATTCGGGTCTTTGTCCTTAGGTATTTTAACGTTCAGCTTTCCGAATTCGATATAAGGTCCCCAGCGGCCATTTAATACTTTCACTTCAGGGTCTTCATCGAAGGTCTTTATCAGGCGCTCTGCGTCTTTCTTGCGTTTGGCCAATATCAGTTCGACGGACTGTTCTTCAGTAACATCAAGCGGGTCTATCTCTTTCGGCAGTGATACAAAAACGTTATTGTGCCTGATGTAAGGCCCGAACTTCCCAACGCCGACAGTCATCTCCTTTTCCTCAAAAAATCCGACCTTTTTAGGCAGTTTAAATAATTCGAGGGCATTTTCAAGCGTTATGGTTTCTATACTTTGTCCTGCACGCAGGCTGGCATATTGTAATTTCTCATCAGGCGCATCCGGGTTACTTTCGCCAATCTGTACAAACGGTCCGTAACGACCGATGCGTACAGACATCTTCTTGCCACTTTCCGGGTGAATACCCAAATCACGCTCGCCGGTAGCTTTGCTGGCAGTCTGCAAGGTGCTTTCTACCTCTTTATGGAAAGGCGTGTAAAAACTGTGGAGCATTTCGGTCCAGTTTTTCATACCCTGGGCTATCTCGTCAAACTCCTTTTCAACGTTAGCCGTAAAATTAAAGTCGACGATACCGTTAAAATACTGCACCAAAAAATCATTCACAACGGCACCGATATCTGTAGGGAACAGCTTGCCGCGTTCAGCACCGGTGTTTTCACTCTTTTCTTCTTTGGTGATATTGCCGCTTTTTAACGTAAGGACACGGAATATACGGACTTTACCCTCGCGGTCTTCCTTAACCACATAACCGCGGTTTTGAACAGTGGAAATCGTAGGGGCGTAGGTCGATGGTCTGCCGATACCTAGTTCTTCCAACTTTTTCACCAGGCTGGCCTCTGTATATCTTGCCGGCGGGCGCGAATAACGTTCAGTTGCCGACATTTCCTGTAAAACCAGTCGTTGCCCTTTGGTTAAGGGTGGCAGCATTGTATTCTCGCCATCCTGTAAGTTATCGTCCTCATCGTCGCTCGATTCAAGGTAAACTTTCAGGAACCCATCGAATTTCATTACTTCACCGTTGGCGGTCAGATCTTCGGGGCGGGTTGATATGCTGATTTTTGCGGTCGTTTTCTCAAATTGAGCTTCACTCATTTGTGAAGCGATAGCGCGTTTCCAAATCAGATCGTACAGGCGCACCTCGCTGGAGTCGCCCTGGATGCTGTGCTTGTTAAAATAAGTCGGCCTGATGGCTTCGTGCGCTTCCTGGGCGCTGGCACTTTTTGTTTTATATGTTCTGCGCTGGTGATATTTGTCGCCATAAGCTGATGTAATTTCCGCAGCGGCAGTATTCAATGCTAAATCCGACAGGTTTACCGAATCGGTACGCATATAGGTAATGTGCCCTGCCTCGTACAGCTTTTGCGCCACCTGCATGGTGCGCGAAACCGAGTAGCCCAGCTTGCGGCTGGCCTCTTGCTGCAATGTAGAAGTTGTGAACGGCGCGGCGGGCGAACGTTTGGTCGGCCTGGTTTCGAGCGACTTTACATCAAAATCAGCCCCTATACAATCACGTAAAAATTTCTCAGCATCTTCCTGCTTGCTGTAGCGCTCCGCAAGCTCAGCCTTAAAAGCCTCCCGGCCTTTGCCGAATATGGCTACTATTTTATAAGCAGCTTCTGATGTAAATTTATTTACCTCACGCTCGCGATCTACAATCAATCTTACGGCAACTGACTGAACACGCCCCGCTGAAAGTGATGGCTTTACTTTTTTCCACAAAACGGGAGAAAGCTCGAAACCTACCAGTCTGTCGAGTACACGGCGCGCCTGTTGAGCGTTCACCAAATTGTAATCAATTTTACGCGGCGTTTCAATAGCCTTTAAAATGGCCGGCTTGGTTATCTCGTGGAATACGATGCGTTTAGTATTGTCTTCCTTCAGTCCAAGTGTTTCAAACAGGTGCCATGATATAGCCTCTCCCTCGCGGTCCTCGTCGGATGCGAGCCATACCATATCGGCCTCCTTGGATAGTTTCTTCAATTCGCTGACCACCTGCTTCTTATCAGCAGGAACCTCATAATTTTGTTTGAAATTATTAGCGATATCAATGGCGTCGTCAGACTTCACCAAATCGCGGATATGCCCGTAGCTCGACTTCACGGTAAAGTCTTTGCCGAGGTATCCCTCGATGGTTTTGGCTTTCGCCGGAGATTCTACTATGAGTAAATTTTTAGCCATCTAACCTGTTTTTTCTGCAAATAAACTATAAAGTATGCGAAACGCAAATTTGTTTTTGGTAAAAGAGCTGGAATGTTTGAATGGTTAAAGCTTGTTAAGTGCTGTAACTTGGGAAGATTTTAAGGTTGAAATGTTGTTAAAAATAACTTTCCAACTTTACAACGTTTCAACATTACAGCAAGAAATTACATTAGAAATCCACCGCCCAGCAAATCGTTCCCTTCATAGAAAACGGCTGATTGACCAGGTGCGATGCCCGATACTGCGTGATGAAAATCAACCTTTATGTGTTCGCCCATTTGTACGATGCTGCTTTGAGCACCTGCATCTTTGTAGCGTATCTTTGTAATAGCTTCTAACGGCTCGCTGATAGTTTCATATTTTACCAGGTTAAGGTTTCTCACCCAGGCTTCCCTGCGTTCCAGTTCATCGGCAGTTCCAAGTACAACGGTGTTTGTATCGGGCTGAATACTTGTAACAAACATCGGGTGACCTAAAGCAATCCCCAAACCCTTACGCTGGCCGATAGTATAAAAAGGATAGCCCTGGTGTTGTCCAACTACCTTACCATCGGTTAAAACGAAGTTACCGGGACCTACGCGTGTGTCCAGGTCTTCCACCTTATGGCGCAGGAAGGCACGGTAATCGTTATCCGGCACAAAGCAAATTTCATAGCTTTCGCTTTTGCCTGCCAGCTCAACCTGTCCCATATCCAAAGCCATTTGTCTTATTTCAGGTTTCGAAAAGCTGCCTAAAGGGAATTTGGTACGCGCCAGGTTTTTCTGTGAAACGCCCCATAGTACGTACGACTGGTCTTTATTTTCGTCTTTACCTTTTGATATTACGTAACGGTTGTTATCCTGCAGGCGGATATTGGCATAGTGACCGGTTGCAATAAACTCGCAATCAAGCTTATCGGCGCGTTTAAGCAAAGCTTCCCACTTAATATGGGTGTTGCATAAAACACATGGGTTTGGAGTACGGCCTGCCAGGTACTCATCCACAAAGTTGTCAATTACAAAATCGCCGAACTCGCTCCTGATATCAAGAATATAGTGGGGAAATCCGTAACCAACAGCCAGGGCACGGGCGTCGTTAATGCTATCGAGACTACAGCAGCCGGTTTCTTTTGAGCTGCCGCCGGAAGAGGCGTAGTCCCAGGTTTTCATAGTAAGCCCGATGACCTCGTAGCCCTGTTCGTGCAGCATCACTGCCGCTACCGAACTGTCAACTCCGCCGCTCATTGCCACTAATATCCTGCCGTGCTTACTCATAATTTTGCAAAGATATCAATAATCAGCCTCAAAAATGGGAGAGGATGGAATTTGACGGTTTCGTGAGAGAGGCGAGGTGAGAGTCAGGAACCAAGATTCAAGAATAAAGACAAAAGAAACATCACGCATTTTTTACCGTCCTGGCTCTTAATTCCTGGCTCTAAGCGTTTTTGCTTTATTTCTCATACTGCTTGATATCTCCGAATTAAAAGGTGTCCGAACGCTCCTTTATTCATTTACGGATTTCGTGTTTGCCCATCACCACGAACCACCCATTTATAGCTGGTCAACTCTTCCAGCCCCATTGGGCCGCGGGCGTGCAGCTTTTGGGTGCTGATGCCAATTTCGGCGCCGAGACCGAATTGTGCACCATCTGTAAATGCGGTAGATGCATTTGCATAAACGGCCGCCGCATCTACGTTATTCAAAAACCTTTCAATCCTGCCGGCATCTTCGGATATAATTGCTTCGCTGTGCTTCGAGCTGTACCGGGCAATATGGTCAAGCGCCTCTTCAAAGCCATCTGCAATCTTAACGGCCATACGCATATCTAAAAATTCAGTACCAAAGTGTTCTGGTTTTGCGTGAGCCAGGTAATTAACAGGATAATGCCCTTTTAAAATCATAAAAGCTGTTTTATCCGCATATATTAAAACTTTCTTTGCTCCTAAGGGCCTCACCAGTTCAGGTAGATCGCGCAGGCGGGAGTAATGCACCACCAGGCAATCCAGCGCATTGCAGACGCTCACACGGCGGGTTTTGGCATTCACGATAATCTGCGCGCCTTTTTCTACATCGCCAAACTCATCAAAATAGGTATGTACGATGCCTGCGCCGGTCTCAATAACCGGCACTTTACTATTCTGGCGAACATGGTCAATCAATCCCTGGCTGCCTCGGGGGATCAATACGTCCACATAGCCAATCGCATTTAATAATGCATCACCGGCCTCGCGTTCTGCGGGCAAGAGGGTGGCCACGTTGGCGTTGATATCATGGTCGGTTAATACCTGGTGAATTATCGAAATAATGGCTTTATTGGAATGATGCGCATCGCTGCCGCCCTTTAAAATACAAACATTACCGGTTTTAAAGCACAGCGAAAATACATCGAACGTTACATTCGGCCGTGCTTCATAAATAACACCCACTACACCAAGTGGTACACGCACCTTGCTAATCTGCAAGCCATTCGGCATTGTTTTGTCCGAAAATATATGGCCTAACGGGCTTTCAAGCGAAGCTACATTTCTTATCTCCGATGCTATGCCTTCAATACGGTCTGTTGTTAGTTTCAGCCGGTCGTATTTTGGGTCTTTTTTATCCATGCGGTCCAGGTCTTTTTGGTTCTCCCGGAGCAGGTATTCGGTCTGCGCTATCGCAGCTAAAGCGAGGTCGTTTAAAACATTATTGATGGTAGCAGCGTCGACAGTCTTCCTGGCGGCATCACGGGCATTTTCAAAAAATGATACGTATTTATTGGTCATGGCAGGCAGAGGTTAGCATTCTAAGTAAAGATAATCATAATGTATTAATGCTTTCTGATTTTTTTGGCCCATCATCTCGGCCGCTTTTTCTGAGCCATATTCCGCGATACCTAAACCGATAGAATTATTGTTTTCATCAACCAGCTTGATAATCTCTCCCTTTTTAAAGTCTGACAGGATGTTTATTACGCCGACAGGCAGTAAACTCGACGCTTTGGCTGATGTTAACGCCAGCCGGGCACCGGCGTTAACCTGCACCACACCTTTTGCATAAGCTCCTGCATGCGCTATCCATTTCTTTTTTCCGGATGCCGATTTGTTGGGTACAAAATATGTATGAGCAACCTTACCGGCCAGGACATCAGGCAAGATGTTTTCCCGCGTACCGTTGGCTATATGCACGGCGATGCCCAGCTGTGCTATTTTTTGCGCCATAGTTGATTTGGTTATCATGCCGCCACGCCCGAACTGCGAGCGCCCGGAGCTTACAAACGATGAAAAATCGATATGCTTTCCGCTTACTTCTTCAATCACTTTGGCGCCGTCTGCGGAAGGATGATTGTCGTAAATGCCATCTACGTTGGTAAGCACAATCAGCGCCTGGGCGTTTAACATGGAGGCTATTAACCCGGCAAGCTCATCGTTATCAGTAAACATCAATTCGGTAACTGATACCACATCATTTTCATTTACCACAGGAATAACATGATGCTGGAGCAATATTTTCAGGCAGTTCTTCATGTTGAGGTAGTGCAGCCGGTCGCGGAAGTCTTCTTTGGTTACCAAAACCTGGGAGCAGAGGATATTATATTTTTCAAACTCATGCGCATAAGTATTAATCAGCTTTACCTGGCCGATAGAAGCGAAGAGCTGCCTTGTAGCAATTGAATCAAACTTATCAGAAACAGTTATCAGGCTCCTGCCGGAAGCAACCGCCCCGGACGATACCAGCACCACCTCGATACCTTGCTTTTTTATTTTAGTAATCTGTTCAACAATATGTTCGATGCGTTCCAGATCGGGGAGGCCGTCCTTTTTTGTTAATACGTTTGAACCAATTTTTAATATGATTCTTTGATAATTATGAGTCATTTATTCAATAAATCGCGCAATATAATGTAAAATTATATGAATTTCCTATTTTTTAGAAGTGGGTTGGTGTTTAAAAATCAATTTTAATATATTTTTAAGCTAAATAATATAATTTTTTATATTTTAGGTATAAAAAATGAAATAATTCCAGTAAAATATGCGATTCGTCTCTTTTTAATAAAAACTACTAATTCCGTAGATAATATAGGAAATATAAAAATTAATTTTATATTTGCCCGATATTACAATTACAGCGTTATTGAAATGAAACCAGATTTGTATTTTATTGAAAAAAGTAAAGTCGTAAAGGCCAGGGGAGAACTACTCGCTCTTTCAAGCTGTTGTTGCTGATTAATTCTTCCTTAACCGGGCATTAACCAATCTATTTCCCGCATGTAATACCAAGGTGTAAAATACACCAGCAGGATTTTTATTGCCCTTATCAGGGGTAATCTAACCACAATTTATAAACGCAAACGAGCTAAGAAAATGTACTCATCACAAATAAATCACTCAACCTTTAAAACCATGAACAAACGTTTACTCATTCTTATATTATTAATATTCCCGGCGGGTTTGGCTTTTGCCCAAACCGCAGTAAAGGGAGTAGTCAAACGCACAGACGGCACGCCCGTACCCGGGGCCACAGTTACCATCCGCGGCACCCGAATAGGCGTAGCTGCCGATGATAGTGGTAAGTTTGTCATCGATGCTAAACAGGACCCCCCGTTTTATCTGCAGGTAAGTTCTGTTGGTTACAAGCCGCAGGATTTCCAGGTGCTCAAATTCCAGGATGCACCTTTGGAATTGATACTTGTTGAAGATAACCAGCTGACCGAGATTGTTGTAACATCCAGGAGGCGTAAAGAAGTATTGCAGGATGTACCCATCGCAGTTTCGGTTATAGGCGGCACGCAGATAGATCAAACCGGCGCATTCAATGTTAACCGCGTTAAAGAGCAAATACCATCCTTACAGCTTTATACTTCAAACCCGCGAAATACGGGCATCAATATCCGTGGTATTGGTTCACCATTCGGACTTACCAACGATGGCCTCGACCCCGGAGTAGGTTTTTATGTAGATGGTGTATATTATGCCCGTCCCGCTGCTGCAACCCTTGATTTTATCGATGTAGAAAGCATAGAAGTATTGCGTGGCCCGCAGGGAACCTTGTTCGGTAAAAATACGGCTGCCGGTGCTATCAACATAACCACACGCCAGCCCAGCTTTACACCTCACGTTGCTTTTGAAACCAGCTTCGGAAATTACGGTTATATACAGGCCAAGGCTTCTGTAACGGGCCCATTGAGCAAACAACTGGCAGCGCGGTTCTCGTTCTCCGGTACGCAACGTGATGGCTTGATTGATAATGTAAAAACGGGAATACCTGTTAACGACATTAATAATATCGGCTTTAAAGGCCAGCTATTATATAAGCCTTCAGACAACACTTCGATAACACTGTCAGGCGATGTTTCCGATCAAAAACCAAACGGCTATGCGCAAGTATATGCCGGTGTAGCGCCAACACTTCGGGCAGGCTACCGGCAGTTTAACAATATTATTGCAGACTTGGGATATAAACTGCCCAGCCTGAACGCATACGACCGCAAAATAGACGACGATACGCAATGGAAATCGAACAATCAGCTCGGCGGCCTTTCGTTAAACGTGGATACTAAAATTGGTTCTGGTACACTTACCTCTACAACTGCCTGGCGCTACTGGAACTGGGATCCTTCAAGCGACAGGGATTTTACAGGTTTACCGGTATTGACTAAATCGCAAAACCCTTCGAAGCACCATAGCTGGTCTGAAGAGGTTCGTTACGCAGGCGATTTCGCTAAAAATCTGACCGGCGTAGTCGGCTTATTTTACCTCGATCAAAAAGTAACAACCACCGGCCGCGAGGAAGCAGGCTCTGCAGAGTGGCGTTTCGCGCAAAGCACAACCAATACTGCCCAATGGCAAACTCCGGGGCTTTTTGAAGGCTATGGCATATCTACCGACTCGTGGATAAAATCGCAGAGTGCTGCTGCTTTTGCTAACGTGGACTGGCAGGTAGCTGATGGATTTCATATCCAGCCGGGCATCCGCTTGAATTACGACAAAAAATCAGTTTACTACAACAGGGTGGCCAATGGCGGGATTACCATCACAGACCCGGCACTGATAGCTTTGAGAAAAGGAGTATACAGCAGCCAGGCGTACGATACTGATTTCGACGAAAAAAACTTTACGTACCAAATCACAGGTTCGTACAGACCGAATAAGCGCATCAACACCTTTGCGACATTTTCAACCAGCTACAAACCTTCAGGTGTAAACGTAGCCGGTTTGCCTACAATCAATAACGCCCCGGCCTTAAACCTGGCTGTTATAAAACCCGAGAAAACCAAGCATGAGGAGTTCGGCATTAAAACCAACCCGACCGATAAACTGATGCTGAACCTTACTTTTCACAACTCGGATATTAGGGATTATCAAACCAACGTTCAGTCGCCCGAATTGGGTGTAAACCGTAGCTATTTAGCTAATGCAGAAAAAGTAAATGTGAAAGGTGTTGAGTTTGATGGCAGCCTGCAGGCCAGCAAAAGCTTCTCTTTTAATGCTTCAGCCGCGTACACCGATGGCAAATACGTAAAATTCACCAATGCCCCGCTACCGCTTGAGCAAACAGGCTTAACCGTGAACGGGCAGCAGGTTGCATTTAAGGATATTTCAGGTGCGATACTTCCCGGTATCTCGAAATGGGCTGGTTCATTAGGTGGCGAGTTCGACACGGATGCAAAATTTGTGAGCGAGAAATCGAAATTCTTTATCGCTGCCGACGGCTCATTCCGTTCATCGTTTTCATCAAGCCCAACGCCATCCGCTTATTTAAATATTCATGGTTACGGCTTGCTTAACGGAAGGGTGGGCTTTAAGGCTGTTAAAGGATTTTTGACTTACATATGGGCGCGTAACCTGCTTAATCAAAATTATTACGAACAATTGTTACCTGCGGGCGGTAATGCCGGCCAGTATGCCGCAGTATTGGGCGACCAAAGAACTTATGGTATCACACTGCGCTACACGCTGTAATCAAACTTAAAACTAATAACTGATCTATAATTCAATCAAGGGCCGCTGTTAAACAGGCGGCCCTTTTAAATATAAACCGGCTAATTATATCAATACTGTTGGCGAAATACTATCCCGCCTGATAGCATGTTTTAAATTTGTCTCCATGACCGACAGCGTTTCCAGGCAGTTTGCAAATACATTTTGGCGTATGCCACAAACCATCAAATCATCATTTTTCCTGACAGCATCTTTAATGGACGGAATGTTGCTTCTGCCTTTCTCTGATAATGATATAAAATGCTTACGGCGGTCTTTTGGGTTTTGCTCCACCAGTATGTAACCCTTTTGATTAAGATAATCTAAAATAGTCACAATCCGGGATTTGTCAATGTGCATTAATGCGGCCAATGTTTTTTGGGTAACCGGTTCGCACTGCGCCGACAATGTCAACAATACGTCGAAATAGCGATCAATGTCGAGCCCGGCCAGAAGCTGCGAAAGCGAATTCGTATATAATCTCGCTATCCGGTGCAGTATTTTTGAAATGTTTTCGTTGCTTTCCATAACGCTTAATTTAAACTATCGCCTTGTTTTATTTCATCTGAGGCTTTGAGTACAATCTTATCGTTAACTTTTAGGTTGCCGAAAACCTCGGTGGAATCTTTGGCGGCCAAACCCTCTTTTACTTCAACTATATCCGCCTTGCCTGCGTCGTCCCGTACTATATACTCTTTTTCGGTTGAGCGTATGATAGCACTGTTTGGCACCAATAGCGATTTTGCGCCAGAGAGCATCGGTATTTTCACTTCAGCATACATACCTGGTTTTAATTGTCCGTTGGTATTCATTACGTCAATCTCGATAGCTTCCGATCGCATACTGCCTAAGGCATTTGCTGATCGGCTGATTTTGGCGGTGTGTGTTTGGCCGGGCATAGCATTGTAAATGAATGATACAGGCTGCTTTAAATCTACCTTATCTACATAATCCTCCGGGATATAAACTTCCAGGCGCAGCTTCATGATATCCTGTAAAATCAGCATGGGCTGGTCTGTTGATTTACCGGGCGCAACCAGCGCACCGGGCGACACATTACGCTGGATAATCATACCATCAAAAGGGGCGTAGATATTTAGGTAGCCTTGCATCGTTTTTACGGCCGCTACATTAGACTGCTCGGATTTGGCCAGCGCCGCATCCGCTTTCATTTTCGCGGTAGCGTTATCCAAATCCAGTGGTGATACTGAGCCCGGCTCTGCCGCGGCTTCTTTTAGGCGCTGAAATTTTTCCTTACTGGCCTGTGCATTTTCCTGTGCCTGCAAATAGCGGGAGTTAGCGGCTTGCAATTGGGCTTCCATTTCAGGCGCTTCAAGCGTAATGAGCAACTGGCCCTTTCTTACGATAGAGCCTCGGTCGACAAGTACGGTCTTCACAAAACCATTTACCTTAGGGAATAAGTTAACCTCGTTAAACGGACGAAGCTGCCCCGGTAAACGCGCCGATGATGACAACGCTTTTTCGGCTACTGTGCCGTATTGGTATTTACTGCCCTGCTGTTTTTTTCCGGCTGTAAGGTCAACCGGCTTTTCGTTGCCGCCGCATGCCGCAAAAGTGCAGGCGATGACTATTAATATGATGAATTTATATTTCATGGTGTTGTTATGCATTTAATGGTTGAGTTTCTGTTGATTGTTCAGGCAAAAGTTCGGGTGAATCATAAGTCGATTTATTTTGCACCCAGGCAAATACCATTGGTAGGATGAATAGCGCTGCCAGGGTAGAAGCTACCAGTCCGCCAATTACTGCACGGCCAAGTGGTGCGCTCTGTTCGCCGGCTTCGCCTAGGCCGGATGCCATGGGTATCATACCGGCTATCATCGCGAAGCTGGTCATCAAAATGGGGCGCAACCTTATGGATGCGCTGGTTATAGCCGCTTTGGTAGCGTCGCGATATTCCAGCCGCAGGTTTTCAGCATTGGTTACTATCAGGATAGCGTTAGCCACTGAAACACCAGTAGACATAATCATCCCCATGTAGGATTGCAGGTTAAGTGTCGAGCCGGTAAGCAGCAGCGCTGTTATCGAACCTAAAATAACCGCCGGGATCGTTGATAATACCGTTAACGACACTTTAAACGACTGGTAGTTGGCTGCCAGTAACAGGAATATCACCATAATAGCCAGTACTAACCCGCTTTGTAAGCTGCTTAAGGTTTCAGTGAGCAGGTTCGACATACCGCCAAGCTTTGCAATTAATCCTTTAGGAGGCTCGCCGATAGAATTAACGGCCTTTTGTACATCTGAAGTAGCGGAGCCCAAATCTTTTTTATAGATGTTTGCACTTACGGTGAGAAACCGGCGCGGCCCTTCACGGTCATATTCCCCGGGAGCGTAATCCGTAGTAAATGTGGCGACATCGGCGAGGGTAGGGCTGCTCTGCCCTTTTACCAGTGGGATTTCCTTTAGCTCATCCATGGTATTCATCACATATTCCGGAATTTGCACCTGTACCTGGTAGGTATAGGCTGACTTTTCATCCAGCCAAAGATTTTTCTCCGTAAAACGGCTGGACGATGTACTGGCCGTTACAGAACGGGCTATATCCTTTATATTCAACCCGAACTGCGCAGCTTTTAGCCTGTCCAGCGTAATAGAAACCACCGGGAATTTAAGCGGCTGAGCTATCATTACATCACGCAGGTAAGGTATGGCTTTCAGTTTAGCCAGCACCTTATTACTATATGCTTCAATCTGTTTCATGTCCTTACCGGCAACCTGCACCTCGATAGGAGTAGACGCGCCCTGGCTCATGATTTTTTCAGTCATGTCTATGGGTTCGAAGCTGATGGTCATTTCTGGCAGCGCGTAAGCAATGTTTTTGCGCAGTGCATCCTTCAGCTCGTCCATGTTCACTTTAAACTTGTCATCCAAATTCACTTGTAATACAGCCTCGTGAGTACCGGTATTGAACACATACAGGTTACTTGCGCCAAAACTGCTCGGCACCAGACCGATATAGCCGGAACTAATCTCCACATGGTTGTTAACCGTTTTGTTGATGATTTGCAGTACCTCCTTAAACTTATCTTCAGTGCGCTCCAGGCGGGTGCCCTGCGGCTCTTTCATGCGGATTTGAAACTGCCCGTTGTTAAGCTTTGGCATCATATCCTTACCTATAATAACAAAGCCGGCACCCGCAAGCAGGAATACAGCAATAAGGTAAACCGGGATTATCAGCTTTTTTCGGGGCATCAGGTTGGTGATAATCCGTGTGAAACGGGTTTTAACCTTTTCAAAAAAGTCGTTTTGCTCGGGGTGTTCCAGTTCTTCTTTGCGGTGGCGTTCAACCTGCTTTTCTTCGTCATAGTCCAGCGCCTCGCCGGCATGCGCATGTACCTGGTCATGGTGATAATGCTGATAACGCTCGGCTTTTATCATCCAGTTACTTAATATCGGCACCATAGTTTGCGCCAGTACATAAGAAACAATCATTGTTAAGCCGATAGACAGCGACAGTGGCAGGAACATCGCCTTTGGCACCCCGGTCATTAAAAACGATGGTGCAAATACAGCCAGGATACACAATAATATCAGCAGCAACGGGAATGAGATTTCCTCGCAGGCATCATAAATAGCCAGCCGCTTACTCTTGCCCATTTCCAGGTGCTGGTGAATGTTTTCTATCGTAACCGTCGCTTGGTCCACGAGAATACCGATAGCAAGCGCAAGCCCGCTTAACGTCATGATGTTAATGGTTTGGCCGAACAGGCTCAGCAACAGCACGCCAATCATAATAGAAACAGGTATGGTGATTACCACAATTAAGCTGCTCCGTAAATCGCGCAGGAATAGCAGCACCATCAAGCCGGTAAGCAAAGCGCCCAGGCCACCCTCGGTCATCAGGCTTTTTACCGCATTCACCACAAAAACCGACTGGTCAAACTCGTACGATATTTTTATATCGTCAGGCAGCAGGTTTTGCATTTCGGGGAGCTTTTTCTTCAGAGTTTGTACCACTGTCCAGGTAGATGCATCGGCTGTTTTTACCACGGGGATGTATACCGAGCGTTTGCCATTTATCAGTGCGTAATCCACCGTGACGTCGGCTGCATCGGTGACGCGGGCGATGTCTTTAATATAGACAGGCACTCCATTTTTGGTGACGACCGGGATATTACCAAATTCATCTGCCTTTTTAACCAGCGAGTTGATGGTAGTCAGATACATCGTGTTGTTCAGTCGCAGGTTCCCTGATGGCGACATGGCATTGAACTTGGATAATGCTTCAACCACCTCATCTGGCGTTAAATTATAGCTGCGCAGCTTATTAGGGTCAACACTCAATATTATCGACCTTGCGTTTGAACCGAAGGGCGGGGGAGCAGACAGGCCGGGAATGGTTGAAAACATTGGCCTTATGCGGGTTGCCGCCATATCGTAAATATCTTTCAGGCTTTCTGTTTTACTATCGAGCACCAATTCACCAACGGGTAACGATGATGCATCAAACCTGACTACCTGCGGCGGTAATGCGCCGGGGGGGAAGAAGCTTTGCGCCCGGTTTACCTGCAGGGCTACCTGCGCTGAAGCTTCGGCCATATTAGTGCTTTCGTAAAACGACAGCTTAATCAGCGTGAGGCCCTGGATGTTTTTACTGCTGATGTTTTTAATACCGTTTACATACAGGAACTGGTCTTGCAGACGCGTGGAAAAGAAACCTTCCATCTGTTGGGCCGACATGCCCCCGTACGATTCTATGATGTATATAGTCGGCAGGTTTAATTGCGGGAATATATCTATGGGGATATTTATTGCGCTAAGCACAGCAAATATCAACAGGCTCAGTGTTATTACCACAGTGGTAATAGGCCTTTTTAATGAGGATGTTACTAGTGACATTGCTGTTTATTTTAATAAGTTTAAAACGGTGTTTACCTGGTTCTGGGTAATGGCTTTCTGGAATAATGCATTGGCATATTGGTATTTAGCCTGCATAAAATCAGTTTCGGCACGGTAGAGGATATTAAGTGCTGCGTTTAGCTCGATGATGTCCGTAAGCCCGCTTTTGTATAGCGAAAGCTTTTGTCGATAACCGTCATTGGCAGCTTTTAACTGTTTAGGGATTTCCTGTAAACGGTCCAGGGCGGTTTGCATTTCCACATCTGCCTGGTCGGAGCTTGATGCCAATAATTGCTGCTCTTCCTGTAATTTCTTTAGGGAGTAATCAGTGCTGGCTTTTTGGGTACGAAGCTTAAGCTGTCTTCGCCTTAAATCAAAAAGATTGTAAGAAAGACTTAGGCCTACGAGGTAATTTCCCCTGTCAAATCCATAACCACTGGATACGCTGCCGTAATTGCCATTACCATCTATGCTTGAGCCGCGTTCCCACATAGCCGCTTCAAAAGATATTTTGGGATTGTACAGCTTCTTTACCAGATCTTCCCTTTCCAGGTTATTCTGGTAAACCGATTTGTAGAAATTGGTGAGTGGATGATTAGCCGTATCAGCTGTAAATAAATATGCCGATGGCTGATTGATCAGGCTTCCCTCAACGGTGCTATCCGGCACAATGGTTTGATAGGGCAATCCACTGATAGCAGATATACGCAATTGGAGCTGCTTTAGCTGGTTTTGCAGTTCGATATAGTTCAGCCGTGCTTTTGAAAGTTCGGCCTCGGCTATACTGGTATCCACACCGGCGCGTACACCGCTTTTGGCAAGCGACTGGATGGAGCGCCGTATCTGCTCATTACGCTGAATATTGCGGCTTTGTATATTCAGGAAATCCTGCAAGCGAAGCAGCTCCAAATAACTGCCGATGGTATAGGCCTGTAACTGATATTTGGATTGTGCAAACTGGTTTTGCTCTACGGTAATATCGGAATTGGCCACACGATTTTGAGCACCGTATTTGCCGAAGTTATAAATCTCCCAGTCGAGCGCGGCTATACCTAGGTTATCGCCCACAGCCGTTGTAACGCTGGTATTGCGCACACCACCTGAACTGGAGGGTACCATGCCAAAGCCAAAGTATGGGCCTGTAGTATTATTGCTGGTGCCGATATCGGCCTGGTAGTTTAATTTAAGATTTGGCAGCCATGCGCTGCGTGTTTCGGCGGCTTGAGCCTGCCTGATGAGTATAGCGGAAGAATCTGTAAGCAGCGATGGTGCTTTTTGATTTACCTGCCTTAACAGCTCTTTTAAAGTTATAGGGGTTGATTGCTGAGCACGTGCGGCCAAGGCTATAAAAAGCAGCAGCACCATGCCGTAGCATCGTTTAATATTTAACATTTTGAAATTGAGAATTGAGTACGAAAAAATAATTATCGTTGCAGGTTATACCGGCAGCATGTAAAGTCACGAAGTGATAGGCACTTCAAAAAAATCAGATAAGTAAATTTCCGTTGAGCAGGTAATACGGTTGGGTTGGCGGCAGTCTGAACTCTAACTCCCGTAATATGCGATTAGCAATATTTTCAGCGCCAGATAGTAAAGGCAATACAATGCTCAATAACGCAGAGAATGTAAGCAATATTGAATCAGCCGGATTTCTTAGTTTTTTTAAGACTGTTTGAATATCAAGGCTGCTGCCTTCGATGTATTCCTGCTTGCGTTTGCTGAAAGCCTTAACGCAAATGCTGATATGTTTTATTTGATGAAGCTGTTTAAACGCTCCGAACCCTATAAATGGTTTGGCAACAAACATCAGCACCGCGAAGGAGAGAGAAATTAGTGCTGATTTGATGAGTTGCATTTTAATAACCACGTAAAATAAACTACAAAGTTAAGTACAATGTTGCGCTGATTTTGTTTAGTTGTGTTAAGGTAACATTAATGTTGCATTAAGGTCAAGGGCCAAGAACCAAGAGAAAAAGGATTTTGCCCCTCTTGATTCTTGGCTCTTCATTCTTAATTATAAATAATTCACCGAATAGGGCCCCTGGTTAAACAGCAAATCGACAATACTGAGATTTTTGATAAAACCATGCCTGTCCTCAAATACCTGGAAATAGGGTTTGTTTTCGTAAGCCGATTCGAATTTTGGGTTGATGTTTTCACGGTAATCATCTAAATCGGGATAACTTGCCTCATAGCTTTCAGTATAACCGTAGTCAAGCTTCAGCTTCATCGCCTTTAGGATAAACTGAAAATATTGCTCGTTATAATCAAAAAGATAATCGAAGCGCTTTTCGTAAAATTTAATTAAATCATCTTCATAAAATTCAAAATAAGCCGAGCGGCGGTAACAGGTTTGCAGGGTAGACCACTGTATTTGCTGCCACCTGAAGTCGTAGCTTATTTTAACATCTTTAACTTTTGTGTGATTTTTTGAGCCTTTTATAACGGGTACAGTTATGGACAGCAAGCCGTCGGGCGTGTAAATATTGGCGCGGTTGCGATAGGTCTGTTTAGGGAAATGTTCCTCTTTTTCGATAAGTATGCCCTGTTTGTGAGCAACAAGTTTTGTAAAGTACTCAACTGGAGCGAGATAAAACATAGGGAACACAGCGCCTTTTTCAATCATATCTTCTATTTTTGCAGCAAAAATCGGACGAAAATAATGATAAAAAAAGGGCTTTCAAGATTAGGGACATTCTTTTTGTACCTACTGTCGTTGCTCCCGTTTTGGTTTTTGTACATCATCGCCGATATCCTCTTCGTTATACTTTATTATATAATGGGTTACCGCCGCAAGGTGGTACAGGAGAATCTCCGCAATTCCTTCCCCGAAAAATCTGAACAGGAGCGCACAGCCATCGAAAAAAAATACTTTAAATATATGGCTGATTTGATGATGGAAACCATCAAGTCGGTAAGTATGTCGCGCCGCTCTGTCGAGAGGCGTATGTTTTGCACCAACCCGGAATTAATAAAACATTACTTTGGGCAGGGAAAAAGCATATTGGCAGCTGCGGGCCATTATTGTAACTGGGAGATGGCTTGTTTAAGCTTCGGTTTTTTAATGACTGAACGCAGGATGATTGTATATAAACCACAGTCGAACGAGGTTTTTACGGACTTTTTTAACCGTACCCGTTCACGTTTTGGCGCCACCATGATATCAATGAAGCAAACGCTGCGCAAAATGATCGAGTTTAAAAATGAGCTTACATTCACCGTACTGGCATCCGACCAAACACCGACAGCACACGAAGCCCAATATTTTACCACGTTTTTAAATCAGCCTACAGCAGTCTTTTTGGGGATTGAAAAACTAACGAAGGTTGTAAACAGCGTGGTGGTTTTTTATAGGATAGATTTGGTAAAGCGCGGCCATTATACTTATACTTTTATCCCACTTGTTGAAGAGCCGGAAAAGACGAAGCCTTACGAGATAACTGAAATACACGTAAAATATCTTGAAGAACTGATACGCGAAAAGCCGGAATACTGGCTATGGTCGCACCGCAGGTGGAAGATAAAGCCGCCGGAGGGAGTAGTGGTTCATTAGGAAGGGAGCGACACATCTCACTATAGCGATGCGTTTTAAACCCATCGCTATGAGAAAAGCCCTGTGATAGTGTCGCAGGACTTATAATTTGATAGTTAGATAATCATGTCTATATTTAAAGCGCCCTGAATAATCAGCGGGGAGCATGCTGGTGATTTTATAAACACCGGTATAGGCTTATAAAACAAATGACACCAGATATACCCAAAGTAGCCGTAGTTATATTGAATTGGAATGGCGTGAAACATTTACGCCAGTTTTTGCCCTCGGTTATGTCGTCGGTATATGCTAACCTGGATATTATTTTAGGCGATAACGCTTCGACCGATGGTTCTGTTGAGTACATTAAACAGGAATATCCTTCTATAAAAGTCATTCAAAACGACCAAAATTACGGCTTTACCGGCGGCTACAATCGCGTGCTGGCACAGGCAGATGCGGATTACTTTATATTGCTCAATTCGGATGTTGAAGTTTCACCCGGATGGATTATCCCGGTTATCGATTTAATGGAAAGCGATCCGCTTATAGGTGCGGCAGCGCCTAAAATAAGAGCATTTAACCAGCGTACTCATTTTGAGCATGCAGGTGCAGCGGGTGGTTTTATCGATAGCTATGGCTACCCGTTTTGCCAGGGGCGCATGTTTTACGAGATAGAAGAAGATAAGGGCCAATACCAGCAATCTAAAGAAGTTTTTTGGGCAACAGGAGCGGCGATGTTCGTTAAGAAAAAATGCTGGCAGGAAGCTGGCGGTTTTGATGAACGCTTCTTCGCCCACATGGAAGAAATAGATTTATGCTGGCGGCTAAAGAATATGGGCTATAAAATAATGTATTGCGCCGAATCAGAAGTTTTTCACCTGGGCGGTGGTACACTGAATGCAGAGAATCCATTTAAAACTTATCTCAACTTCCGCAATAACCTGCTGCTGCTGGCTAATAACCTGACTTTCTGGCGCGCGACTTTCGTCGTAATTGTCCGTTTTTGGATGGACCTGTTGGCTTTATTCCGTTTTTTAGGCGAGGGCAAACGCAAAGATGCATGGGCCGTTAGCCGTGCCCATCAGAATTTTTTTATCGGTCTGTTTAAAAAGAATAAAACCAAACGCCCTGCCATAAAACATCATGCCAGTCCGAATAAAAAAGGGATATACAAAGGCAGCCTGGTTTGGGCCTTTTTTGTGAAAAAGAAACGCCATTTTACCGATTTAGAACCTGAGCGCTTTTACTAACCGTTTCCAACTCCTTCGCCGTTATCAGCATGTTTATTGGTACTCCCATCGTTTACATTTAGCGCAGGCATGCCGTTAGGGAAGTGCAGGTTGATGTCTTTTTTATCCGACGGTATTTCAACGCCTTTCTCATCGAAAGCACCGTAAATTTTAGTCATCAGGTCACTTTTCAATAAAAGGGCTTTGGTGTTATCTGCTATTACCCAAAAAAGCAATTTAAAGTCTACTGATGCATCGCTAAAATTCTCTATAAATATCAACGGTTCCGGTGTTTGTATAACCTCGCTGTGGGTGCTGATAATTTCCCGCAAAATACCATCGACTTTGTTTATATCCGACCCATGGACAACGTTTATCACCAGCTCTATCCGCCGGTAATTATTGCTGAGCGTCCAGTTAATTACATGTTGCGATATCAGGTCGCCATTAGGGATAATAACCTCGGCGCCATCGCTGGTCATTATTTTGCTCGAACGGATGCCAATTTCCCTCATACGCCCAGAGCGGTTATCCACTTCTATCAAATCGCCTATCTGTATTGGCTTTTCAAACGCGAGGATTATACCCGATACCAGGTTATTGACTATATTCTGCAAGCCGAAACCGATACCCACGCCAAAGGCGCTGATAATAATGGTCAGCTTATCCAGCGGAAAGCCGGATGCAGAAACGGCCAATAAGAAGCCAATTGAAAATACACCTATCCGTATCAGCAGAGCAGAAGTTTGATTTTTCTTTTTGGCAATGGATAAGTCTGTAACACGCTGCGATGAAACTTCATAAAAATAACTCACCACTTTCGAGAACAACGAAGACAGCCATATTACCAGGATAAATATCACAAAGCCGCCGAATGTGAATGAGGAACCGGCAACGGAGCGCTGTTCGCTTAGCAACCCGGAGATTTTATCGGCCACCCAATCGTCCACATTCAGATTTTGCAGCAGGAAGAACAGCCAAAGCAATGCCGCAAGTGTGCCAAGCACCTTTTTAAGCTTCTTTTGAAGCATAGCATTATCTATATAGGCTACAATGCTTTTACTGTCCTTTTTAACCTGGAATTGCAGGAAAAAGCCTTGCAATAGCACCTGCACTACAAAGAATAGTATTACAGCAAACCAAAGGTTAAACACGGCGGTTATGCCGATTATTTTAGCAAGGCTGAATCTACCCGAAAGGTTAAGCAATAACGACAAGATATGCAGCCCGATAAAAATCCTTAGGGCAGTGCAGGTATGCGGTAAATGATCGCTGGTTGCTTTTTTAGCATTCCGTAATATAATTGTCCCGGAAATAATAGATATGATGCTCAAAAGCAGGATAACATACCTGTCGATATTGGTTATTTGGACAAATAGGTTGCTCAGGCCATAAATAATCGCAAGTAGAAATAATCCGCACAAAAAATTGAAGGTCTCGCGAAGAAAATGCCGCCTGAGCAGGATAAGCGTGCAGACCATTACCGCGAGGAATAAGGTTTCTAAGAATACCACCGGCGGATGATCATAAAAATAAGGTACAATAGCCAGCGTCACAATCAGTGCCGAAACCGCCGGGTTACGTGAAATGTAATTGGCCTGCCCCAGAACTGTATCCGGGTTTTCTATCCGATGACGTGTTCTGGTACGCAAATAAAATATCCAGCCCAGCATTATAAGCAGGGACAAGATGCAGATATAGTGGATAGCCGTATCAGTTTTCAGGAAATAACTATATAAGATGCCGTTAAGCCTGACTGTGCCTTTAAGCGCAATGTTAAAATCCTTTACTTGCAGCGATGGCTTTAAAATATTATCAGCCTCCCCTGATAGCGCCCTCGCGGCAAACCTCCTTATTTTAAGGTCTATCTGGTCACTTACATCCATTACCCGGGTAAAGGCTATGGTAATCTTATCCTGCAGTACATTTACTTTTAGCAGGTTGGAGCGGTTAGCCGAATCTGTTTTGTGAAACATTTTTCTTGCTTTGCGGCGCTCATCAAAAAAGGTACTGCGGATAACGCTGTCATAAGGAACAATATTAAGCGACGTATCTTTCGTGAATTTTATCAGCTCATTTTGGTTCGATATCAGTTTAGCGCTTACTGCCTCAAGGTCGCTTTGCCAGCCTGTAAACATATCCTGCATATGGTCCAAATTATCACGTAGCACAAACAAATAGCGCAATGTGCTCGATTTGTGCGTGTTCGTAAGGCTGTCAATTTTATTTAGCCTTCTTAAAACGGGCGGGAAGCCGGTGCTTACATCAGCGGTATCGAGTCCTTCGGCCAGGTTGTTTTTTATCTGGTTAAAAGTAGTTGTATAGTGTTCAACCCGTTGCATCAGGCCGTTTATCGACGTATCAGCCCGGTTAAAGACCCGCAAAACAGAGTCGCGCACATGCATGCGGTGTTTCTCACTCTCCCGTTTTGATTGTTGCTTTTTGGCTTTTTCCTGCGGGTAGCCTTTTTGCAGGCACAGGACAGCCAGTAAAATTATAATTAGCGGGGTTAGTTTAATTATTTTACGCATCGGGATAATATGGTGTAATTAATCAGGTATTGAGCAAGTTTTCGATAGCTAAGCGGTACGAATCCATACCGAAACCGGCAATAACGCCACGGCAGCTGGCTGCCAGCATAGAGTGGTGCCTGAATTCTTCGCGCTTATAAACATTGGATATGTGTACCTCGATAACAGGCGATTTGATTGCCGCAATGGCATCAGCAATGGCAATAGAAGTGTGTGTATAGGCACCGGCGTTGATAACTATACCATCGATGCTAAAGCCCACCTCATGAATTTTATTTATAATTTCGCCCTCGACATTGCTTTGGTAGTAGTCTATTTCAACTGCAGGATAACGCTTGCGGAGGTCGCTCAGATAGCTTTCAAAATCTGTATTACCGTAAATGGATTTTTCGCGAACGCCGAGCAGGTTTAAATTGGGGCCGTTTATAATTTGTATCTTCATCACACCAAACTTAAATAAAAACATTAAATAAAATCAATTGGATTGGCGTTCGGCGATAAAAGGGTTTCAGTCGTATTTAAAGTTGGAGAAATCGCTTTCTGCAAACTCTATCGAAGCCTATAGCAGGGATATTGAAAAGCTGCATCAATTTTCTGACAGGGAGAACTTTAAATGCAATCCGGAAAGTATTTCTCTGGCTCATTTACGCGACTTCATCGTTTGGGCCGCCGACCTCGGCATGATACCCTCTTCGCAGGCCAGGATTTTATCAGGCATCAAGGCTTTTTATAAATACCTGCTGATGGAGGACATTATCAAAAGCGACCCATCGGAACTGCTCGAATCCCCCAAAATAACGAGGAAGCTGCCGGACACGCTGAGTACTGACGATATAAACCGGTTAATCGATGTTATCGACTTGTCCAAACCTGAAGGCGGGCGCAATAAGGCCATAATTGAAGTACTTTATGGCTGCGGGTTGCGCGTATCCGAGCTTACAGAACTGAAGCTATCAAATTTATACCTCGATATCGAATTTATAAAAGTTACCGGCAAAGGCAGTAAAGAGCGCCTTGTACCCATCGGTGCATCAGCAATAAAGGCGTTGAAAATCTGGATGGAGAATATTCGCGTGCACGTACCTATAAAAAAGGGGGAAGAAGACATGGTATTTTTAAACCGCCGTGGCGCCAGGCTGAGCCGTGTTTATATTTTTATGCTGATAAAACAATTAGCTGTGCTTGCCGGCATCCATAAAACTATTAGTCCGCATACGCTGCGGCATTCTTTTGCTACCCATTTGGTTGAAGGCGGCGCCGATTTACGCGCAGTGCAGGAAATGCTGGGACATGAAAGCATCACTACTACAGAGATTTATACGCATTTGGACAGGGAGTATCTTAAAGGGACGATAATACAGTTTCATCCGCGTTCATAATTATTTTTGTGATTTCACCGATTTGAGAATGATTTCACCGATTACACTGATAAAAATATCTGTGTCATCCGTTCATCTGCAAACATCAGCGATCTTAGCTCATTTCAAACTGTAGCGAGCTCAAATATTTGTATAAGCCGTTTTCATGGTTGATTAATTCCAGGTGATTGCCGGATTCGATGATTTTTCCCTTTTCCAAAACGATAATATTATCTGCTTCGCGGATGGTTGATAGGCGGTGTGCGATAATTATGGATGTACGGCCTTTCATCAGTTCTTCCAGTGCTTCCTGTACCAGGCGTTCTGACTCAGAGTCGAGAGACGAGGTAGCCTCGTCGAGTATCAATATCGCCGGATTTTTTAGCAATGCCCTGGCAATGGCAATACGTTGCCTTTGACCGCCAGAAAGCTTCACGCCACGCTCGCCAACAACTGTATCATAACCTTCGGGGAATGACATAATAAACTGGTGGGCATTGGCACGCTGGGCCGCCTTGATAATTTCATCTTCGGTGGCCGTAAGCTTACCATAAGCGATGTTTTCGCGAATGGTGCCGCCAAACAGCATTACATCCTGCGGAACTATGGCTACTTGGTTACGGATATCGGTTAGTGAATAAGCCGATGCGGGCTTACCATCAAATAATATTTCGCCGGACTGAGGATGATAAAACTGCAATACCAGTGCCGCCATTGTCGATTTACCCGAACCGCTCGGGCCTACAATGGCTATGCGTTGCCCGGCTTCTGCATAAAACGACACATTGTTCAAGACGGTGAGCTCCGGTCGTGAAGGGTAGGCGAACGCTACGTTATTGAAGGATATATTGCCTGTTATTTGTTGATTAATAACGTTGTTAGTTTGGCTTAGGGAGATGTCCTCACCCTGCTCATCCAAAATTTCGAGTACGCGCTCACTGGCGCCTACCGCTTTTTGAACGTTGGCATACAGATCAGGAAAGCTGCCCATGGCGCTGCCTACAAAAACGGCATAAAAAGCAAACTTGATCAATTCACCAATAAGAAGGTCACCATGACTAACCAAAATACAGCCATATCCTACAATAGCCACAACAGCCCCAAACAAACAGAATACGATAAATGAAACAAAAATGCCCCGGTATTTTGCGCCTTTGATGGCGATGTCGGCTACGTCACGAATGTTTTTACCATAACGTGCTGCTTCGTAGGCCTCATTAACAAATGCTTTAACGCTGGCGATGCCTTGCAGTGTTTCCTCAATAACGGTGTTTGATTCTGCCAGCTTGTCCTGCGCTTCCCGTGATATTTTCCGAATAAACTGCCCGAAAAATATGGCGAAAACGATAAGCGGCGGAAGTAACAACAGCAGCGCAATGGCAAGCTTACCCGATATGATAGCCATAAATGTAATACCGCCAACCATCAGAACGATTTGCCTCATCATTTCGGCGATAGTTGTGGTAAGCGTATCCTGTATCTGCGACAAGTCGGCTGATATACGGCTGTTTAGCTCCCCAACGCGACGATTGGAGAAAAAGTTCATGGGCAGGGTAATGAGCTTGAAGTAAGTATCCCTGCGAATATCGGCCAAAGAGCGCTCGGCAACATTAACGAACCATAATATTCTGAAAAATGAAACGAATGCTTGTGCAAACAAAACTATACCGGCCAATTTCAGAATGCCCCATATTGTTCCGGGGAGTATCCCGTTACTTGCTTTGCCCTGCGCAGTGTCTATCAATCCGCCGATAAATGTCGGAAACGCCAATCCTACCAGGCTGGACAGCAATAAACAAAACAGCGCCGCGATGAATTTACCACGATAGGGTTTTAGATACGAAACTAAGCGCGAAATATTATTGAGGGTTTGCTTGTTAAGTTTTGCTTTGGGAAGCTCGGCCTCAGGGGCGTTGCTGCTGTTTAATCGTCTTCTTGCCATTTATTTGTCTTGTTTCATAGTTTAAGACGATTGAGGTATCGAAAGATTTTATAGATAAAAGTAATTATTCTGAGGATTACACTGGCTTATTCTATAGTGATGGGTTTTTAAACCCAGCGCTATGGTATAATTTATTTTCTCCGCCTTGTAGTTGCGGTGCTCTTTTTACCTTTAGCGGTGCTACGCTTACGCGGCCTGAAAAGCGCCCATAAAATAATAACCACGCAAATGCCGATTATAATCAGCACGAGCGTATTCCGCGTTTTTTCGTGCTCTGCCTCCTCCTTAACGGCTCTGTGACGAAGGGCATCATTTTGTGAGCGGAGAGTATTGATAGTGGTCATGTACCCAAGGTTGCTGCTTTCGGCTTCCTTTGATTTTGTTTGAACCTGCCTTTGCTGAAACGTGCGGAACTCGAGCAGGTTTTTTAATTCTTTGTAGATATCGTTGTCTGTTTTAACAATATCCATCAATATATCATTGGAGCGGCGGATATCCTTTTTGGTTTGCATGCCGAAGATGCCCGTATGTTTGCTAAGGCTTTCGTCATACAAACCGAACTTTTTGGTGCGTTCCGCCAGCATGGCGTTTATTTTTTTGCGCTGTTGCTGGTAGGCGATGGAATCGGATTTGAATTGGGCAGAAGCAGTTATGGTGACGAGCGTCGATAGCAATAATAGAAGTAGCCTTTTCATTAACCCTCAAAATCAATTATAACGCTATCCCCCAAATTAAGCCCCAGTAAACCTGCGGCATTGCCTTTATTTATGGCAATCTCCAAATGGTCGCTGATACCGAAGAGGCATAATTTCTCGCCTTCAGGAACCTCGTTATAATGCCAGCTTAGCTGACTGATGGTTTCGTTACGCTTAAAGGAGAGCGTAAAACGGCGGTTTTGCTGAACTTTATTAAAAAACTCCTTGGTGATATTGGTAATTACATTCTGGAACGAATCGATATAGATAACCACGCCTTTTATCAGGCTCTTTTCAACCACCGGCTGCAGATTCATCTTTTTATCGATGTCGCTAACAGCTATGCCTATTTCAGTCAGTGTGCCGCCCTTAGCCAGGTGGCATGCCGCCTTTACAAAAATATCTGCAAGCGGGAAATGCAGGAATTTTAAATCCTGCATGATATTAATTTCCACTATCTCATCCGGGTCCTTTTCAAACATCAGCGAAAAAATGCCGATATCGGCCCCTACAAAATAATGGTTGCGGTATTTGACTGCAAGGTAACGGGTACCGGTATTGAAAACGGTATCGATGCCGATCAGGTGTACGGTATCTTCCGGGAAATAATGAAAACTATTCTTTAAAATGAAGGCCGCCTGCTGTATATTGTAGGCGGCAACACAGTTGGTTATGTCGACAATATTTACGGTTGGCAATAACTTTAGTATACTTCCTTTTAGGGCAGCCTGGTAGATGTCTTTGTCGCCCAAATCGGTTGTTAAAGTTATTATTGCCATTAATTTTGTAAATATTTATCGCTAATCTTGTACGTGCAATTGTGAATAGATTTGAGACGTGAGACATTAGATTTGAGACAGACCATCTCACTTCTCATATCTCAAATCTTGTAATCTAAAACAGCTACAAATATTCAATTTTAATTCATAAAAATCGGCAACTAAAAATCAATTTGTATTGAACGAACTTAAATTATCGATTGAGCAAATCAATCCGGCTGTATTGTGGGGGCCGAATAACGATCACTTCGAAATCATTAAAAAGCAGTATCCCAAGCTAAAAATCGTAGCCCGCGGCAGCGAGGTGAAAGTGCTGGGCGATGACGCGGAACTAAATATATTCCAGGAAAAATTTAATCACCTGCTAGAGCATGTTGAGAAATACGAGAATTTAAATATTACCGATCTTGAGCGTATTCTAGGCTCAAAAATAGATAACACTAAAGCTGACCCGTCTGCCGATAAATTTGCCAGCGGAGAGGTAATCGTATTCGGCCCAAACGGCGTTATGGTAAAAGCCCGTACTGCTAACCAGCGTAAAATGGTGGAGTGTATCGGTAAAAGCGATATCCTTTTTGCCATTGGCCCTGCGGGTACCGGTAAAACTTATACCGCGGTGGCACTGGCAGTAAGGGCGTTGAAGAACAAGGATATTAAGCGCATTATTCTGACCCGTCCGGCAGTTGAGGCAGGGGAGAACCTGGGGTTTTTACCGGGTGATCTTAAAGAGAAGATAGACCCCTACCTGCGCCCGCTTTATGATGCCCTTGACGATATGATACCCGCAGAAAAGTTAAAGATGTACCTGGAGAATCGCACCATAGAGATTGCTCCCCTGGCATTTATGCGCGGCCGTACGCTGGATAATTGCTTTGTGATTCTGGATGAAGCACAAAACGCTACCGATATGCAGTTGAAGATGTTCCTGACACGTATGGGGCCTTCAGCTAAGTTTATAGTAACCGGCGACGTAACACAGATAGACTTACCAAAAAAGCAGCAATCAGGTTTGCATACGGCACTGCGGATATTAACCGATATCAGTGGAATTGAAATTGTTTATCTTAGCGGCGAAGACGTGGTAAGGCATAAACTGGTACGGAAGATACTGGCAGCTTACGGAGATATACAGTAGTATAGTGATTGGAGATTAGTGAGTAGAGATTAGTTGAAGCGGGTAGATTTCCAAAAAAGTGAATTAAGTATTTGATAAAGATGTTTGATTTGGGCGCAGAGATTTTCCTAATCTCTTGGCTCTAATCTCTAACCTCTAAAAAATGAACGCAATAAAAGAAACCCATTTTGATTTTCCCGGGCAAACCAATTTTTATAAAGGTAAGGTCCGTGATGTTTATACGATTGATAGTAAATATTTGGTAATGGTGGTGAGCGACCGTATCTCGGCTTTTGACGTGGTACTGCCGGAGCCTATCCCATATAAAGGCCAGGTACTTAACCAGATTGCCGCTAAATTTTTAAAGGCAACGTCAGATATCGTTCCAAACTGGGTGGTAAGTGTGCCGGACCCAAGCGTAACTATTGGCCGGATCTGTGAGCCATTTAAGGTGGAGATGGTTATACGCGGCTACCTTGCCGGTCATGCAGCAAGGGAATATGCTGCAGGCAGGCGCCAGGTTTGCGGCGTTAGTCTGCCGGAAGGACTGAAAGAGAACGATAAACTGCCTGAGCCTATTATTACGCCGACTACAAAGGCTTCCGTTGGTCATGACGAGGATATCTCCAAAGAGCAAATATTGGAGAGAGGAATCGTATCTGCTGAAGACTACGAAAAGCTTGAACAATATACGCGCGCACTATTTGCACGTGGCACTGAAATAGCTGGTAAACAAGGATTGATACTGGTTGATACCAAGTATGAATTTGGCAAAGCGGATGGTACCATTTACCTGATAGACGAAATACACACCCCGGATTCATCAAGATATTTTTACAGCGAGGGCTACCAGGGACGCCAGGATGCCGATGAGCCGCAAAAGCAGCTATCGAAAGAATTCGTCAGGAAATGGCTGATTGAAAACGGTTTCCAGGGTAAGGATGGACAAAAAGTTCCGGAAATGACACCGGAAAAAGTAGAATCGATATCGGAACGCTACATTGAATTGTACGAACAGATAACAGGGGAAAAATTTGTAAAGCCCGATGCCGGCAACGTATTGGCCCGTGTAGAGAATGCCATAAATAATGAACTTACTCGATTGTAATTTTTATTTATTACACAAATAATTATATCTTTAGCTTTTAATTACAACACAAAAAATGAAATTTACGGTTGATAAGCACGAAAAATATATTCTGTTAAAGCTGAATGAATCAAAATTGAATTCATTGATAACACCTCAGCTTAAATCTGAATTGATTTTAATCAACACCGAGGGTCAGCGAAATATCATTTTCGACCTTTCACAAGTAAAATTTGCAGATTCGTCTGGTTTAAGCAGCCTGCTTGTAGGCCACCGTTTGTGCAAAAATGCATCCGGCTCATTTGTTTTAACCGGTCTTAACGATGCAGTTTCCCGACTCATAAATATTTCGCAGCTTGATAGTGTGCTGGCAATTGTTCCTTCATGCGAAGAAGCTATCGACTTAATTTTTATGGAGGAAATAGAAAAAGAATTAAAGAAAGAAGCAAAATAAGCTTCCCGACTGTTTACCAGGTATGAAATTCGAGGTGACAATACTTGGCAGCAGTTCTGCAACCCCCATTTTCAATAGAAATCCTACTTCACAGGCGCTCAATATCAATGAGCGCCTGTATTTAATTGACTGCGGCGAAGGCACCCAGCAGCAGATGCTTCGCTTTGATGTAAAAGCCAGTCGTATCGAACACATCTTTATCAGCCACCTGCATGGCGACCATTATCTCGGCCTGGTCGGCTTACTGTCGTCATTGCATTTAAACGGGCGCATAAAGCCCCTGTATATTTATTGTCCTGCACCCCTTAAAGAAATTATAGATGTACAGCTGAAATACTCTGAAACCGAAATTCAATACCCTTTAGAATACAAATTCACCGATGCAGGAAAGGTTGAAGTGTTGTTGGATAACCAGGATATTACCGTTACAACCATCCCGCTAAATCATCGCATACCCTGCACAGGCTTTTTATTTGAGGAAAAGAAACGCTTGCGTAAGCTGATAAAGGAAAAAGTTGAGCAGATGGGTATTCCTGTGGCGTATTTTTCAGGCCTTAAAAGGGGAGATGATTATACTGCTCCTAACGGGGAAGTTTACAAAAATGACACGTTAACCATTGATTCTGCCGAACCGAAAACTTACGCCTATTGCTCGGATACAATGTACGATGAATCGTATTTTGAACAAATAAGCAAGGTTACCCTATTGTATCATGAAGCTACCTTTTTACATAATATGCTGGACAGGGCGCTGTCCACCCATCATACCACGGCACTGCAAGCCGGCGAAATAGCGAAATTAACCGGCGCAAAAAATCTGCTGATAGGCCACTTTTCCGCGCGTTATAAAACGCTCAATGAACTTTTGGAAGAAGCACAAAGTGTTTTCCCGGATACGGAACTGGCGATAGAGGGGAGAACCTTCGAAATTGGAGAATGAGTTTGCAGTTGACTGTGTACAGTTAGCAGTCACAAATGGTATATATGAGCTGCCAACTGCACACTAAAAATTGCGAACTAATCTTTCTTCCCCCCAAATACCGAGAAGCTCACATACCGTTTAGGATGCGCCTTTAAATCGATAAATAACGAGTTCAGGTTGGCTGTGGCATTTTTCAGGTTGTTGTACATCTTATCATCATTAAGCAACAGGCCTAAAGTTCCCTGGTTGGTGCTTAATTTGCTGATGGTAGCCTGCAGGTCGGCCATGGCTTTGTTGGCGTTATCAAGTGTTTGTTTAAGATTTGCGGACGCGATATCATTACTTACCTTTTGGAAGTTGTCGGTAATGCCGGTTAAATTAGCTGTACTGTTTTTAAGATTGCCGGATACGCTTTCGGCATTAGCCAGTATGTTATTGATATGTGAGCTTTGTCCGCCAACCAACGCATCAATTTTCTTAGTGGTACCTTCTAAAGTCTGCAATGAGTTTGCAATACTGGTAAAGCTCCTGTCGACGTTTTTCTGAAAGTTTGGATTTAATATCTTATTGATTGCCGCCAGCGACGAATCAAGCTTGGTAATCAGGTTCTCGGCTTTAGTTTGAATTGGCTGCAGGCTTTCGGCCAGGCTGCCTTGTATGTCAGCACGCAGCGTATCATTATCATCGGCAAAGGTATTGCTATTGCCATATTCAAATACTATGGCTTTGCCTCCGAGCAAATCAGTACTTACCAGTTTGGCCAGGGTATTTGATGGGATATTATATTTCCGGTCAACCTTAAATTGCACAACTGTATGGCCATCCTGCCGTAAGGTCATCTTAGAAACATTGCCAATCGGAAAGCCGTTTACCAGCACGGGTTTGGATACTGAAAGCCCGTCTACGCTTTTGTAAACAGCATAGTACTTGTTAGAACCCGAGAAAACGTCGTTTCCTTTTAAAAAACTATAGCCCAATATCAGTATAGTAATGCCGATGGCCGTTAATGCGCCTATTTTAGTTTCGTTTGATATTTTCATGTTTAGATAAATATGAGATTTGAGATGCGAGATATTAGATTTAAGGCCGTGAGTTTAAGATGGCGACTGTTGTTAGTCTCAAATCTAATATCTCAGTGTCTCAAATCTATTCTCTATAACCAATTATTGTGATACTTGTTCTACTTCGGCCTTATAACTTCCCAAAGCTCTTACTATGGAAGCTACTATTTCGTTTTGGCCCGCTTCTGAATTCAGGTAGTCTTCCTCATCGTGGTTATTGATAAATCCTGTTTCAATCAGTACGGCAGGCATGGCGCTGTGGCATAATACAAGCACTCCCTGTTCTTTAACCCCATCGCTGCGGCGGCCGTCGCCGTCTGTAAACTCGCCGTTCAGCATATTGGCAAAATGAATGCTTTGCTTACGGTATTTCGCTTTAAATGCATTTATAGCAATCATAGCAGCGGGGTTATCCTGGATGTCTACATTTTGCTGGGTTGCATCCTCCACCTCAAATAAGTTTTCCCTCAGGGCCTCATGTTCTTCTTCTGAACGGCCAAATCTATAAACCAAAAACAACACGCCTTTCCCCGAACGGTCGGGAACTGAAGTAGTACGGTAAACTGCCTTGCCTTTTCTGTGGCCAACTACTTCGCGAACCCTTCTGTCGGACAATGAGTTGCAATGTATGGAGATAAAAAGGTCCCCTTTGTTGGTATTAGCAATTTCAGACCGTCGTTGCAGGCCGACATCAGCTTCGGTCGACCGCGTCATCACCACCTTTAAATCGGGTATATCTTTTTCTATCGCCTTTTGTAATTTAAGTGCTATGGCAAGCGTTACATTACTTTCCTGGGAGTATGACCCCGAAGCGCCGGAATGGGTTCCATTAGGGCGGGTGCCGTGGCCGGCATCGATAACAACCGTTTTAAGCTTATAAGCTGCGGTAACAGTATCCTGTTGTAAAGGGGAATTTTCAGCTAACGAAAAAAAGGGTAGAGATGCAAGTAAAACCGGTAATCCGTAAATCAATCTTTTCAATGCCTTATTTTTCATTATTTTTGAACGCTGTTAACTATATCTGCAAAAATACTATTCATAATCAATTTTGAAATTCGTAAGCCTTTTTTTTCTTATTGCATTCATATTAACGGCACATGCGATGGCTTCATCACGCATCAGCAGCGCGGTTTATTTTACATTACAAACGGATACAACTAAGAAATCTGATACAACTAAGAATAATAAACCACCTAAAGGTAAAAAAACTAAGCCAATTCCCGCCGGAAAAACGGTTCCGGCTAAAAATGATACTACAAAGGAATCACTTGGCGATGTTAAATCAGAAGTGAAAACACATGCGGAAGATTCAACTATTACCGACAATGTGCATAACATAGTTTACCTGTATGGCCAGGCGCGTGTTACTTACGAGGATTTTGAGTTGGATGCCGATTATATAAGAGTTGATAAAAACAACAACCTGTTGTTTGCTAAAGGCAGTATCGACCCGTTAACCAAACGCTACGTGGGCAGGCCGATCTCTAAGCAGAAGAATGATAAACCGGTAGAATCAGACTCGCTTTTGTTCAACTACAAAACAAAAAAGGGCAGGGTGTTTAACCCTGCCTCAGAACAGGATGGCAATTTCCTCTCGGGCGGAGAACTAAAAAAACTGAACGAAACGGAAGTGGCTTATCGCAATACAACATTCAGCACCTGTGATCTGCCGCAACCGGATACTCATTTTGGTATTGTGATAACGAAAGGGATTGGTGAAAAGAACAGGATCATATCCGGGCCGGCTTATCTCGAAATAGAAGGAATTCCCTTACCACTGGCTATACCGTTCGGATTTTTCCCAAAGCCGGATACACGGGCATCGGGGGTTATCATACCAACGTTTGGTGAAGACCAAAAGCTGGGATTTTACCTGCGGAACTTTGGCTACTATATAGGTATAAGCGATTACCTGGATTTGACCAATACCGGTACTATTTATTCAAAAGGGTCGTACGAGTTGAATACTACTGCCCACTATCTTAAAAAATATAAATACGGCGGCACCGTTTCGTTAAGTTACGGTTCGCATAATTACGGTTTGGAAGGCGACCCTGCACAAAAAGACTTTAACATTACATGGTCGCACAGCCAGGATGCGAACGCGCATCCGGGCAGCACGTTCAGTGCTTCGGTAAATGCCGGTACCTCTACCTATTATCGTAATAACCCGGCGCAAAATAATTATAACATTAACTCGTTGACTCAAAATAACTTACGATCCTCTATTAACTATAGCAAAACTTTTACAGGTACACCATTTAACTTAAGCCTTGGCCTTTCGCATAGCCAGGATTTAACCAACAAGACGGTTACCCTGCAATTGCCTACGCTTAGCTTCACCATGGCGTCTATCAACCCGTTCGATTCAAAAGACAGGGTGGGCGAGCAAAAATGGTATCAAAAGATAAACGTGAGCTACAGTTTATCGGCTACTAACGATCTGGATAATATTCCTGAGGCACAGTTGTTTAAAGGCAGCACACTCGCAAAAAAAATGCAAACAAGGGCTGTGCACAACGTTCCTATCGGGCTTAGCCTCAATATTCTCAAATATTTCCAATTCAGTTCATCAGCAACTTATGTTGAGCACTGGTATCTTCAAACTGTTAATAAACGCTTTATACGCGGGAATACTTTGCCAAACGGTTTACCTAATGATAACCCCACCTATCCCTTTACCGACACCGTCAGTGGGTTTAAGAGGGGCGACTCATATAATTTAAGTACAGGTATTTCAACCAAAGTTTATAGTACTTTTAACTTTAAAAAAGGAAACATTGTTGCCATAAGGCACGTGATGACACCAAGCATCAGCTTCAACTACAGCCCTAACTTTGCTGACCCGAGCTACGGCTACTACAAAACGATAGTAAGCAATGCTAATGTGCCGCTGCCTATAACAACTAATACCTATTCTATTTTTCCTGATAACTTTCCATCGGCGGGCAAGCAGGCGGGTATAAGCTTTAACCTGGATAATACGATTGAAATGAAGCTGAAGCCAAAAACTACGGACACTTCCGGAAAGGCAAGAAAGGTTCACCTTATCGATGGCTTCTCGCTTTCAACGTTCTATAACTTTGCGCAGGATTCATTAAAGCTGTCGCCGATTTCATTCTCGGCGCATACGGCTATATTTAATCAAAAGGTGAATGTCAGTATATACGGCTCTTTAAATCCTTACGTTACCCAGGTTATAGATACTATACAAAACGGTGTGATATCAAGGTATGCGCATGAAATTAACCGTTATACTTTCCAGGATGGCATGTTTCCGCGGCTGACGACCATCAGTTTATCGTTAAGCGGAAGTTTAAACTCCACATCTTTCAAACCAAGGCCACCGGTTCAACCGACTAATACATTACAAACCATAACGCCACTGCAGGCGCAAAAACTGGCCTTTATAAACAGCGACCCGAGTGCTTATGTGGATTTTAACGTACCCTGGAACCTGTCGTTTAACTACAACTTTAGCTTCAATAACAACGTTATCAATACAAACTCAACTAATACGCTTATGCTGAGCGGTGATGTTAATATTACATCAAAGTGGAAGGTTCAATATAACACCAATATCGACATCCGGCAGGGTAAACTGGCAGTAAGCTCGTTCGGTATATATAGGGATTTGCACTGTTGGGACCTGAATGTTCAATGGGTGCCCTTCGGCATTTACAAATCGTATAACGTAACTTTGAAAGTTAAAGCGGCAGTTTTGCAGGACTTGAAACTTAGCAAACGAAGCGATTATAACAGCAATTCATACTTTAACGGCAACTGATAATGCTTGCGGAAATAATTACTATAGGCGATGAGATACTCATCGGGCAGATTGTCGATACCAATTCGGCCTGGATGGCGGCGCAACTGAATAATATCGGTATCAGGATAAAACAAATCTCTTCCGTATCTGATGACCGGGAACATATTCTGACCGCCCTGGCTGAAGCCGCAAAACGTGCCGATGTTATTTTAATAACCGGCGGACTTGGACCAACCAAAGACGACATCACCAAGAAAACGATTGCCGAATATTTTAACGTAGGGATGGTTGAAAATAGAGAAGCGCTGGAGAACGTGTACAGCATTTTTGCGAAATACAACCGGCCGATGCTTGACGTAAACCGTTCACAGGCCCTGGTTCCTGAAAATTGCGAAGTTATACCCAATAACAACGGTACTGCCCCGGGGATGTGGTTTAATGAGGGAGGTAAAGTTTACGTATCGATGCCGGGAGTGCCGCACGAGATGATGTATATGATGGAGGAGACGGTTATACCGAAGCTAAAATTGACATTGAAGTTGCCATTCATCATTCATAAAACCATTTTAACGGTGGGCGAAGGGGAATCCTACCTGGCGGAAAGAATTGCCGATATTGAAGATGCGCTGCCGCCGTATATAAAGCTGGCTTATTTGCCTAAGCTCGGCCAGGTTCGTTTACGATTAAGCGGATACGGCGATAACGAAACGCAGCTAAAAGCCAATATAAGCGATTTCGCAGCCAGGATTACCGGGCGCGTCGCCAATGTTGTAGCTGCCGAAGAGGATATCACCATAGAAGAAGCCATATTAGACTACATGGCCGGTAAAGGCCTCACTTTGTCAATAGCAGAAAGTTGCACAGGCGGTTATATCTCCCATATAATTACACGGCATCCCGGCGCGTCAAGGGTTTTTTTGGGAGGAACAGTATCTTATGCCAATGATTTAAAGGAGAGTGTCCTGGACGTAAAGCACGAAACACTAAGTACCTTTGGCGCTGTAAGTGAACAGACAGTTACAGAAATGGTTGAAGGCGCTTTGCGTAATTTCAAATCAGATTATGCAATAGCTGTTACCGGTATTGCGGGGCCTGATGGGGGCACACCTGATAAGCCTGTCGGTACAATATGGGTAGCGGCGGCAAATGTTGATAAGACTATGGTAAAGAAATTAACATTTGGTAATAAACGGCTTCAAAACATCGAAAGAACGGCAATTTCGGCATTGAACATGTTGAATACTTTACTCCGGAATACTGATAAATAACCGGAAAATCCACTAATTTTGACCGACAATCTATTTATTGTGTATGGCTAAATATAAACTGTTGCTGCCAAAAATGGGCGAAAGTGTTGAAGAAGCAACTATAATCAGGTGGACTAAAAAACCGGGTGATTTTATAGAAGCTGATGAAACAGTAATGGAAATCGCCACTGATAAAGTGGACTCCGATGTTCCATCGCCTGTCTCCGGAAAATTAGTTGAACAGCTTTATAAAGACAACGACGTGGTTAAGGTTGGCGCGGCGATAGCCGTTATCGAAACCAACGAGCCTGAGCCTGTTGCTGTTTCGGCTACGCCCGCAACACCTCAGCCGCAGCAGGAGCATTTGCCTCCACCTGTGCCTGCAGCGCCAGCTCAGCCACCTGTGCAACATACGCCGCCACCTCTTCCGGTTGAAGCTTATAAACCGCCGGTACAATCAACGCCACCGCCTGTTGCTAATACGCCATGGTCGAATCCTGCGCCTAAACAGCCGGAGGAACCTAAGCAACCCGTATTCGCAGAGCCTGTTTCAGTACCCTATATAGAGCAGATATCGCAAAGCGCACATGATAAGACGGGCGACACCAGCAAAGGTGACGGACGTTTTTACTCGCCTTTGGTAAAAAATATTGCCGCCCAGGAAGGCATCAGCAATGCCGAGCTGGACAAGATACCAGGCACAGGAGCAGAGGGCCGTTTAACTAAAGATGACCTGCTGGCTTACGTACAGCAACGCTCGCAATCTGAAGCTACTCAGCCTGTTTTCCATGAGGCAAACGGACAAGCTACAGCGCCGGTAGTTGAAAAAGCTTTGGAGCCTGTTTATGAGGCCACTAAGCCGGAACCGTTAGCCGAAGAGCCCAAAGCGGAACCTGTTTACGAAGCGCCAAAACAAGAAGCTCCCAAAGCGGAAGCCACGCCTGCACCTGCAAAAGAAGAACCTAAGAGCGTTTCGCTTTCGGGTGGTGATGAAATTATAGAAATGGACAGGATGCGCCGGTTAATTGCTGATCACATGGTGATGAGCAAGCATACCTCGCCGCACGTAACATCCTTTGTTGAAGCTGATGTAACCAACCTGGTGTTGTGGCGTGAAAAAATCAAATCGAGCTTTGAGAAACGCGAAGGGCAAAAAATTACCTTTACGCCGATATTCATCGAAGCAGTTGTTCGTGCTATTAAGGATTACCCGATGATAAACGTCCAGGTAAATGGCACGCAGATTATCAAAAAGAAAGATGTTAATATCAGCATGGCGACTGCTTTACCAAGCGGCAACCTGATAGTGCCTGTAATAAAAAAGGCCGATGAGCTGAACCTGGTAGGTTTAACCAAAGCCGTAAATGACCTGGCCGATCGTGCGCGCAATAACAAACTAAAACCAGATGATGTGCAGGGCGGTACATTCACACTTACTAACGTAGGCTCATTCGGTAACGTTATGGGTACGCCTATTATTAACCAGCCGCAGGTTGCTATTTTAGCGGTTGGTGCTATACGCAAAAAACCTGCAGTTATCGAGACTTTACAGGGCGATATGATTGGCATCCGCCACATGATGTTCCTTTCATTATCATACGACCATCGCGTTGTTGACGGTGCATTGGGTGGTTCGTTTGTGAGAAGGGTTGCCGATTATTTGGAGAACTGGGAAACGGACAGAGAGATATAAACTATGGCACCCCAACCCCTAAAGGGGAGTGAAAAATATATGAGACGCCCAATAAAGGCGTCTTTTTTATTTATATACCGCTTGTACCAACTTGTATAAACATGAATAGCCTGTGAATTGCTTCCATTCGCATCTTTAGTGAGATTTGAATAGATAACAACTAAATCACTACCAAATTTATTATACGATGGAAAAGCAGAAGAGGAAAAGGCTGTTACGATGGCTTTTATTTGCCGGATTTATAACCGGCAGCATTGATGCCCTAATGGCAATAATAACCAATAGTAAAATCCCGCCAGAAATAATTTTTAAATACATAGCAAGCGGTGTATTCGGAAAACTTGCCTTTACGCCCGGCAGCGAAATGGTTATTTACGGCGTATTGTTCCATTACTGGATAGCGTTTGCCTGGACTGTTTTATTTTTTATCCTTTACCGGCAGTTAATTCACCTGTTGAAGTTCCGTGTTTTATTTATACTGTTTACGGGCCTGGTAATTTGGTCGATTATGAACCTGGCTGTTGTGCCGCTAAGCCAAACCGCTCCGCAGCCTATGCATCTGATTGGCGCGTTAAAGAATATTGCAATATTGATTTTTGCCTTCGGGTTGCCGATTACCATAATTGCGGACAGATACTACTCTTTAAATTCAGCGTCCGAAGAGACTTACGAAGTCTTCAAGACTTCGTAAGTCTTCCACGATAGTCTTCACGATAATGGGGGAAATAGTTAATAGTTAAATTGGAAAAAAGACGGCCCCATTATGGGGCCGCTTTTTATAAAACTATAAAACCTGAAAAAAAGTTCTTATAACACCGCGGCTTCTTCGGCAACAGCAGTTGTAGCTAAATTTATGCCGGTAAGCTGGTCGGCAAATGCCACGAAAGCACCGCTGCGGGCAATCAGCTCCTGGTTATCAACAAGGCTTTGCAGGTTAACCTTGCCGATGATAAACTTGTAATCTCCCGAGAAATAACGTTCCTGTATACTGATGAAGTTAATAGCGTCAACAAGTTCTTCTTTATCATATCTCAGGTAGATATTCAGCTCAATGTTATTGGTGAAATTCAAACCGCCGCGGGCTTTTGCTTTTTTGTACTCGTATTGGTAGTCATATCGAAGTGCAGCGATATCCGACAATACTGCTGAACCTGTTGGATGCCCTCCAGCTCCTTTACCAAAAAAGAATTGCTGGTCGGCGAAAGCAGCCTGTACAATCACACCGTTGTATTCGTACTCAACGTTGTACAGGAATTCTTTTTCGTTCACAAATTTTGGCAGTACAAAGAGTGCTACATGCTCGTTGTCAAGCTCTTTGGCAACCGGAACCAGTTTTATTTTAAGGTTCTTCTCGCGTGCGTATTGCAAATCGTGCGAGCCAAGGTTTTGTATGCCGATATTGAAAACGTCATCAGGTTTAACGATAACACCATAGGCATGCGCCGCAGCTATTACAAGCTTATATTTTGCATCGAAGCCGCCTACGTCGCTGGTTGGATCGGTTTCAGCAAAGCCAAGGTCTTGCGCCTGCTGTAAAGCCATGTCATAGCTTAACCCTTCGTTAAAACCTTTTGACAGGATATAATTTGACGACCCGTTAAAAATTCCGCTTACGGAGTGTAGTAATTCGTTGTCATAATACTCTTCCAGGTTTCGAATGATCGGAATACTGCCGCATACAGAACCCTCGTATAATAACGATGTGCCATGTTTTTGCTGTAGCTCAATAAGTTCATCTAAGTGCAGGGCAATCATTTTCTTACTGGCCGATACCACATTTTTTCCCGAACTTAAAGCACGTGATACAATTTCGAATGCCGCTTCGGTATCATTTATCAGCTCAACAATCGTGTTTATTTCCGGATTATTAAGCAACTCTTCCTTGTCGGTAGTAAATAAATGCGACGGCAGTGAGCGTTTTTTGGTCGCGTCTTTTATCGCAATTTTAACGATCTCGAGGTTTAGGTTTTTGGTCCGGATAATGTCATACAAGCCCTGGCCAACAACGCCAAAGCCAAATAGTCCTATGTTTAATTTTTTACTCATCAGGCAGTCTGTTGCAATTCAATTATTTTTCCTCTTACGTCTGTTTTGAAAAAGGATTTAATGATATTAGTTAATGGTTCTGTTTCTATTAAAAATCCGTCGTGGCCGTAAAAAGAATCCAGTTCGGCAAATGCTGCTTTAGGTATGTGCTGAAAAAGATATTGCTGCTCTTCGATAGGGAACAGAACATCTGACTTTATGCCGATCACCAGCGTACGTGCTTTTACCAGGCTAAGTGCTTTTTCAACACCGTTTCTGCCGCGGCCTACGTTATGCGAGTCCATGCTTTTAGAGAGATACCAGTAGCTGTACGCATTGTACCGGTTCACTAGTTTTTGGCCCTGGTAGTTTTGATAGGAAGAAGCCTTGTAATTATCGGTGTGGTCATCCTTATCTTCCTGCTGGGTTACGCTATAAGTTTTATAATTACGGTAGGAAAGTAGTGCGATGCTACGCGCTGCGCTCAGACCTTTCTGACCTCCATCAAGCGTATTCGAATAGAAGGTAGCATCGGCGCTGATAGCCATACGCTGTGATTCATTAAAGGCTATGCCCCATGGCGAGTGTTTTGCATTTGTGGCGATAAGTACCAGGTTTTTTATCTTTTCAGGCGCTATAATCGACCATTCAAGTGCCTGCTGACCGCCCAATGAGCCACCAATCAGTATCTCAATATTTTGTATGCGGAGATAATCAGCAAGGATACCATGGGCTTTTACTATATCCCTCACGGTAAACTGCGGAAATGAAAGGTAATAGGGGTGCCCGGTTGCAGGGTTAATACTTAACGGGCTGCTGCTGCCATAATGCGAGCCGAGGATGTTAGCGCAAACTATAAAATGATCGCCGGGGTTAAAATAATCGTTCTCGCCAACAAAACCCTTCCACCAGTCAAAAACGTCGGAGTTTGCAGTGAGGGCATGGCATACCCACACCACATTGTCCGCGTTTTTGTTCAGTTTTCCATAGGTATGGTAACCAATTTCAAGCTCTTGCAGTTGTTCACCAGATTCAAGTTGAAATGGCTTGTTATATTTAAATATTTCCGTCATTAATAGTTCTTAAGTTTTGTACTCCATCTTTAGTCATTCCTGGTGTTCATCAGCAATTTTGCCCTCCAGCTAATGAACGAATACCTAACGATTACTTTATCTTTTCAAATGCCTGTTGCAGGTCTGCTTTTATATCGTCGATATGTTCTATTCCCACAGAAATTCTTAATGAATTGGGGAAAACACCCGCTGATAGTTGTTCCTCATCGCTTAACTGCTGGTGTGTGGTCGCCGATGGTTGTATAATCAGGGTCTTGGCATCACCCATATTCGCCAGGTGACTAATCAATTGCAGGCTATCGATAAGTTGGCTGGCTTTTTCTTTACTGCCTTTAATATCAAAAGTTAACACTGCTCCAAAACCGTTTTTTAAATATTTTTTAGCAAGCTGATGATGTGGCGATGACGCCAGGCCCGGATAATTTACCTTCTCAACCTGTGGATGCTGCTCCAGCCATTTGGCCAGTTCAAGCGCGTTATCCACGTGCCGCTGTACCCGGAGTGACAGTGTTTCCAGCCCCTGGATATTCAACCATGCATTAAAAGGTGATTGCGAAGGACCGAAATCGCGCAAGCCTTCAACACGTGCGCGAATGATGAACTGGATATTGCCAAATGGCCCGCCTATGCCGAATACATCGGCAAATACCAATCCATGGTAACCTTCAGATGGTTCTGTAAATTGCGCGAATTTGCCATTTCCCCAGTTATAATTACCACCATCTACAATAACGCCGCCAATGCTGGTACCGTGACCGCCAATCCATTTGGTCGTCGATTCAACTACCACGTGCGCGCCATGTTCAAGTGGCCGGAACAGGTAACCTGCTGCGCCGAAAGTGTTATCTACTATTAACGGCAAATCGTGCTTTTGAGCGAGCGCTGATACTTTTTCAAAATCGGCTATATTAAAGCCGGGGTTGCCAATGGTTTCGAGGTATATAGCCTTTGTCTTATCGTCGATTAAAGTTTCCAGGTTTTCGGCAGTATCGTCTTTTGCAAAGCGGGCATCAATGCCCAATCTTTTAAAAGCTACTTTAAACTGGTTATAAGTTCCGCCGTACAAAAACGGCGAGGTAACAAAATTATCGCCGGCTTGAAGGATATTATTTAGCGCTAAAAACTGTGCCGCCTGTCCGGAAGCTGTCGCCAAAGCTGCAACACCGCCCTCAAGGGCAGCAATGCGCTTCTCAAAAACATCTGTGGTCGGGTTCATTATCCTCGTATAAATATTGCCGAACTCCTTCAAAGCAAAGAGGTTTGCGCCATGCTCGGCATTTTTAAATACGTAAGACGTAGTTTGATATAAAGGCACAGCGCGTGAACCTGTTGTTGGGTCAACCTCCTGGCCTGCATGCAATTGCAGTGTTTCGAATTTTAAATTTGCTGATGACATATGTTTTAAGATTTGATGTTTAACGAAATTTGTTGATTAACCGGACACAATGGCGGAAAACCACCTTGTGATACACGTACATTTCGGGAAAAGAAAAGTAAAACGTGTTAAGGGTTAGCAACAGCAACACATGCGCATACCGCTGTTAGCATAGCTGTAGCAGTAAACCGGTACAGGTTTTTGCGCCTTAAAAATGTCTTGAAGAATAGTGTAAATTAAACTTTTCATGGTTGTTAATTTATATTTCCCGGGATATTTACCGGGTAAGGAATTGGCACCTTCTCCACCCTGGAGGGTTGCCAGCGGGTCATTGAGCCTAATCTCTCGCCGCTTCTTTATAAATCAAAACCTTTTGCGGAGGTAATGATCATGGTATCGCTACCAAATATTGTTGCAAATATAGGGTGATTGAAATTGATTTTCCAAATTTTATTTTCTTTTTGAGGCGACAAGAGGAAGTGAAAGGTTAAAGGCGAAGGGTAAAAGGGTTTAAATGCGGAAGTCGGATTGCCAAATTCGGAATACTTTGACTTACTGTATTTCTAAACCTTTCGCCTTTTACCTTTCAGTTTTCACCTTTTTACGCTACCCCAGCGCCTGCTCAAGGTCAGCAATCAAATCGTCGATATGTTCTAATCCAACTGAAACCCGCAGCAAATTAAAAGGTGTTTTAGTATCAGGACCTTCAACTGTGGCGCGATGCTCTACAAGGCTTTCCACACCGCCGAGGCTGGTAGCACGGGTAAATAATTTAAAACCATTAATAACGCGCTTCGCCCCATCCTCGCCTCCCTTAACATTGAATGACAGCATCGCTCCGAACGCAATCATCTGCTGTTTAGCAGTTTCATGCTGTGGGTGCGATGGAAGACCAGGGTACATAACCGCTTCAACTTTAGGATGCTTTTCAAGATATTCGGCCAGTAATTGCGCATTGTGTACGTGGCCACGCATACGGTAAGGCAACGTTTTTATACTGCGTGCCAGCATATAGCAATCCATCGGCGAGGGGATAGCACCGCCATAACCCTGTACGTCGCGTATCTTATCCCACCATTCGTCTTTTTTGGCTGTTATCAAAGCGCCACCCATCAGGTCGCTGTGGCCACCGAAGTATTTTGTGGAGGAATGCATCACCAAATCGGCACCCAAAGCCAAAGGCTGCTGGCACATAGGCGTTGCGAAGGTATTATCAACAGCTACGCGGATGCTGTGCTTATGTGCAAGGGCGACAATATTTTTGATATCAGTAATCTTAAGCAACGGGTTCGACGGCGTTTCCAGCCAGATAAGGCCTGTTGACGGCATCAGGTGTTTATTGACCTCACCGATATTATTTACATCGATAAAATCGAACTTTAAAATACCATCAAACAGCTTTTTAAGTTGGTTACGCAGACCATGATACATGTCATCAGGCGCGATAATGTGCGTGCCCGGAGCCAATGATTGAAACACCGACATACCTGCGGCATTGCCCGATGAAAAGGCCGCAGCATCTTCACCGCCTTCCAGCTTTGCTAACACATTCTCCAGCAACGCACGGTTGGGGTTGCTGGAACGGCTGTAGATATGACCGCCCGGGAAACTACCGTCTTCCGCGCGCTCAAATGTAGTTGATAAAACAATAGGCTGAATAACGGCTTTTGATGCATCATCAACGTGGTTGCCGGCGTGTATGGCGATAGTTTCGGGTTTCATATTGGCAAATTTAATTTTTTATGTTGTAGAGACGCAATATTTTGCGTCTTTGAATTTATGCCTGGTTAAACATATTACACCCCAATTACACTAACATTTTCTACATTTGCTCAAATTTATTGAATGGAAGCTGAAGCTAATCTGCGTGTGTTGTTGCAAAATCCGCATTTGTCTGCCGGATTAAAGCAAATAGGAGAGAAAGTGCTTAATGGCGAACGTGTTACCTTTGATGAGGGTGTTTTGCTGTATGAAGAAGGCGAATTAGGTTACCTTGGTGTACTTGCCAATTACATCCGCGAAAAGAGCCACGGCAATAAAACCTATTTTAACCGCAATTTCCATATTGAGCCGACCAATCTTTGTGTTTACGATTGTAAGTTTTGTTCGTATTCCCGTTTAATAAAGCAGCGGTCAGAAGGGTGGGAATACACGATGGACGACATGATGGACATCGTAAAAAAATACGATAATGAGCCGGTAACCGAAGTGCATATTGTTGGTGGTGTATTGCCGCAATATGACGTGCCTTTTTATGCAGAATTATTCAGCAGGATAAAAGCGCATCGTCCTGAATTACACGTTAAAGCATTAACACCGGTTGAATACCATTATATATTCAAAAAAGCAAAAATAGATTACGCAACCGGCATGAAAATGATGCTGGATGCCGGCCTGGAATCTATCCCTGGTGGTGGTGCAGAAATATTTCACCCGGAAATACGTGAACAAATAGCCAAAGACAAATGTACCGCCGACCAATGGTTGGACATACACGAAGAATGGCACAAATTAGGAGCACGGTCAAACGCGACCATGCTTTACGGTCACATTGAAAAATATTGGCATCGTGTAGACCACATGGAGCGCCTGCGCCAGTTACAGGACAGGACTGGCGGCTTCCAGACCTTTATTCCATTGAAATTCAGGAATAAGGATAACCAGATGTCCAACGTACCAGAAACATCAGTTATCGAAGACCTGCGCAATTACGCCATCGCCCGTATCTATCTCGATAACTTCGACCACATTAAAGCCTATTGGGCGATGATAAGCCGCACAACGGCGCAGCTGTCATTAAACTTTGGTGTGGATGATATTGACGGTACACTGGATGATACCACTAAAATTTACTCCATGGCCGGCGCCGAGGAGCAAAAACCCGGTATGAGCACTAAAGAGCTGGTTGACCTTATAAAGCACGTTGGCCGCGAACCTATTGAAAGGGATACTTTATACAACGTGGTTACCGATTATACCAACTACGAATTCCCGGAAGAGCCCAAGCCGCAATTTTATAAGCTGCCGGTTATAAATTAGTTCATTGGTTCACTGGTTCATTAGTTTATTAGTAGTATGGCGGTTTATAAAATTGGCCATTTAAAAGCGACACCAATGAACTAATGAGCTAATGAACCAGTGAACCAATGAACGAACAAATGAACTAATGAACAAAGAAATCTACATCGTTCGCCATGGGCAGACCGAGTTGAATAAGCGGGGCATTGTGCAGGGGCGCGGCATGGATACCGACCTTAATACTGAAGGCCGCAAACAAGCCGGGCAGTTTTTTGAGGCGTATAAAAACGTAAAGTTTGATAAAATCTATATCTCCGCGCTGAAACGCACCCAGCAAAGTATTCAGCAATTTATCGATTTGGGTATTCCATACGAAAAATTACCAGGATTGGACGAGCTGGCCTGGGGCATACACGAGGGGCAGGAAGCTACCGAAGAAAATAAAACTGCTTTTTTGCACCTAATGCGCGATTGGATGGATGGTAGGCTGGATACCAAATTCGAGGGTGGTGAAAGCCCAAACGAAGTTAAGGTACGTCAACAGGAGGCACTAAAGGTTATAATGAGTCGCCCGGAAGAAGAGACCGTGTTGATTTGTATGCATGGTCGTGCCCTGCGTTTGATATTATGCCTGCTTACCGAACGCCCGCTTACCGAAATGGACACCTTCCCGCACCAGAACCTGGTTTTATATAAAGTTTATTACAACGGCGAAAAGTTTGAAATTACCAGCTTTAACAATGCCGAACACCTGAAAAATAGTTGAACTACCTTGAATACCAAAATTAGAATCTCAGCAGTAAGCTATACCAATACCAAACCCTTTTTATACGGCATAGAGCACAGCCCAATCATTGACAAAATTGATTTGAGCCTGGATATGCCATCGGACTGTGCGCAGAAATTAATTGATGATAAGGTTGATATCGGCCTTATACCTGTTGCAGCTATATTGAATTTGCCGCAGTGGGAAATCGTGTCCGACTATTGCATCGGTGCTGAGGGGCCTGTGAACTCCGTATTCATATTTAGCAACTGCCCCGCGGGAGAAATACAAACATTGCAGCTGGACCCTGAATCGCGTTCATCTAACAACCTTGCCCGTGTTTTGCTTAAAAACTACTGGAAGGCAGATTACCAGGCTATCGTTAATGCACTGGATTATGCTGCACCCACAGATCCTCACGCGGCCTTCGTACAAATAGGCGACCGTACCTTTGGCAAAAAACAGCAATACAAATACGTGTACGACCTGGCCGAAGAATGGAACAAATTTACTGGCCTGCCATTTGTATTTGCAGCGTGGGTAGCTAATAAGCCTATTCCCGCTGAATTTATGCAGGAACTTAACAAGGCGTTGGAATATGGACTCGCACACCGCGCTGAATTATTACAAGAACTTCCTCAACGTCCTGATTTTGATTTGGAAGACTACCTGATGCATAAGCTGGATTTTAACCTTACTGAGGACAAGAAGAAGGCGTTGCATCTCTTTCATGAATATATAAAGGCGCTGAACTAGGATTCGTAGAATTAAAAGATGCCAGGATTTCCAGCGAAGCCCTAAAATTCTCTAATCCAACGAATCCTGGTTCAGACTATTGCACAAGCTCGACTTTAAGCGCAAATGTTATCATGTTCTAATCCTCGCGTTCTACTCGCTCCTCATGACTTTTGTCTGACACAAAACCACTGTTAACAAATTGTTAAGGCACTTTTTGAGGCCATTTTTCATTGACATATTGTAAAAAATACACTAAGTAATTTGAAATAATTTAAATTAAATATGTTTAATTGACATTATATATGAAATAATCATAAAAGTGAAAGTTAACATATCAAAATGTTAATTTATGGCTATTTTTGTTGCGGATTTAAAATTAAAATAACATGAAAAGAATATTCTTAACATTCGCAACCGCTGCTTTATTAAGCGTGAACGTATTTGCTGCCGATGGCGGTAAAAAAGCCGATGAAAACGTAGCTTCATATTCTGCAAGGCAGGCCTTTACCGCCGACTTTGCTAACGCAACTGACGCTAGCTGGACTGTTACCAAAAACTGCCAGAAAGTTGATTTTGTTATTGATGGCGCTAAGAAAACTGCATTCTACAACTTAGCCGGCGATTTCTTAGGTACAACTCAAACTACTGTTTACAAAGCTATCCCTGCAAAATCGCAGAAGCTGATCGCTGAAGGTTACAAAGGCTACACTCCCGGCGAAGTTATCGTTTACCAGGCTAATGAAGCTCTGAACAACGACATTGAGGCAACTTCTTACTTCGTTGATTTGAAAAACGAAAGACACGAAGTTTTAGTAAGGGTTACAAACTCTGGCAACATCGAGTTTTTCAAACAGGTAAAGTAATTTATCTCCTTAATTAACTATAATTAGCCATCCGGATTTCCGGGTGGCTTTTTTATTGCGCGCGAATTTGCACGAATTAAAGCGAAGTAAATAAGCACGAATTGTCACGCATTGAATCGAATAACACGAATTTGATTTGCGGGGGGTGTACTTAAAACGAACCTGTCTGGTGTCGGTCAATATCATTGACTCTCGCTAAAAATGCCCTTAATGATGTAAAAAATGCACTTTTTTAAAACAACTTAGGCGAATAAACCTTATTAAAGTAGTCCGAACTGAAGAGCGGAATGCACGTAAAATTCGTGTTATTCGATTCAATTCGTAAAAATTAGTGTTAATTATTTATGTCAAAAACCATAATAGTATCGAATAGGCTGCCGGTTAAAATTTCAAAAACGGGCGACGAATATACGTCGGCTGCAAGTGAGGGTGGTTTGGCCACAGGTTTGGGCTCGATATATAAAAAGGGTGACAATAAATGGATAGGCTGGCCGGGCGTAGAAATTACGGAATCGGCCGACCGGAAGACTATTACTAAACAACTGGCGGATCTTAGCCTCGTGCCGGTATTTCTCGACCAGGAAGAAATCAATCAATATTATGAAGGCTTCAGTAACGAGATACTTTGGCCTATATTCCATTATTATACGTCTACCTATGCGGTTTACAGGCAATCAAACTGGGAGTATTATAATGCCGTAAACTTAAAATTCAGAGATGCGATACTGGCAATTGCCGAACCGGGTGATATCATCTGGATACACGATTACCAGCTTTTGTTGTTGCCTGAACTGGTACGGAAAAAGATGCCGGATGTATCTATCGGATTTTTCCTGCATATCCCTTTTCCATCGCACGAGATGTTCAGGCTGATACCGTGGCGTAAGGAATTGCTGGAGGGTATGGTCGGGGCTGACCTGATAGGTTTCCATACCTTTGACGATGTCCGTCATTTCCTGGGGGCTGCCACAAGGATATTGCCGGTAAGCTCATCTGCAAACGTTATTACCTGCGGCGACAGGTCAATTGTTGTTGAATCCTTCCCGATGGGTATCGACTATAATAAATATTCATCACTGCCGCTTGAGATTGAGGTAAAGCAGCAGGTAGAACAGATAAACGAGACTTTTAAAGATACAAAGCTTATACTTTCTATCGATCGGCTTGATTATAGCAAGGGCATACTCCAGCGCCTGCAGGCATTTGAGCAGCTTTTACAACGACATCCCGAATATTGCGGCAAGATAACTTTATATATGATCGTGGTGCCTTCGCGTGATACCGTTCCGCAATATGCGCATCTGCGCGACGAGATCGATAAGCGCGTAGGCAATATCAATGCGCTATATCGTAATATGGAATGGACACCTATCCATTATTACTACCGTTCGTTCCCGATAGAAACACTCTCTGCGCTGTATTCAACGGCTGATGTATGCCTGGTAACGCCTATGCGCGATGGAATGAACCTGGTGAGCAAGGAATATGTGGCTAGTCGCACCAATAACGATGGCGTGCTTATATTAAGCGAGATGGCCGGCGCGTCAAAAGAGCTGATAGATGCTATAATTGTCAATCCTAATAATACCGACGAGGTCTGCAACGCGATTTTAAAGGCAATCAAGATGCCGGCAGCCGTGCAAAAAAGGCGCATGCAGCCGATGCGGCAGTTGGTTGAAAAATTCAATATCAGCCATTGGGTAAAGATATTTATGGACAGGCTGAAAGAAGTAAAACAGATGCAGCGTTCCATGCAGACACGGCATGTAAGCTTTGCTACCGAGCAGTCTATCATCAACCGCTATTACAAAACCAAAAACCGCATTATATTTTTGGATTATGACGGCACGCTGGTGAATTTTAAATCTAACATCGATCAAGCATCGCCGGATAAAGATTTATATGCCATTATTGATAAGCTGACCGAGGACCCGGCTAATGATGTTGTATTAATAAGCGGCCGCAAGCACGAAAACCTTGACGAATGGTTCAGCGAAAGAAACATTTACCTGGTAGCCGAGCACGGTGCGTGGTTTAAACAGCGAAATACCTCGTGGCATAAAATATCCGGCCTTACCGATGGCTGGAAAAATGATATTTACCCGATATTGGAAACTTATGTAGACCGCACGCCCGGGGCGTTTATTGAGGAGAAGACATATTCGCTGGTTTGGCATTACCGCAATACTGATGGCGGCCTCGGTGAGTTGAGGGCAAACGAATTGATAAATAACCTGAAATACCTTGCCAGTGATAAAGGCTTGCAGCTGCTGCCCGGCGATAAGGTTTTGGAAGTGAAAAATATGGAGATAAACAAAGGCAAGGCCGCGCTGATGCTGGTTGAGAAAAAGGACTACGATTTCATTATCGCATTTGGCGACGACTATACGGATGAAGACGTATTTAAGGCATTGCCCGAATCGGCAGTTACTATAAAGGTGGGCGGAAATGTGTCGGCTGCGAAATTCTACCTTCGCAATCCGCTTGAAGTGCGAAAATTGCTATCGAGCTTTGTAGAAGAGGTGCCGGTGCATTAACCGGCGCCCCTTTCGATATCACTTAATATTATTTATTTCACGGGTTTTCGCTCAACAATTGTCCCGTTATACGAAATAGCATCGCGGTTATTACTTATTACCTGCAACGATGCATAGCCGGTGGCCCCAATATTCAATCTCACATAACGCACGTCCTTCGAGCCGCGGTCATTACGCTCGTTAGGCGTAATAATGATATTGTAGCTGCCTTTTTTATCTACTGTAGATTTGTAACTGAAGCTGGTAGAGGTAAATTTAACGCCGCCATCAGTCGGGTCGATAGGCGCAAGTGTTACCCGGCCATAATAAGGCAGGTAGGCCACTACCGTATCTTTTGAGACAGTCAAATCATATCCATAAGTTAATGATTTGGAGTTACCCGTCTGCGGAATCACGTAATCAGCCTCAAAAACATAATTTTGCGACTCCAGCAGGGTTTTAATTTTTTCAGCTTTTGCCGCCTCACGTTCCTTCCTGCTTTGAGCCGTGACTGCCTGTGTGCAAAATAGTACCACTACAGATACCATCAGCAATTTTGTTAAGTTTTTCATTTTTAATCTTTAAATACAATCAAGTAATTATATATAAGATGCACCTGTGTGCTTAATTCCATAAACCAAATAAGGCGGGCCTGTAAATTAAACTAATATACGGCGGAAAGGTTTAATAAATGCAAAAAGCTGCCCATTAAAAGCAGCTTTCGCACATCAGTACTATTGGTTACGACTAAATCAGGTTAACACTGCGGTTAACAAACTCAGTTAATTCTGGGCCGGTTAACAATCCTTGCGATAACAGCGCTAAATCAAAAGCCTGTTTTGATAACGCTGCCTGTGTTTCTTCGTTTTCTTCACTAAGTATGCGGCTGATTAATTTATGGTTGCCGTTTACAATCACTTTGTAATTATCTGGCATGTTACCATAAAAGCCCATTCCGCCACCCATGGCTGCCATTTCTTTCATGCGGCGCATAAATTCATCCATGGTAACTGTAACCGGCAATTCTTCAGGATTCAGGCTTTCCAGCTCTACCTTATATGCGGGTTTGTTGATGGCCTTGTCAAAAATGCCTTTAACTTTGGTAACCTGCTCTTCTGTAAGCACGGTTTCGGGCGCATCATCTTTCTTTATTAACTTATCGGCAACATCGGCATCTACACGTTTAAACGAGGTCTTTTCCAGCTTATGCTCTATATGGCCGATAAAGTGATTGTCGATAGGGGAGTTCATCAGTAACACATCATAGCCTTTTTTACCTGCCGACTGGATAAATGAATCCTGTTTAGCGGGGTCGTTGGTGTAGATGTAAACCAGTTGACCATCTTTATCGGTTTGCTCAGGGGCTATCTTATCCTTGTACTCGTTAAGGGTGTAGTTTTCACTTTTGGTATTGGTCAGCAATACGAAATCTTTTGCTTTCTCGTAGAACTTCTCCTCGCTAACGATGCCATATTTTACAAACAGGCCGATGTCGGTCCACTTTTCTTCGTACGATTTGCGGTCAGCTTTAAAAAGGTCTGCCAATTTATCAGCTACTTTTTTGGTGATATAGGTGTTTATCTTCTTAACGTTGCTGTCGGCCTGCAGAAAGCTGCGCGATACGTTAAGCGGGATATCCGGTGAATCGATAACGCCATGCAGCAGCATTAAAAATTCAGGTACGATATCCTTAACCTCGTCGGTTATAAATACCTGCCGGCTATACAATTTGATCTTGTTTTTCTGTACCTCAAAATCATTTTTCAGCTTAGGGAAGTACAATACACCTGTAAGGTTGAACGGATAGTCAACATTGAGGTGTATCCAGAATAACGGGTCTTCAGAGAACGGATATAGTTGCTTATAGAAGTCCAGGTAATCCTGGTCCTTTAAGTCGTTTGGCGATTTTGTCCAGATAGGATTGGTATCGTTGATGATGTTATCAACTTCAACGCTAACATATTTTGGCTCGCCTTTTTCATCAACACCGTCCTCTTCAGTTTCAGTTTTGGTACCGAATTTAATAGGTACAGGAAGAAATTTGCAGTATTTATCAAGTATCTGCTGTAATTTATATTTGTCCAGGAAGTCTTCCGAGTCTTTGTTAATATGCAGGGTGATTTCGGTACCGCGTTCCTGCAGGCTGCCTTCGCTTAGCTCAAATTCGGTGCTGCCATCGCAAGTCCAATGTGCAGGCTCAGCGCCTTCCTGGTAGGATAATGATTCTATTTCAACCCTGTCGGCAACCATGAAGGCTGAATAAAACCCCAAACCGAAACGGCCGATGATTTCATTCGCATCATTGGCTTCCTTGTATTTTTCCATGAACTCTGTAGCGCCGGAGAACGCTATCTGATTGATGTATTTCTTTATTTCTTCGGCGGTCATACCCAGGCCACGGTCGGAGATGGTGATGGTTTTGGCTTCTTTATCAAAAGCAACTTCAACGCGCAAATCGCCAAGCTCGCCATTATACTGGCCGAGTGATGACAGGCGTTTTATTTTTTGTGTAGCATCAACGGCATTTGATACCAATTCCCTTAAAAAGATCTCGTGATCTGAGTAAAGGAATTTTTTAATGATAGGGAAGATGTTTTCGGTATGGATCGAAATTGTGCCTTTTTCTTGCATAATTTTAATTTATATAAAGTTTATTGTTTTTAGTGATACCATACCACATCAATGCCTGTTCCAAATTGCCTTTGGTTGACAAATTGGCAGGGAAGATAATTTGAAGATGTATCGATTTGAAAATTTGAAGATATTTAAATTAGCGGAAGCGTCAAAGATTAATTAAAAGCTTATTCAATACAAACTTTAACTTTTCTTCTGTTTCCTTGTCAGTAATCTTTCCTGATGTATCCATTTTTGACCGAATAAATGATATCAGTAATGTCGTATCGTCAGAGATCGTTGCATCAATGGCGCCGAGCACTTTAAGTAAAGCGGCATGCGCATTTTCCCCTCCTGTTGAAGCAGTTATTAAAGCCGTGGGTTTGCCGCTGAATGAACCGCTCGATACTGTCCAGTCCAATGCATTTTTAAGCTGGCCGGGAATGCCGAAAGCATATTCAGGTGTGCAGATGATTATGCCATCAGCATCAGCTATAATTTTTCGGAATTTCGTTACTGATTCCGGAGGCGTATCATTGTCATTTCCCGGGTCGAATGGCGGGATTGTTGCCAGTTCATCATACACAGTGAAGTTTATCTCTTCCGGAGATAGTTTGCGTAAAAAACTTAAAATATTGTGGTTTGATGAGCCGGAACGAAGACTGCCCGAGATGGCAAAGATGTGTTTTTTTATAGCGGTTTGCATTGTCGGTTTTTGTAATGCAATAGTACTTTTTTGCATTGAAAATCCAGCAAAATCCAGAACGTATAATATGGGTTTTACATTTAAAATATGCTCAAAATCAGAAATCCAACGGTAAGATTCTTGCTGATTTCAATCGTTATTTTTATTTATATAAAGCCCCGGGTAAAGTTTTAATCCCCGGGGCTCTACACTGCGAATTATGGATAAAAACAAACTTTGACTTGCGGGCAGTTATGATCTGCGCAAGTGTTTAGCGCGCAAAATCCATCGGGAGCGAGCGTACACTCGGCGTTAATCTTGCACATAGGCGTACACGGATTGGAACAGAGCCTGCCGCCGGCTACTTCTCGCATTTCAGCACGGCTTAGTTTTTTTGAAATTTTCATATTCGATAATTATTAAATAAAAAATAGTTTCTAATTCCTTGCCGATTTGGCTGGCATTACCCGTGTACAATTGACTATTGCCGGTTGCACACATTGAATAATCGATCTTTTATTTTTTACCTCCTTGCTTTATCGTTTAAGTCAGCTTTTACGGTAGCACCCATACCCAAATCGATAATGTCAAGTCTGTAATCGTAAAAATAATTAACGGAATATTGCATGTGAATAAGAGTTAGGTGCTTTCGCGGAAGCCGACGAAATAATTTAAAAGCAAGTTCAGGATAATTATTAATTAAAACAACTAATTTTTTAAGAGATTATTTATAAAAATTTATGGCAGCAACGAAAGTGTCCCTGCCAAAGGCACACGAAACGAGATGCTGAAAGCTTTGGCAGGTTAAGATCTTATCCCCCCGGCGGGCTAAACTGCAGTATAAACGTAGCCCCGTTACCCGGCGACGACTGTACCTGTATATTACCCTTGTGCAACAGCATAATCTGTTTACAAAGGCTGAGGCCGATACCGCTGCCGGTTTTGCGCGTACTGAAGAAAGGTATAAATATCTTATCCAGCAGTTCCGGTGGCATGCCCATTCCGTTATCGGCAACTTTTACCAGCGTACGGTTGTTGGTAACCTCGGCCGAAAGCGTAAGGCGTGGTTCTTCACGGTCTTTCACGGCCTCGATGGCATTAACCACCAGATTGATCAGTACCTGCTCAATAAGGTTAAGGTCGGCTTCGATGGCGAGGGTAGGGTCGCGCAGGATGATTTCCAGCTCGATATTCTTTTTCTCCATCGTTGGCCGCATCAACTGGCTTAATGATTCGAAGAGGTTGCGTACTAATATCTTTGTCAGGTCAAGCTTGGTAATCTTGTTCAGGTTACGGTAGCTTTCAGTGAACTTCAACAGGCCTTCGCTGCGGCGTTTAATGGTGTCTATGCCAAGTTCCAGGTCTTCCATTTCGGGGCCAACTTTGCTGTTTTTTATTTCCGGGCTTTGCAGGCGGTTTTTGAGTGTATCAGCCAATGATGATATCGGCGCAACCGAGTTCATAATCTCGTGCGTCATTACGTTCAATAGCTTTTGCCATGCTTTCGATTCGGTTTCGTCCAGCGCTTCGCTTACATTCTGAAAAGCAATCAGCTTATAGATTTTGTCTTCACTGCGCATAACGCTGGCTGTGACTAGAATTTTAACCAGCTGCTGGTTGCGGGTGATAGTTAATATCTTGGTATCACCGGGCTTAAGTTTAATAACTTCCAGGTACAGCGCTTCGTCCCGTTTATCTAATGAGTGTATGGTTTTTAGATAGGGGACGCCTATTAGCCTTTTAAAGGCTTCATTTATCCAGCCTATGTCACCACTTTCCTGTTCGTAAGATATAATGCCGGTATCAACCAGCTCCAGTATTTTTTGCAGGTAATGGTATTGTGTTTCGCGCTCGCGGCTGATGAGCTTGAAGGTTGTATTGATTTCGTTAAAGCCTTTACGCAGCGGTTTCAATTCATTAGGGGCTTTGCGTACATCAAAATGGCGCGAAAAATCGCGGTAATGGATCGACTCGACAAACTGGCTTACTTCATCCTGCGCCTTTTTCTGAAAACGAATAAGGTCGAGCACCTGGTAAATAACCAGCGGTACGGTAATTACCAGGAACATCCTTGTACCCTGGACTGTCTCCATTAAAATATAGGAGGACGCGGAAAGCGTAACAAACATCAATATCACGCGCAGCACCAGCCGCCATTCGTAACGCTTAAATATCATATTTGCTTAGTCTGCGGTACAAGGCTGTACGTGTTAAACCCAATTCTTTTGCGGCGCGGGTAATATTGCCGTTATGCTTATCTATCACACGCAATATGGCGTTTTTCTCCAGCGTGCTTAAAGGAACATTATCGTCGTCTTCTACAATTTCTCCGGGTGTTTCCAGTATCGAAAATAATAGGTCATCAGCCCGTAATAGCGGGTCGTCGGCCATAATCACGGCACGCTCGATGGTGTATTGTAATTCGCGGACGTTACCCGGGTAATTGTACGATTTTAGTTTTTGTACAGCCGCGGCGTCAAATTCGATGGCCGGCTTCAGGTATTTGCCCGCATAAAGTTTAGCAAAATGGCGGGCAAGTATTACTATGTCCTCATTACGTTTCCGCAGCGGCGGCATGTTAATTTCAACCGTATTGATACGATAAATCAAGTCCTTACGGAAACGGCCTTCGTTGGCCAGTTCAGAAAGCGGTACGTTAGTGGCGCAAATCAGCCTGATATCAACATCCACTGCCTTGTTGGTGCCCAGGCGGGTAACCTGCCTGTTTTGCAGTACGGTTAACAACTTAGCTTGTTGCTGTAATGATATATTGCCAATTTCGTCCAAAAATAGGGTGCCGCCTTGTGCGTCCTCAAATCTGCCCGACCTATCTTCACGTGCATCGGTATAAGCGCCTTTTTTATGACCGAAAAGCTCGCTCTCAAATAAGGTATCTGTAAGTGCGCCCACATCTACCTTAATGAACGGCTTGTCTGCCCGCAAAGAACGTTCGTGAATAGCTTTCGCCATTAAATCCTTACCGGTGCCGTTTTCGCCCAAAAGCAAAATGTTAGCATCAGTAGGGGCGATTTTATTTACTTTATGAAAGATATCCTCCATCACCTCTGATTCGCCAAGAATAGAAGTATCGCTGCCCGATCCTTTGGATGAGGATTTGGCAGGTTTCACGCCTTCCTTTTTATCCAGCAGGTCCTTTATAGTATCTATCAGCTTTTCGTTGTGCCATGGCTTTACGATGAAATCGTTTGCACCTTCTTTTAATGAACGAACGGCAAGGTCAATATCGCCGTATGCAGTAATCATGATTACACATACCGCAGGCTTCCATTCCTTTATTTTACGCAGCCAGTATATGCCCTCGTTACCGGTGTTGATGGCGCTGTTAAAATTCATGTCCAGCAAAACCAAATCAACCTGGTTGCGCTGCAGCAACCAGTTCAGGTTCTCCGGATTTTTCTCTGTAATAATTTCCTGTGCCTCGGTTTTAAGCAAAAGCTTAACGGCGGTAAGCACATCGGGGTCGTCATCAACAATTAAAACGGTAGCTTTTTTTAGTATCATTTATTTTATTTCATGGTTGATAGTTCATGGTTCATGGCCGGAAGCTATCTTTTTATGTAAGTATCAATTATAGCACAATTATTAGCTATCCGGCAAATCTTTATAATTTTATTATTTAAATTAACCGGAAAGAATTTAATAATTTACCCGGAAGACAATAAATGCAACATGTCGTCCGTTGCCTCAAACTATCAATTTTTATGCTAAATAGCCAAAAAACCCCCATATTTATAACAAATAGTTCACTATGAACTATTAACCATGAACTATGAACTTTTTTCGCACCTGATTATATTAAAACCCGGATAAACCGTTGTATCATAACCGTACACTTGCTGTAACAGAAGCGTACGCTTTAAACTTGTATTTTAGCTTTAATTTGCTGATAAACAGATAATTAATTTGTGGCATATTCTTTTGTAACTACTAATCAAAATCAAAATATAAATAATTTAAACTGTGGACAGAGTAATTGAAAAAAAGACCTGGAATACCAAACGGATACTAACCATTGCCGGTATAACAGGCATTGTATTGCTAATTGCCGGGAGTATTTATTTTACATCGGGCAAAAGCAAGCTTGATGTTGATACAGAACGTATAACTATAAGCGAAATTAAGAAAGGACCATTTGAGGAATTTATACCTGTTAATGGTGTAGTAATGCCGCTAAATACGTTTTATCTTGACGCGACCGATGGCGGTACCGTTGAGGAAAGATACGTTGAGGATGGCGCCAAGCTAAAAAAAGGTGACCCCATTCTTAAGCTTGCGAATACTGACCTTGAGTTACAACTGGCCGGGCAGGAATCAATTGTTTTTGGTAACCAGACGCAGATGCAGATATCGCATACCCAAATGCAAACTGCTACAATCTCGAAGCTTAACAGCATGGCTGACGTAGATGTGGCATATAAGGAAGCGAAGAGAATTTATGATGTAGATAAAGACCTGTATGCAAAAAAGGCAATCGGCTCGCAGGAATATCAGACAGCCCTTAACCAATATAACTATCAATTAAGCCGAAGGAAACTTGCGCAGCAGATATTGCAGCAGGATACCACGATGGTTAAACAGCAGGATGCGCAAAACAAAGAGCAATATGCTCAGATGAAGGCTACGCTGGAACTACTTCGGAAAAAGGTTGACATGCTTACCTTAAGGGCGCCACAGGATGGCCAGCTAACCAACTTTGATGCGGAAATTGGGCAAAACAAAAACAAAGGCGAGCATTTGGGGCAGCTTGACATCTTATCTGGCTTTAAAGTAAGATGCGGTGTTGAAGAGCATTACTTATCACGTGTATTCACCGGCTTGAAGGGATGGTTCGAATTTGCGGGCAAAACTTATCACCTGGTGGTAAAAAAGGTGTTCCCAAGTATATTGAACGCGCAGTTCTCGGTTGATATGGCCTTTGTAGGCGAAGTACCAACCGGTATCAGGAAAGGTCAGACACTGCAGGTGCACTTGTCATTAAGCGACGAAACCACTGCATTACTATTACCAAGAGGCGGTTTTTTCCAGCAGACCGGTGGTAACTGGATATTTAAAGTGAGTGAAGATGGTAAGAAGGCCTACAAGGTTGACATACAGGTAAACCGCCAGAGCCCTGACTATTTCGAACTTACTTCGGGCTTGAAAGAAGGCGACAAGGTCATAACCTCGAGCTACGAAACGTACGGCGACATACAGGAACTGGTACTCAAGAAGTGACGGATTAAATGATTAAAGACCAGAGGTTAGAGATTAGGCAAAAAGTTTGCAACTATTTATCTGCCGCCGGCGTCTTATAACGAAACAACACAAATAAAGGCAACTAATTAATTTACAATAAAAACAAATTTAACTTATATGAGCAAGAACGAAGAAGGTAGCGTAATGATAAAAATCACCGACATGGAGAAGTTTTATCGCACCGAAGAAGTAGAAACAATCGCACTTAATAAGCTGTCGATTCACGTAAAAACCGGTGAATTTGTAGCTATCATGGGCCCATCAGGCTGCGGCAAATCAACTTTGCTGAACATCCTGGGCATGCTTGACGATCCGGATGAAGGCAGCTATGTATTCAACGGTATTGAAGTAGCTCATTTTACCGAGCGTAAAAGAGCAGACTTACGGAAGCACAACATTGGCTTCGTATTCCAGAGCTTTAACCTTATTGACGAACTGACTGTATTTGAAAACGTTGAGCTTCCATTAATCTACACCGGCGTTCCGTCTGCGGAGCGTGTAAAAAGGGTAGAAGAAGTGCTTGACAAAATGCAGATTATGCACCGTCGGAATCACTATCCACAGCAGTTATCGGGTGGTCAGCAACAGCGTGTGGCTATAGCCCGTGCGGTTGTTAACAAACCAAAATTGATACTTGCGGATGAGCCCACCGGTAACCTCGATTCAACTAACGGTAATGACGTTATGGAATTGCTTACCGACCTTAACGAACAGGGTACAACCATCATCATGGTAACACACTCTGAGCACGATGCCCGATACAGCCACCGCATTATCCGTTTATTGGACGGACAAGCCGTAGTTGAAAACATTATGATATAATAAGCTAGCTTCCGGCCAATGGTTTATACCCAGCTTTAAAAGGCTAATTCTATGTTACTCAATCTGCAATGAACCGGTAAAATTGAGCGGGAAGCTACCCAAAGAAAGTTTATATAAGTTAATAAAGTGCCTCTGCTAGCCCCTCCGAAAAGGAGGGGTAGCTTGAGTGTTGTCTTTACTTTTGTTCTGATTTTGTAGTTAAGGCATTGCTGTACAGGCAGATATCATATAAATAAACTAAAATGATACTAAACTATTTTAAAACAGCATACCGCAGCCTTTTAAAAAACAAAGGCTTTACCGCCCTGAACATTTTAGGCTTGTCACTTGGGTTGATAAGCTGTCTCCTGATTATTTTTTACGTGGTCGACGAGTTGAGCTACGACGGGTACAACACCAAAGCTAACCGTATATATCGCGTAAATGAAGACCTTAAGCTCGGCGAAAACAATGTGTTTTACGCCGTAGCCATGCCGCCCCTGGCAAAAACACTAAAAGCCGAATTTTCCTATGTTGAAAATACTGTCCGGATTAAAAACGCCGGTTCGCTGCATGTAAAGCTTAACAATAGCAGCGTATTAGAAAACGGCTTTGCTTTTGCGGACCCGTCGCTTTTTGATGTTTTTACATTGCCGATGATAAACGGCAACCCTAAAACCGCGCTGGCCGAGCCCAATAGTGTGGTGATTACAGAAAGTACGGCCATAAAATACTTTAAAAACACTGCCGTTCTCGGCAAATTTATCCCGGTTGACGGCAATACCCTGCTTAAGGTGACCGGTGTAATAAAAGATATCCCCAAACAATCACATTTCAAATTCGATTTCTTTATTTCGATGTCGTCGTTTAAAGACAGCGAATCAAACGAATGGCTGCGGAGCGATTACAATACCTACGTGCTATTTAAGAATCCGGGAGACCATAAGAAACTCGAAGCAGCGCTTCCCGCTTTCCTCAATAAATTCAGCGGCGATGACATGCGCAACCAGTTGCACCAAACCATGTCCGAGTTTGAAAAGGGCGGGAGCTTTTTCCGGTTAAACTTAACTGCCTTAACCGATATTCATCTTAAATCTAACCGTACCGGTGAACTTGGCCCTAACAGCACAGTCCAGTATGTTTATATATTCTCAGCTATCGCGCTGTTTATTTTGCTGATAGCTTGTGTTAATTTTATGAACCTGTCTACCGCCCGTTCCGCAAACCGGGCACGAGAAGTGGGAGTTCGTAAGGTTTTGGGCTCAGCTAAGAAACATCTGATCGCACAATTTTTAATAGAATCCATACTGCTCACGTTCATAGCAACCGTAATTGCCATTACGGTTGCAAGCATGTTGCTGCCGGCTTTTAATCAATTATCGGGGAAAAATTTAACCATTACTACGCAAACACTCACCTGGCTTGTACCTGCATTACTTAGTATTGTTGTGGTTGTTGGGCTTCTGGCTGGTTCGTATCCTGCGTTTTACCTGTCAGCATTTCAGCCCATCCAGGTTTTAAAAGGCAAACTGGCGGCAGGCTTTAAAGGCAGTAAGCTACGCAGCTTTTTGGTAGTATTTCAGTTTTCTATATCTATATTCCTGATAATTGGTACGTTGGTTATTTACAACCAGCTTCATTATATACAAAACCGCGACCTCGGCTACAACCGTAACCAGGTGCTTATCGTCAACAACGCATTCGAACTAGGCGACCAGGCAAGCATATTTAAAAACGAGGTAAAACAACTGTCAGGCGTGGCTGATGCAACCATGACCGGATTTTTGCCAACATCCGGCTGGAAAAATACGGCTGTGTTTTTTAAGGATGCAGTGTTCGACCAAAAGAAGGCGCTCTTTCCGCAGGTTTGGGAAATCGACGAAGACTATGTTAAAACACTCGGCATGAAAATGGTTGCCGGCCGCAGCTTTTCCAGCGAAATGAGAACCGACTCATCGGGTATTATCATCAATGAAGCAGCCGCTAAATTTTTAGGGCTTAAAAATCCACTTAACCAACCGCTATACCGTTCAAATGGCGGTAATCAAACTGTAGCCAACTCCAAACAATATCATATTGTAGGCGTGGTTAAAGATTTTAATTTCAGTTCATTACGTAATGTGATTAGCCCGATGGTATTGGTACTCGGCAAGAATAATAATTCATTAAGCGTAAAGGTAAGTATGGCTAATCTGCCATCGTTGATGAGGCAGATAACCGATAAATGGAAAAGCCTTTCGCCTGGCGTGCAGATGAATTTTTCATTCATGGACCAGGATTTTGAAGCCAACTATCGCACGGAGCAGCGAGTGGGAACCATATTTATTGTATTTACATCGCTGGCCATCATTATTGCCTGCTTAGGCCTATTCGGATTGGCTGCTTATGCAGCCGAGCAGCGTACTAAGGAAATAGGCGTCCGGAAAATATTAGGCGCCAGCATTGGCGCTATAACCGGTATGCTGTCGTTCGATTTTATCAAGCTGGTATTGCTATCGATTTTAGTTGCGCTTCCTGCCGGATGGTATGTAATGAATAAATGGCTGCAAAGTTTTGTTTACCGCGATAGTATCCATTGGTGGATGCTGGCACTGGCCGGTTTTGCGGCTGTGTTTATTGCACTGATAACAGTAAGCTATCAATCCATAAAAGCGGCGTTATCGAATCCGGTGAACAGTTTGCGCGCGGAGTAGGGCGGAATGAATTAGTGACAGTAGCACTTTATAGTAGCGGTTCGGAAAATTGATAGCTGTTACTGCCACTTACCACCGCTACTATTTTGTTTTCGGCTATGAACTATCAACTATGAACTAAAATGATAAAGAGCTACTTCAAAACCGCGTGGCGGAACTTGTGGAAAAACAAGGTTTTTTCAACTATAAATGTGCTTGGCCTTGCTTTGGGCATGGCTGCATGCTTGTTGATTTTGCAGTATGTAAATTTTGAATTAAGCTACGACCATTTTAATGCTAATGCTCCTGATTTGTACCGCGTGGTGAACGACAGGTATCAGAACAATAAACTGATACAGCACGGCACCATAACCTATTCTGCAGTAAGCAAAGCCATGAAGGATGATTACCCTGAAGTGCAGAACTACACGCGCATATTACCCGACGGCGGTGAGATTATGATTTATGGCGATAAAAAAATCCCAAAAACTGGCGGCTATTATGTAGACAACAGCTTTCTGAACATGTTTTCGTACGTTTTAACAGCCGGCGACAAAAACGCAGCGTTAAAAGAACCGCATAATATAGTTTTAACCGAGCAGTCTGCACGCAAGATATTCGATATTACTGGTAATAATTTCGAGCCTGTTGTGGGTAAGTTAATGAGACTTTCGCAGGACACTGTGCCATATAAGGTTACTGCCATCGTAAAAAATGTACCGGAAAACTCATTACTGAAGTTTGATATGCTTATTTCTTATCAAACCGTTATTGCACAAGGCTACAAACAAGCTGATTACGACTTTACCGATTCCGATTTTTGGCATTATATTCAGCTAAGGCCGGGTACAGATGTTAACGCATTTAATGCCAAAATGGAAGCATTTAGCCAAAGGCATTTCCAGGGTAACAAAGTATCGGGCAGTGTGGAGAAATTTTACCTGCAGCCGCTGTTAAAGGCGCACCTGTATTCGGATACGGAATATGAAATTGCCCAAACCGGCAAGGGTAACGTGGTTTGGGGCCTGCTGGCCAGCGCGTTATTCATCATCTGTATTGCATGGATAAACTACATCAATCTTGCCACAGCACGCTCGGTTGAACGCGCAAAGGAAGTTGGTGTACGTAAAGTAACCGGCGCTACAAAAGGCCAGCTTGTCCGTCAATTTTTAACAGAATCGCTGCTGATTAACCTAATAGCGCTGGCTGTCGCTTTAGTGCTGGTTTATGCAGCCCAGGCGCAGTTTAACCAATTGGTGCAACACCAGCTTTCGCTGGCTTACCTGTTTCAGAAAGGTCTGGGTGGGTACATAGTGAGCATCGGTTTAATAGCGCTTTTAGTAACCGGGATATTTGTATCGGGCTTTTACCCGGCGTTTGTACTTTCGGCGTTTAAGCCGATAATGGTACTGAAGGGCCGGTTCAGCAACTCAAAAAAAGGGGCATTGCTGCGTAAGGGTTTAGTCGTTTTTCAATTCGCTATAACCGTAGTGCTTATCATCGGCTCGTTCGGGGTTTACCGGCAGATAAAGTTTATGAGCAGCCAGCAGCTTGGCGTAAATATCGACCAGGTGCTGATAGTGAACGGGCCGGTAATTGTGAAGCGGGATACAACATTTGTTACGCGCACAAACGCCCTGGTTGACGAACTGGGCCAGATACCCGGCGTAAAAAATGCTGCCACATCGTTCTGGGTACCGGGCGATGAAATGGGCCGTAACTTTAATGTGAGGGCTGCTAACGGCGACCCCAATACCAAATTTACCATTCGTTTTGATGGGATAAGTAAAGACTATCTCAAAACCTATGGAATGACGCTATTGGCAGGCCGGAACTTTACGGTTACTGACTACAGCCCAGAGTTTAATAAGATTCATAACGCCATTCTTAACCAAAATGCGATAAAGATGCTGGGCTTTGCCTCCCCGGAGGCGGCTGTCGGGCAATCGATAATCAACGGCGGGAAGAAATGGGATATTGTTGGCGTAGTGGCAGATTATCACCAGAAATCGCTGAAGTACGCTATCGAGCCTACCATGCTGGAGCCGGTTTTAAACATCCAAAACCAGATATCGGTTAAGATCGGAACCCAAAATGTAGCGGCAACGGTAGCAGCTATCAAAGCTAAATATACCAGCTTCTTCACCGGTAATGTTTGCGATTACACTTTCCTCGACGAGCAATTTAACCAGCAATATAAGAACGACCAGCTACTGGGCAAAGCGGTTAGCATTTTTGGCGGTTTTGCCATTTTTATAGCCTGCTTAGGTTTGCTTGGGTTATCGCTTTTCGCCACCCTGCAACGCACCAAAGAGATAGGCGTACGCAAGGTTTTGGGCGCCTCGGTATCCAGTATAGTACTGCTATTGTCCAGGGATTTTATCAGGCTGGTCATTGTCGCCATTTTGATAGCAGTACCGTTTGCCTGGTACTTCCTGCACGGATGGCTGCAGGATTTTGCCTACAGGATTACCCTTAGCTGGTGGATATTCGGCTTGTCGGGTTTAGCGGCAATAGTAGTAGCGCTGGGGACTATCAGCTTCCAGGCTATAAAGGCGGCTGGCGCGAACCCGGTAAAGAGCCTTCGCTCAGAATGAGCTACGGCTCTCGAAGAGAGACTTGGAAACGGGCAGGCAGTAGCAGTCTAAAAGGCGCGGCGGCTATGAACTATGAACCATCAACTATTAACCAAACATGATACGGAATTACATCAAAATCGCATTCAGGAACCTTTGGAGGCACAAAAGTTTCTCGCTGATAAACATTATCGGCCTTGCTGTAGGGCTATCGGCATTTATGCTGATAGCCATATATGTAAGTTTTGAATTAAGCTACGATAAGTTTCATGACAAGGCCGACCAGGTTTACCGCCTGAACGCTGATATCAGGTCGGCTAATGATGTGATGAAACTATCGTCGTCGTCGGCTCCGATGGGGCCCGCGCTTAAAGCTGATTTTCCGGAGGTGCTGGATTATACCAGGATTTTCGCCACAGGCGGCCTGGTAAGCGTGGGCAACCAGATGTACCAGGAAAACAGGATGTATTTCGCCGACCCCTCGTTTTTTGATGTATTCAGTTTTCCATTGCTAAAAGGTGATGCCAAAACAGCCTTAAAAGAGCCAAACACAGTAGTATTGACCGAAACTATTGCCAGGAAGTATTTCGGCACTGCCGACCCGATGGGCAAAACGCTGATAACTTTCGGAAAAACCCCTGTTAAGGTTACCGGCGTTGCAAAAGATGCACCGGCCAATACCCAATTCAAATTTGATATACTTTATTCGGTAATCAGCATTGAAAAGCTTAATGCCAATATTTTACAGAATTGGGGCGATTTTGATAATTTCACATTCCTGCTGCTGAGAAAAGGCACCGCCCCTGCAAAATTACAAGCCAGGTTCCCGTCGTTCCTGGAAAAACATATCAGTGAGGCCAACCGCAAAAGCGGCCAGAATTATGCCTTGTTCTTAATGCCTATAAAGGATGCCTATATGGACCCGCGCGGCGGCCTGGAGCAGGGAAGTATGAGCAATGTGTATATATTTTCAATCGTAGCTTTGTTCATCCTGCTGATAGCGGCAATTAATTTTATTAACCTCACTACCGCCAGGGCAACCGAAAGGGCCAAAGAGGTAGGGGTGCGTAAGGTTATCGGCGCCGCCCGCAGTCAGCTAACCGTACAGTTTTTGGGCGAGTCGATAATAATTTGTTTGGTGTCATTTATCGCAGCTGCGGTATTGGTTAATACGGTATTACCGATGTTTAATCAGCTGGCAGGGAAAACACTCGGCCACAGCATATTCGAAGGCGGGAACCTGGCTATCCTGTTCGCTATTTCGTTGCTGATAGGCCTTGCCGCCGGGGCTTACCCGGCATTGGCGCTCTCTGCATTCAAACCGGTTGTAGTTTTAAAGGGAAAGTTCAGTACTTCTTCAAAAGGCACGCTGCTCCGGAAAGGCCTGGTTGTCTTCCAGTTTGCCATCTCCATTGTTTTGATAGTGGGCACAATAGTGGTTTATAACCAATTAACGTATATGCGTAGCCAATCGCTCGGTTTCGATAAAAACCAGATGGTAAATATCGATTTCGGCGGGGATGACAATGTATTGAAGAGCTACATCAGCATAAAAAACGAATTCAAATCTATTCCGAACGTACAATCCATTACGCTTGCATCTTCAATTCCGGGCGCAGGTAGCGCTAATGCGCACTCGGAAATGGAGAACCGGCAGGGCGCCATGCAGCCATTAAATATCAACATGTATAATGTGGACTACGACTACATTAAAGTTTTTGGTATGAAGATAGTTGCCGGCCGGGCATTCTCTACCGATTTTCCAACTGACTCGACAAAATCAATAGTTATAAATGAGGCCACGGTTAAGTTATTGGGCTATAAATCGCCCAATGATGCCATTGGCAAAAAGTTTTCACAATGGGGCCGTGAGGGGCAGATAGTAGGAGTGGTGAAAGATTTTCATTACCGTTCGTTGCAGACCGATGTTGAACCGCTGAATATGCGGGTAAACCCGTCAAACGGTGGCTCGTTCACTTTGAAAATATCAGGCAATAATGTACCGGCAACCCTTAAAGCAATTGAAGATAAATGGAAGGTATTGATTCCGCAGCGGCCCTTCAGCTATTACTTCGTCGATCAGAATTTCAATAAGCAATACGCCTCCGAGGAACGCTTCGGACAGCTATTTATGTATTTCGCGGTATTGGCCATCTTTATTTCATGCCTTGGTTTGCTTGGCCTGGCATCATATAGCACCTTGCAGCGTACCCGCGAAATTGGCATCCGGAAAGTACTTGGGGCCAGCATACCCGGTATAGTAAACATGCTTTCGCGCGAATTTTTATTGCTGGTGTTTATAGCAGCACTGATAGCATTCCCGGTATCGTGGTACGGTATGAATAGCTGGCTTAAAGGGTTCGCTTACCGGCAAAATATAAGCTGGTTGGTATTTGCCGCCGCCGGAATGCTGGCATTTATGATAGCGATATTAACAGTAAGCTTCCAGGCAATAAAGGCCTCGCTGGCAAACCCGGTAAAGAGTTTGCGCTCAGAATGAGCTGTGGCTCTCGGAGAGAGCCCGGAAACGAGCAGGCAGCTATCAGCAGCAATAGGGAGTCAAAAAAAGTGAAGCGTCTACGAATCATCAACTATTAACTAAATAAAATGATACGAAATTACATTAAAACCGCTTATCGTTCTCTTTTGAAGAACAAGGGATTTACCGCCCTGAATGTGCTTGGCCTTTCGGTAGGCCTGGCTACCTGTTTACTAATTGTGTTATATGTGGTTGACGAGCTAAGCTACGACAAATACAATGTTAACGCAGATCATATTTACCGGCTTACTATCCATGCCAAATTAAACGGGAATGCGGGCGTTTATGCAACTTCAGAAGGTCCTTTGCTGCCGTTTATAGAAGGGAAATTCCCGGAGATTGATAAATCCGTCAGGGTAGTTGATGCAGGTGGTATATTTTCTTCGCCGTCAAAGTTCTATTTTAAGAAAGGGAACCAGGCTATACTGGAACGTAATGTAGTTTACACCGAAACGCCTTTCTTTAGCATGTTTACCCTTCCGATGATACAGGGCAATGCCGCTACGGCATTGAATGAACCGTTCTCGGCAGTAATCACCGAATCGGCAGCAAAAAAATATTTTAATAAAGTTGATGTAGTTGGCGAGACGTTGGTGATGAATGATACCAGTAACTACAAAATAACCGGCGTAATCAAAGACGTGCCCCGGCAGTCGCACTTTAACTACGACTTTTTCCTGTCGTTCAATACACTTTCTGAAAGTAAGGCAAAGGGCTGGGGATACATGGGTGTACATAATTACGTCATGATTAAGCCTAATGCTAATATCGCCAGGCTTGAAAAACAGATAAGCGCGGTTGAACTTGAACATTCCTTTAACCCTTCAGCATTTAAAACGGGCGACAATTACCTGTTTACACGGTTGAAACCTTTGCGGGATATCCACCTGCGCGACGAAGAGACGCTATACAGCCTTTCAAAGAATGGCAATATCCAGTACGTTTATATTTTCTCGGTTATCGCAATAGTAATATTGCTAATCGCGTGCATCAATTTTATGAATCTTTCCACCGCGAGGTCATCCAACCGCGCTAAGGAAGTCGGTGTTCGCAAGGTGCTGGGTTCAGCCCGTGGCAACTTGATTTGGCAGTTCCTGACGGAATCCACACTGGTAACACTGGCATCAACCATTATTGCCGTTGTGCTTGCCTGGATACTGCTGCCGTTTTTTAACCAGGTAGCCGATAAACACATCATTGTTGGGATGGAATCGCTTACCTGGCTTGTGCCGTCGGTGATAGTTGCGGCGCTGGTTATCGGTTTCCTTGCAGGCTCATATCCTGCATTGTTCCTTTCCGGTTTCAAACCTATCGATGTGTTGAAAAGCAAGCTTGCTATCGGTTTCAAAGGCGGTTTTTTGCGCAGCTTCCTGGTGGTATTCCAGTTTTCTATATCGGTTTTCCTTATCGTTGGTACGCTGGTTATATACAATCAGCTTAATTATATCCGTAATAAAGATTTAGGCTTTGACCGCAGCCAGGTAGTCACCATAAAAAACACAACGGCGCTCGGTAAAAATACCAAAGTATTCGCAGAGGAGCTGAAGCAACTGCCGGGAGTGGTTAGCGCAACCGTGTCCGGCTATACACCAACCGGTGACGAAAGGATGAAGACAGGTCTTTTCCCTGATAAAGTAATAGATATTAAAAAAGATATATTGAGCGAGTTTTGGTCGGTAGATGAAAACTATATACCAACTATGGGTATAAAACTGGTTTCCGGTCGCAATTTCTCGAAAGATATGGCTACCGATACCGGTGCTGTTATTGTTAACGAGGCTTTTGCAAAGAAATTTGGTCAGAAAGATCCATTAAACAAAAATATTTATCGTTTCAGTATTGGCCTTCAGGAATTCCACATCATCGGTGTGATGAAGGATTTTAACTACGAGTCGCTAAAAGGAGTTATCACGCCTGCCGTGCTAAGCTATACAGCTGATTACGGCGCGGTAAGTGCACGGATTCATACGTCGAATCTGCCTGCCCTGATGGCACAGGTAGAAAATAAATGGAAAGCTGTATCGCCTAATCAACAGTTTACTTATGCATTTATGGATGAGGAGTTTGATGCCGCGTATCGTTCAGAGCAGCGGGTGGGAACGTTGTTTATCGCCTTTACTTCACTCGCTATCACCATCGCCTGTTTGGGACTATTCGGACTTGCAGCTTATGCGGCAGAGCAGCGTTATAAAGAGATTGGCATCCGTAAGGTGCTGGGAGCCAATGTATCTACCATTGTAAAAATGCTGTCGATGGATTTTATTAAATTGGTTTTATTATCGATTTTAATTGCCACGCCGTTGGCCTGGTGGGCTATGCATAAATGGCTGGAAGGTTTTGCCTACCGAACCAACATACAATGGTATTTAATTGCTTTAGCCGGCGGCGGTGCCGTTTTGATTGCCTTTGTTACTATCAGTTTTCAGGCAATAAAAGCAGCTTTGAGTAACCCGATTGATAGTTTGAGGAGTGAGTAAATTAATTAGTGAATTAGTGAATGAGTTAACCAAGTCAAAATTTTTGGTAAGGCGCTATACACAAATGAACTAATGAACAACTGAACCAATGAACCAAAAATGATAAAAAGCTATATCACCATCGCATTCAGAAGCTTAAGACGTAATTTGAGCTATGCTTTTCTGAATATTTTCGGGCTGACGCTTGGGATAGCGGCATGCCTGGTTATTTTCCTGGTAGTTCGTAATGAGCTGAATTACGATAACTATGCAAAAGCCGACCGCATTTACCGCGTCACGCTGAATGCCATCGATTTTAATTCAAACGTTTCGATGGCCATTGCGCCCAAGCTACGGAATGATTTCCCGGAGCTGAATGTTACACAGGTGATGTACAATCAAGAGGTGATGGTTAAGATTAATAATAACCGTTTTCGCGATAAGGATTTTGCATTTGTCGACGAGCATTTTCCGCAGATATTCGACCTGGGCTGGGTTACCGGCGACCCCAAAACCGCATTGTCCGAACCCAATTCCATCGTGCTGTGTGAGACGCTTGCGCATAAATATTTCGGTGACAAAAACCCGATAGGTCAATTTATGAACATCGAGAACCAGATAACCTGCAAAGTTACCGGCGTTATTAAAGACCAGCCCGGCAACCGCAGCGTACCGTATAAAATGCTGGCCTCGCTGGAGACTATCAAAGCTCAGATAAAAGGTAATTATGAAAATTTTTGGAATATAGGCGGCGGTTTTTTTACATTTTTCGAGTTGCCGCCGAATTACGCTATCAAAAATATACAGGATAAAGTACCAGGCTTCCTCAAAAAAAACTGGTCGATAGAGAAAGATGTACGGTTACCGATGCAGCCCATCAGGGATATCCATTTCGACCAGAAATACATCAACAATGCTGTTACTCCGGTTTCAAAAAGCACTTACTATGCGTTGTTCGGTATAGCGCTGCTGATTATCATTACCGCCTGTATTAACTTTATTAACCTGGCCACTGCCCAGGCCATTAAACGCTCCAAAGAGGTTGGCGTACGTAAGGTGCTCGGCGCTCTGCGTTCGCAGCTGGTAAAACAATTTATGGGTGAAACAACTGTAATGGTATTGCTGGCCTTAGTGCTTGGCGTCGCACTTGCCGCGTTATTTCTTACCAAAGCCAATAGCTGGATGAACTTAACAGTTGATGCAAGCCAATTACAGCAGCCGGTAGTGATTGCATGGATAGCGGGACTCACTATCGCAGTTATTTTATTGGCTGGGCTTTATCCATCCTTTGTGTTGTCGGCATTTCAGCCTGCGGCGTCGCTGAAAGGCAGCAATGCGCAAAACCCGCGCAGGTTTTCATTGCGCAAAGGTTTGGTGGTATCGCAATTTGCTATTTCCCAGATCCTGATTGTAGGTACCTTAGTGGTAGCCAGCCAAATGGATTATTTTGAGAACCAGGATTTAGGATTTAACAAAGATGCGGTAATATCTATCTACGTGCCTAACCAGGCCAAGACCGAGGTTTTAAGAGAGCAATTGCTGAGCAACCCGGGTGTAAAGCAGGTGAGTTTTTCAACGGGCGCACCCTCATACGCTAATAATGCAGCTGGTTTTACGGCGCCTTCATACGGGGTAACTAAAGACGATGTTACCAACGTGATTTTTGCCGACGAAAATTACACCGATATGTTTGGCCTGAAAATGCTTGCCGGCGATAAAATAAGAAAGATACCTGCTACAGATACCACCCAAAACTTTGTGGTGAACGAAACCCTCATACATAAATTAGGTATTACCGACCCGCACAAAGCTGTAGGCGCACATTTTATGATAAATGGCCGCAATGCAAACATTATGGGCGTTGTGCAGGATTTCCAGGAGGAATCGAAGCATAAATTACGGCGTCCGGTTGTGATGATTTATCATGCCGAATATTTTTTCAGGGCCAGCATAAAACTGCAGCCCGGTGACATGAACCGGACGATTGAAAGCATCGGCAAATTGTGGTCGGCCTTATTTCCCGACAACCTTTATCAATATGAATTCCTGGATGAGCATATCGCTTCCTTTTATGAACAGGAACAAAAAGTTTATACAGCGTTTCAGTTATTTTCCGGCATTGCTATCCTTATCGGCTGCCTGGGCTTGTATGGCCTGATAGCATTTGCTGCTGCGCAGCGCACAAAAGAAGTAGGCATCCGCAAGGTGCTCGGCGCACCGGTATGGAGCATCGTAGGTTTGTTCTCAAAAGAATTTATCGCGCTGATTGGCGTCGCGTTTTTCATCGCAGGCCCGGTTGCTTATTACGCTATGAACAGCTGGCTGCAGAACTATGCCTATCATATCAGTATCGGCCCATTTATTTTTGTTATAGCGGTACTGGCATCGATTATCATAGCAGGCGTTACAATAATACACCAGGCATTGAAAGCGGCACTGGTAAACCCGGTGAAGAGCCTGAGATCGGAGTGATTAAAGATCACAGACTAGAGATTTGGAAAAGCTTCGGCTATGAACTATTAACTATGAACCAAATAATATGATATTCAACTACATTAAAATCGCCTGGCGCAACCTGGTTAAACAGCGTTTGTTTAGCATGATCAACATTGGCGGACTTGCAGTCGGCCTGGCCGTTTGCATGATGATAATGATGTATGTAGCGCATGAAAACAGCTACGACCGCTTTCACACTAATGCGGAACTGATTTTTAGTCCGCGGGCGGCATTTAAGATGGGTGGCAGTACGGTAAGTTTGGCCCATACCAGCTATGACGCCGCAGCTATTATTAAAGAGCGCCAGCCGGCTGTAAAGGATTTTATGCGTACCATGGCGTATTTTAAGCCGGTAGTTGTGAGCAATCCCGAAAAGCCGGAAACAAGATATTCGGAAAGTAAGCTGTTGTTTGCCGACAATAATTTCTTTAGTTTCTTTTCTTTTAAGCTGATATCAGGGAATGCCGCTAATGTGCTTGCTCATCCATTTACCGTGGTAATATCCCAGGATATGGCAAAAAAATATTTCGGCAGCGAAAATCCAATCGGTAAAACCATCACCCTAAAAACAGACAGCGCCTTTACTTACCAGGTTACCGGCGTGGCTGAAAATAATCCGTCTAACTCGTCAATTGAATATAATTTTGTTACATCTAACCAAAGCCTGCTGCAAATGAAAGAGGCTACGCTGTACACGGGCGCCAGGGCACAAATCAGCTTTGGTAATTTTGATAATTATATTCTGTTGAGCCATGCGTCAGACACGGTCGCGCTAAGCCGTAGCCTGGATTTGATGGCGAAGAAAGATAAGACCTTCGATGATGTGCATTACACCTTTGTCTCGATGCCCGATATGCACCTGAAAAGCAATTTCGGGGATTCGTCAAACACCAAATATTTAAAGATATTCCCGCTGGTTGCTGTGCTGGTATTACTGCTGGCATTGGTTAATTACATGAGCCTTTCGACCGCCAGGGCAACATTGCGCGCCAAAGAAGTAGGAGTGAGGAAAGTTGCCGGGGCCAGCAGGAAAACAATAGCAACGCAATTCTACGTGGAGTCGACAATGTTTGCCACGATATCATTTGTGCTCGGATATGTTTTATGTTACGCCTTTAAACCATGGTTCCTGAATGTGTTACAGCTTAAAATTGATGACACGTTTTTATACAGCCCGGTTGTACTAGCATTATTATTTGCTTTGCTGGTATTAACTATAGTGGTTGCAGGCAGCTATCCATCACTGGTGCTATCGGCCTTTAAACCGGTTACTACGCTTAAAGGAAAGATGAGCAAAAACGCGGGCGGCGTTGCGGTGCGTAAAGTATTTACTACGCTACAATTCAGCATATCGGTAGGCCTTATTATCTGCGGTATAGTTATCGACAGGCAGCTTTATTATTTCCGGCATGTTGATACCGGTGTTAACCGTGAAAATGTAGTGATGGTACCTGTTCATAATACTTTCGGCACCAATTATCCGTCATTTAAGCAGGATATTAAGTCGTTAAGTGGTATTGAAACCGTTGCCACCATGCATTACGCCATGTTCGGAGGGAATGATATGACCTCTTTTAATGGTAAAACCAAGGATGAAAATATTTTGGTTTACTCACTTATGGGCGATGACCAGTACATTAAAACATTAGGGCTGAAATGGAAGTATGCACCAGTTGCCGGCGAGAAGCTTGCCGGCATGGACCGGCTGGTGATAAACGAGGCGGCTATTGAAAAACTTCACCTGCCAGCATATCCAATAGGTAGTTACGTGCAGTCGGGCGAACGAAAAGCGAAAATAATAGGCGTGGTGAAAAATTTTAACTTCAGTTCGCTCCAATCCGAAATTGCGCCACTGGTCTTGAATATTGCACCTGCTAACCTACCTTTATTCACGAGGGATGGCTGCACTTTGTTCGCCCGGATAAAACCTCATACAAATATTCCAACATTGCTGAGTACGATGCAGGCTATCTATAAAAAATACGACAAAGATACGCCGTTCAACTACACTTTTATGGATGATGCCTTTAACCAGCAATACAAAGCGGAAGACAGGCTGGCATCCATATTCAGTGTGTTTACTTACATAACTATTATGTTGGCTACCCTTGGCTTATTCGGTTTGGCAGCGTTTACCATCGAGCAGCGCACCAAAGAAATTGGTATCCGTAAAGTGTTGGGTGCTAGTCTTGCGTCTATCAATACATTATTATCCCGCGACTTTTTGACGCTGGTGCTATTGTCGATTATAATAGCCTCGCCAATAGCCTGGTGGGCTATGAATAAATGGCTGCAGGGTTTTGCATACCGGATAAACGTACAGTGGTGGATGTTTGCGGCTGCAGGGCTTGCGGCAATAGTAACAGCTGTTGTTACGGTAAGCTATCACGCTATTAAGGCAGGTATTGCAAACCCTGTAGAAAGTTTGAGGAGTGAATAAATAACTAAATTATTAGGTAGTATTAGAAAAGATTGTTTTATATTTAAAGTATCTAACAATCAGCCACCTAAATACTACTTATTATGATCAGGAACTACTTTAAAACCGCTTTTCGCAGGCTAAAGAAAAACAAGGGATTTACTGCCATTAATGTTTTGGGGCTTTCTATCGGCCTGGCAACATGCCTGCTCATCCTGTTTTACGTCTGCGACGAATTGAGCTTCGACAGGTATAATGCAAATGCTGATAGGATTTACCGTATAAATGAAGATATTAAATTCGGAACTAAAACGGTATCCGGGGCGACTACTGCTCCGTCGGTGGCCCAGGCTTTGAAAAGTAACTTGCCGGGTATTGAGGATGCCGTGCGGCTTAAGTTTGCAGGCGGAATTAAAGTTACCAAGGGCGATAATCACCTGTACGAAAGTAAGGCGGTATATGCTGATGCTTCCCTGTTCAACGTTTTCACCCTCCGGATGATTGCCGGTGAACCGAAAACTGCGCTGGCAGAGCCACATACTGTTGTGATAGATGAGGCGATGGCTCAAAAGTATTTCGGTACTGTACAACATGTAATAGGTAAAACACTTGTATTTAATCTGCAGGAAAATTATAAAGTGACCGGCGTATAAAAGACATGCCGAAGCAGTCGCATTTTAATTTTGATTTTTTTATGTCGATGTCTACGCTTCCTGAAAGCATGAACCCATCGTGGCTGGCAAACTCTTTCACAACATATATCCTCCTGAAAAAAGGAGTTTCTCAGCACGAGGCAGAAAGTAAGATAACTACATTATCAAAAAAATATGTCGGCGCCCAATTGCAGCAGGCAATTCATTTAAGTTTTGATCAATTTCAAAGCAAAGGCAACTATTTTAGCTTGTTGTTGATGCCGCTTACGGATATCCACCTAAAATCAAACCGCGATTCGGAACTTGGTGCAAACGGCAGCGTGCAATACGTTTATATTTTCTCAGCAATCGGCCTGTTTATCCTGCTGATTGCCTGCGTTAATTTCATCAACCTTTCTACCGCGCGTTCAGCAAGCCGGGCGAGGGAGGTGGGCATACGAAAGGTATTGGGTTCAAAAAGGCTAAACCTGGTGATACAATTTTTGTCTGAGTCGTTTTTGATAACCGTAGTTTCCATAATTATTGCTGTATTAACTGCCTGGGCATTGTTGCCGTTGTTCAATCAGCTGGCTGGTAAGGAACTGGCCATAACAGCGCAACTATTGGTTTGGTTGTTGCCGGTATTGTCGCTGTTTGTAGTGCTTATCAGTTTGCTGGCAGGGGTTTATCCGGCCTTCCTCTTATCTGGTTTTAAGCCTGTTACTGCGCTTAAAGGTAAGCTGGCCACGGGTTCAGGAGGCAGAGGCATGCGCAGCTTCCTGGTTGTATTTCAATTCTCCATCTCAATTTTCCTAATTATCGGCACCCTGGTCATTTATAACCAGCTTAGCTACATTCGTACGAAGAATATAGGCTATAACCGCAACCAGGTGTTCACTATTCAGAATGTTGCAGCGTTAATGGGTAATGCAACGGTTTTTAAAAATGAAATGAAAAAAATACCCGGTGTAATAGATGCTACGTTAACAGGGTATTTGCCAACAGAAAGTTACCGCATGAGCGGTACCGCCTACCAAACACCTGTGATAGACCAAAGAAATGCGGTGTCGACCGAGTATTGGCCTGTAGATGAGGGCTACATTCCTACCTTAGGTATGCAATTGATTTTGGGCCGTAATTTTTCTGAAAGAATGCTGACAGATTCAGCTGCCGTAATCGTGAATGAATCTGCCGCGCGTCAACTGGGCTCTAATCCGATAGGCAAACCCATATACCGTTTAGCCGATCTGCGTACACAAAGGATGTTTAAATATACGGTCATCGGAGTGGTTAAGGATTTTAATTTCAGTTCGTTAAGAGAAAATATTACGCCTGTTTGCCTCATTTTATCGCCTAACCCGGGAGCATTAAGCATACGCATACACACGGCCAATACGACCGCTGTTATAGGCCAGTTGCAGCGTAAGTGGAAGTCATTTTCACCTGGCGAGCAGTTGGATTATTCGTTCATGGATCAGAATTTTGAGGCAAGCTATCGTTCGGAACAGCGCGTCGGCTCGATATCGCTCACATTCACTACGCTCGCCATTGTAATAGCCTGCCTTGGCCTATTCGGTCTCGCCGCTTATTCAGCCGAACAGCGTAATAAAGAGATTGGTATCCGTAAGGTATTAGGCGCCAGTGTATCTGCCATCGTTAAAATGCTTTCAGCGGATTTTATAAAGCTGGTTGTTATTTCAATTTTAATAGCTGCACCGCTTGCCTGGTGGGCAATGCACTCCTGGTTACAAGGCTTTGCATACCGGCAAGAGATTCATTGGTGGGTGGTCGTACTTGCCGGACTCATCTCAACGCTCATTGCGTTCTTTACTATTAGTTTTCAGTCGGTTAAGGCGGCAATAGGAAGACCGGCGGAGAGCCTTCGCTCTGAATAGGCTTACGCTTGCGCCGAAGCTTCAGCGTAGGAGCACGGCTCCCGAAGAAAGTTTACGGAGAGAATGAGCCGGGTATAGATATTGGGAATTAGACACTCGTAGCCAACCGGGAAAAAAATGCACTCAAATTGAAAATAATTGCAACGTTTTCAATGCTTTAAGAGTCATTTACCAATGAGAGCTATCGCGTGCTGCCGAAGCCTTAGCGGTGGCGATAAACGAGTGAATCAATTAACCAATTATCATGATAAAGAATTATGTTAAAATAGCGTGGAGGAACCTTACCAGGAATAAAGGTTTCACTATCACTAACCTGCTGGGTTTAACAATCGGAGTAACCTGTACCATCTTCATCTTTTTATGGGTGAACGATGAGCTTACTTTTGATAGGTTCAACACCAGGTACAACAATATTTACCAGGTAATTGCCAACCGCGATTTTAAGAACAACATCTTCACAGACCAGAATATGGTGTTCCCGCTGGCTAAATCGCTGGAGACGGGTTATCCGCAGATAAAAAACGCGGTAATGTCGAGCTATACGTCGCCGCAGCAATTTGTGTACGGGCAAACCAAGCTGAAAAAGCAGCTGGCAGTTGTAGGAGGACGTTACTTCGATATGTTCACCTGTAAATTTATTAAAGGCAATCCGAAAACGGCTTTAGCAGAACCCAATAGTCTCGTGCTTACGGAGTCGACCGCCAAATCAATTTTCGGTAGTGATGACCCTATTAACAAAGCCATTAAGATAAACGATCAACTGCTAAAGGTAACGGCTGTAATAGGGGATATGCCCGGAAATTCAAGCCGGCAGTTTGAGGCCTTATCAGCCTTCGATCCGGCAGATCCACAAGTGAAGGCGGCGATGAATGAGTGGCAAAATTCTTCATACTCGGTTTATATCGAAACCGTTTCAAATCCGGATATCGCTACAATTGAAAAAGCTATCAACAAGGTAATGTTCGCGCCTCATCACGATAAGATAAGTACCTATTTTATTGTGCCTATGGCAAAGTGGCATTTATACAGTGATTATAAAAATGGCAAAAATGTAGGCGGACCTATTGAGTATGTGCGCCTGTTTACAATAATCGCCATCATCATATTACTTATTGCCTGTGTTAACTTCATGAACCTATCTACCGCCCGTTCTGAAAAACGTGCAAAAGAAGTAGGCATCCGTAAAACATTGGGTTCTGATAAAAGGCAGCTGATTATGCAGTTTTATGCCGAATCGTTGCTGTTGTCACTGGCGGCTTTCGCGTTGTCGATAGTAGCTGTTTACCTGCTAATGCCGGCGTTTAATTCTATGGTACAAAAGCAATTGCACCTTAATCTTACAGACCCGTTGTTCTGGATTGGCGCCGTTATAATCGTGATGTTTACTGGTATAATGGCAGGCAGTTATCCTGCGTTGTATCTGTCGTCATTCAACCCGGTTAAGGTATTGAAGGGGACTTTTGCAGCAGGTAAAAGCGCGGTATTGCCAAGGCGGATATTGGTTGTGGGGCAGTTTGTGATCTCGATATTCCTGATTGCAGCAACGCTCATTATTTACAAACAGATCCAGCATGTTAAGGACAGGGACTTTGGCTATAATGCCAATAACCTGATTATGATGCCGTCGACCCAAAATACCGATAAGAGTTTCCATTCGATAAAAGATGATCTGCTTAAATCCGGCCTTATTGCTGAAGTAACGCGCACATCATCACCTATAACCGATATCTGGTGGCGGTCGCCGTCGCCAAGTTACGAGGGAATGGCGACTGACTCAAAGATCATATTCTCGGGCATACAAACCGATGTCAGCTTCACGAAAACAATGGGTATCAAAGTACTGCAGGGGCATGATTTCCAGGGCACACCGGCCGATTCAGCCTCAATGATGCTGAACAAAGCGGCGGTAGCTGCAATGCGCGTTAAAGATCCGGTAGGTATGGAAATGCGCTACGGGTCAAAAAAATACACGGTTATTGGTGTGATTGATAACGTGGTGATGACATCGCCTTACGCGCCGGTTGAGCCGCTGATGGTTTATTACAGCGGTCGCGGCTCTTCAGAAATTACTACCCGGCTTAAGGAAGGCGTATCACCTCAGAAAGCCATTGAGCTGTTTAAAAAGATTTATGCTGAATACAGCCCGGCAGACATTTTCGAATACCAATTTGTAGACCAGGAATTTGGGAAGAAATTCGCAGGGGAGGAGCTGATAAGCAATATCACCAACATTTTCGCCGGACTGGCCATATTTATTTGCTGTATCGGCCTGGCCGGTTTGGCATCATTCACTATCGAAAAACGTTTCCGCGAAATCGGTATCCGCAAAGTGCTGGGTGCAACCGTGCAGCAATTGTTGATGCTGATAGCCACCGAGTTTTTAAAGCTGGTAGCCATTGCCTTTGTAATAGCAGTACCCGTAACCTGGTGGCTAATGCATAACTGGCTGCAAAAATATGATTACCGCATCGATATCGGCATTTGGATGTTCGGTGTAGTGGGAGGTTTGATATTGTTATTAACGATGGCGATGGTAAGCGCAAATACGCTAAAAGCGGCAACCGCGAACCCGGTGAAAAGTTTAAGGAGCGAGTAGATTTTTGGACTATTAGCGGTAGTACCCAGAGGTAGTAATCAGTACTGTGAATAAGAGCCTTTGGAGCGAGTAGAATTTAAAGCACAAAAAGCAATTGGCGGTTGGGGAACACCTGGCCGCCATTTTATTTAAAGACCAAGGTAAACCCTACTGAAAACTCTATTAGAGGCTGACTATTATCGTTCCGCAAAAAACGAAAAATAAATATTGCTGATAATCAGGATGTTCGGTAGTGTTCGGGGTGTTCGGTGTGGGAAAACCGAACACTTAAGATAGCTGATAATTAGGGTGTTTTTGCTTTTAACCCGAAAACAGGACGACGATTTTTTGTGACTAAATAGTTTATAACCGGATAGGGGTAAAAAGCCTGTTAATTGTAATAAGATTGGATAATAGTGAAACCTGATTGATTTCCTTGTAGTCCAATAATCAACCGATACAATTAACCTGCTAAAAACTTAATCGCTATGATTAAAACCTATCTTAAAACAGCGTTCCGCAGCCTGCTGAAAAATAAGGGATTCACCTTTATTAATGTATCAGGGCTCGCCTTAGGGCTTGCCGCATCTCTCCTCATCGTTTTTTATGTATTTGATGAGCTGAGCTACGACAGGTTTAATACCAATGCCGACAGGATCTACCGTGTAAATAATGATGTTAAATTCGGTGGCAATATCAATAGCTATGCCTGCTCGCCGGCACCTACTGCCACAGCTTTAAAAAATGATTTTGCTGAAATTGAGCAGGTAGTGCGTTTCAGGGACAGGGGAGGAAACAACGTAAAAAAAGGCAATCAGAATATCCGCGAGGATAAGATGATATATGTCGATAACAGCATTTTTGATGTATTTACCCTGCCAATAGTAAGCGGAAGCGAGACCAATGCGTTAACAGCACCTAACACGGTGGTTATTAATGAAAAAACGGCGCTTAAATACTTTAACACAATCAACGCTGTAGGGCAGACTTTAACGTTCAATGACAATAAACCATACAAGGTTACCGCTGTAATTAAAGACATCCCCAAACAATCGCATTTTAATTTCGATTTTTTTATATCGATGGCCGGATTGGATGAGGCGAAAGAAGATGCCTGGTTCAGCGAGGATTTTAATACCTATGTTTTGCTTAGGCCTGGCGCTGATGCCAATAAGCTATCGGGTAAGCTGACCGATTTTTTTAAGCGGCATGCCGGTCCCCAGTTATCGAGCGTCCTTCATTTAACTTTCGATAAATTTGAACAGGCGGGCAATTACATCAAGCTCTATCTTTTTCCGCTTAAAAAAATACATCTTGAATCGAATATCGGGTCTGAGTTGGGCGCCAACGGCAACATCCAGTATGTGTATGTATTTTCATTGGTGGCCGTGTTTATTTTGCTGATTGCCTGCGTGAATTTTATGAACCTTTCTACTGCGCGTTCGGCGAACCGGGCCCGGGAGGTTGGCGTGCGCAAGGTTCTGGGCTCGCCGCGCAAATACTTAATTATCCAGTTTTTAACAGAATCTTTATTGGTGACATTGTTCGCCACCGTCTTAGCTGTTTTGGCTGCATGGGCATTATTGCCATTGTTTAACCAGATGGCAGGAAAGCAACTGGAGATTACCGGGCAGATACTGCGCTGGCTGCTGCCTGTTTTGGCGGTTATAGTAATAGTTATAGGCTGCCTTGCCGGCTCATATCCGGCGCTTTATCTTTCCGCTTTTCAGCCGATAAATGTACTCAAAGGAAAAATTGCTGCCGGATTTAAAGGTGGCAGGCTCCGCAGCTTTTTAGTGGTTTTCCAGTTTGCCATTTCCATATTCCTCATTATCGGCACGTTGGTGATATACAACCAGTTAAAATATATTCAAAATAAAGATTTGGGCTACAACCGCGACCACGTGCTGGTAGTCAACAACATAGGCGTGTTAGGGAATGGCGCCAAAGTTTTTAAGCAGGAAATTAAGAATCTATCCGGCGTTGAAAGCGTAACGTTAAGCGGCGCACTGCCCACAGGAGGAACAAGGAACAGTACCAGCTTTTTTAAAGACCAGGTGCTCGACCAAAAAAGGGCGGTAACCACACAGGAATGGGTTATCGATGAAGATTATCTTAGCACTTTGAAAATTAAACTCGTATCAGGCCGCAATTTTTCAAGCGAGATGAAGACCGATACCGCCGGGCTGATTATCAACGAAGCAGCGGCAAAGCTGCTTAATTTTAAAGACCCGTTAAATCAGACGCTCTACACACCTGCCGATAATATGGTTACCAAAATGGCGCAGTTTCACATTGTTGGGGTGATGAAGGACTTTAACTTTAAATCGTTAAGAGACAATGTTACGCCTTTGGTGTTTCTTTATGGCGAAGACCGCGGCGCAATAAGCGTAAGGCTTAAATCAAACAATATTCCACTACTGATAGACCAGGTTAAAGCCAAATTCAAAGAAATGGCGCCAGCCCAGCAATTTAGCTATTCTTTTATGGACGAGGATTTTGATGCCCTTTACCGCTCCGAACAACGCGCCGGCGAAATATTTATAACATTTACATCATTGGCCATCATCATAGCTTGCTTAGGCCTTTTCGGACTGGCCGCATACGCCGCCGAGCAACGGACAAAAGAGATTGGCATCAGGAAAGTTTTGGGCGCCAGCGTATCGGCAATAGTGGGCATGCTTTCTAAAGATTTTATTGTATTGGTATTTATATCGATAGCCATAGCTGCACCGCTTGCGTGGTGGGCAATGCACAACTGGCTGCAAGGCTTTGCATATCGGCAAAATATACAATGGTGGGTAATAGCACTGGCGGGTGCAGGGGCTATAGCTATTGCCTTTATAACCATCAGTTTTCAGTCGGTAAAGGCGGCGCTTACCAATCCCGTTAAAAGTTTAAAAAGCGAATAAAAAAATTATAAACCCGGTGCAACGAATCACACAAAAAAGCTGTCTTTGACATAGTGAGTGTTGCCCCAACCAAACACTAAACTGAAATGATAAAAAACTATATTAAAACCGCATTTCGCGGCCTGATGAAGAACAAGGGGTTTACCTTCATTAACGTATTTGGCCTGGCTTTAGGGCTTGCCACCTGCCTGCTTATAGTATTTTATGTTTTTGATGAGCTAAGCTTCGATAACTACAATGAAAAAGCAGACAGGGTTTATCGCATTAACAACAACATAAAATTTGGTGGCAATGAAAACTCCTACGCCGTATCGCCTGCGCCGACTGCCGCCGCTATGAAAGCTGATTTCCCGGAAATTGAGGAGGTAGCACGTTTCAGGAACAACGGCGGAAACCAGGTTAAAAAGGGTAAGCAAAATATTGTGGAAGACAGGATGATTTACGCCGACAATTCTATCTTCAAAATTTTCACCCTGCCAATGGTAAGCGGCAGCCCTGACAATGCCTTAACAGCCCCGCATACGGTTGTCATCACTGAAAAAGTGGCCAAAAAATATTTCGGCGGTACCAATGTAGCAGGCCAAACTTTAACCTTTAACGACTCTTCTCTTTACAAGGTAACCGCTGTTATAAAGGATATTCCGAAACAATCTCATTTTAATTTCGATTTTTTTATAGCTATGCCGGGCCTCGCCGAAAGTAAGGAGGACGCCTGGCTTAGCAATAATTTTAATACATACGTATTGTTAAAACCCGGAGCAGATATTAAAAGGCTTGAAGGGAAGATGCCGGAGTTTATGATTAAACATGCCGGCCCGCAGTTGCAAAGCATAATTCATTTAACGTTTAATGATTTTGAAAAAGCGGGTAATTATTACAAGCTGAGTTTTGTGCCGTTAAAACGCATTCATTTGCATTCAGGCAGCGTTGCCGAATTGGACGCAAACGGCGACATCAAGTATGTGTACATATTTTCGGGCGTCGCTATCCTGATATTATTGATAGCCTGCGTCAATTTCATGAATTTGTCTACCGCCCGTTCATCAAACCGGGCACGCGAGGTGGGTGTACGTAAAGTATTAGGTTCACCGCGTAAACATTTAATAGCCCAGTTTTTAACCGAATCTGTTTTGGTTACGCTGTTTGCCACGCTGATTGCTTTGTTAATTGCCTGGCTGTTTTTGCCGCAGTTTAATAAAATGTCGGGCAAGGATTTGGTGATTACCGGTCAAATAATATCGTGGTTGTTGCCGACCTTATTGGTGATAGTTTTAGTAATTGGCTGTTTGGCAGGCTCGTATCCCGCCTTATATATGTCAGCATTTCAGCCCATCCAGGTGCTGAAGGGAAAAATTGCTGCCGGCTTTAAGGGCGGCATGTTCCGAAGCGTATTGGTTGTGTTCCAGTTTTGTATTTCGATATTCTTGATTATCAGCACTATGGTGATATATAACCAGCTGCAATACATCCAAAATAAAGATTTGGGGTACAACCGCGACCATGTGCTGGTTGTAAGAAACGTTTGGTCGTTGGGCAAAGGCGCTAAATCATTCCGCGATGAGGTGAAAACACTTGCCGGCGTACAAAATGCGTCGCTAAGCGGCGCATTGCCCACAGGTGGATACGGCAACAGCAGTGCTTTTTTTAAGAACCCGACTTTAGACCAAAAGCAGTCGATGCTTAGCCAAATATGGCCGGCGGATGAAAATTATATGCCGACCCTGGGTGTCAAAATAATTGCAGGAAGAAATTTTTCGAAAGAGATGCTGACCGATACGGCTGCGTTAATTATTAACGAAACGGCCGCCAAACAGCTTGGTTTTGCAAACCCTATCGACCAATTTCTTTATACGCCTAACGACAGGATGGGTAAAACCGTAAAAAAATATCACATCATAGGTGTAATGCGCAATTTCAACTTTGCGTCGCTAAAGGATAACATATCGCCGTTGATGTTTAATATGGATGAAGACCGTGGTGCGGTGACTGTTCGTGTCAGGTCGTCGAATATTCCGGCCCTTATTCAGCAGGTGAAAAATAAATATGATTCATTCTCACCTACACAAACATTTTCCTACTCGTTCATGAACGAGGATTTTGATGCTATTTATCGTGCAGAACAGCGCATCGGCACCATATCGGTGGCATTTACATCGCTGGCGATTGTAATTGCGTGTTTAGGGTTGTTCGGGCTGGCAGCTTACGCGGCCGAGCAGCGGATAAAAGAAATAGGAATAAGAAAAGTATTAGGGGCGAGCATATCCACTATAGTGGGCATGTTATCGAAAGATTTTATCAAATTGGTATTGATATCCATTGTGGTAGCAACGCCGCTGGCCTGGTGGGCCATGCATGGCTGGCTGCAGGGCTTCGCTTACCGCCAAAACGTACAATGGTGGGTTTTGGCATTGGCAGGCGGCGGCGCAATCACTATTGCGTTTGTAACAATCAGCTTCCAATCGATAAAAGCGGCGTTGACCAATCCTGTGAAGAGTCTGAAAAGTGAGTGATTAGAGCTTAGTTTGCAGTAGGCAGTTTGCGGTTGGCAGCGGATAATTTATTATAAAACCAGTTCGGCTATGAACCATGAACTATAAGCTAAAAATATGATACGCAACTACATCAAAATCGCCTGGCGTAATCTTACCAGGAACAAAGTAAGCAGTATAATAAACATCAGCGGGCTGGCCATTGGGCTGGCCTGCGTGCTTTTAATTGGCATGTACGTAGCCGACGAATTAAGCTACGATCGCTTTTTTAAAGATGCCCATCGCATTTACCGCGTTAACCTGGACGGTAAAATGGGTAACGAACAGTTTGTTGTAGGGCATACGCCACCACCCGTTGGCGCTGCGCTGCAAAACAATTTTCCGCAGGTTGAAAGTTACACACGTATCTTTCTTCCGGGCGATGAAGTTGTTCATTACGACGGCAATGGTAAAAAACTATCGTTAACAGAGAAACACCTGCTGGCAGTCGATTCAAACTTCCTTAAGTTTTTCAACTACGAAATGATCGAAGGCAATGCCTCGACATGTTTGAACGGCATAAATTCAGTAGTGCTTACGCAAAAGGCTGCTAAAAAATATTTTGGCGATGCATCGCCCATTGGTAAAACATTGGTTTTTGATGAATATTCTACGCCTTTCACTGTATCGGCGGTATTAAAGGATATACCCAAACAATCATCATTACAGTTTGATGTTTTACAGAGTACAGCCAGCATTCCTGGTGTAAAACGCTTTGCGTGGAGCTGGGTTTGGCTGCAAATGGCTACTTATGTAAAACTTACGGCGACAGCAGCAGCCGAGCCGAAAGCAATCGCCAAGCTGGAAAGCAAGCTGCCGCAATTGGTAGCTACCCAGGCAGTAAGCGCTTTCAAGCGTATTGGCCAGCCATGGGAAGAGTTTAAGCGCAAAGGCGGCAAATGGGATTTACACCTTCAGCCGCTTACTGATTTATACCTTAACTCCGCCGCTATAGGAACCCGTTATTTTGAACAGAGCGATATCAAGTATGTTTATATTTTTTCGGCGGTTGGTTTATTTATTATACTGCTGGCCTGCGTTAACTTCATGAACCTTTCGACAGCGCAGGCTGCAAGGCGGGGCAAGGAGGTTGGCATCCGTAAAGTATTAGGCTCGCAAAGGCAGCAGCTTATCCGGCAATTTATTGCTGAGGCGATGCTTTACACCATCTTTGCTATGCTACTTGCGGTGGTGATTGTTATGCTGGTAGTACCCGCTTTTAACCAATTGGCAGGCAAGGAGCTCTCTGTAAGCACACTATTTGTGCCGAAATCAGTATTGGCAATTTGTGGATTGATAGTGATAACCGGTTTACTCGCCGGCAGCTATCCTGCATTTTTCCTTACCTCGTTAAAACCGATAAGTATTTTAAAGGGGTCTGGTCTTTTCAGCAATAAGAATAGCAGTTTCTTTACCCGGAACGCGCTGGTTGTTTTTCAGTTTACCGTTTCAACCGTTTTGATTATTTGCACGGTCGTGGTATACAAACAATTGGTTTACAATCAAAGTAAAGACCTCGGCTTTAATAAAGAAAACGTGCTGGTAATTGCAAACGGCGATCGCCTTGGCAAAAACGAGGAGGCGCTGCGTACAGAATTGCTGAGGCTCCCGCAAATAGCGAATGCCAGTATTTCGACCAGTCTGCCTACCAAAAATTCATTTGGCGACACCTATGTCCCGGAGTTGAATACCGGTGATGCGCATGGCACGGAGAATAACATCATGCTTTCATCCTTTATAGTTGATGAAACGTTTGTGCCCACACTGGGCTTAAAAGTCAAAAGCGGCCGGGCTTTTTCAAAGGATTTTGCCGACTCTGCTTCAGTATTGCTAAATGAAACAGCTGCGAAACAAATAGGGTGGAAGGACCCGATTGGTAAAACGCTCACCTATCCGGGCGGTAACAATCAAAAATTTAAGGTGATTGGCATTGTAAAAGATTTTAACACCGAATCTTTGCGGGCGAATATTACGCCTTTCGCATTGTTCTACAGCACGTCGAAAACATACAATACAGGCGTATCCTATATTTCGGTAAGAATAAAGCCTGGTGATTATAATTCCGCGATAGAAACCATCAAACGCAAATGGAACGAATTTGCACCCGGCATGCCATTCGAATACAGCTTTATGGATGCCGAGTACGATGCCTTATACCGCTCCGATCAAACCATCGGAAAAGTGTTTACTGTATTCACCGTCCTGTCGGTTATCGTGGCTTGCCTTGGATTGCTTGGCCTGGCTATCTATACTGCCGAGCGCCGTATGAAAGAAATCAGCATACGTAAGGTACTTGGTGCAACAATGTCGAATGTGGTAACGATGCTTTCTGTCGATTTCTTAAAACTGATAATTGTCGCCTCGATACTGGCTTTCCCGCTAGCATGGTACGCCATGACGAAGTGGCTGCAGGATTTTGCCTATCGAACCGATATCAGCTGGTGGGTATTTGCATTATCGGCGGGTATAACACTATCTATCGCATTAATTACCATAAGCTATCAATCCATAAAAGCCGCCCTGGTTAACCCGGCGGGGAACTTGAGGAGCGAGTAGCGTTAAGAACCAGGAGCCAAGAGTCAAGAATCAAGAATCAAGACCGGAGCCGTAGCGGCTATGAACTATGAACCATCAACCATTAACTAATTATGATAAAGAATTATTTAAGAACTGCCTGGCGTAACCTGTTTAACAATAAGTTTTACAGCGCCATAAACATTGCAGGGCTAACCACCGGGCTTACCGTGGGCCTGTTGATATTGCTTTGGGTAAATGATGAGTTTAGCTTTGATGCATTTAACTCGAAGGCTAAGCAGATATATAAAGTAAACGCCCAAATAGGAACCGGCACCAGCCAGCAGGTATGGGGCGGCGTGCAGGGCCCGGTAGCAACTTTTGCCATGAGGGAAGTCCCCGGTGTAGCTAATGCCGTTAGGGTAACAACCTGTTACAATTATTCATTTTTCAGGTATAAGTCACAACTGATAACTGAAACCAGCGATAACCTTAAATTCACAGACCCATCATTCTTTAAGGTATTCGACTATAAGCTGCTGAAGGGAAATGCAGATAATCCTTTTCCCACCGACAACTCCGTTGTAATTACTGAAAGTACTGCTAAGAAATTCTTTGGTAATGAGAATCCGATAGGGAAGGCGCTGCTCGCCGATAATAAGGACAATTTTGTGGTTAATGGCGTAGTGGCGGATTTTCCGGGAAATTCAAGTATTAAAAGCGATATCCTGTTTTCGATGAACGTACGTAAAAACATGTACAGCAAAACGGATTACTGGAAATCATTAGACAGCGATTGGGGCAATTATTATTTAGATACCTACCTGCTTTTACAACCGGGCACGTCATCAGCAAGCGTAGCGGATAAGCTGACACAGATACACATTAAAAATCAGGATGGAACAAAACTGTCGGACGGCCATTACCTGCTACAGCCATTAAGCAAAATACATTTATACGCTCCGGACGGAAGCTCGTCGGCCATGCAGACGGTAAGGGTATTTGCAATTGTGGCGCTATTAATACTGCTGATAGCTGCAATAAACTATATCAACCTGAGCACAGCGCGGGCTATGCTGCGCTCGAAAGAAGTAAGCGTTCGCAAAATTATCGGCGCCGCGCGCCTGCAGCTATTCAGCCAGTTTATTGTGGAGACTATTTTATTTTTCACGATATCGCTGATACTGGCTTTTGTGCTTATCACTATATTGATGCCTTTTTATAACGACCTCTCCGGCAAGCAAATGCATTTTGATTTACTAAGCGGCACGGTTTGGACTGTTGTTGGCATAACTGTGCTGACCACTTTAGTCGCTTCCAGCATCTACCCGGCATTGTTGTTATCATCGTTCAAGCCCATTAATGCGTTAAAAGGAAAATTATCACTGGGGGTTGGTAACGCATTGTTCCGTAAGGCTTTGGTTGTTTGTCAATTTACGTTCTCCATTGGGTTGATTATCGGTACATTGGTTATTAACCGGCAGCTCAATTATATCCAAAACAAAGAATTAGGATTTGACAGGTCGTTCGTATTCTCGGTGCCTATGCGGAATATGGAAAATCAGTATCAATCTGTAAAAGGTGAGCTGATGAATCAATCTGGTATAACTGGCGTAACTACAGGTGATGCCAGCATCGTAAGCGTCGGCAATACTACCGGGGATACAAATTGGGATGGTAAGGAAAAAGATCGTTCCTTCATGATACATCCGATGGGTATCGACCAGGATTTTGTCAAATTTTTTAAGATGAAAATGGACGCGGGAACAAGTTTTACAGGCGTGAAGACGGATTCGCTGCACTTTATTTTGAATGAAACAGCCGTACGCAACGCAGGGATCAAGAATCCGGTTGGGAAAAGCTTTCAACTGTGGGATAGAAAAGGCGTAATAGTAGGTGTTGTAAAAGATTTCCATTTTGCATCGTTAAAGCAAAAAATTGAGCCGTTTGTATTTTATTATCAGCCCCATACCTGGCAATTGCTAGTAAAAACTACAGGAAAGGACGTGCCCAAAGCTTTAAAAATAGTTGAAAATACCTGGAAGAGATATAATCCCGGCTTCCCTTTCAGTTATAGTTTCCTCGATCAAACTTATGAGTCGCTCTATAAATCGGATGAACGTACCGGCTCCTTATTTAACGTATTCGCTGGTATAGCTATACTTATTTCCTGCCTTGGCTTATTTGGATTGGCAACTTACACTGCACAGGTAAAAGTTAAGGAGATAGGTATTCGCAAGGTGTTGGGCGCCAGCGTGGCTAATATCACAACTATGCTTTCGCGCGATTTCCTGCTACTCATTATATTGGCAATCGTAATAGCATCGCCAATTGCCTGGTACGCGATGAATAAATGGCTGCAGGATTTTGTTTACCGCGCCACTATTCAATGGTGGGTATTCGCCTTTGCGGGTATTGCCGCGGTAGTAATCGCTTTAATAACTATCAGTTTTCAGTCGGTGAAAGCGGCTTTAGCTAACCCGGTAAAGAGCCTTCGCTCAGAATGAGCTACGGCTCTCGAAGAAAGCTTAAGGAGTGAATAAAGTTACTCGGCATGTCGTTGAGGAGTCATCGGTCTGTTGCTTGTGGGCGCATTTATAAGATATGTCCAATTTTTTCTAACCTCTGGTCTCTAATCTCTAATAACTAATTATCACCCTAACCGGGGGATAAAACTTAAGCGACAATGCTATAATTTTATACGTTGCATGAGATGTTGAAATAAAAAAACACATCGCATGCAACGTATTTGCTATTTTAACGGTCTATTATAACATAAAAAGAAATCCTAATTTTTTCGACAATGCTGAGAAATTACCTGAAAATCACATGGAGAAACCTGCTTAAGCATAAGGCGTTTTCCTTTATCAATATTATCGGTTTGGCCATTGGTATGGCCAGCTCTGCGCTGATATTGCTTTGGATACAAAACGAAGTAAGCTATGACCGCTTTCATGAGAACGGCGACAGGCTGTACACCGTTTATAATCGCTCTGTTTTTGACGGTAAACTTTGGTGCTGGAACACCACGCCGAAGGTGATGGGCAAAACGCTAAAAAAGGAATACACCCAGTTTGAACAGGTGGCCAGGGTTACATGGAATAACACATTTTTATTCCAGGTAGGGGAAAAGCACCTGAATGTTGCGGGAAATTGTACCGACCCGGATTTTTTGACAATGTTTACTTTTCCATTGCTCAAAGGAAATCCTAAAACAGCATTGAACGAGGTTCATGATATTGTAATAACAGAAAAATTATCGAAAAAACTTTTTGGCGATGCCGACCCAATGGGCAAAACCATCAAGATTGACAGCAATGCCTATTTTACCGTTACTGGTTTGATGAAGGATTTGCCGAACAATACCCGCTTTCAGTTTCAGTTCCTGATGCCTTGGGAATACATGAAGAAAATCAAGCAGGATGATGACTATTGGGGCAACAATTCTATTCAAACTTATGTGATGTTAAGAAAGGGTGTAACCGAAGCGCAGGCTAACACCGCAATAGAGCACGTAACCAAATCACATTCGGACACCAAAGATATCGACCAGTTTTTACACCCCATTAATAAATGGCGCCTTTATTCAAAGTTTGATGAAAAAGGACATATATCGGGTGGAAGGATAGAAACGGTACGCATCTTCGCAATTATAGCTTCATTTATTTTACTCATAGCCTGTATCAACTTTATGAACCTGAGCACTGCCCGCAGCGAAAAGCGCGCACGGGAAGTAGGTATACGGAAGGTTGTAGGCGCACTGCGTAATTCATTAATATTCCAGTTTATAGGCGAGTCTGTTTTGGTCGCTTTTATTGCAGGTATCATAGCACTTGTAGCGGTTCAGATAAGCCTATCCGGGTTTAATTTACTCACCCAAAAACAATTGTTTGTTCCGTACAACACCGTATCATTTTGGTTGATATTTCTTTCATTTATATTGTTGACCGGTATCGTTTCAGGCAGTTATCCGGCGCTGTATCTGTCATCATTTAAACCGGTAAGTGTACTTAAAGGTACTTTTAAAGCTGCCAATGCATTGATAACACCTCGTAAGCTGCTGGTTGTTATACAATTTACATTTGCTGTGGTACTGATAGTTTGTACCATCATCATACGCCAGCAGTTACAATATGCACAGGACAGGGATTCCGGCTATAAAAAGGACAATCTTGTTTATGTTATGATGACCGGCAGCATCGAGAAGAACTTTGAGGCGATTAAGAACGATTTGATAGTTGGCGGTGCAGCAGCGGCAGTTTCAAAAACCAGTGCGCCAATTACCGAGGGCTGGAGCGACAGCTGGGGCTTTATGTGGAAAGGCGCTACACCCAAAAATAAGATAGACTTTAACATGTTTAATACCGACGGAGACCTGGTAAAAACTATGGGCCTCAAGATAGTCCAGGGCCGCGATATCGACCCTAAGATTTATCCTACGGATTCTACCGCTATATTGTTAAATGAAGCCTCGGTTAAAATAATGGGCCTTAAAGACCCGGTTGGAGAAATAGTAACTAATGGCGAAGGTAAAGACGCCCGACAGATGCATGTGGTAGGCGTAGTGAAAGATTTCATTTTGCAATCTCCGTATGAACCCGTTAAGCACATGATTATACAGGGGCCAAAATCCTGGTTTAACGTTATTCACTTCAGGCTGAACAATGCCCATACCACGGCAGATAATTTGAAGCGTGCTGAAGTTGTGTTTAAAAGATACAATCCTGATTACCCCTTCGAGTACAATTTTGTAGATAAATCTTACGAAAGTAAATTTGGCGATGAGCAGCGCACCGGCACATTAGCTAGTCTTTTTGCAGGGCTTACGATAGTGATATCCTGCCTTGGCCTGTTTGGCTTAGCTGCGTACATGGCGCAAAACAGGATACGGGAAATAGGTATTCGCAAGGTATTGGGCGCATCGGTAACCGGTGTTACAACCATGTTGTCGAAAGACTTCTTAATCCTGGTAATGATTGCTTTTGTGGTGGCAAGTCCGATAGCATTTTGGGCGATGCACTCCTGGTTGAAAGGCTATCCTTATCGCATCAATATAAGTGTATGGGTGTTTGTAGGCACTGCAGCGCTTACTGTGCTAATAGCTTTGGTTACAGTTAGCTTCCAGGCGATAAAGGCAGCGTTGACAAACCCGGTGAAGAGTTTGCGGGGCGAGTAGATACATGTTAAATTAGTGGCAGTAGCAGTTTTCAGTAGCAGTAATTAATATGTTTAGCCGATAAATTTGGCTGCTACTGCCACTTTCAACTGCTACTTATTGGTTCCGGCCATGAACTATGAACTATCAACTATGAACTATCATTATGATTAAAAACTATCTTAAAGTTGCCTGGCGCAACCTTTGGAGAAATAAATTTTTCTCTACAATAAACATAGTCGGCCTTGGATTGGGGATGGCGTGCAGTATCCTGATTATCCTGTGGGTACAAAATGAGTTGAGCTTTGATGCATTCCATGCCAAGGGAGACCGCCTGTACCAGGTTATCGAGCGGCAGTACTATGATCATAAAATTATGGGGCAGTATTCTGTTCCCGGTGTGCTTGCTGATGAAATGAAACATGCCTTGCCACAGGTGGAATTAGCTACTCCGATGGCCTGGAATAATCAAAATACTTTCCGGGTAGGTACTAAAATTATAAAGCTGGAAGGCAATTCAGCCGGGGCCGATTTTTTTAAAATGTTTAGCTATCCGTTGCTGCAGGGTAAAGCAGAAACGGCGTTGAACAGCCCGGTTAGCATCGCCATTTCCAGGAAGATGGCTGGCGAGTTTTTCGGAAGTCCATCGGAAGCGATGGGCAAAACGCTGCGCTACGAAAACAAAAAGGACTTCACCGTAACCGCTGTATTTGAAGACCTGCCGCATAATGTATCGACAAGGTTTGAATTCCTGATTAACTGGTATAGCTTCCTGGATGAAAATAAATGGGCGAAGGACTGGGGCAACAATGGTCCTAACGCTTTCATACTTTTGCGTGAAGGAACAAATGCCGCAGAATTTGATAAAAAACTGGCCCATTTCATCGATACTTACAATAAAGACCAAAGTGCCGCATTTCGCGAGCAATTAGGCATACAGAAGTTTGACCAGGTATACCTGCGTGGCACCTTTAAGGATGGCAAGCCGGAGGATGGGCGCATAGAGTATGTGCATTTGTTCAGTATCATCGCCATTTTTATCCTGGTTATTGCCTGTATCAACTTCATGAATTTAACCACCGCCCGCTCGGTTAAGCGTGCACGGGAAATAGGCGTGAGGAAAGTGGTAGGAGCGGTAAGGCGCGTGCTGATTCAGCAGTTTGTGGGCGAGGCAATTTTGCTGACCGGCCTGGCTGCCGTTATAGCGCTTGTAATTGTGCTGCTGTTATTGCCGGTGTTCAATTCCATCACCCAAAAACAAATTGAATTTCCGTTTGGACAGATTAGTTTTTGGCTTGGGTTGGTTGCATTGACAGTTATAACAGGTCTATTATCTGGTAGTTATCCTGCATTGTTCCTGTCGTCGTTTAATCCTGTTAAAGTACTTAAAGGAACATTGAAATTAAGTACCGGCGCCGCCTGGTTCCGTAAAGGATTGGTGGTATTTCAATTTGCACTGTCGGCCCTGCTGATTATAGGCACTATGGTTATATCTATGCAGGTTAATTACGTTCAGACCAAAAACCTGGGCTATACCCGGGAAAACCTCATCTATATACCTTTAGAGGGCGACCTGACGGCTAAATATAAAATATTTAAAGATGAGGTATTGAAAATGCCCGGCGTACAGGATATTACGAAAATTAGTGATGCACCGACGAATTTCGGCAGTACCACAGGCGGCGTGAAATGGACCGACAAAGACCCGAACCTCAATGTTATGTTTACCCAGGTATCGGCAGGTTATGATTTCACCAAAACGATGAAATTGAAAATGGCTGAAGGACGTGATTTCTCAAGAGATTTCCCTACCGACTCATCAAACTATATCATAAACGAATTGGCGCTTAAACGAATTGGTTACACCGACCCGATTGGCAAGCCTTTCACCATGTGGGGCAAGCCCGGGAAAATTGTAGGCGTATTAAAAGATTTTCATTTTAATTCCCTGCGCGACCCGATTTTGCCGCTTGTCGTCCGCTTTGGCGAAGAGCAGAATTATGGCATGGCCTTACTGCGTACCAAACCCGGGGAAACCAAACAAGCGTTGGCATCGGCTGAGAAAATATGTAAGGAGCTAAACCCTAATTTCCAGTTCAGCTATTATTTTGCCGATGCTGAATACCAGAAACAATATCAAAACGAGCAGGTGGTAGGCAAGTTGTCAAACGCCTTTGCATTTTTGGGTATATTTATTTCATGCCTCGGATTACTTGGCCTGGCGATGTTTACAGCCGAGCAACGTATTAAAGAAATCGGCATCCGTAAAGTACTGGGAGCCAGTGTCGGTTCGTTATTTACTTTATTATCGCAGGAGTTTTTAGTGCTAGTTTTAATAGCACTCTGTGCGGCATCGCCGGTGGCATGGTATTTCATGCATAAATGGCTGGAGAATTACAGCGACCGTACGCCTATACCCTGGTGGGTATTCCTGTTGTCGGGTGTAATAGCGATATTGATTGCCCTGATTACAGTAAGCTTCCAGACAGTTAAAGCAGCACTGATGAACCCTGTCAAAAGCCTTCGCTCAGAATGAGCTATGGCTCTCGAAGAGAGTCTGCGTTCGGAGCTAATTAGTAGTAAAAGCTGGGAAATAACGGGCCAGCGTAGTGGATTCCCCTCTTGAGAGGGGCGGGGGGTGTTAGCCCGCCATGCATTGTTGACATGCATAACGGGCTGGGCATGGCGCCTAACACACCCATGCCGACGCCTTGCCCAACGCGCGCCCAAGAGGGAAACAAAAAGTTTCGGCCGTGAACTATGAACCATCAATCATGAACTAAAAAATTATGTTAAAAAACTATTTCAAAATTGCCTGGAGAAACCTGAGGAAGAACAGGCTGTATGCATTTGTAAATATTATCGGCTTAACTATCGGTATTGTTAGCTGCCTGTTAATCGGCATATATATTAAAAGTGAGTTGAGCTATGACCATTTTAATGAGAATGCCGATAGGATAGTAAGGGTGACGATGGACTACGGCCAGGGCGGAGCCCCGCAAAAAGTGGCCGTTACCGGCACTAAGGTAGGACCCCAATTTAAGCGGAGTTTTCCCGCAGTACAGGACTATGTGCGGATTGAGAAAAGAGGAGCGGTAGTTAGCTATGACAATCAAAACTTTGAGGAGACGGCTTTACTTTATGCAGACCCTTCTTTTTTTAATGTGTTTTCGTATAAGCTGGTTAAGGGTGACGCCCAATCATTAAATGCGACTGATAAAATAATCCTCACTGAAAGCACTGCCAAAAAGTATTTCGGCGATGCGGAGGCTGTCGGCAAAACGTTAAAAATAGCTGATAAAAATTATACGGTTTCGGCTATAGCTGAAGATGCGCCGACAAACTCACAAATTCAGTTCGACTTTATATTATCATTTAAAGGTTTAAACGCGGCCAATACGGAAAAATGGTGGGAAGCTAACTACATCACTTACCTGCTTTTAGAAAAGAAAGAGCAAATACAGCCGCTGCAAAAACAGATTGCAGGCTATATGAATACCGTAAGCCATACCGAGCTGAAGATGGCCGGTAGCCAGTACCTTACTTACCACCTGGAACCATTAACCAGCGTACACCTGCACTCCAATTTGCCGGATGCTTTCGAGCCGAACGGCAGCATAACTTATATCTATATATTAATTATCGTTGCGGTGCTGATACTCGTTATAGCGGGTGTTAACTACATCAATCTTTCTATCGCGCAATCAGCAGGGCGCAGTGCCGAAATCGGCATACGTAAAGTTATGGGTGCAGGGAAAGGACAGTTGTTCAGGCAGTTTATAGGTGAGTCGGTTTTGGTTACGGGCATTGGCGTATTGTTGGCAATAGGGCTGGCATTTGTGGTGCTGCCATATTTTAATAGCATCGCCGGCAAGGCATTTAATACCGGCGCTATTTTAGACCCGGTTATACTTGGCAGCTTGATTGCGCTTGGTTTAGGCATAGGCTTCGCAGCCGGCGCCTACCCGGCGTTGCTGTTATCGGGCATCAAATTGGTTAAGATATTGAAATCTGGTTTCTCGTTCACATCTGGTCAAGGTGTGCGTAAATCGTTGATGGTTTTCCAGTTTGTGATATCTATTTTCCTGATCATCACAACCGTAGTGATATTGCAGCAGCTTTCATACATCCGCAATAAAGACATCGGCTACAACAAGAGCAACGTGGTGGTTTTACCGGTGAACTGGAAAATGCTGCCAAAAGTTGACGGACTAAAGAATGAGATTAAAAACATTCCTGGTGTAGCGGGCGTGGCTGCAGCCAATAATGAGCCTATAAATGTTGCATGGGGCGATGGCATTACCAGTGCCGACGGCAAAGCCATGTCGGTAAATGCGTTGCCGATGGACGAGGACTTTATAAAAACCATGCAGTTGAAAATAGTTGCAGGCAGCGATTTCAGCCGTACAGACGTGGCACAGATAGATACCACTAATGGCGGCAAAAATTTCCATTACAGCTTTATGCTGAACGAAACTGCCGTCCGTGCTATGGGCTGGACACCGGAAGAGGCAATTGGAAAGGAAATTTCGAAAGGGGAAACCGGCAAAATTAAGGCGGTGGTAAAAGATTTTAACTTTAAATCATTCCATGAGCCGATTGGTCCGTTACTGATTTTCCTTGATAAATTCCAGACGCAAAAGCTGCTGGTTAGGATAAACGGCAATAATACCGCACAGGCCATAGCCAGCATAGAAAAGATATGGAAAAGCCGGGTGCCCGAAAGACCGTTCTCCTATAAGTTCCTGGATGACGATTATGATGCGCTTTACCGTAGCGAACAACGCACCGCAGGCGTATTTACTACCTTTTCGGGTTTAGCCATATTGCTGGCCTGTCTCGGGCTGTTTGCGGTTACCGCCTATGCAGTATTGCAGCGCACAAAGGAGATAGGCATACGCAAAGTGCTTGGCGCAACCGTATCAAACATTGTATTACTAATTTCGAAAGACTTTTTGACTTTGGTTATCGTAGCCACTATCATCGCTTCGCCGATAGCTTGGTACATGGCGCACTCGTGGCTGCAGGATTTTGCATACCGCGTTAATATCCATTGGTGGGTATTTATTGCGGCAGGAGCCGCTTCGCTGATAGTAGCAGCGGTAACGGTTAGCATACAAGCCATAAAGGCTGCGCTGACTAACCCGGTCAAGAGCCTGAAAGCAGAATAACTTTTAGTTTATCAGTTTTTGGTGGGCAGTTTGCAGTTAAAAGCAAACTGCCCATTTTTTTGACTGCTAACTGCAAACCGCCGACCGCAAACGTCTATATACCTGCCAACTGTAAACCGGCAACTGCAAACTATTTTTCGCACAGATGCAACGTCCGGACAAAAAATGTAGTCTATTAGGTAAATAAACTTAAAGAAATGAAAACTTACCTTTTAGTATTAGCGCTAGCATGTGCAGGCACGGTAGCTTCGGCCCAAAGCAACTGGGATAAAACTCCATATCAAACAAAATCCCTGTCAGGCGACGCTATAAAAAATGTTATTGTTAAAACCTCAGGCGGCAGTATTACTGTAAGCGGCGGCGGTGAATCTCCACGCGTGGAAATTTTCGTTAACGGCAATAACGGCCAGGAATTATCAAAAGAAGAAATAGACAAACGCCTTGCCGAGGACTATACGCTCGACGTTTCGGTAAGTAATCACGAGTTGCGTGCAACAGCAAAACGTAAGCATGAGGGATTCAACATCAACTGGAAAAGACAATTAAGCATTTCTTTCAAAGTATATACCGGCAAGGATGTTGATACACACCTAAGCACCAGCGGCGGTAGCATTCACCTAAGTAACCTGAGCGGTCACGAAGAGTTTGAAACCAGCGGCGGCAGCCTGCACGTTGCAGGTCTTACCGGTGTTATCAAAGGCGGTACATCGGGTGGCAGTATCGAAGTATTTGACTCGAAAGACAATATCAGCCTTGAAACCAGCGGCGGTTCGGTTCGTGCTACAAACTGCCAGGGAACTATTAAACTTGGCACGTCAGGCGGTTCCGTACGCATGGTAGCACTTAAAGGCACAATTCATGCCGAAACCAGTGGCGGCAGCATTAACGGACATGATATTGAAGGTGAACTGATTACAGGCACATCAGGCGGCAGCGTTAACCTTTCAAATATGGCCTGCAGCCTTGACGCTTCAACCAGTGGCGGCAGTATGCATGTGGAAGTAACCAAGCTGGGAAAATATGTTAAACTGGAATCAAGCGGCGGCCATGTGGATTTGAGGTTACCTGACGGGCAAGGCATGAACCTTGACTTATCGGCAAGCAAAATCAACAAAGTTACCCTTACTAAATTTAGCGGCGAGTGGGAAAAAGATCGTGTAAAAGGTACAATAAATGGCGGCGGTGTACCTGTTAAGGTTGATGCCAGCGACAGCCTTAACCTGAGCTTTAATTGATAGATTAAATAGTTTTATTAAACGGCCCCGATGTGCTAAAAGCGTCATTCGGGGCCGTTTTTTTGTTTAAATCACGACAGATAATGAGCGTTTGTACCGTAAGACCTACGAATCTGTTCGGAGGCGGAACACACAGTGTACGATTATGATACAATTGTGCGGTAAAATAAATTGTAAATATTTGATATATAGTATCTTAAATAATTGGTACGCCTTTTAAGTTAGTTAGTGGCAATTGCCGCTGGTTAATTACCGGCGGTGGTTTTAATTATGGTTCAGGCATGTGGCCCCGTGTCTTAAACTGTAAAGTTCAAACTACTAATTAACACTCAATGATTAAAAATTTCATTATCACCGCATTACGTAATCTGAGAAGAAATAAAATATTCTCGTTTATCAATGTTTTCGGGCTGGCTGTAGGTTTAACCTGCTGTATGCTTATCAGCGCTTACCTGTATAAAGAGCTGACTTACGATACTTATCCTGTAAATGCCGACCAGATTTACCGCGTCGAGCTGCATTCAAACAGCGGGGACGCCACGGCAGATTTCCCAAATGTGGATATTGCGGTTGGACCGGGGATTAAAAACGCATTCCCTGAAGTTACCGATGTAACCCGGATTGAAAACCGCGGGCCCGTTTTTGTTAAGTATAACGAGACAAAGTTCAAAGAGGATAAAATTATAGATGCCGACCCTAATTTGTTCAGCATGTTTTCTATCCCGATGGTAGACGGTGACAACAAAACCGCTTTGACTGAGCCTAATAGTGTTGTACTTACCAAAGATTTTGAAAGGAAATACTTTGGCGGCGCATCATCAATAAATAAGATAATAACGGTAGATGGCAAGCCGCTCAAGGTGACCGGTATCATCGACCGGATACCTGAAAATTCGCATTTCCATGCAGATGCCATTGTGAGTTCATCCACCTATATTTCGCCAACCCGGAAAATGACCTGGAGCAACATAGGCTACTATACCTATATCTCGATTCGACCAAATACTGACATCAAAAAACTGGAAGCCGGTTTTAAAGGGCTGGTTGCCGAACACGTAGTGCCCGAAATAAAAAATGATATGGGCGTTAGCCTTGCAGAAGCGCAAAAATCCGTTAATTCTTTTGTGTTTTTCCTGGAGCCATTGAGAGATATACACCTGCGCTCGGCTACTAAATTCGAGCTTGAGGCAAACGGCGATATTCACTATATATACATATTCGGCGCACTGGCTTTCTTCATCTTGCTGCTGGCCTGCATCAACTTTACTAACCTTTCTACAGCAAGTTCTACCAAGCGTTCAAAAGAAATAGGCATCCGTAAGGTGTTGGGTTCCGAAAAAAATAAGCTGGTAACCCAGTTTCTCACTGAGTCGGTAATATTGACCGCTATCGCGATGTTATTTGCGCTCGGGTTTATCTACCTGTTACTGCCTTATTTCAATAATCTTGCAGGAAAAAACATCACTATTGGTTTTTTCTTTGGTCCGGCTGCGCTTTTAGTGGAGGTTGCACTGATATTATTCGTGGGGATAGTTGCGGGCATTTACCCGGCATTTTTCCTGTCATCATTTAAAATACTTGCTGTTTTAAAAGGAAGCGGTACTGTGCCATCTGCCGGAAAAGGCAGGCTGCGCAGCAGCCTTATTGTACTGCAATTTTCTATATCAACCGCGCTGATTATAGCCACGTTTGTAGTTTACCAGCAATTGCATTTTATGCAGGATAAAAAGCTTGGTTACAATAAAGACCAGGTTTTAGTGATAAACGACGCCAATACCCTTGGCAATAATGTATTTGCATTCAGGCAACAGCTGTTAACCGATAGCAGGGTTGTAAATGCCACCGTTTCGGATAATATCCCCGGCTATAATCGTATGGGCGGCACTGTAGTTTATGCCGATGGTATACCCGCGGGGGGCAAACAGTTGCCAATAAATATTTATTCGGTAGAGAGCTCCTACATCCCAACTATGGGAATGCAGCTTGCCAAAGGCCGTAACTTTTACCCGGAAGGCAGTGCAGATTCTGTTTCGATAATCCTTAACGAAGCTGCAGTACGCGATCTTGGTTTCCGGGATGTCGATCCGATTGGGAAGACTATCATCCGCTCCGGGCAGATTCATTATACTGTGGTGGGCGTAGTGAAGGACTTTAACTACACTTCAGCTAAACGGAAAATTGCGCCGCTGATGATGCTGCCGTTAAATAATAGCCATGGTTCGGTTATCGTAAGAGTAAAAACCGCGGATGTACACAAGCTTGTGGATGATATCGGCAGCAAATGGGCGTCATTCCATTCAGAGGCGCCATTCAACTACTCATTCTTAGATCAGCAGTTTGCGTCGCTTTATGCCAATGAACAGCGTACCAGCCACATTTTTACCTCGTTTGCAGTAATAGCGGTAATTATTGCCAGTCTTGGTTTATTTGGCCTGGCGGCATTTATGATAAGGCAGCGTGTTAAGGAAATCGGTATCAGGAAAGTGCTTGGCGCTAGTCCGACCGGCATCACCTTAATGCTCTCAAAAGAATTTTTAAGGCTGATATTGATAGCCACCCTTGTAGCATTCCCGGTAACATGGTTTGCTATGAGCAAATGGCTGCAGGATTTTGCCTACCGCATAGATATACAATGGTGGGTATTTGTGCTCGCAGGGGCAATCGCGTTGCTGGTAGCTGTAATCACCATAAGCTTTCAATCGGTTAAAGCCTCGCTGGCAAACCCGGTCAAAAGTTTAAGAAGTGAGTAAGCAGTTGGCAGTTAAATCGCCAATCCACCAATGAACAAGTGAACTAATGAACAATAATAAGTCATGATAAAAAACTATCTCAGGAGCGCTTTGCGAAATATCAAAAGGCATCCATTTATTTCCTTCATCAATATATTCGGGCTTACTGTAGGGTTAACCTGCTGCCTGCTTATCTTAGCTTATATTATTAATGAGCGCAGCTATGATAAATTCAATAGCAAAGCCAATGATATTTATCGCGTTACGCGGATATTTTACACGGCGCCAGGTGTTGAAAATTTGCACCTCAGCTCTGTAGCGCCCCCGTTCGGACCGCTGCTGCAAAACGCATTTCCCGATATTCAAAAGGTAACACGCGTATTGCCCAACGGTAATACGGCACTGAAATATAAAGACAAGCTTTTTAACGAGAAAGGCGCTGCTTTTGCAGATGAGAACTTCTTTACTTTTTTTGACATATCTGTTGTGAAAGGCGATAAGAAAAACGGCTTGCTGAACCCTTACAATATTATGCTCTCAGAGGCCATGGCGAAAAAGTACTTTGGCGATGAAGACCCGATAAACAAAGGCATCAGGCTGGATAATATTAAGCACGACTTTAAAGTTACCGGTGTTTACAAATCGTTCCCGGCTAATTCGCACATGCATCCCGAGATACTGATGTCATTTAATACCCTAAAAGACACCGCTATATACGGCGAAAAACAATTGGAGACCAATTTCGGCAATAACTCATTCTACACCTACCTGCTTTTTCCGAAAGATTATAATGTTGAGCACGTTAGAGCGCAACTGCCCGACTTTTTAGATAAATACGTTCGTCTGCAGGGAATGCCGGCGAATGTAAAAACCCACCAGGCCACTACACTAACCTTGCAAAAGCTAACCGATATTCACCTGCGTTCGCACCTGGATGATGAATATGAAGAGAACGGAGATATCAACCGCGTGTATATATTTTCGGCGATCGCCTTATTTATTTTGCTGATTGCCTGTATCAATTACATGAACCTGTCTACTGCCCGTTCTGCATTGAGGGCAAGGGAAATTGGCATACGCAAGGTAATAGGCGCACAACGCAAGGAAATTATCTTTCAATTCCTAAGCGAATCTGTGCTGATTACATTTATGGCGCTGGTGCTGGCAGCAGGAATAACAGCAGTTTGCATTCCATTGGTTAATAATATGGCCTCGCAGCACCTGTCAATCCAGAGTTTACTGCAATGGGGTGTTTTGATACCGATTTTATTGCTGCCATTTTTCATCGGAATTATCAGTGGCATATACCCTGCGATATTTATGTCGTCGTTCCTGCCGGTTAGGGTGCTTAAAGGCATAGTAAAGGCAGGGCAGGGGGGCTTATCATTCAGGAAAGTATTGGTTGTGCTGCAGTTTTCTATATCGATCATATTGATAGTGGCTACCACAGTAGTTTTCCAGCAGCTGCAGTATATTCAAACCAAGGCGCTGGGCTTTAACAAAGACCATATTGTGACCATGGACTATGTAGGAACCTTAACCCCGCAATTTGAAGGCTTTAAGGATGACCTGAAGAAGAACGCGTTTATTAAAGACGTAGGCCGGTCGTCGAGAATTCCATCCGGCCGGTTACTGGATGATCAGAACGTCCAGCTAATTAACGGCGGTTCATCGCAAGCCGTGAAAATCGACCTGAAATATATCACTACCGACTACGGCTTTATCCCGACTTATGGCATGCAGATGGCGTCAGGCCGGAATTTCTCTAAAGAGTTCGCTACCGACACCAATAACTTTGTCATCAACGAGGAGGCGGTGCGCCAATTCGGCTGGAATGAACAGAATGCTATCGGTCGAGACTTACAATATGGGAATACTAAGGGTAAGATAATCGGTGTGGTAAAGGACTTTCATTTCGAATCGCTGCACCAAAAAATCATACCGCTATTGTTCGCCTTACCGCCTGCCAAAAGCGGCTATTATGGTAAAATATCCATAAAAATTGATGGAGGTAATCCAAGAGCGGCTATGGCCGCCATACAAGACACCTGGCATAAATACCTACCCGAATCGCCGTTTGAATTTACTTTCCTGGACGAAAAATTTGGCCAGTTGTATAACAGCGAGCAGCAGCAAGGCAGTCTGTTTACCATATTTTCATGCATCGCTATCTTTATAGCATGTCTCGGCCTGTTCGGCTTATCGGCGTTTACTATTACGCAGCGTATTAAGGAAATTGGCGTACGTAAAGTATTGGGCGCCAGTGTTCCACAAATTGTACGGGAGTTGTCGAGAGACTTTTTACTATTGGTGTTAATATCGGCATTCATAGCCCTTCCGATTGCATATTGGGCCATGAAGACATGGTTCTTAGGCGGTTTTGCCTTCCATATTAACATTAGCTGGTGGGTGCTTTTACTGGCGGGCGTATTGGCATTGGTAATAGCTTTTGTAACTATCAGCTTCCAGTCGGTAAAAGCAGCGTTGATGAACCCGGTGAAGAGCCTTCGCTCAGAATGAGCTACGGCTCTCGAAGAGAGCTTTCGTTAGGAGCAGGAAGTCAAAAGTAGCGGCGGCTATGAACTATGAACCATTAACTATGAACTAAAACCATGATAAAAAGCTATTTTAAAACTGCATTACGAGGATTTAAACGGCATAAGCTGTTTACGTTCATCAACGTTATCGGCTTATCGATAGGGATAAGCGCCTGCCTGGTAATTTACATGATTGTTCATTACGATCTCACTTTTGATAAGTTTCACAATGATAGTGACCGGCTCTACCGCGTGGTATCCTACTACACTTTCCAGGGCGAGAAAGGTTATAATTCAGGTGTGTGCGGACCGCTGCCGGCTGCGCTTAAAACGCAGGCAACGGGCATAGAAACTGTTGCGCCGTTTTTTACTTTATCTCAGCCCAACGTATTTGTAGCAGGTAAAGATAACGTGCCGGTAAGGTTTAAAAACCAGGACGACGTAGTGCTGGCCGGGCCGGAATATTTCAAATTATTCAATTACACGTGGCTGGCCGGCAATGCAAAAGGTGCCCTCAGCTCACCAAACCAGGTTGTGCTTACCGATGAGCAGGCTGCAAAATATTTCCCTAAACTGGATTATCGCCAGGTAATTGGCAAGGTGGTAACTTATGATACCATTAAAACCACCGTTACCGGCGTTGTAGCGAAGTTAAAAGAGAACAGTGATTTTACCTTTCACGATTTTATCTCTTATGCAACCGGGATGGCTGTTAAAGACCTGAAAGACCAGTTGCAGCCAACTGAGTGGGAGAGTACCACGTCTGCATCGCAACTGTTTGTAAAGGTATTACCAACAACCAACGCCGCGGCTTTGGAAAAACAAATCAATAGCATTCTTAAAAAAGAAAGTCCGCCAAGGAAAGAAGACAAAGGCAATACCCACGGCTTTAAGCTGCAACCTTTAAGCGACCTGCATTTTAATGGCGATTACGGTAACTTTGACAATGGGCACATTGCCAGCAAAAACACTTTATACGCATTAATGCTGATTGGCGTGTTTTTATTGGTGCTGGGCTGTATCAACTTTATTAATTTAACTACTGCGCAGGCGGCTCAGCGTGCCAAGGAAATAGGTATCCGCAAAACTATGGGCAGCGACCGTAAGCAGCTGATTTTCCAATTTTTAAGCGAGACATTTTTGGTTACCTTAACATCGGTTATTATATCAGCCGCTCTTGCACCTCTTATCCTCAAATTATTTTCCGACTTTATCTCGCCTAACATTAAAGCGGATTTTATAGCGCGGCCCATCCTTATAGTTTTCCTTTTGGTGCTCACCATTGTAGTAACGCTGTTTGCTGGATTTTACCCGGCAATTATGTTATCCAGCTATAAGCCGGTACAGGTTCTTAAAGGCCAATCGGCAGCAAGTAACAGTAAAACCCGTAAGGCCTTGCTACGCAAATCGTTAACTGTGACGCAGTTTGTAATTGCGCAGTTTTTTATCATGGGTACCATACTGGTAAGCAAGCAGGTTTATTACGCGCTGCATAAAGACCTCGGCTTTAAAAAAGACGCCATTATAGTGATGAACACGCCCTGGAAAAATCGGACAGATGCCCGTAACCAAGTGCTGTTAAACACCTTCCGCGCTTTGCCGCAGGTTGAACGTGTGAGCATCGGTGGTAATCCCCCATCATCAGGCGGCACCAATTCTACCAATGTAACCTACATGGATGGCAAAAAAGAGGTTAAGACCGATGTGCAGCTAAAATTTGCCGACGAAAACTATATGGATGTTTACCAGCTGAAACTGGTAGCCGGTCGTAAGCTGCAGGCAGCTGATACTGGTAAATACGTTGTTATTAACGAAAACTACGCTAAGGTGCTGGGCTTTAAAAATCCGCACGATGTTCTCGGGAAAACCCTTGTGCATTTTAATGGCGAAAAGCAACTGGAAGTAGCGGGAGTGGTTGCAGATTTTTACCAAAAATCATTACACGACCCGATTAAACCGATGGCCATTTATATAGGCAGGGGTAAATTTATGAAAGGCTATCTGCATATCGCCCTGCGCCCTGAAACGGCGGGCGGCAACGAGTGGAAAGCGACCATTGCATTTATGCAAAAAACATGGAAACAGGTTTATCCTGATGATGAATTCGAATACAACTTTTTCGACCAGAATATAGCCAAGTTTTATGATTCGGAGCAGCACATATCATCATTGCTTCGTTGGGCAACAGGCCTGTCAATTTTTATCAGTTGCCTTGGTTTATTGGGGCTGGCTATTTACACCACTAACCAGCGTACCAAAGAAATAGGTGTTCGTAAAGTATTGGGTGCGTCGGTATCATCTATTGTGAGGTTATTATCGACCGAAATGATTTGGCTGATAGTACTTTCATTCATCCTGGTTACGCCATTGGCGTGGTTAGGCATGAATAAATGGATGCAAAACTACGCCGACCGCACAACCATCAGCTGGTGGATATTTGCGGCTAGTGGCGCCGGAATGCTTTTAGCGGCGCTATTTACATCGAGCTTCCAAACCATTAAAGCGGCAATTGCCAATCCGGTGAAGAGTCTTCGTTCCGAGTAATTAGAGACTGGAGATTAGAGATTAGAAAAAAGCGAGGCCGTCGACATGTCACTAATGAACAATTGAACAAATAACCAACCGTCATGATAAAGAACTATTTTAAAATCGCATTCAGGAGTTTCTGGCGGCACAAGCTGTTCACCCTGATAAACATTATCGGCTTGTCCATTGGCATAAGTGCCTCGGTTGTGATTTTCCTGATCGTGCATTACGATTTTACGTTCGATAAATTTCACCAGGACAGCGAACGTATTTACCGCGTGGTTAGCGATTTTGAGTTCCAGGGCCAAAAAAGTTACTTCTATGGTGTTACTACCCCGCTTTCGGCTGCCGTTAAAACTGAGGTGACAGGGATTGAATATGTAGCGCCTTTATACACGCTCAGTCCTGATGTATCGATTCCGAATTATAAAGGAAATACCCCCAAGGTATTCAAAGCACAGGACCGGGTAACGCTGACGGACAAAGGATATTTTAAAATATTCAAGTATAAATGGCTGGCCGGCTCTGCAGAGACTGCGCTGAATGAGCCAAACCAAACCGTGCTGACCTCGGAACAGGCGAAGCTTTATTTCCCTTCATTGTCATACCAGCAGATGCTTGGCAAAATTGTAACCTATGATACGCTGAAGACAACAGTTACCGGTATAGTACAAACGCTTACTGAGAACACAGACTTTACCTTTCACGACTTTATATCGTACAGTTCAAGTGCTGCCAACAAAGGACTGGGCGATAGCATGCAGCTGACCAGTTGGGGCAGCACCAATTCGGCTTGCGGGTTATTCATAAAGATATTGCCCACTTCTAACGCGGCAAATATTAAAAAGCAACTGGCCGGGCTAATGAAAAAATATAATCCGCCTGCGCCAAACAGCAATGGCTCAAGCGCATTTAATTTACAGCTATTGAGCGATATCCATTTCGACCGGCAATATGGTACATTTGATTTTAGCTCAACCGCCAATAAAAATACATTGTACGGCTTGTTGGCCATAGCCGCATTCCTGTTGGTGCTGGGCTGTATCAACTTTATCAATTTAACCACGGCGCAAGCAGCCCAAAGGGCAAAAGAAATAGGCATCCGCAAAACCATGGGCAGCAGCCGTAAGCAATTGGTTTTCCAGTTTTTAAGCGAGACGTTTTTAATAACCTTGTTTGCAGTTATCATATCTGTTGTACTGACGCCTGTAATATTGAAGCTTTTCTCGGATTTTATATCACCCAACATAAAAGCAGACCTTTTGGGAACGTTGGATATTCTCTTGTTCTTGGTTGGTCTTACACTCGTGGTTAGTGTATTGGCAGGCTTTTATCCGGCCCTTATGCTGTCGGGTTATAAACCGGTGGCTGTATTGAAAAACCAGGCACAGAGTAACAGCAGCAAAACGCGGAATGCATGGCTGCGCAAATCGCTTACGGTTTCGCAGTTTATTATTGCACAGTTTTTTATAATGGCTACGGTCCTGGTAAGCAAGCAGATTTACTTCGCCTTGCACAAGGACATCGGTTCAAGAAAGGATGCCATTCTTTATATTAACGCTCCTTATAAGGTGCGCACTGTCGCGCTTAATAAACTGATGCTAAATAAATTTAGCGCAATCCCCCAGATAGAAATAGCAGGTTTGGCTAATGCGGCACCGTTCTCAGGCAGCACTAACACTACTATTGCCATCTATAAAAATGGAAAAACAGAATCAAAAACCGGTGTTGAGATAAAATCGGGCGATGAAAATTATATCTATATTTATGGTATAAAGCTGCTTGCAGGCAGAAATATACAGGCAACCGATACCGGCAAGGCTTTGGTTATCAATAATACCTTCGCTAAACTGATGGGTTATAAGCACCCGCAGGATGCAATAGGAAAGATAATAGAAAAATATAACGGACAGCAAAATATCAGAATAGTGGGCGTTGTTGCGGACTTTTACGAGCGCTCTATTCATACGGCTATCAAGCCACTCGTTATTGCTTATGGCAAGGGCGATTACGAAACTGGCACCCTACACGTGAGGCTGAAACCAGAAACGGCGGGAGGCAATGAATGGAAAACAGCTATTGCCGAAATGACCAGGGAATGGAAGAAGATTTACCCTAATGATGATTTCAGCTACCAATTTTATGACGAGAGCATTAAGCAATTTTATACCGTAGAACAACACATGGCTGAACTGCTTCGCTGGGCTACCGGCCTATGTATATTGATAAGCTGCCTGGGCTTAATAGGTTTGGCTATTTACACCACTAACCAACGCACCAAGGAGATTGGAGTACGTAAGGTGTTGGGCGCCACGGTTGCCCAAATCGTTAAATTGCTTTCGACAGAGTTGGTGTGGCTTATCGTGCTGGCTTCGCTGGCAGTGACACCTATTGCCTGGTACGCTATGAATAGCTGGTTGCAAGGCTTCGCTGAACGCACGTCTATAAGCTGGTGGATATTTGCAACTAGCGCCATCGGTATGCTACTGGCCGCAATATTTACTTCGAGCTTTCAGACCATTAAAGCTGCGATAGCAAATCCTGTAAAGAGCCTTCGCTCGGAATGAGCTTGCGCCGAAGTTTTAGCTTTTGTAAAAAGTTTGCGATCTGCGTAAAATAAAGTGATAATCACATATTTTTTCAGTGCCCGGCAGTTATCTTTAAATGCTAACTACCGGGCTTATTATATAGCACATTAACCAACAACCAGCCACATGATAAAGAATTATTTTAAAATCGCGCTTCGGGGATTCAAGAGGCATAAGTTGTTTACGTTTATAAACATCATCGGCTTATCCATAGGTATAAGTACGGCATTGGTAATTTACCTGATTGTTCATTTCGACCTTAGCTTTGATAAATTTCATCCCGGTAGCGACCGGATGTATCGTGTGGTTACCGATTTTACTTTTGCCGGCGAGCCGAATTTTAACGGTGGGGTTACCGGTCCTTTAGCCGCTACGGCCAAAAATGAAGTGACCGGGCTAGATGGCGGCGCCCACATCTGGACCTCCAATTTTAATGTGCTTATTAATGAAGACGGCAAAGCTCCGCAAAAGTTTAAGAACGAGGGGGATATAGTTTATGCTGATGGGGATTATTTTAAAATGTTTCAATACAACTGGCTGGCTGGGTCGTCAAAAACTGCGTTGAATGCCCCGCACCAGGTGGTACTTGCAGCAAAACAGGCTAAAAAATATTTTCCAAAACTGTCATACGGCGACATGATTGGCAAACAGGTTATTTATGACGATACCATTAAAATGGCCGTTACAGGTATAGTTCAGGATTTTACTGAGAACACCGACTTCATGTTTCACGATTTTCTGTCGTTTGCCACCGCCCCTTATATTAAAAATATGAAAGGCCAGCTGACAAGCTGGGGTGGCACAACTTCATCGTCGATATTTTTTGTGAAGCTTTCGCCTAAAGCGACAGTTGCCGGGGTAGAAAAACAATTAAACGGTTTGCTTAAAAAATATAATCCGCAAAAAAAGGAAGACAAAGGGAATACGCAGATATTTAAGCTTCAACCTTTTGCCGACTTTCACTTTGATTCAAAATATTATGGTTTCGGCCATTCTACCGTTAACATGAAAGTATTGTATGGTTTGATGACCATTGCCGGCTTTATATTGCTGCTGGGCTGTATTAACTTTATTAATCTTACCACTGCGCAAAGCGCGCAAAGAGCTAAGGAAATAGGCATCCGCAAAACCATGGGCAGCGACCGCAAACAACTCATATTCCAGTTCCTGAGTGAAACCTTCCTGATAACCTTGTTCGCAGTTATCATTTCTGTTGCTATCACACCGTTAATATTAAAACTATTTTCGGATTTCACACCGGAGGGCCTAAAGGTAAGCCTGCTGTTTCAGCCGCACATGATTATATTCCTGCTATTATTAACGTTAGTTGTAAGCTTTCTCTCGGGGCTTTATCCAGCGTTGGTGCTTTCGTCATATAAACCTGTGCTGGTATTAAAAAACCAGGCGCAAAGAGGCTCAAGCAAAACCCGTAAGGCGGTGCTGCGAAAATCGCTTACGGTTACCCAATTTATTATAGCACAGTTTTTTATAATGGCTACGGTATTGATAAGCAAGCAGACATACTATGCGTTGCACAAGGATCTCGGTTTCAGGAAAGATGCCATTGTTTATATCGACTTGCCATGGAGGGTACAAAACGAACAGCTTAAACAGGTTTATATTAATAAAGTTATCAGTTCGCCCCAGGTAAAATTGTCAGCCATTGGTGGAGATGTGCCGTCATCTGGCGGCTGGAGTTCCAGTACGGTTAGTTATACCGATGGTAAGCGGGAGATTAAAACCGACTTACAAATGAAATCAGGCGATGAAAACTATCTTAAAATTTATAATATAAAACTTTTGGCAGGGCGTAATATCAGGATGAGCGACACTGCAACCGGTATAATGATCAATAAGACCTATGCCGACATTTTAGGATTCAAAAATGTAAATGATGCATTGGGAAAAACGATATCATTTGGCGAAAAAGAAAAGTTCGCGGTGGTTGGCGTGGTAGGTGATTTTCACCAGGGATCGCTGCATACCGCTATAAAACCAATGGGCATAAAACCTGAAAAATATAACCTCGGCACCATTCACTTGCTAATGAAGCCCGAAACACCAGGTGGCGACGAATGGAAAGCCGCCTTTGCCAGTATGGAGAAGGACTGGAAAGAACTTTTCCCCGATGCGGATTTCAAGGTGAATTTCTTTGACAAAACCATAGCCGATTTTTACAGAAACGAGCAACGCACATCTACACTGCTGACCTGGGCTACCAGCCTTTCCATATTAATCAGTTGTTTGGGTCTCCTTGGTTTAGCCATTTATACCACGAATCAGCGCACAAAGGAAATTGGCGTACGCAAGGTGCTCGGCGCGTCTGTCGCTTCTATTGTAAGACTGCTTTCTACGGAGCTCATCTGGCTCATATTGCTTGCCTTTGTTATAGTAACCCCTTTAGCCTGGTGGCTGATGAATAAATGGATGGAAGACTACGCAGACCGCACAATCATAAGCTGGTGGATATTTGCATTAAGCGGCGGAGCGATGCTGCTGGCTGCGGTGGTAACATCAAGCTTCCAGACGGTGAAAGCGGCGATAGCTAACCCGGTGAAGAGCCTGCGCTCTGAATGAGCTTCGGCTATGAACCATTAACCATCAACTATTAAACAAACCATGATAAAAAACTATTTCAAAATTGCCTGGCGGAACTTATGGCATAATCGCAAAATGACGTTTATTAACGTTGCCGGCCTGGGTATCGGCATGGCAGCAACAGTATTGATTGTAATATGGGTGCAGAACGAATTAAGCTTTGATAAGGCTCAACCCGGTTCTGAAAATATTTACAGGATAAAAGCATCGCTGGCGATATCGCCCAATGAAACGTGGCTTTGGGAAACCTCGCAATATGTTTTGGGCGTGCATGCTGAAAAGGAGATACCCGGAATAGAAGACCTTGCCCGTATATCTCCAAACAACTATAACGACCTGAATTTTCACTATGGCGATAAACTGATATCAGAGAAAAAATCGGCTTATGTTGATGAACGATGGTTTAAAATGTTTCACTACGACTTTGTTGAGGGTACGCCGGATGCGTTTGAAAAAAATCCTTTCAGCCTTATCCTGACCGCAACTGCCGCAAAAACTTACTTTGGTAACGAGGATGCAGTGGGAAAGGTTTTGCGTTTAGATACGGTTAATTACCAGGTACAGGCAGTGGTGAAAGATAATCCGGCAAATTCAAGCTTTCAATATAATGTGCTTTTACCGGTAGCAGCAAAATTTACAAATAAAAACGATAAGGATAATGCGCTGGAATGGGGCAATTATAATTATCTCACTTTTTTAAAGCTGAAGCCGGGAACAAATACAGCAAAAATATCGGCCAAACTCGACCAAATCCTGGCCGGCAACCGAAAAGGGGATTATACCAAATCGAAATACAGCCTGGTAAAAATAACAGATATGCATTTCGAAAATGATATGATGCATTCGGCCTTTATACATGGCAACCGCACTATAGTAAATGTGTTTATCGTGTTGGCTGCGCTTTTGCTCGTTACTGCCTGCATCAACTATGTTAATTTAACTACTGCCCGCGCCAGCATCCGGTCGAAAGAGGTGAGCATACGTAAGGTGGTTGGCGCAAACCGCCTTCATCTATTCGGCCAGTTTATGTCGGAATCTATTGTGATCAGCATTATGGCGCTGGTGCTATCCATTCTGTTGGTGCAAATTAGCCTGCCGTGGTTCCGGTCATTTACTGATAAGCAGTTCGCTGATCCATTAACTTCGCCGGTAATATGGGCTATCATCGGTTCTACTTTACTGGTTTCATTCATCTTAAACGGCTTATACCCGGCTGCCCTGCTTTCGTCATTTCAGCCATTAAATGTTTTCAGAGGCAAAGCCTTGCTTAACTTTAAAGATGCCGGGCTTCGAAAATCGCTCGTGGTAGTGCAGTTTACTATATCGGTGGTATTAATCATCGGTACGCTGGTAATCTATTCGCAATTGAATTTTATAAAGAAAATGGACCTCGGATATAATAGATCGCAGGTTTTTACATTTTCCCTGCCTTATAAAGTCTGGGGAAAGTCGTATGGCAAGGAAGGCGGGGTACTGACCACGGTAAGAAACGAGTTGAAACAACAAGGTGCTATTGCCGATGTTGCTATGGCCAATGCGGAAATTGTGAATTTTAACAGCTCAAGTTCAGGTGGATTCGATTGGGCTGGAAGACCGAAGGACTTTAACCCAACATTCGCGCCTTTGCAGGTAGACCAGAACTTTGGAAAAATGATGAACCTGAAGGTGGCAGAAGGAAGATGGTTTAATGGTGAAAAGAGCGACCAGCACAACGTGTTGCTAAATGAAACTGCGATCCAACTGCTCCATTTAAGCAAACCGATTATAGGTCAGCGTTTCATTCACCAGGGGGATACTGGTGTAATCATTGGCGTGCTGAAAGATTTTCATTACAAGAGCATACATGATAAAATAGGGGCGATGATTATTGCCGACGAACCGGGAGAAGCGAGCAGTTATTACGTTAAAACACAAGCAGGAAATACTCAGGCTGCTATCGCCGCGGCAAAGAAAATATGGGACAAATTTTCTCCGGATGAACCGTTTAAATTCGATTTCCTGGATGATACCTATAACAGCCTTTACAAGGCTGAACAGCAATCTTCTGTACTGGTAACGCTGTTTGCTTCCATTGCAATCCTGGTATCCGCATTGGGATTACTGGGCCTCGCGGCGTTTGCAGCAGAACAAAAAGTGAAGGAGATAGGCATAAGGAAAGTGCTGGGGGCAAGCATGAAACATATTGTTTCGTTGCTTTCAATCGATTTTGTAAAGATGGTAATGATTGCAAGCCTGATAGCGTTCCCGATATCATGGTGGGCTATGAATAAATGGCTGCAGGGCTTTGCTTATCGTATCGATATTTCATGGTGGATATTTGCAGGCGGCGCCGGTATAGCCCTGTTAATTGCATTAATTACCGTTAGCGGACAATCTATTAAAGCCGCTATTGCCAACCCGGTGAAGAGCCTTCGTTCCGAATGAGCTATGGCTTTTGAAGAAAGTTTGCGATCTAAGTAAAATAGAGCGCCGACTGTTCATTTTTTTGAAACCCGATTGTTAACTTTAGGAGCTAACAATCGGGTTTTTGATTTATAACCCCTTGTTCGGGGTGCCTCATTTAACTATGAACCTTAACTTTTAACTAACCATGATAAAAAATTATTTCAAAATTGCCTGGCGCAACCTTACCAGGCATAAAAAAATAACATTCACTAACATATTTGGACTAGGGGTAGGCATGGCCGCAACTATCCTGATAATGCTATGGGTGCAGAATGAGCTGAATTTTGACAAAGATCAGCCCGACTATAGTCGGATATACAGGATTAATACCCAGTATCTATCAGGCAAAACCTTAAGCCCGCCAACGGGATACTCAGCTTTTTTAATAGGAAGCTACGGCAAATCTTTAGTGCCGGAAATTGAGGATGTAACGCGTATTAACCCACTTTACCGGCTTAATTTTCACTATAACGGCGCAATTTACACTACTAAAGCGGCTGCTTATGTTGATGAACAATGGTTTAAATTTTTTCACTACGATTTTATAAGCGGTTCAGCAAATGACCTTGAGAATAAACTTACCAGTGTAATTGTTTCGCAAAGAGCAGCAAAGCTGTACTTTGGAACAGAAGACGCGGTAGGCAAGGTAATAAAAATTGATACCACGAATTACCAGGTGCAGGCAGTTGTTAAAAATAGCCCCGTGAATTCAAGCTTTCAGTATGATTTAATTGTTCAGCGGTCATCAACCATTGCAAGTGCCCATGCAATCCGAAATCGGGAAAGCTGGAGCATGGATTATATAACTTTTGCCAAATTGAAACAAGGCGCTAATGTAAACAGCGCATCATCCAAGCTCACCGAGATTCCGAAGCGTATTTTAAAAGATAGCAAAGCTGAACTGCGCTATTCGCTATTGAATATAGCAGACATACACTTCGATGCAAATAACACTGCATTTATTAAAGGCGATATGGTAATTGTTAAGGTATTTATGACGCTTGCGATATTATTACTCGCGACAGCCTGTATAGATTATGTGAACTTAACTACAGCCCGTTCCAATATCCGTTCAAAAGAAGTGAGTATCAGGAAGATTGTGGGAGCGGGTAAATTGCAGCTGTTTGGGCAATTCATGTCCGAATCATTCCTGGTGAGTCTCTTTTCGGTTATCCTTGCCTTTCTTTTCGTCCAATTTAGTATGCCCTGGTATATCGGTTTTACAGGGAAGCCATTTACCGGTACAGCGACTTCGCCTGTAATGTGGTCGATTATTGGTGTGACGCTCACAATTTCTTTTTTGCTTAACGGCATATACCCGGCACTGATACTTTCGTCGTTCAACCCACTGAATATATTCAGGGGCAGCGCATTATTGAACCTGAAAGATACAGGTTTAAGAAAAGTGCTTGTCGTTTTACAATTTGCCATTTCCGTTATCCTGATTGTTGGAACCATCGTAATATTTAAGCAATTGGAATATGTGGAGACAACTAACCCCGGGTATGACCGCTCGCAGGTTTTTACGGTCGATTTGCCATCCACAATTTATAATTCAAAGAATTTTGAAGCCATAAAGAAAACCATAAAAAACGAACTAAAATCGAGCGGGGCGGTTTTGAATACGGCATACGCCACAGGCATGCTGGTTAACTTTGGTAACACCACGGGTTCCGGCGGCTTTAAATGGGACGGGAAGGTAAAAGAACTTGATGTTTCAGTTGGCAGATTAGGGGTAGATGAGGATTTTCAAAAGCTGATGGGCATAAAAATAGAGCAGGGGCGTTGGTTTAATGGGAGCAAGGCCGATACACACAATGCGCTGCTTAACGAGACTGCCCTGAACATGATGCAAATACCAAAGCCGGTATTGGGAAGAAGATTTATTCATGGTGGGGATACCGGCGTAATAATAGGCGTTGTAAAAGATTTTAACTATGCAAGCCTTCACGAAAAGATAGGGCCAGTTGTAATAAACGACCATGAACAGGAAGATGCCACCGAGCTTTATATCAAAACAGCCCCGGGAGACAGTAAGAAAGCTGTTGAAATTGCCCAGGCTATTGTAAAGAAATATGCCCCGGACGACCTTTTTACCGACTATTTTCTTGACGAATACTATGACAACCTTTACCATAGCGAAAGACAGGCTTCTGCGCTTATTACTATTTTCGCTTCTATAGCTATTATGATCTCCGCTTTGGGTTTACTTGGCCTGGTAGCATTTGCTGCCGAACAAAAAGTAAAGGAAATAGGAATTAGAAAAGTGCTGGGAGCAAAGGTTAGGCATATTGTACAGCTTATTGGGGTGGATTTCCTGGTGTTGATACTTATAGCTATAATAATAGCATTTCCAATTGCCTGGCTGGCAATGAATAAGTGGCTGCAAACTTTTGCATATCGCATTAGCTTATCGTGGCTGCTGTTTGCCGCATCGGCTGGCATCGCATTATTTGTTGCGCTTGTTATGGTAAGCGCCCAGGCCATTAAGGCAGCCGTTGCCAACCCCATGAAAAGCCTCCGAAATGAGTAACGCCCAATAGAGATTAGTTAATTAGTTAATCAGAGATTAGTTAAGAGAAGCTTAAATTCCTAATCTCTAATCAACTAATCTCTATTTAATTAACCCCCATCTGTATCAAAACCGTACACCTATTGTTGCAAATACGAACATATTCGTACGTGTTGTTGTAGTATAATTGATTGATTATTAGCTTGTTGATTATTTGGTACATATTTTAATTGAACTGTACCAATAACACCTTAATTATGCTTAAAAATTACTTCAAAATAGCGTGGCGTAATATCGTTCGCCATAAAGCTTATGCAGCAATAAATATTTCAGGGTTAACGGTCGGCATTGCGGCTTGTGTGCTCATTTATGTAGTTATCCAATATGAGCTGAGCTTTGATACTTTCCAGCCAAATTTTAAAAATATTTATCATGTTATTTCTGAACAAAAGCGGGAAGGGGATATGGCCTATAATCCCGGTGTACCGGTGCCGGCGACGGAGGCTATGCGGATTGATTTCCCGCAGCTAAAAGTTACAGCACTTGTTTCCAGCTACGGCAGCCAAATAACCGTGCCGGGTGGCAACGCGCAAAATGGCCAGGATGATAAAAAGTTCGCAGAAAGTCTTGGGGTTGTGTTCGTGGAGCCGCAATACTTTGACATTTTCAATGCTACGTGGCTGGCCGGCGATAGAACGGCGCTGAAGGACCCTAACATGGTTATCATAGATAAGACCAGGGCCGAAAAATATTTTGGTAATTGGCAAAATGCAGTGGGCAGAAGCCTGAAAATGGATAATCTGCTAAATTTAAAAGTTGCAGGTGTTATTGCCGATGCACCTGCCAATTCAGACCTTCCTTTCCGCGTACTGGTGTCATTCATCACCTGTAAACAGCATCCCGATGTATATGGCTATACCAACGACTGGCATTCGCTAAGCAGTAACCACCAGGTTTTTGTGCAGTTGCCCGAAAATGAATCGGTGGCAAGGATTAATGAACAACTGAAAACCTTTGCCCACAGGCATGCCGGCGAAAAAGGCAAAATAGGGATGTCGAATTTTTTGCAGCCCCTGGGCGAGCTTCATTTTGATAAACGTGTAGGTAACACCCTGGGCGACCATCTAACCAGTAAAGCTACTTTGCGTACACTGTCTTTCATCGCCATATTGATAATCATAATGGCGTCTATCAACTTTATCAATCTTTCTACAGCACAGTCTGTAGGCCGGTCTAAAGAGGTGGGTATCCGAAAAGTAATGGGCAGCACGCGCGGTCAGTTAATAGGGCAGGTTATGGGTGAGACGACGATTATAGTGGCTCTATCCCTGGCCCTTGGTGTTATAGTGGCAAAAATAGCCTTGCCTTACCTGAAAAATATAGCCAGTGTACCTGATGATATTGCTTTGCTAAGTGCAGGCAGCATGGCATTTTTGGCTTTGGCGACAGTTGTCATCATTCTTTTATCAGGGCTTTACCCGGCGCTGGTAGTATCAGGCTTTAAACCGGTACTGGCACTTAAAAATAAGATTACTGCCGCATCAATCGGGGGTATCCCGTTACGCAGGGGCCTGGTAGTGCTTCAATTCGGCATTTCACAGTTGCTCATCGTCGGCACTATCATCGCTGTAAAACAAATGCGTTATGTTAATGAGGCTAATTTAGGCTTTAATAAGGAAGCAATATTGGTAATACCAGGTTCGACAGACAGCATCAGCCTGCACAAAATGATGGCTTTTAAAGAAGAATTGATGCAAAATCCGGAGATAAAATCGGTTAGTTTTATTTCTGATGTACCATCATCTGAAAACAACTGGGGCACTAATTTTTATTACAACAACGATACCAAGGAGAACGGCATTACCACATTTTTGAAATATGGTGATGACGACTATTTTAAAACATTCCAGCTTCAGTTTGTAGCCGGTAAAGGTTATGACCGCAGCGATACCGCAAGGCAAGCGGTAGTTAATGAAACCTTCCTGAAAAAGCTTGGCGTTTCAGACCCGATGAAAGCCATTGGCAGAACTGTGAGGCTCGGAGGCGGCCACAGTCCCTGGTTGCCAATAGTTGGTGTGGTTAAAGATTTTAAAACCAACAGCTTACGTGAATCTGTTAAACCAATAGTGATGACCCCCCGCAAAAGCGTAGAGGGCGAGGTTGCCGTTAAATTGCAGACCAGGGCGCTTTCTAAAACAGTTGCAGCTATTCAGCATAAATGGGAGAAAACCTATCCGGAGTACGCATATACCGGCTATTTCCTGGATGACAATATAGCGCAGTTTTACCAGCAGGAAAATCAACTGGCCCTGGTTTACAAAATATTCGCCGGCATCGCCATATTTATTTCCTGCCTTGGCCTTTACGGATTGGTATCGTTTATGGTGGTTCAGCGCACCAAGGAGGTTGGCGTTCGCAAGGTGCTTGGCGCATCGGTAAGGAGCATCGTTTTCCTGTTTTCAAAAGAGTTTATTATCCTTATCGGCATAGCTTTCCTTATTGCGGTGCCTGTATCATGGTACCTGATGCAGGGCTGGCTGCAAAGCTTTGTATACCGAATCAGTATCACTGTTGATGTTTTCCTGTTTGCCGTTGTTGCATCAATTATACTTGCCTGTTTTACAGTAGGATATAAGGCTGTAAAAGCAGCACTGGTTAACCCGGTAAAAAGTATGAGAAATGAATGAGATTAGTCCGGAAAGTCAGTAAAGTCAGAAAGTCAGTAAGAAGCTGCAACTCCGTTTCAGTAAAATGTAGTTAAACTACTCGGCTATTAACCATGAACTATTAACCATGAACTAATTATGATAAAGAACTATTTAAAAACCACGCTCCGCAGCCTGCTGAAAAACAAGGGCTACAGTTTTTTAAACATTAGCGGTTTGGCCATCGGCATTGCCTGTGCATCGCTGATATTTTTATGGGTACAGGACGAACTGACCTTTAATCACAATTATGCGAAAAAGGACCAGCTGTACACCATTTACGAAAATCAAACCTACAACGGTAAGGTGAGCACATTTCATGCTACGCCCGGCCCGATGGCCAAGGTATTAACTGCCGAAATCCCGGGCATAAAAAGTGCAGCGAGAATAAGCGGCTTTGGCGACCAGCTTTTTGCCCTTGGCGATAAGGTTATTAATGAAAAGGGCACCTACGCCGATAACGAGCTGTTTTCAATACTTCAGCTGCCTTTTAAATATGGCAGCGCCACAAACGCTTTTAAAGAACTGCATTCAGTGGTTATTAATGAAACCATGTCGCAGAAGTTTTTTGGTGATGCGAATCCTATAGGTAAATCGCTTAAAATAAATAACGAACAGGAATTTACGGTTACAGGCGTATTTAAAGACCTGCCCAAAAACTCAACTTTTCAATTTCACTGGCTATCACCGATGGCCAATATCGACCATAAACAGCCCTGGATGGATATGTGGGGCGCCAACTGGGCCCGTACTTTTGTAGAGCTGGAACCGAGCGCAAACCTGGCGGCAATTAATCAAAAGCTAAGCCATTATTTAGGGAGCAAAACCGACGGTAAGAATACTACCGTTTGTTTCCTTTTTGCTATGAATGACTGGAACCTGCACGATAACTTTGTTGATGGAAAAATGAGCGGTGGTCGGATTACTTATGTACGTACGTTCTCATTTATTGCGTGGATAATCCTCATTATAGCCTGCATCAATTTCATGAACCTGGCTACTGCACGCTCTGAGCAACGCGCTAAAGAAGTAGGTGTGCGCAAGGTGATGGGGGCCGGTAAAGGCAAGTTGGTAAGCCAGTTTATAGGCGAGGCGCTGGTAATGGCCTTTGTGGCGATGCTGGTAGCTATCGGTTTGGTTTATGTGGCGCTACCCGCGTTTAATAGCCTGGTACAGAAAGAATTGTTGATTAACGTATTTGAGCCATCACACCTGGTTTACATTATTAGTATAGGTATTGTTACCGGTTTGTTGGCAGGTAGCTACCCGGCCTTCTACTTATCATCATTTAACCCTATAACGGTACTTAAAAACATAAAGATAAAATCGAGCGCTGGCTCAGGTTTTATCAGGCAAAGTTTGGTGGTGATACAGTTTACTGTGTCTATCGTTCTGATTATCGGAACCATAATTATCTACCAGCAAATTCAGCATGTTAAAACCAGGGAACTCGGTTTTAATAAAGACAACCTGGTTTACGTAAACCTGCAGGGTAAGCAGGGCGACCAATTCCAGGCCATTTATAACGACTTGATGAAAGCTGGCATTGCAGAAAATGCCGCACTTAGCAATGACATTGCTACCGAAGTGGGCAGCAATACCGATAACTATGCCTGGGATGGGAAAGACGCTTCAAAAAATCCGCTGATTTCATGGCAAAATGTAAGCTACCAGTTTATCCCAACGATGGGTATAAAAATGGCCGCCGGAAGAAATTTTTATCCGCAGTCGGCATTGGATAGCAATTTTGTAATCATTAACGAAGCCTTTGCCAAACAAATGGGCAAGGAAGGCAGGGTAGGCGCTATCATTCGCGATGGCGGCAAAAAGGCCTTCCAGGTTGCCGGCATTATGAAAGACTATCTTTATAATGATATGTACGGCAAACCTGAACCGTTGCTGATATATAATAAACCATCAGAAACCCGCGTGCTGACCATCCGCCTGAAAAAAGGCGTAAATACGCAGGATGCCATTGCAAAGGCGGGTAAAATCGTCCAATCGGATAGCCCGGGTTATCCGTTCGATTACCAGTTTGTGGACAACGATTTCGAACAAATTTTTAAAGCTGAAACACTCACCGGAAACCTTGCAGGCGTATTTGCGGCATTGGCGGTATTTATATCGTGCCTCGGTCTGTTTGGCCTGGCGGCTTATACCGCTGAACGCAGAATTAAAGAAATTGGTATCCGCAAGGTGCTTGGTGCAACTGTAGCCGGACTTACCGGTCTATTATCAAAAGATTTCCTGAAGTTGGTTTGTATTTCCTGCATAATAGCATTCCCGGTAGCATGGTGGGCCATAAATAACTGGCTGCAAAGCTATCAATACAGGGTAAGCATACAATGGTGGGTATTTGCAATGGCCGGTATTATGGCGGTAATTATCGCACTTGCCACGGTAAGCTTCCAGGCTATAAAAGCTGCCTTGATGAACCCGGTGAAGAGCCTTCGCTCAGAATGAGCTATGGCTCTCGAAGAGAGCTTTTGTTCCGAGTGATTAGAGATTAGAACGGTGCTTCGGCTATGAACTATGAACTTGAACCATTAACTATGAACTAAATGTTAAAAAACCATTTTAAAATAGCCTTACGGAACATCTGGCGGCACCGGGGCTTTTCGTTGATTAATATTATCGGCTTATCTGTCGGTATAACGGCCTGTTTTTTTATTTTCATTTATGTCACCTTCGAGCTTAGCTACGACAAATTTCACACGAAGGCCGATCGTATCTATCGTATCGTTACAGATATTAAAACTCCTTCGGAGACCATTAATACCGGCGTAACATCATGGGCTTTTGCACCAAACATAAAAACGGATTTCCCCGAAGTAGAAGCATTTGTGCGAATTAGCGGTGGCAGCTTCCTGATAAGAAAAGGAAACGTTAAGTTCCAGGAAGAAAGGTCGCTATTTGCAGATTCGACATTTTTTAAAGTGTTTAGCTTTAAGCTGCTGAAAGGTGACCCCAAAACGGCGCTAACAGCCCAGGCAAGTGTAGTGTTCACGCAATCCGCTGCAAAAAAATATTTTGGAGATAAAGATCCTGTAGGCCAAACTGTACTGATAACCGGAGATGCTATACCTGTCACTGTTACTGGGCTGATGGAGGATTTTCCGGAAAATTCGCAGATAAAGGCAGATATGCTGATATCGATGTCGTTTCTTACTCAGCGATTTAATAAAGGAATTGACGACCAATGGGGTAACTACGGCGCCACCAGCTACCTGCTGTTGAAACCCGGCACGGATGCAAAAGCGTTGGAAAAAAAGCTGCCCGCATTTATACAAAAACGCAATGGGCCGGGTGAAAAAGCGGGCCAGATGTTTGCCACACTGTTTTTGGAGCAGTTGAAGGATGTTTACCTTCATTCTACCCGGGGTGGGCGGGAATCAGGCAGTATCAGCAACGTATATGTATTTAGTATTGTGGCGATATTTATCCTGCTGATAGCTTGTATAAATTTTATTAACCTAACCACGGCGCGCTCAGTTGAAAGAGCCAAAGAAGTAGGTATACGCAAAGTTGTAGGTGCAATGAAAGGCGAGCTTGCTGCTCAATTTATTGGTGAATCAGTAGTGCTATGCCTGATTGCCTTCGTAATAACGGTTATCTTATCGGTCTTGCTATTGCCATTGTTTAACCAATTAGCAGGGAAAACAGTCAGCCCGGGAATATTTTCGACCCCATCGTATATTTTAAGCTTATTCGGTATATCGGTAGCCATAGGTTTCCTGGCTGGTATATATCCGGCTATGGTGCTTTCCTCATTCAGGCCGGTTTCTGTATTAAAAGGGCGTTTTTCTACCGGATCTAAAGGCAGCCTTTTACGTAAAGTCCTGGTGGTGGCACAATTTAGTATATCCATCGCGCTTATTATCGGCACCATTATAGTTTATAATCAAATGGACTTTATGCGTAACCGCGATTTAGGTTTTACCAAAGATCAGGTGATTGTGATGGACAGCAACGGCGATCCCGGCAAAGATATATTTAAACAGTCGTTAACATCATTACAGGGGGTTAAGTCAACTTCCCTGTCATCATCTATACCTGGCGGTGGCAATCCGGGAGCCTATTCACAAATCGAAAACAAGAGCGGCGACCTCCAGATTGCCAATCTCGACCTGTATTTTGTCGATTTTGATTTTATTAAGCAGTTTAAGATTAAAATGGTAGCCGGGCGGCCTTTCTCGAGAGAATTTATGCTCACTGATACGTCGCAGTCAATGCTTTTGAATGAGGAAGCCGTAAAGCTTTTCGGTTACAGTTCGCCGGAGCAGGCTATCGGGCGCCGGTTTAAACAATGGGGACGGGAGGGTAAAATTATTGGCGTGATGAAGGATTTTCACTTCAGGTCGCTACAGGAAAAAATCAAGCCCTTAAGCATGCGTGTTGAGTTGAACAATCTCAACCTGGTATCGGCCAAAGTATCGGCAGATAATTTGCAAGGTACACTGTCTGCCATTGAAAGTAAATGGAAGCAATACATCCCTAACAGGCCGTTCAGCTATTTCTTTTTAGATGAATTTTTCGGACGACAGTATCGCGCAGAGGAACGTTTCGGAAAACTGTTTTTCAACTTTTCCATATTAGCCATCGCTATATCATGTCTCGGGTTGTTGGGGTTGGCATCATATAGTACCTATCAGCGTACCCGCGAGATCGGCATCCGCAAGGTATTGGGCGCTTCAACACCTGGCATAGTAAATATGCTGTCGAAAGACTTTATGAAGCTGGTGATAATATCATTTTTGATAGCGTCTCCGGTTGCATGGTATTTTATGTATCAGTGGCTGAAGGGCTTCGCTTATCGTATAGATATTCAATGGTGGGTGTTTATATTTTCAGGTGTCCTGGCTGTAGTGATAGCATTGGTGACCATAAGTTTCCAGGCGATTAAAGCGGCGATAGCGAACCCGGTGAAGAGCCTTCGCTCAGAATGAGCTATGGCTCTCGAAGAGAGCTTGCTATGTGAGAGACTAGAGAGTAGTAGGAAGCTTCGGCTATGAACTATTAACCATGAACTAGAATGATAAAAAACTACATCAAAATCGCATGGCGTAGCCTAAGCCGTAACAAAAGTTATGCTGCTATAAACGTCATCGGCCTGGCTGTTGGTATAGCGGCATGCCTGCTTATTTTCCTGGTTATACATTTCGAAACCAGTTTCGATAATTTTCACTCGAAGAAGGACCGGATTTACCGGGTGGTTACTGCCTATAAAGGTAAAAACGGGTTTGTGTGGGGGAGTGGCGTTCCGTTGCCGGTTGCAGAAGGGCTTCGGGTTGATTTCCCACAGATAAAAGATATCAGCGCCATTTTCCGCAACGGCGGCCATTATACCATCGATAATGGTAATGGTCAGGCGCCAAAGAAATTTAAAGAGGATGATGCTTATTATACCGAGCCGCAGTTTTTTAATATTTTCGATTTTAAGTGGCTGGCAGGCGATAAAAAAACTGCATTGACCGAACCCAATGCAATTGTTTTAACGCGTGATGAGGCTGATAAATTCTTTGGCGATTGGCGGCAGGCATTGAACAAGGTTGTTGTTTTTGAGAACAAGGTGAATTTTAAAGTGACAGGAGTATTGGAGAACCCGCCCGCCAATACGGATTTCCCTTTAAAAATAGTGGTTTCCTACGCTACCATAAAAGAAAAAACAAGCGACTATTATACCAACACAACGGATTGGGTAAGCACCTTCGGCTCAAATTATTGCTTTATTGTTTTGCCGGAGAATTTAAGCGTAAATCAATTTAACCAACACCTCGACGCTTTTACTAAAAAACATAAGCCGAACGAATACAAGGGCCAGGGATTTCAGCTACAGGCTTTGGGCGATATGCATTACAATACTAAGGTCAGTATTTTTAGCTTTCACGCATTTGGCAAGGAGCTTATCAGCGCCATTGCATTGATAGGGGCATTTTTGCTGATAATTGCCTGCGTAAACTTTATAAACCTGGCGACTGCTCAAGCTGTAAATCGTTCTAAAGAAGTCGGCATCCGTAAGGTGCTTGGCAGTGCACGTAAACAGCTGGTGCTGCAGTTTATCAGCGAAACGCTGATTATTACGTTAGTTGCAGTTGTACTGGCCATCGGGCTTGCCGAGCTTACATTACCATTACTGAACCAATTGCTGGCAATTAAAATCAGTGGTAATTTTCTTTCAGATACAACCATTCAATTGTTTTTGGTTGCCGTTATCATTGGAGTTACTTTGCTTTCGGGTTTGTATCCTGCTGTGGTACTATCCGGTTTTAGCCCGATTTCGGCGCTTAAAAATAAAATAACTGCGGCTCGTACCAGCGGATTATCGCTGCGCCGGGCCCTGGTGGTGACACAGTTTTTGATAGCGCAATTCCTGGTGATATGTACGCTGGTTATTATTTACCAAATGGATTATTTCAGGGGTAAGTCCTTAGGTTTTGATAAGGATGCCGTAATGGCCGTCCCTTTTCCTGGCGACAGCGTGGCAAAGACAAAGTTGAACACGCTTTATGACCAATTGATGCAGCAGCCCGGCGTTAAGGATGTAAGTTATAGCTTAACAAGCCCTTCTGACGGTGACACATGGTCTAGCGATTTTATCTATAATAATTCCGGTAAGAAAACTGACTTTGCCGCCAATCTAAAATGGGCCGATGCCGAATATTTTAAATTATACAAGCTCGAATTTGTAGCCGGTCATGCTTATGAGAAAAGCGATGTGGTACGTGGTTACGTGGTGAACCAGGCTTTGTTAAAGCGATTGGGTATCCGCGACCCTCATGAAGCTATCGGAAAGCAAATTAACCTTTGGAACGACAAAACGCTGATTGCAGAGATAGTTGGTGTGGTGAAAGACTTTAACACCGGCTCGTTAAAGGACGAGATACCTCCGGTGATGATGTCGTCCGCAAAAGGTTTTTACCAGGTGATTAATATAAAAATTCAGCCGGCTGGTATCAATTCAACGTTGGCATCTGTCGAGAAGATTTGGAACAGCACTTTCCCGCAAGGCTTATATGAATATCAATTTTTGGACGATAAGGTTGCTGAATTTTATAAAAGCGAAGACCAGCTTTCATCTCTTTACAAAATATTTGCGGGCATCGCCATCTTTATATCATGCCTTGGTTTATACGGACTGGTATCATTTATGGCAGTTCAGCGCACAAAGGAAGTCGGCATCCGCAAAACGCTGGGCGCATCGGTTGGGCATATCGTCTATTTATTTTCGAAAGAGTTTACCTTGCTCATTTTAATTGCATTCGCTATATCTGCCCCCGCGGGTTGGTATTTTATGAATAACTGGCTACAGGCTTATGCTTACCAGGTTCCGCTCGGCCCTAAAATATTTATACTGGCTATAGTGGCATCGGTAGCAATAGCATGGCTTACAGTGGGGTACAAAGCCATACGCGCAGCTTTAGCAAACCCGGTAAAGAGTCTTCGCTCAGAATAAGCTACGGCTCTCGAAGAGAGCTTTATGAGTGAGAGATTAGGAAAAAGTTTCGGCTATGAACTATCAACCATGAACTAAAATGATAAAAAGCTATTTCAAAATCGCGTGGCGGAGCATGATGAAGAACAAGTTCTTCTCCATTGTGAATATTTTCGGGCTGTCGGTGGGGCTAACCTGCTGTATGCTGATTGCATTATACCTGCATTACGAGACCGGGTACGACAGTTATCATAAAAATATCGATAACCTGTACCAGGTTGGTACAACTACGATACTCAAAGATGTAAAACCGGAAAAATCGCCATTTACGTCTCCGCCTGTGGCTGCCGCACTGAAGCAGGAATATCCCGAGATAGCCGAATGTACACGCTTGCTTAACTTGTTCACCGACAAAGAAAATCTTGTTCAATATACGCCGCCGACAGGCGATAAAAGGTCGTTCCTGGAGGGACACGGTTTTTTAGCTGATGCCTCGTTCTTTAAGATGTTCGATTATGATTTTATCGAGGGCAACAGCAATGCCTTAAACGAGCCGAATACAGCCGTTCTTTCGGAAAGCATGGCAAAGAAGATATTCGGCAACCAATCGCCCATAAATAAAGTACTGCACATAACCAGTAACATGAATGGCGATAATGATTATAGGGTGACCGGTGTTTTCAAACCCAAAGCCATGCCGTCACACATTGATGGTAATTTCTTCTTGTCGTTTGCGGGTGGGGGAATGGAGAAATACGTACAGCGCAATAATGATTTCGCGCGGAACAACATGTTCTTTACCTACGTGCTGTTAAAACCGGGTACGAGCGCTGCCGGTTTGGAAAGTAAGCTGCCTGCTTTCGTGAAAAAATATGAGTCGGTTGACCTGCAAAAGATGGGCCGCGGCAAAAAACAGTTTCTGCTACCGGTGCGCGATATACATCTTAGCCAGGAAGTTACCAACAACGTAACTCCGCCGGCCAGCCATACTTATCTTTTTGTGCTTGCATCTATCGCGATATTTACGCTACTCATTGCATGCATAAATTTTATGAACCTATCAACTGCGCGTTCGTCGAAGCGTTCGGCGGAGGTTGGTGTACGAAAGGTATTGGGCGCTGAAAAAAGTACATTGGTTCGTCAGTTTTTAGGCGAAGCAATACTGATGACCTTTATCGCATTCGTAATTGCACTATTTTTTACATACCTGTTGCTGCCATTATTTAACCAGCTATCGGCAAAAAATATCGTGCTTTCATTAGCTTCCGATAAAAATATACTGCTGATATTCCTGGGGTTGACTTTACTTACCGGGTTTATTGCCGGGAGTTATCCGGCGTTTTACCTGTCATCATTTAATCCTGTTAAGGTTTTAAAAGGCAAGTTGGGTAACTCGATGGCGGTGGTGGCTGTTCGCAGAGGCCTGGTGGTATTCCAGTTTATTATTTCGGTGGTATTGATTATCGCATCGGTAGTAATTGCCCGGCAAATGAATTACATGCGTACGGCGGACCTCGGTTTTGCCAAAGACCGCCAGATTGTGATACCATTGCGTACAGATGCCTCGAAAGCAGTATACACAACGCTGAAAAACGAACTGAGGAACAGTCCGCAGATACAGTCAGTAGGCGGTTCGGCCTATTATCCCGGTATTACTAACCCGAGTGATGCCATGTTTTATAAGGATGGACAAACTATGGTTGACGCCCGCCATACGCGGATTAACTATATCGATGACAGTTTTTTAAATACGCTGGAGATACAAACGGCATCCGGCAGGCTATTCTCGCCGGAGTTTAAATCAGATACGGGCAACAAAGTGATTGTTAATGAAAACGCCGTAAAAGATTACGGATTTGCCGATGCCCGTAAAGCAATAGGGCAAAACATCCATTATGATTTGCAGGGTAAGCAGTACAGCTTCCAGATTATAGGCGTAGTTAAGGATTTTCATTATGAAGATTTGCACCTGCCTGTTACGCCATACCTGTTCCAATTGACGGACGATAAAAACCAGTTTAATTATTTAATCGTGCACGTTAAAGCCGGCAACATGGCCCAGGTGATAAAGACCTTAGAAGCAACCTGGCGACGCGTTGATCATAATGACCCTTTTGAATATAATTTCCTGGATGACGAATTTCAGAAAAATTACGAAGCAGATAATCGTTTGGCCGGCATCGTGAGCTATTTTACTGTGATAGCCATCCTGATATCATGCCTCGGCTTATTCGGCCTGGCTGCATTTAGTGCCGAGCAGCGCACCAAGGAAATAGGGGTAAGAAAGGTTTTGGGTGCTAGCGTAAGCACCATTGTTTCGTTATTATCAATCGACTTTTTAAAGTTGATCGTTGCTTCGATTATTGTAGCATCGCCGATTGCGTGGTGGGCTATGAATAAGTGGTTGCAGGGTTTTGCGTACCGCAAATCTATCGACTGGACGATTTTTGCATATACAACTATTATCGCCATTGTAATAGGGTTGGTAACGATAGGATCGCAGGCGATAAAAGCAGCGATAGCCAACCCTGTAAAAAGTTTGAGGAGTGAATAGAGAAATAACCTTTGTGAGAGAAATAAAGTAACCGTTTGATCTTGTCGACGTCTCTTAAACTATTAACCAACTATGATAAAGAACTATCTTAAAATTGCCTGGCGCAATATCTGGAAGAACAAAGTTTTTTCGGCGATTAATATTATCGGATTATCCATAGGAATGGCAGCCTGTATAGTGATCATGCTGTTTGTTACCTATGAGAAAAGCTTTGATAATTTTCACAATAAGAATATATGGAAGCTTGATGAAGTGCAGAAGTTCCCGGGCATGGTAGCATCGCAAAAGGTAGGGTTATCCATGTTTCCGATGGGACCGACGTTGCAAGCCGATTTTCCGGAGGTAAAAGATTTTACCCGTATACATTGGGAAGATAAATATAAGGTTGTTTACGGCGAGAAAAAGGTTTTCTTGCCGGAGGTGTTCTTTGTGGATACCACGTTCCTCAATATTTTCGATTTTAAGCTGGTAAAAGGCGACCGCAATACCGCCTTGCTGAAACGCCACAGCATAGTGCTTACCGAAGAGACTGCAACAAAAATTTTTGGCAAAGACGATGCGATGGGTAAAACCGTTACCCATTTCGCCGGCGATACCACCAGCTACACTGTGACCGGCATTGCGGCAAATCCGCCTAAAAATTCTCAATTGCAATTTGATGCGCTGCTATCATTCAACACCATCATGAATAAGCGGATGAGCGAGAACTGGGGCGGTAACTGGCTGAGCACTTTTTTAGTAATGGCGCCCAATACGGATATGAAGGCTTTTGAAAAGAAAATGCCTGCTTATTTGAAAAAGCACATGAACAGGGATGGTTATAAATATTACGAGCTGTTTTATTTACCGCTTAAGGATGTGCATGCCAACTCGGCAGACATCGGCCTCGATTACCTGAATTTTCAGAAATTCGATAAAAATATAACCAACCTGTTTTTGGGCATAGCGCTGATTGTACTGGTAATAGCCTGTATCAACTTTATTAACCTGTCAACGGCACGTTCGGCGGAGCGGGCTAAAGAGGTAGGTATACGAAAATCTATCGGGGCTCAGCGTGTGCAGCTTGCGCTACAGTTTTTGGGCGAGACGGTGATGTTATCGCTGATTGCGTTGGTCTTTGCAGTGGTTTTGGTTGAGATAGCTTTACCGTTTATCAATAGCCTGAGCCGGCGCGAGCTTACCCTGCCGATTTTTAGCAATCCCGGTTTAACGCTGATAATTATTGTCTGTACCGCTATTGTGGGTTTGATTTCCGGGATTTATCCTGCTGCTTACCTGTCTGGTTTTCAACCCGTGAAAGTGTTAAAGGGTTCTATTCAAACCGGTAAAAATAAAGGGATGCTTAGAAACATCCTGGTTGTAGGCCAGTTTACCAGTGCGATATTCCTGATGATAGCGACTGTATTGGTAGTGAAGCAGCTAAACTTTATGCAAACCAAAGACCCCGGTTTCAGCCGGGAGCAGGTTGTAACGGTGCCGCTGAATATGGTTAGTCCGCAAAAGTATGATTTGCTGAAACAGCAGCTGTTAACCAGCAGCTTAATTAGCGGCGTAACGGCGGCACAGGATAATTTGGGTAGTCACCTCGATCAATCAGGCATAGCATTTAAGCTTGAAGATGCGCCGCAACGGCAGCTTACATCAACCCGCCTGATAGTTGATAACGACTATCTTAAGCTTTATAAGATAAAACTGTTACAGGGCAAGGATTTCTCCGGCGAAAAACAACAAGACGGCCGGGAGTACATTATTAACGAAGCGCTCGCCAAAGAGTTGCTGAAAGATCATCCCAAAAGAACAATGGAATCATTAATAGGAGCCCATTTCGGCTATGACTCGCTTGGTACCATCAAAGGCATCGCAAAGGATTTTAATTTCAATTCGCTGCATTATAAGGTGGAAACTTTGTTTATGCTGAGCTATAAAGGCGATGGTTTCAGTACCATGTCGGTTAAAGTGAACCCGGGAAGGATAAGTGAAGCGGTCGGTTTTATTAAATCTACCTGGAGAAATGTAGAGCCGGATTTGCCTTTCGAATACCAGTTTTTGGATGATCATTTTAATGAAGTTTACCAGGTTGACGACCAGGTAAGTAAAATTGTAGGCATATTGGCTGGATTGATAATCGTCATTTCCTGTTTGGGTCTGTTCGGGCTTGCGTCTTACTCGGCCGAAAAGCGAATAAAAGAAATAGGTATACGCAAAGTATTGGGAGCAACGGTACAAAATATAACCTTGTTATTATCGAAAAACTTTTTGCGGCTGGTATTATTGGCAAACCTGATAGCATGGCCGATAGCCTGGTTTGTGATGCACCGCTGGCTGCAGGATTTTGCCTATCGTATAACAATCCAATGGTGGATATTTGCCTTAGCCGGAATTGTTTCTATCCTGATAGCGTTTTTTACAGTGAGTTTTCAATCCATTAAAGCTGCTGTAACTAACCCGGTCAAAAGTTTAAGGAGCGAGTAGCTATATAATTAATAATGGTTGACAGGTAGTTTAAGGAGTTAAACTGCCTGTTTTTATTTTTATGCTGTTTAATTTAAAGTGCATTTCTAACAGACAAATATTAATTTGCGTCGAGTTTGAAAAAGGCTTTCGCAATTGACATCATATACGCTTCATAATAACCTTCTCGATCTGCTAACCCTGACGGCGGTGTTAGCAGGCTTGACTTTTGTCTTGCAATTGTGGTTAAAAAAGGGGCTAAGCTTCCAATCCATCAAAGCCGCGCTGGAAAACCCGGCAAAAAGTCTTCGCGCTGATTGATAGTTAGTTACGGTTGGCAGGGGCAAAAAAAGCAAGCTATACACTTTTTGATCAAAGTTTCGTCTTAATGTACTGATTTTTAGATTATTATCATAGGGTTTCAGGCAAGAAGTGTAAACCTTCTGTAAACCCTGCATTACAATCTATTAATGCCATAGGGCTTACCCGGATGAACCATTCCGGATCGAACGATCAATTCTAAATCACTAATCTCTAACCTCTAATCTCTGCTCACTAACCCCACTGTATCATAACCGTACGCCCCATGTTACATAAGCGAACAGTTTTTATTGAAAGTTTAATTTATAATTAGCTGATATATAGCTTATTAAAAGTTTGGTATGTTATTGATACCTATGTGCCAGAATATGGGGAAAGCTATGGTTAATTCAATTACTTATTTAATAAATTAGCAGCTAATTCACTTATTCAATAATTCACTAATTACTAACTAATTTACATGTTATCACTTCAGCATATTTCAAAGTACTACCAGGTAGGCGGCAACAAGAATTTTGTATTAAACGATATTAACCTTGAGATAGACGAAGGCGAATTTATTTCTATCATGGGTCCATCCGGATCGGGCAAGTCATCATTGTTGAACGTTATCGGTATGCTGGACGAACCATCAGAAGGCTACCACTATTTCGCAGGAAATGCCGTTCACCAGCTTAAAGACAAACAGCGCTCTGCCTTATATAAACAATATATCGGTTTCGTTTTCCAGGCTTATCACCTGATTGACGAGCTTACCGTTTATGAAAACATCGAAACCCCGTTAATTTACCAGGATTACAAAGGCGCCGAGCGTAAAGCTATGGTAGCGGATATTCTCGACCGTTTCCAGATTGTTAGTAAAAAAGACCTTTTCCCTGCACAGCTATCAGGCGGCCAGCAGCAACTGGTGGGTATTGCCCGCGCACTTATTGCAAGGCCGAAATTGTTATTAGCTGATGAGCCTACCGGTAACCTGAACTCGAAACAGGGTGAGGAGATAATGGAGCTTTTCCGCAAGCTGAACAAAGAAGATGGCGTAACCATTATACAAGTAACACACTCCGAAAAAAATGCCGAGTACGGCACCAGAATAATTAACCTTTTAGATGGCAGGGTAGAATCTTCAAAACAGCTCTAAAACCTGCAATAAACATTACCAGTCATGTCTTTTAAAAAAATAAGCTTACTTTTTTCATTCTTAATAGTAACCGTACTTGCTAAGGCCCAGCAAGCCACCCAGATTGACAGCGTATTGACGCTGGCGCAATGCGTTGATATCGCCATAAAAAATAACCTTACCGTTAAACAAAGCGGTATAAGGGCGGAGCAAGACCGCATATACTGGCAGCAGGCCCGCGCTGCTTTGTTGCCAACTTTAAACGCCGGTGCCGGTTATGGAATTAGCTTTGGCCGCGGTACGAATAACACAGGCGTTATAGTTGACGCGGCGCAAACAAATTCGGCCAGTTTTTCGGCAAGCAGCAGCCTGCTTTTATCAAATGGATTGAGTGCCATTAACACGATTAAACAGAATGCACTGCTTTACCAGGCTGGTAAAATGGATTTTCAGGAAGTGAAAAATGAGACTGCATTAAATATTATCGGGTTGTATTTCAGTGCTTTAAATGCTGAAGACCAGTTAGCGCAAGCAAAGCTGCAGTTTGATGTATCCGGCGCAAACCTTGAACGTGAAAATAATTTGAACAACGCGGGCACGGTAGCACCAGCTGATTTTTATAATATAAAAGGCTTGCATAACAACGACCAGATTAATATTTATAATGCTGAAAACGCTGTTTTGACAGCAAAAATAAATTTGCTGGAGGCAATGAACGTAGCATTTAAAAAGGATATAAGACTGGAGAGGTTGCAGGCGAGTAATTCACCTGCTGCTTATACACAATCTGCGGATGATATTTATTCGACGGCATTAACCAGCCTGGCCCTCGTTAAAGCATCTGATTTACGTGTAAAAGCCGCCGAAAAAGAAGTGGCGGCCGCAACGGGAAAGTTGTTCCCAACCCTGACGCTTAACGGTAACTATCAAACCAGCTATGCAAATAACTCTCCGGGGAGTTTCGCCACACAGTTCAAGGAGAATAAATATTATGGCCCGAGCCTTAATTTATCTATACCGATACTTAACGGCTTCCGGAACACTTTTAACCGCAGGCTTGCAAAGCTGGACCTGTTAAATGCACAGGAGGTAAATACCAATACACAGGTGCAGCTGAAGCAACAGATTGAACAGGCACATGCAAACATGAAGAACGCATACAACCGTTTACAGGTTCTTATTCCGCAGATTGATATTTACCAGGCGGCTTACGACGCGCAAAAAACAAAGTTTGATGCCGGTGTAATTACATCCGACTTTTACATTACAGCAAAGAACAACCTGGATGGGGCAAATGTTAACCTGATTAATGCCCGGTATGAATACTTAATCCGCACCAAAATATTAGATTATTACCAGGGAAAACTGAACTTTTAAATTTTTATAATTCTTTTTGGATTATTAAAATTAGTTCTACATTTATCCCAGAATCTACACACATATCCGGCCTGCACCAAGAGTTTTTTGATGCAGACCGGATATTGCTAATTTTAGGGCATCCGCCGTCTTATTTGATAAACAACCTTTACTAAAAAACATGAAAAAACTTATTCTTACTTTAACAATTTTCGCTGCCGCTGTTACTTTCTCAAAGGCACAGGTAATACCATCGTTCCAGCTGGGTATCAAAGGCGGTATCAATTTTTCTAAATTATCATCGTCGGCTTCAACTTTCGATGCCAGCAACCGGGCAGGCTACCTTGGCGGTTTATGGGCAAGGGTAGGAGCGCTGGGGTTTAACTTTCAGCCGGAATTATACGTAACCGGCAAAAATGTTGAGGTTAGCGATAACGGCAACACCTTTAGGGCGAAATTTACCAGCCTGGATGTGCCTTTACTGGTTGGCGGCAAGGTTGGGGCCTTTGGCTTCGGAGCTCGTTTCTATACCGGCCCGTTGGTGTCTTTTAAACTGAGCGACAGCCAGAGTCTTGGCAGCGCATTAGGCAGCGCTACTTCGTTCAAGTTTAAAAACCAGAATTACGCATGGGTACTTGGCGCAGGTGTAGATATCAGGAATATCTCGCTTGATTTGCGTTACGAAGCTGGCCTTTCTAAACAAGCGTTTGGCAGCTCGGAGGGAAAGGTTAACTTGTTTAGTTTAAGCCTGGCGGTGCCTTTGTTAAAATTGTAAAACACAAATACGATACTTAATTACAAAGCCGGCAATTAATGCCGGCTTTTTTGTTTTATGGCGTTCCGTAACAGGTTACAGCTAAAGTGCCGGTTTAGTATTAACATTTGTGTGGTTAATAGTCAATTTTGTATTATACTTATTGTACAGGTTACACATATATTTATACGCCACTTATAATCTGGTATTAATAATACTATTGTTATGCGTAATAAATATCTGCTGAGCTGTAAAGCGTCCTGTGCCTGGCTGCTTGTTTCTATCATCTGTTTAATCGGCCAGGCGGCATTTGCGCAGCAGATGCCGGGTGTTGATGGTTTGAATATCCGCCTTAACCAAATCGGGTTTTACCCGGATGCACCCAAAATCGCCATAGTTTTGCAAAGCGATGGTGGCAGCTTTGCGATACAAACGCTGACAGGCAAAAGCGCTTTTGTTGGTCAGCTCAAAAAATCAGCGATGCCTACGTTTGGAGGGGTTTATACTCAAATAGCAGATTTTACCTCATTCACTAAGCCCGGAAAATATAAGCTATTGGTAAAGGGGGCGGGCTATTCCTATCCCTTTGAGATAAAAACGAATGCGTCGCAAAGTGTAGCGGTTGGTTCGCTAAAGGCGTTTTATTTTATAAGGGCTTCGACACCTATACAAGCCAAATATGCGGGCAAGTGGAGCAGGGTAGAAGGACACCCGGATAACCATGTGCTTGTCCATCCTTCAGCAGGGACAGAGAAGCGGCCAGCCGGAACTGTTATTTCCTCGCCACGCGGCTGGTACGACGCGGGCGACTATAATAAATACATCGTAAATAGCGGTATTACCACAGGCACATTGTTGTCGTTGTATGAGGATTTTCCCGGTTACATGAAAACAGTTAAGCTCGATATCCCTCAGAGCGGCAATGGCATACCTGATGTATTGAATGAAATATTATGGAACCTGCGCTGGATGCAGACCATGCAGGACCCGAACGATGGCGGCGTTTATCATAAGCTTACCAATGCCGCATTCGACAAAATGGAAATGCCTGACCAAAGTACGGAGCCACGTTATGTAGTGCAAAAAGGTACAGCTGCTACGCTTGATTTTGCGGCGGTTATGGCGCAGGCCGGCAGAATATTCGCGAATTATAAAAAACAGTTGCCCGGTCTTTCAGATTCCTGTTTGGCGCAAGCCCGAAAAGCCTGGGAATGGGCAATAAAAAATCCTGCCGTGGTTTACAACCAGGATGAAATGAATAAGAAATTCGAACCGAAAGTTACCACCGGCGCATACGGCGATCGCAATTTTACGGATGAATTTATCTGGGCTGCTTGCGAGTTGTATGTTAGCACCCGGAGCAAGGAATTTTTAAGCACTATCAACCTTTTGCCTGACACTACCATGCCGGTGCCTACCTGGAGCCAGGTTAAGCTGCTGGGGTATTATACATTGGTAAAAAACAGCACGTCATTAGGTGAAAATTCGCCGAAGGAATTACCGGAAATTAAAAAACGCCTGCTTAAGCTGGCGGACAATTTAATAGCGGGGGCAGATGAAAACGCTTATCAAACCGTGATGACTAAATCAAGACGTAACTTTAACTGGGGAAGTAACTCGGGTGCAGCCAACCAGGGTATCGCGTTGATACAGGCGTACCGGTTATCGGGGAACAAAAGATACCTCGAATTTGCCTTAGCTAACCTCGATTACATTTTAGGCCGAAATGGCACGGGCTATTCTTACTTAACAGGTTTCGGCAGTAAAACGCCTATGCACCCGCATCATCGCCCATCGGTAGCTGATGGTATTGTTGAGCCTGTGCCTGGGCTATTGGCAGGCGGACCTAATCCGGGTATGCAGGATAAAATAAAGGTGCCATCCCTTAATCCTGACGAAGCTTATGTTGATGATGACCGGGCTTACGCTGTAAACGAAATAGCCATAAACTGGAACGCACCTTTTGCGTATCTCGTAAATGCAATTGAGGCCCTGCAAAATCAGCTTAAAAAATAAAAGAGACCAATATAACTTTAAACCAGCATAATTATGAAACGGATTTTAATTACTGTAGGCGTGGTATGTTTTAACATACTGCTGCTGTCTGCCCAGGCGAAAAAGGGGCAGCCGGTTAGCGCAATTGACAAAAAGGTAGATGCGCTGATAGCTAAAATGACGCTCGAAGAAAAAGTAGGGCAGATGACGGAGGTGACGTCGGATGTCGTATCGTCGACCAAAGACGGTGCGCACCAGATAGACGCGGCGAAAATAAAAGAAGCGATTCTAAAATATCACGTTGGTTCAATTTTGAATGTGAGCGGGCAGGCATATACCCGTGAACATTGGTACGAAGTTGTTTCGGCGATACAGGCGGAAGCCGCAAAGGACAGGCTGAAAATTCCCGTTATATATGGCATCGACGCCATACATGGGGTTACCTATACCGCTGGCAGCACGCTTTTTCCGCATGAAATTGCGATGGCGGCCACCTTTAACCGCGAAATTGCACACAAAGCCGGCGAGATAACCGCCTATGAAACCCGCGCCAGCTATATCCCATGGAACTATTCGCCTGTGCTTGATTTGGGCAAATCGCCATTGTGGCCGCGTATTTATGAGACTTTTGGCGAAGACCCTTACCTGATAAAAACTATGGGCGCATCCATCATCAGGGGCTACCAGGGTAATGGCGTGGGCGATAAATACCATGTGGCTGCATGCATGAAGCATTATTTAGGTTACGGCTTCCCGATGAGCGGGAAAGACCGCACCCCATCGTGGATACCGGACCGTTATATGCGTGAGTACTTTTTACCGCCATTTGCGGAAGCTGTTAAAGCAGGAGCAAAAACGCTGATGATAAACTCCGGAGAGATAAACGGCGTGCCCATCCACGGCAGTAAATATATGCTTACTGACGTATTGCGCGGCGAATTACATTTCGACGGCATTGCGGTAAGCGATTGGCGTGATATTGAATACCTGCATGACCGCCACCACATAGCTGCAACCCAAAAAGACGCGGTAATGATTGCAGTGAACGCCGGTGTAGATATGAGCATGGTGCCTTATGAGTATAGCTTTTATAATTATTTAATCGAGCTGGTTCACGAAGGCAAAGTATCGATGGCGCGAATTAACGAGGCTGTTCATCGCATACTGAAAGTAAAATACGAATTGGGTTTATTCGACAGGCCGGTTGGTAACCCTGATGATTATCCGAAGTTTGGGTCTAACGAATTCAGGCAAGTGAGCCTGAACGCAGCGACAGAGGCGATAACCTTACTGAAAAACAACAATAACATCCTACCGCTTAAAAAAGATATAAAAGTGCTGGTAACCGGCCCGACTGCCAATACCATGCGTGCACTCGATGGCGGCTGGAGCTACAATTGGCAGGGCGATCAGGCGGATAAATTTGCCGCGAACAAAAACACCATATTGGAGGCCATTCAGCAAAAAATAGGGAAGGATAATGTGAGCTATGAGCAGGGCGCAAGCTTCGATAGCCTTAATAATGTGACCGAAGCGGTAAAGGCAGCGAAAAACGCTGACGTTATAGTGCTGTGCCTGGGTGAGTTATCCTACACTGAGAATGTTGGTAATATAGACGACCTGAACTTACCCCCGGCGCAAACCGAGCTCGCTACGTACTTAGCAAAAACCGGCAAGCGAATTATATTGGTATTAGCCGAGGGACGGCCAAGGATTGTTACGCAGGCCGAAAGCCTGTCGGCTGCAACGGTTATGACTTATCTTTCCGGCAACGAAGGCGGTGATGCGCTGGCTAACATTTTATTTGGTGATGCCAACCCATCGGGCAGGCTGCCGGTTACTTATCCGCGCTACCCAAATGCTTTGAATAATTATTACCGGAAGAATTTAGAGAACGGCAATCCTGATGATAAACATGGATACAATCCGCTTTATGAATTTGGATTCGGCCTGAGCTATACCACATTTGCCTACAGCAACCTGCATTTAAGTCAGCCTAACCTGAAGGATAATGAAACGCTTACTGTAACCGTGGATGTTAAGAACACAGGCACAGTTGAAGGCAAAGAGTCGGTGTTGCTTTATACAAGCCAGCAATATGCCAGTATAGCGCCTGATACTAAACGTTTGCGAGCTTATGATAAAATCAATCTGAAACCAGGCGAAACCAAAACCGTTAGCTTTAAGTTGACTGCTAAAGATTTGGCCTTTGTTAATGATATCAGTAAAACGGTGACAGAGTCGGGTGAATTTAAAATACAAATTGGCGACCAAACACAAAACTTTAACTATATCTCAAACACTGTTCCGTCCAGAACGGGCAGGTTGTAAGGCGGAGCGCTTGTAAAATGTTTATTTAGTATCTATTAATAAATGTTAAATAAACATTTTATTTTTCTCCGGCTACCTATATCTTTGTTATACCAATTTAAAATCTGAAAATCCTGTATATGAAAAAGATATTGTGGGGGTATGGCTGCCTTGTGCTGTTAGCGATTATTTCGTGCTCCAATAAAAGCGTTTCGCCAACTCCGCCGAATACTGATCCGCCGGTTTATAAAGCCCCGGTTGTATCCTCAAACTTTGTGAAGGGGGCCGATATCAGCTGGGTTACACAAATGGAGTCGGCGGGGGTTAAGTTTTATGATAAGAACGGCACTCAGCAGGATTTATTTAACTTGATGAAAAGCCTCGGGATGAACGCCATCAGGCTGCGCGCCTGGGTAAATCCGGCTGACGGCTGGTGCAATACGGCCGACCTACTGGCGAAAGCACAGCGTGCAAAAGCAGCAGGTATGAAGATAATGATTGATTTTCACTACAGCGACAGCTGGGCCGATCCGGGAAAGCAACCTAAGCCAGCAGCCTGGGCGTCGCTTGATTTTGCAACGCTTACTAAAACACTCCATGATTATACTGTAAGCGTGATGACTACCCTTAAAACCAACGGCATAACGCCTGATTGGGTGCAGGTTGGCAATGAAACTAACGATGGCATGCTTTGGGAAGATGGCCGTGCTTCAAAAAATATGGCCAATTTTGCTGCGTTGATTAAGGCCGGGTATGCGGCAGTCAAAGAAGTTAGTAGTACAAGCAAAGTTATTGTGCATATCTCGAACGGTTACGATAACGGCCTGTTCAGGTGGATGTTTGATGGGTTAAAGGCCAACGGCGCACAATGGGATATTATTGGTATGTCGCTTTACCCGAGCACATCAAACTGGGCTGATTATGATACCAAATGCCTGGCAAATATCAATGATATGGTTTCGCGTTATTCAACGCCTTGCATGGTGGTTGAGGTAGGGATGGATTCCGGCTCTGCAAGTACTTCGCGCGATTTTTTATCGGATATCATTACAAAAGTAAATTCTGTTGCCAATGGCAATGGTTTGGGTGTGCTGTATTGGGAACCTGAAGCTTATAACTGGCAGGGTTACGGTTTGGGTGCTTTCGATAATAACGGCAAGCCAACAGCTGCGTTAGATGCTTTCGGAAACTAAAGGCTAAGTTACTATCGCGGTAAGTAAAACAACCATTATAATACAGCAAACCGATACGGCAAAGTATGCCATGTACATACCTATTATCTTGGTAATAGTTCTAAATACACTTCGGTGGTAGACCACCCGCAGAGATTTGTAAATATACCAGATAATATAAATTGTGGCCGCCAATGCAACCCACTCTGTAATAGTATGATTTCCACCTAAGGCCATGTTCAACAACATGATAAATGCCAGGAATATGAAGAGGAAACAATGGAAGTGAAAGGCATAGATCAGGTGTTCCACGTAATATTTTTTGCCGCGAAAGAACGTGATTTTTAAAATTAAAGCAAATAACGGGAGCAGGGCAAACATCATCTTCGGGATATTGTGCTTAAATTCATCATAAAATACTTCGCGCGAACGTTCGCCGTATTTGGTTTTATAATCAAACGCTTTTTTATTTAGCACGCGTTCTATCCAGCCGTCTTTTTTCTCGTCTGGTAATTTTTCCTGGTGGGTAAGATAAGCCGAATAGCTGCTGTCGGTGGTAAGCGTCATGTACCCTTTTTTGAAGTTCTCGCTTACCGTATCCTTTCCAATGCCTCGCCTATTTACTTTTTCGATTAGCTGTTTTTTTTGTGTAGTGCTAAGGTTAGGGTTGTGTGCGATTGTGTTAGCTACCGTCTCGGTGTTTGGTTTTTTTGGATCGTTTGTAACTTTCACAACTTCAGTTTCGCTACCGCTTTTAAATAACAGCAAAAAGTAAACGATGCTAATGAAGATGTACATCTTAACCGGGTGCAGGTATTGCGCGCGGCGACCGGACATGTATTCGTTTGTTAAAAAGCCCGGCTTAAAAAGCAGCGGTTTTAGTGTATGAAAAAACTGGTGGTCGAAATGGAAGTAGTCACTGATGGCGTGGTTCATCATGTGGCCGAAGCTTTCCTTTATTTCAAGATTTTCCTGGCCGCAATTGTGACAGTATTTGCCCTCTAAATTGGTACCGCAGTTAAGGCAGTCTTTTTCCTGGCGGTAGTGTTTTTTCATGTGATTGGCGGGATTTCAATAGCCGTTTTAAAAATAGAGATTACAGTTCAGTACGGCAAAGTATATTTCGTGTTTTTAAATATGTTCGATAGCGCGGTCGAGTTCCGGGGTGTGCTTGTACCTGAATACAAATGGGAATATAATTGCTATCACCAGCGCGTAGCCTGCAAAGCTGAGCCAGATGCCGTGCCAGTTCTTACTCTGATCGGGCATTGTAAAGAACTTGTCTATCAGGAATCCACTCAATATACTTCCAAAAAATGCACCGAAGCCATTTACCATCATCATGAACAACCCCTGTGCGCTGGCCCTTATTTCAGGCCCGATTTGTGTTTCCACAAATAAGGAGCCGGATATGTTAAAGAAGTCGAAAGCCATGCCATAAACTATGCATGAAAGGACGATCATCCACAGCCCTCCAGCCGGGTCGCCAAAGGCAAAAAGGCCAAACCTCAATACCCAGGCCAGCATGCTAATCAGCATAACATATTTAATCCCAAATTTTCGCAGCACGAAAGGTATTGCCAGGATAAACAACGTTTCCGATACCTGGGATATCGACATAATGATAGCCGGATATTTAATAGCGATAGTATCCTTATACGCTGGAACGGTAGCAAAATCGTGAAGGAATGTGTCGCCGTAGGCATTTGTGAGTTGCAAAGCTGCGCCAAGTAATAATGAGAAGGCAAAGAAAATTGCGAATCTTGGTGTCTTGAAAAGCGCGAAGGCGTTCAATCCAAGCATATTTACGAGGGACTTATCGCCAGTCTTTTTAAAGAGCGGCGGGCATTTGGGCAGCGTAAATGCGAAAAGCCCAAGCAATAACGCCACTGCCGATGCGATGTAAAATTGGTTAGAAGTAGTTTCACTATGAGTTAGGCTCACTGTCCACAATGCTGCTATAAAGCCTATGGTGCCATAGCTGCGAATAGGGGGGTACGCTTTAACTACATCGATATTTTCTCTTTTCAACGCCGAATAAGCTACTGTTATCGATAGCGACAGCGTTGGCATATAAAATATCATGTTCAGCAATATCACCCAAAAAAAAGCCGACGGGTTTGTGACCATCGGCAGACTGAACAGCGTTAAAGCGCCTAAAATATGCATCATGCCATACAGTTTCTCGGCATTTATATACCGGTCTGCAATAATACCGGTAAGGGCAGGCATAAAAATAGCCGAAATACCCATGGTAGAAAATATCGCCCCAAACTGCGCTCCTGACCAATGCTTATTTTGAAACCAATATGCGCCTATGGTGAGCAGCCAGGCCCCCCATATAAAGAACTGCATAAAATTCATCAGTATTAAGCGGAACTTAATATTCATAAAGCGCTGGTTTAAAACGATAAAATGGTCAGTGTTAATTTAAAGCCGGAAAATAGCGAAATAATTATGAAATCACGAAGATTTAGGCACCGCGCCTGTTAAAAGAGGATAAAATTTAAGTTATGATGATGTATCAATTTTACGATGCTTTCCTGCGGTTCAGCTCATCACGTATTTTGGCGGCTTTCTCATAAGATTCCTCGGCGAGCGCCTCCTGCAAGCGGGTTTTTAACTCATCAGTACTTAAAGTAGCAAAACCGCCCGGAGATGTTGATGCCGCATTTGCCTTTTCTTCCTTGGTTTCGTTGATGTTTTCGAGATAGACAAAATCGTTTCCTTCAATTACGATACCTGCTGTTGAAAGGATGAATTCAAATGTGTATATGGGGCAATCGAACCTGACGGCAACCGCTATTGCATCACTGGTGCGCGCATCAATTTCTACTGATTTTTTGCCGTCGCTACAAATCAATTTGGAATAAAATATACCGTCGACAAGGTTATAAATAATTATTTCCTGTACCTTAATGTTGTATGCCTCGCCAAGGCTTTTGAATAAATCATGTGTAAGGGGTCGGCTAGGCGTCATCTTTTCAATCTCGATAGCAATAGCCTGTGCCTCAAAACTGCCTATAATGATGGGCAGTCTTCTGCGTCCGCTAACCTCGCCCAAAACCAGGGCATACGCGCCAGACTGTGTTTGGCTGTACGACAAGCCAACAATGTCCAGCTTTATTTTTTTCATATCATTACCCATCACAACGCACCTTTATGCTGAAGCTTTATATTCTTTTACTGCTGCTATTAATTTTGGTACAACTTCAAATGCATCGCCAACAATGCCGTAGTCTGCCACTTTAAAAAACGGTGCTTCCGGGTCTTTGTTTATCACCACGATAACTTTTGATGAGCTTACACCTGCCAAATGCTGTATAGCGCCCGAAATTCCTATTGCAATATACAAATTTGGACTGACAGCAATACCTGTTTGTCCAACGTGTTCGCTATGCGGACGCCACCCTGCATCAGATACAGGTTTTGAGCAAGCCAGTGCTGCGCTAAGTAAATCGGCCAGTTCTTCAATCATGCCCCAATTCTCAGGCCCCTTCAACCCGCGACCGGCAGAAACTACGATGTCGGCATCCGGCAAGGATACTTTGTCAGTGGAGCGCACGATTTCTTTTATCATGGCCTTAAAGTCAGCAGCATTACCTTCGGACGCAAAATCTTCAACCTTTGCATCAACGGCCTTTTCTACTACTTTATAAGAGTTTGGCACAATTGATATCACTTTATTGGCTGATGACAACTCAATAACTGCAAACGCTTTGCCGGAGAATGCAGTTTTCTTTACGCTGAATTTACCACCGCTTTGTTCGGGCAGTGCAACAGCACCATCGGCCAGGCCGGCCTGTAGCTTAACCGCAATGCGTGGTGCCAGGCCACGGCCAGAAAATGAGTTGGATAATATAACCACATCAGCGCTTTCCTTTTTAGCTGCTTCGGCTATTACTGAAGCATAAGCCTGGTTGATGAAATCTTTCAGCTTAGTGCTATTTACGTTTAAGACTTTTTCGGCGCCGTACTTGCCAAGGGAGACAAGCTCATCGCTGCTTACATCGCCGATAGAAATTGCTGTTAAACTGGTGTTATTTTGGTCGGCAATGGCGCGGGCGTATGAAACTGCTTCAAAAGTTGATTTTTTGAATTTGCCCCCGGCGTTTTCCGTATATACTAAAACTGACATATTACAATGTTAAAATCAATAGTTTGATTAAGGGTGAATTATATAACACGCGCTTCAGCATGCAGCAGGTCCACAAGCTTTGCTGTATCGTCTGCCGGTACCAGTTTCACTTGTCCTCTGGGCGCCGGTGTTTCATAACTGATGACTTCTGAAAATGTTTTTACCTCAACAGGCTCAACAACTGCCAAGGGTTTAGTACGTGCCGACATAATGCCGCGCATGTTCGGTATCTTAGGTTCCGCAACTCCTTCGGCTGTGCCTGCTACAATCGGCAGCGGGATAGACAATATTTCTTTACCGCCTTCAATTTCACGTTCAACAGTTACCGTGCTGCCATCCACATCCAGTTTTTTAATGATAGAAACGGATGGAAGATCTAACAATTCGCCAAGCATACCGCTTACTTTCGAACCATTATAGTCGATAGATTCGCGGCCGGTTAATATCAAATCGAAGGGATTGGCCTTTACATATTCGGCAACCTGGTAGGCTACTGCCCATGCATCATGCGGTTTTGTGTTGACGCGAACAGCATCTGTTGCGCCGATGGCCAGGGCTTTGCGGATAGTAGGTTCTGTTGAGGCATCACCTACGTTTATGACGGTAACAGTGCCGTTGCCGCCATCTGTAAGCTCGATTGCGCGTGCCAATGCAATTTCATCGTAAGGATTCAGTATAAACTGAACGCCGTTGGTATTAAATTGGGTGTTGTTATCGGTAAAAGTTATTTTTGTCGTGGTATCCGGAACATTACTAATGCAAACCAGTATTTTCATAGTACTACAATATTAGGATAATTGGCCTATACGCTGGTAAACCGTGTGTGTTTTGTCAGTCATAAATAGGATGTGCAAAGTTAGTTAAAAAAGAGAGAGTTTAAAATGGAGATAAGCAGATTAGAGAAGCTTCACGAATTTATAAAGAACGAACCTAACGACCCTTTTCTGAAATATGCGTTGGCCACAGAGCACCTGCGCCTGAACGAAATAGAAAAGGCCCTTGAATATTATGAAGACCTGGTAAACAATCATCGGGATTATGCCGGCACTTATTATCACTTGGGTAAACTTTATGAAGCATTGGGCCGGAAAGAAGACGCAATAAAAACCTATGAAACTGGCATGATTGTTACAAAAGAACAACGCAACAATCACGCATTTTCGGAGTTACAGGGGGTATATAACGAATTGACGGGGTTCGGAGACGATGACGATGATTATTGAGTAGTTCATAGTTGATGGTTCATGGCAGCTGCATAAAAGTTTCGGCTATGAACTATGAACCATCAACTATGAACCGCCGATGAACCATGAACTAAACACATGACCAAGAAACAGCTTGTCTTCCTTCGCGATGTTACGCTTTATACCTTTACGGCATTTGGCGGTCCGCAGGCGCATATTGCTGTTTTGCTGCGCGAGTTTGTGGAGAAACGCCGGTACATAACCGAAGAGGAGCTGATGGAGCTGAACGCCCTGGCTCAATTGCTTCCCGGCCCCTCGTCGACCCAAACCCTCGTTGGCATCGCCTGGAAGGTAGGAGGGCTGAGGTTAGCCATTATCACTTTTTTCATTTGGGTTTTGCCATCTGCAACTATTATGTGTATGGCCGCTATCAGCTATAAAATGTTTGCGGATAAGGCGCAGTTTACCAGCATCCTGCGTTTTGTGCAGCCCATTGCCGTCGGGATAGTTGCCTATGCTACTTATACCTTCGCAAATAAGTTTTTGAAGACGCGAATTACCACCATGCTGGCTATAGGGTCGCTTATTGTTACGCTTATTCTGCAGAATGCTTATGCGTTCCCGATATTAATATTATTAGGCGGAATTCTATCATCTGCCCTTGAAGCACAGCCGCAGGAGGACGCCCTGCGTGTAAAGTTATTCGCCAATGTTAATCCCAATAAGGTAACCTATTTTGTAGGTGTGCTGTTGTTTTTTGCTGCTTTAGGTGCTTTGGTTAATCAAACCTCTGTATTTAGCTTGCCTATACGTTTGTTCGAGAATTTTTACCGTAACGGCATATTGATTTTCGGTGGGGGACAGGTACTGGTGCCACTGATGTATACCGAGTTTGTGGAGGTTAAGCATTATTTAAGTAATTCAGAATTTCTTTCCGGGTACGCCCTGCAACAGGCCTTGCCGGGGCCTACGTTTTCGTTTACGTCTTTTGTGGGCACCATTTCTATGGGTAATAAAGGTGCCGGGCTGGTTGGACAAGTGTTTGGTGGCATCGTGGCAGTGATCGGCATCAATGCCCCGGGACTGATACTTATTTTATTTATAGTGCCCTTTTGGGACGATTTGAAAAAAATAACCCGCATTAAAAATTCGCTCAGCGGCATCAGCGCCGTGGCAGTTGGGTTTATGGCAACTGCCTTGATATTGTTGGTTAGGCCGTTCGGTTTGGATTGGGCTGCTTATTTAATAATGATATGCTCTTTTCTTATCCTGAACTTTACTAAGATAAAGGCGCCGTTGATAATTGTAGCTGGGGTAATTGTTGGGCTGCTGGTGTAGATTATTCCTGGTTATATTGCATTAGTAATGAGTGTAATTCAATTGTCACTGCCTCATTTTTATTTAGCATGACGGAATTTGGCTAAAGCCGTACCTGGTTATTCGCCTATCCGTCGGTTAAAACCCTACCGTGTACCAACATCTTTTCGGCGTTATATTTTTATGCCCCATTAGGGGCTACCGCTTTGTAGCCCATGGCAAGAAGGGGATTTTTGCCCCATCGGGGCTACCCTTGTCCATCACGTTTCGTGCTGCTGGCAAAAATATCCGGTCGCAGGGTAACCTCTACGAGGCAAAATTACTTATCGCTATTTTTTCTACTACAAAGAGGTAGCACCTACGGCGCATGTTCTGTCCGATTTTAAAACTTGTGGGTACACGGTAGGGTTAAAACCGACGGGATACTCAAGAATAGGGCAAGGGCTTTAGCAAAAAAATTGGGAGCGACAAATGATTTGCACTCATTAATAAATATCCCGTTGCTTTATTAAAATTAAGTTTCTATATTTGCACCTCGAAAAAATTTAAAACATAATTATTTAACAAACAATGTACGCAATAGTAAGTATAGCCGGACAGCAATTTAAAGTTGCAAAAGACCAGCAGCTCTTTGTACACAGACTACAAGGCGATGAGGGCGCTAGTATTGAATTTGACAATGTATTGTTAGCAGAAAACGAAGGTAAATTTAAATTAGGTTCTGATTTAAAAAGCGCTAAAGTATCTGCTAAGATAGTGTCTCATTTAAAAGGTGATAAAGTAATTATCTTCAAAAAGAAAAGAAGAAAAGGTTACAAAAAGAAAAACGGTCACCGTCAGCAGTTTACCAAGATAGAGATCACTGGTATATCATTATAATTTAAGTTTAAACCTCAGACCTGGTTTAAACGGGTCAGAATAAAGATATTAAGAAATGGCACACAAAAAAGGGGCCGGTAGTTCCAGAAACGGCCGCGAATCGCATAGCAAACGTTTAGGTATCAAAATATTTGGTGGTCAGCCGGCAATTGCGGGTAACATCATCGTGCGTCAGCGCGGTACTAAACACAATCCTGGCCTTAACGTAGGTCTTGGTAAAGACCATACCTTATTTGCTTTGGCAGATGGTATCGTTACATTTAAAAAGAAAGCAGATAACCGTTCTTATGTTTCTATATTACCTTTAGAAGCAGCTCCGGTTGCGGAAGATGCAGCACCTGCACCAAAAGCTAAAGCAGAAAAGAAAGCAGTTGAAGCGAAAGCACCAGTGGCAGAAGCCGCGCCTGTAGCAGAAGCAGCACCGGCAGTTGAAGAAACTGCAGCGGTTGAAGAAGCTCCTAAAAAGAAAGCTGCTCCTAAAAAGAAGGCAGCCGACGCAGAAGAAGCACCTGCTGCGGAGTAATCAGTAATCAGCTATAATATAAAAAAAGCAAACCGGGATGACCGGTTTGCTTTTTTTGTTGTTAATACTTTACGATTTAAACGCTTAACAGCGTGGTTTCCCTGCTGATAACATCAGCGATGCTGGTTTCCGAAAGAATTTTAAGTGTAGCATCCCTAACTTCAACAAATACATCACGTATGCCGCAGGTAGTTTCCTGGTGGCACTCGTCGCATTTGTGATAAAAATTAAGGCTGGCGCAGGGAACCATAGCTATAGGGCCATCGGTAATGCGCATAATCTGTACCAGGTATATATCTTTTGCGTCCCTGTTTAGGCTATAGCCGCCGCCGGCGCCTTTTTTACTGTACAGGAAGCCTGCGTTGCGCAGGTCGAGCAGTATTTGTTCAAGAAACTTTTTAGGTATCCGTTCTTCCTCCGCAATCTTTGAAATCTGCATAGGGGGCTTGTCTGCATTTTTCCCCAGTACTACCAGGGCCTTAATTGCATACTTTGTTTTTTTCGATAGCATACTTTATAATGTCGCTTACAAAGATAGATAAAAGATTTTGTGTTGGCTTAACACTGATTTTACAGTGGCCGGCCTGTTGTAAAGATAAACGTTTTATTTATTTAGTAAGTATAAAATATAATGCGTGCATAGTAAGGCGATTCTATTATCCAGCTGGCTCAATCAAATCCCATAAATTTCCATACAAGTCCTCAAATACAGCAACTGTTCCGTATGCCTCTTCTTTGGGCGTGCGAACAAATTTTACGTTTTTGCTGAGCATGGTGTTATAGTCGCGCCAGAAATCGTCGGTATATAAAAATAAGGCTACACGGCCGCCGGTTTGGTTGCCAATCCTGCTTTGTTGTTCTTCGGTGCTTGCTTTTGCCAACAAAAGGCTACAGCCGCTGCCTCCTGGTGGAGCAATAAGCACCCATCGTTTTTTTTCGTCTAGACAGGTATCTTCAATAAGGACAAAACTTAACGTACCGGTATAAAACCGGATGGCTTCATCATAATCACCAACTACAAGGGTAATATGTGCAATATGCTGCTTCATATCTACACAAAAAAACGTTCTTCCACATTCTCCTGCAAAACAATTAGCTCATCACCCAGAGCAATTTCGCCTGTGCCATCGTGAATTAAATTTTGGCCAAAAAGAATCTTGTTATTCTTGAAACGGTATTTGGCCAATGTTTTTAGCGGCTCCTTACCTCTGATGGCGGTATCCTGGTTTACAGTAGTCATTACGCAGCGTGCGCAAAGCTTTACGCCGTAAAAATCGATATTATTAATCAAGAAATGCCCGTATAGGTCTTCGTCAAAAGGTTCGCCGCCAGTGAAAACGATATTAGGGCGGAAACGGTTTATCGGCAGATTTTCTATAAGCCTGTTGTTCAGTTCATCTAATGAAGCTTGCCCAATGAGCAAAAATGGGTAAGCATCCGCAAACGAAGTGATGGAATCTTCGTGCGCATAACGCTGATCGACTATGCGAAGCGTGCTGTCGGGCATATAAACTAACCTGCATCTCATATTCAGTACTTCGGTAAACCATGCGTCGGCTTCGGTGCTTACAAATTCGGCCATGCAGGTATCGTCCCAAATGGTTACCATTGCCTGTTCGTAATCGGTATCGCGTGTACGGAATGGTATTAATAAGGATTTATTGCTGACTTTATGCGTTACCCGCAAGCCATCGGCCTCAATAGCCACCCGCAGTAATGCCATCTGGTAATATTCGCGTTGCGTAATGAAGCAATTGTTTTCATCAACCAGCAGCCAGCGCCGGTCGTGTTCAAATCCTCTTGACGTTACGACGGCCTTTTTGACCGGTATACCGGCTAAGGATTTTATCGGATAAATGTAAAGTTCGCTAACCTGCAGCATTGTCAAATGTATAAAATGCGTTTTTAAAACGTATAATAAACAGTTATTTAGTATGTTTACGGCCTATTAATTACCGTATGACAACTAACATTATAAAACACATTAAGCTTGCCGCAGCGGCTATAATCGTCTGCTTAGCGGTGCAGGGCAGTTTTGCCCAAACATCCACGCCGCAAAAGCCGGGTGTGGTATCGTATACTTACCGCAAGGTTTTTGAAAAAGATCCTGCTGCTGCGCTTGATTTAATCAAGGCCGCCGGCTTTACCGACATGGAACTATCCAGCCTGTTTGGCAAAACAGCCGCCGAATTAAAAACGCTGATGGATGCCCGTGGCATTAAATGTTCTTCGTTTGGCGTTAGCTACGAAGATTTGGTTGGCAAAACCGACCAGGTTGCCAAAGATGCCAAAACGCTTGGCGCTACCTTTGTAAGGGTATCAAACATTCCGCATAAAGCTGCCTTTACCGAGCAGGAAGCACAAAAAGGTATCGACGATTTTAATAAAGTCGGCAAAATATTGGTAGATAAATACAGTTTGAACCTGATTTATCATAACCACGGGTTCGAGTATGAGCCATTCAGGAACGGTACTTTGTTCGATTTCCTGGTTGAGCAAACCGATCCAAGCTATGTAAGCTTCGAAATGGATATTTACTGGGCATTCTTCCCCGGACAGGAGCCCGCCGCCATGATAGACAAATACACCAGCCGCTTTAAAGCGATACATATTAAAGACCTTAAAAAAGGCGTAACCGGCGACTTGTCGGGTTCAACCTCACCTGAGAATAGCGTTGTTTTAGGTACCGGCCAGATAAATGTTGCCGATTGCTTAGCCGCGGCAAAAGCAGCCGGTATACAGCACTATTATTTGGAAGACGAAAGCGATAATGTACAGGCGCAAGTGCCGCAAAGCCTTGCTTACCTGGCAGGATTGAAACTGTAAGTATTCTTATTGACGATTTAAACAGCGCGGGCTTTTAGCTTGCGCTGTTTTGTTTTTGGTGGATTTCTATTACTTAAACATCGGGCCCCACGGGTGCAAATCAAATTGTCGGCTCATTACCTGCTAACGCCGGGTTGAAACCCGGCGCTAAAATATAGGCCGAGCCTATGGCTCTTTAAAACCCTATTGGGAAGAAAACATTCAAATGTGGCCGACTTCAAGAGCCATCGGCTCGATTCATGTTGTAGCGCTGGGTTTTATCCAGCGCGAATTAGCAACAATTAAATTCCCGCCAGGCAGCTTCTTATAATATTTTCCTATTTTTAGTAATCCAATTATTAAAAATCTGCTTATGTCTGCACCCGCTGGATTTAATTACACGGCCAATTTAAATCATACTTACGATGCCATTGTTATCGGTTCGGGAATTAGCGGGGGATGGGCGGCTAAGGAACTATGTGAAGGCGGCTTGAAAACCCTTGTACTGGAACGCGGCAAAAAAGTAGAACACCTGAAGGATTATCCCACCGCTACCAAAAATCCATGGGACTTTAAGCATCACGGCGATATCCCCCTAAAAAACAAAGAGGAAAATCCGGTAGTAAACCGGTGCTATGCTTATGACGAGAGCACAGAACATTTTTTTGTAAAAGACACCGACCATCCTTACATCCAGCAAAAGCCGTTCGACTGGATAAGAGGTTACCAGGTAGGCGGTAAATCGTTGCTGTGGGCGAGGCAAACGCAGCGCTGGAGTAAATACGATTTTGAAGGTCCGGCCCGGGACGGTTTTGCAGTTGACTGGCCGATACGTTATGACGACCTTGCCCCATGGTATAGCTACGTGGAAAGTTTTGCGGGAATCAGTGGTAACCATGACGGGTTGGACACATTGCCAGACGGAGAGTTTTTACCGCCCTGGGAAATGAACGTGGTAGAAAAGGTGATGCAACAACGCATCATGAGCAATTATAAAGACCGCAACGTTATTATAGGCCGGTGTGCGCACCTCACCCAGCCAAAAGAAGTGCATTTACAGCAGGGCAGGGGTCAATGCCAGGCGCGTAACCTTTGCCAGCGGGGGTGTCCGTTTGGAGGATATTTCAGCTCCAACTCGTCAACATTACCAACGGCCGCCAAAACAGGCAACCTTACTATTCTGCCAGATTCTGTAGTGCATTCCGTTATTTATGATGAGAAAAAGGGTAAGGCAACAGGCGTAAGGGTGATTGATGCCCATACCAAACAGGCTACTGAATATTTTGCAAAGATAATTTTTGTAAACGCCGCGTGTTTGAATACCAATATGGTGCTGCTTAACTCAAAATCGGCCCGTTTTCCGGACGGTTTGGGTAACGACAATGGCTTGCTCGGCGAATACATAGCCTTCCAGAATTACCGCGGCTCGTTAAGCGCGCGCATGGAAGGATACGAAGATACTTATTACTACGGCCGCCGGCCGACAGCCATTATGATGCCTAACTTCCGAAATGTGCACAAGCAGGAAACCGATTTTCTACGCGGTTACATGGTGTTTTACACTGCAACCCGTGGCGGCTGGGGACATTACACACCAGGCAACCAAATTGGCGCTGACTATAAAGAAGCAATTTCCGAAGCCGGGGACTGGGGCATTTATATGATGATGCAGGGCGAAACTATTCCCAAAGCAAGCAACCATGTCTATCTGAGTAAAGATAAAAAAGACGAGTGGGGAATGCCTTTGCTTACAGTCTCGGTAGATTACGACGAGAACGACGAAAAATCGATGAAAGACTTTTTACAGCAGGGAGCGGAAATGCTGGAGAAGGCAGGCTGTAAAAATATAAGCCCCAATGACAGCAAGCAAGCCCCCGGGCTCGATATTCACGAAGTTGGTGGCGTGCGCATGGGGCATAACCCTAAAACGTCCCTTCTTAACAAATGGAATCAGCTGCATGCCTGTCCCAATGTTTTCGTAACCGATGGGGCGTGTATGACATCGACGGGTACGCAAAACCCATCGCTTACGTTTATGGCGATAACAGCGAGGGCGGCGAATTATGCGGTTGAGCAAATAAAAAAGGGGAATCTTTAGAAACAAATCAATCAAAATATCATCCAATAGCAAACAAAAAATCATGTTAGTAACAACCAGCACAAGTTTAGAAGGATACAAAATTACCCAGCACCTGGGTATTATCAGGGGTATTACTGTTCGCTCACGCGGATTGGGCGGTAATATTTTAGGCGGCCTGCAAACCCTGGTAGGCGGTCAGAATACGGTCTACACCGAATTATGCGAAACAGCCCGTGAAGAAGCTTACCAACTCATGATGCAGCACGCACAGCAGCATGGCGCCAATGCAGTTATCAATATGCGTTATGATGCTAATGAAGTAATGAACGGCGTAACCGAGGTTTTGGCTTACGGTACGGCTGTAGTTGTAGAGAAGATATAGTAGGGTTGGTGAATATATAATGTGAAATATGTTGATTGTCAGTTACTTGTAAAAGTATATAATGTAAATAACTGATAGTTAGTGTGTTTAATCGCGTTCGGGGTGTTCCGCGCTAACCAAACAGAGCCGGTGTGTATCGCAAGCGTGGACGCTTGCAACCATATAAATCCAAGTGTGGACACTTGGATTGGCGAGCCGTTCGGAAACATGGAACGCTTTGCAATAACAGCGGGGTTTACAGGTGTAAACCCCGCTGTTTAATTAATGTATTGATTATTAATTATTTACGAGCTTGTTCCTGAGGTTTTGTAAACCCGTGTGTAAACCCAAATGGAAATTACTGATTATCAATGTGTTGTAGATTGTTAAAAATGCATGTTATTGATAATCAATGTTTTTAATAGTGTTCGCGGTGTTCCGTGCGGAAAAATGGAACGCTTTTTAAATCATTTTTCCAATTCCAGGCCCCAGTCGCGACCTTTGTCTACAGCGGCCACGCCTTTGTCCATCCATACCGGCAATGGCGCTCCTTTTAGAAAATGGTCGAAAAACTGCTGTTCGCGAATGGTGATGTCCTTCCGGTTTTGGCGCTGCACCAGGTTGTGCGCCTCGTTGTTGTATTGTAATAGCCAAACCGCTTTACCTAGACGGCGCAGGGCCGTAAACATCTCAATACCCTGGTACCATGGCACGGCGCCATCGGCATCGTTGCTCATAATCATCACCGGGGTTTGCACCTTTGGCAATTGAAATAACGGAGAGTTCTCGATATATAATTCCGGTTTCTCCCAAAGTGTAGCACCGATACGGCTTTGTGTTTTTTCGTACTGAAATTGCCGATTCACACCAGTTTCCCAGCGGATACCACCATAAGCCGAAGTCATGTTGGCGACAGGCGCACCAGCCCATGCAGCCGCATACATATTGGTTTGCGTGATCAGGTAAGCAACCTGGTAACCTCCCCAGCTTTGGCCCTGTATCGCTATATGTGCGCCATCAACCCATGGGTTTTTCTTTAATGCTTCCACGCCTGAGTTTACATATTCCACAGCAGATGCTCCCGGGTGTCCGGTTTCATAGCTGATATCCGGTGCAAAAACCAAATAGCCGTTACTCACAAAAAATGATATCGGCAGGCGCGATGGAGTAGGCGCGGGTGCGATGTAGTTATACAAACCCTCCGACAGCTTCTCATAGAAGTAGGCTATGAGCGGGTATTTTTTTGCCGGGTCGAAGTTTTCGGGTTTATAAAGTATCCCTTTTGATTTATAGCCTTTAGGAGTCGTCCATTCCACTAACTCGGCAGTTCCCCAGTTGTACTCAGACTGCTGCGGATTGATAGCGCTAAGTTTGGTTTCCTTTTTTAGGTCGATTGATACGTATAAATCCGGGGAGTGCTGGTAGCTGAATTTGGTGTAGATAAGCTCCGGGGCATTTTTTGCCTTGTGCAGGTTGCCGTAACCAATTGGCGCCATTACAATTTTTTCGGGCTCCGCTATGCTGCCCAATTGCTTTTTATAATATCCCCATTGCTTATTTTCATCGCTTTGCACAATAAACCACAAAGTTGATTTTGAAGGGATAAATTTTTCCTCTGCCAAAGCACTATTGTACCTGAATATTAATTTTTGCTTTCTGCCGATGCCGTTGGTCAGGTTAACTGTAGTGCCTGTTTCGGGGTCAATACTCCATATATCGTAGCGGTCGTAAATCAGCACGTGCTTGTCATGTTCTTCCCATGCCGCCAGTCCGTAAGGTGATGGATCGTCTGGAACATCATTATCTTCAGCGCCCATTTTTGTGCCTGTGCCAGCCGTTAAATTTACTTTTTTTGCGGTAGCGATGCTGTAGCTGTGCCAGTTCTGGTCTTTTGAATCGAACCAAACCACGTATTTGCCATCCGGCGATATACTGTATCTTGCCTTTAGCCTTTCATTTATCCTTACCCGACCGCCTGTGCGTGTATTAACCAGGTACGCAATTTCACCGGAGCTGCCTGTCCATTGGCTTTGTACACGTGCGCCGGTATCTGTAATAGCAAGTACAAAGCCGGCATCGTTATTTTCCGGTACAAGAACTTCACGGAGGTCGGCATCTCCTAACGCAATTAAACTTTTATCTACACCTCCCGGCCTGATAACAGAAAGGTAGCTTCGGCGCAATTCGCGTTGCAGGTTTTTTAACTGCTGTGGCTGAAGGTAGTCGTCTTTATAGTTCCAGATATCAAGTTTGGCATGCTCAAAATCAACCAGCGTAGTGTCTATCGGTTTGGGAATAGGCGCGGTACCAAAATACAGGGAACTGCCGTTTTTACTGAAATAAACCTTACCATCACCGCTAACGGCCCATTTATCGGGCATACCTAACGAGTTTGGGCCGGCGATAACTTCGGCGCTGTCTTTCGCTATGTTGTAATAGTAAAGTTTGAATGGCTTTACCTGGGCTTTCTCCGGGTTTTTCTCAGCAGTAAAAGCTAGTTGCTTTCCGGCATCATCAAATACCAGGTTACGGTAGTTCCCCCGACCGGTGCTTATCATTTTTAGCGTATCATGCTCTACGTCATAAACAAACAGTCCTGATTTTACCGCTTTCCCTTTCTTAGGCCCTGTAACGGAGAATGCCAGCCATTTGCCGTTTTTGGTAAGCTGGTATTCAGTAACGTATTCAAACGAGCGGGTTTTGCCGGTTAGCAGCTGTTTTACAGAAAGTTCGGCACCCTCGCGAACGGGTGGGGCAATAGTAGTGGCTATAGCTTTTTTTGAGGTATCGCCAGCAGCAGGCTTTTTAATTGTATCGGCAGGGGAAAGGTAGGCTACAACAGGTACGTTTTCGGCGATTTTAAATGAGCGTATAGCAGGTATTTTAACAATCGTGTTTTTGTCAAGCGTAATTATTCCAAGCGTATCTTTGGGAAATTCAGATGGCTTTTTCTTTTTAATTTTTGCCTGGCGGATGTCCTTAAAAAACGGCTTTATAAGGCAAATTGCAAATTTTGAATCAGAAGTAAGGCGAGCAGTATCGGCCCTCGGTACCTGGAGTTTCGAAGCATTTTTTCTATCGGTAATAACCAAATTAGCATCGCCTTCCTGTGGCTTCACCACATAAATTATCCATTTACCATCATTGCTGATGTGTTCATTATCTATGCTTTGCCATCCGTCAAAAACAGAATGGTCAAGCGGTTTTTTGCCGGTTTGCTGGGCATACGCACCAATAACAACCAGCGATAGCAATGCGGGCAGTAAAAATTTCCTCATAACAAGTTAATAGCAATTAAATATGCTGATTTTTTTAGCTCGTTATGCTATTGATGCAAAAATGTTACTTTGTGCCGTTCACATAAAAAAGCAAAGCCCGCCGGTTAGGGCAGGCTTTGCTTTTTTGTAGTTGTAGGGTCGATATTAATAGATTGCGTTTACAATTAAGCTTGCTGTCGGTTTGGCAGCATCTGTTGAGGCAGCCAAACCCCTAAAATAAATTGAATAAACAAACCCGGGAGAAATATTTTGACTAGTTAAAGAAGCCAAAACAGTAGTTGTACCGGCTTTCCTTATTTCAAACGAGTAGTTTTTGCCCTCGAGCGAACTAAAGCCGGAGAAACCTTTAAACGATTTGTTCGCTACCAATACTGCGCCATCTTTTACGGCCAGATCAACCGGTCCGCTGTCTGGACTCAAATTAACAAAACGAAGATTTGCGTTACCTGACGATGGTTGGGTGATGGCATCGTTTAGCAGCAGGTATTCGGGCGTAGCTGCTTTATTTACAAGGAACAGTGTATAGGCCACATTCTGACTTAGGGTCATTGTATCTGATTTTACTGTTGTGCCGTCGCTGTTTTTAGTGAAGATAGCTGTTCTTTTACCTGCAACAGCCCTAAAATAGTCGAGACCGCTGCCATAATTTATCGGGCTTGCATTAACCCTGGCGCTGTTGAGATTAAAATTAAGAGCGGGTTCGTCGGGTGAAGCCTGGATAACGCTTAACAATGCTACAGGCTGCACAGGCGTATCGTCGTGATTTTTTATACACGATGACAGGCTAAGCGCAATTATGCATACAGCACCAATCTTTGTCACCAATCCTTTTGAAATGTTTTTAAAGTTTTTCATAATCTTTATTAGAAAGTATTTATAACAACATTACGCAGCAGAAACGCGAGACGCTACAACGATATTTTGCAAATTTTGCTTTTTTCGCAATTTTTTACCTTAAACTAAAAAGCCGCCCTCACATTATAGAGGGCGGCTTCCCGTAATCTTATTTGATGTCTTATAAACCATCAAATACAAATGTGCCGTTTTCTGCGGGCTTGCGCGGCATCATATCAGGCCTTACGCTTGTTTGGTAAACAAACGAGGCTACGATAACTGCAGCCTGCTTAAGGTCTTCAATCTTCAGGTGGTCGTAGTTATCCTGGTTACTGTGGTGCGTGCGGGTTTCGTAATCGATAGGGTCCTGGATAAACTGGAAGCCGGGGATACCAGCCCAGTCGAACGACAAGTGGTCGGTTGAACCGGTGTTAGCCATTGTTACGGTGCTGGCGCCCAAATCAGCAAAAGGCTTAAACCACTGCTCGAATATGGGTTTAATGGCGGTATTACCCTGGGCAAATATGCCCCTAATTTTACCGGTGCCATTATCAAGGTTAAAGTAGGCTGATACCTGTGCAGCTTCCGGTTTTAGTACTTTGTCAACCCCCCGGAAGTGATTTTTTACGTAACCGTAAGAGCCCAGCAAGCCCTGCTCTTCGCCACCCCACAAGGCAAGACGGATGGTTCGTTTCGGTTTTATACCCAATGAATCCAGCAGGCGTACAGCTTCAAGCATTACGATACTGCCTGCGCCGTTATCAGTAGCACCAGTAGATGATGCCCAGGCATCCAGGTGACCGCCCAGCATTACAAGCTGCGACTTTAATTTAGGATCTGTTCCCGGAATTTCACCCACAACGTTATAGCCTTTGATATCAGCATCATTAAACTTGCCTTTTACATTCAGGTTCAGCTCAACTTTCTGTCCCGACTCAAGCAATCTTTTTATGCGCTGGCCGTCTTCTGACGATATAGCAACTTTAACGACGCTTGCCTCGGTATTGGTTTTGTAACCGACGAGGCCTTGTACAAACACAGTACCATCATGATTTTCAGGCCCGGCTGTAAGAATAGCCAACGCTCCCGATTTTTTAAGTAATTCAGGAATACGCGCCATTACGCTAAAATATTTAAGGTATCCTTCCAGCATCGCGCGGCTTAGCATGTAGGTGTCTTTCATATTGGCAAGTTCAGTATCAGTCAGGCGTTCTGCCGATGGTTTAAAATCAGGCTCGTAGCTCGGGCCTTTGCCTGCCACCAGCACAAACTTTCCCTTAAATTCTTCGGAATGCTTTATAATATAAGCAGTATCCATAGAATTTGCCGATGGTAAAAGCACTACGCCACCGCTAACCGGACCATTGGTATTGCCTGTCCACGGTTCCGGATAAGCTGTAATAGATTGAGAATAAGGCGCCTTAAATGATATGCTGAAATCCTGGATTTCCCAGCCTTTGCCGTAGTCACCCCATGGTTCCATGGCTGTATTTACCATACCCCATTTCTTCATAGTTTCAACTGCCCATTTACCTGCCCTTGCGTAGCCTGGCGAATTGGTGAGCCTCGGCCCGGAAACATCGGTAATATAATGAGCAATCATCGGGATGTGAGAATTTGACATTTCGGCCCTGCGAATTTTGCCGAATACTGCGGTGTCGATGTTTTCCTGTGCAAACAGACTTGCGGAGGCTAACATCAAAACAGCAAAAATAGGTTTAATGTAGTTGTGTTTCATGTTCTTGTTATGTGTGAATACTGGTCAGTTAATTATAGATAAAACTAAGATATTGGCGTTGCAACCACAAGTTTATTTGAAAAGGGTGCGTGGTGATATCTGATATTGAGACTTTTCGCTCACTGCGTTTTCATCTTATTAATTTGCCTATCCTGTATCTTCGACATAAAAACCACCATACAAATAGCCCCAATGGTAGCAAAAAGCATATCCGACTGCGTATCCCAAACATCACCCTGCGTACCTAAAAATGAATCGCCGGAGGAACCCGAAGCCACAGAGACAAACCACTCCAAAAACTCATAGCACATGCTGATGGCCATACAAACCACCACTGTTAAAAACGGTATCCACGTTTTCTTTTGGATGATGTTTTGACGGATGTATACCTCCCGCACTATCATGGCTGGTATAAACCCCTGTGCAAAATGGCCGAGTTTGTCGTAATTATTGCGGGTTTGGTGAAATACATCGCGCACCCAGTTAAATAATGGCACTTGCGCATAAGTATAATGCCCGCCGATGAACAGTATCCAGCAATGGATTAAGATAAAACAGTAGGTGAGATAGGAAAATCTGAAGCGTTTAAAAGTTATTAGTAATATAACGAGACCGATGATAGCCGGAAAAACTTCCAGTATCCATGTAAAATAATCATGCGGGCTGATTGCCGCGCCGATAAGCCCGACGAAGAACAGGGTGATAAGGATATAGTATTTTCTCATTCAATAAATATGGGAATTAAAATTGAAGATTTTTCTCCGTGGCCCTCTGCGAACTTAGCTGTGATTTTGACCACGGAGGTCGCAGAGGAGGCACAGAGGTAACTGTGTGTTACTATTAAAACTTTAGATTTTCCTGGTTGGAATCTTTTTTGTTTGTTTTTTCTTTTTGTTCCATAACTATTTCCATATCTGCAAATAGCTTCCTGTCTTTGGTCAATGGGGGTGCTACGCCTAATATGCCGATGCCGGATAAAGCGAGCACCATAAAAAGAACTAAGGCGCAATACCTTAATACCTTTTTTAAAGGTTTCATATAAAAATAAGATTAAATGATAATCCTGCGGACTGTTAATCAGCAGAAATAAAAAATTGATTTCACCGGCCTGAACGACCGAAAGGAGGGATTATGCCAAAGGAATTGCGGATTTGCTGCTTTGGTTGTGCGGATAAAGTGTATGCTTGCTGATAGACCGGTTTTGCAGCCGGCTGATATTTTGCTCAATGTAGCTTACAAAGCCTGTTTTTGCTGCAAGGTTGTGAAAGTATGCTAAATCAATTTCGGTTGCTGTAACAAACGACAGAGCACACAGCTTAGTTTGTGTTTGATTTAAAGCCCGTTTGTAAGAAACGGTTTTTACTATTTGTGTTTGGGTTATACATGTAGCTTCGGTCTGTCGTAAATTTTGCGTCGACCGGCTTTGAATAGCGCTTCCCGAAAACGCAAAAAAACTCAACAACAAAACAGCCGCCATCAGCCATTTTGAAAATAAGCTTTTATATATGGGTAACCCGTTATTCATTGCGGGAATAAAGATACAAAGAACTTTAAGACTTACGAAGGTTAATTCGAGCGCTTGTCATTATTCCCGCCCTACGATGGCGTATATTCACCGTGTTAAATTATTGTGCCGTTGATATTTTTGGATCATGCAAACAATTCAGCCTAAAGCCGGAAGCAAGGAATGGATAGCCCTTGCTGTGTTGGCGCTGCCTACCTTATTGGTATCGATGGATACAACTGTTGTTTACCTTGCTGTACCATCTATCAGCCAGGCCCTTAAGCCATCCAGCTCGCAGCAGCTTTGGGTAACCGATATTTACGGCTTTTTGGAATGCGGTTTCCTGATAACGATGGGAACTGTTGGCGACAGGATTGGCCGTCGCAAACTATTAATAATCGGCGCCATAGCATTTGCCATAGCATCGGGAATGGCCGCTTTTGCACAGACTGCTAATTTACTTATCGCGTCGCGGGCAGTGCTTGGGATAGCAGGAGCAACCTTGCTGCCGTCTACGCTTTCCATGATTCGCAACATGTTTCATAATGACAACCAGCGCAACTTTGCGGTCGGCTTGTGGACGACGTGTTTTTCCACCGGTACCATGCTGGGACCGGTGGTCGGCGGTTTTCTGCTGACCCATTTCTGGTGGGGATCGGTGTTTTTAATGAGCGTGCCGGTGATGGTATTGTTTTTGATTTTAGGCCCATTGTTACTGCCCGAGTTTAAAGACCCGGGTACGGCAAGGTTTGATTTTACAAGTGTGATTTTATTGCTGGTGACTATTTTGCCTATCACGTATGGAATAAAAGAACTTGCGGAAAAAAGCCTAGAGCCGGTAATGCTTATTCCTGTATTGATTGGTGGTATATTCGGCATTATATTTTTCCGCCGGCAAAAGAAACTGCCTGACCCGCTGATTAACCTAAGTCTGTTTAAAATGCCATTGTTTCGTATCGCATTGGTAACCACCTGTATTGCACTGTTTATGTGGTGCGGTATTTTCCTGTTTGTTGGCCAATATCTGCAACTGGCTTTAGGGATGACGCCCCTTGCAGCAGGGCTGTGGACCTTACCTGCTGCAATTATCAGTACCATATCCTGCTCATTTGCAGACCCGTTAAGCAAGCTGGTTCCCAAGCCATTATTAATTACGCTGGCATTACTGACGATGGGAGCAGGGTTAACTGTATTTACCCGCATCAACACCGATCTAACAGTGATGCTCATCGCCTCGATGCTGATTTCAACGGGCTGCGGTATGGCAGTTACGTTAAGTATGGGGAATGTAATGACAGCAGCACCACCTGAAAGGGCAGGGGCGGCGGCAGGTATTTCCGAAACCATAACCACCCTTGGCGGCTCATTTGGCATTGCGTTACTCGGCAGCATCGGCGTAGCTGTATACCGGTTTGATTTTTTGTGGATAAAAGGCGGCAGTGTGCCGCAGACCGCTATACACGCTGCGTCCTCAACTTTCGGCGCTGCGGTAGAGGTTGCAAATCAGCTTCCGGCTGCTGCGCATCACTCACTGTTGTTAATGGCCCGTTCCGCTTTCCTTGATTCATTCAGAATTAGTGCTACGGTTGCGGCTGTGCTGATGTTTACTGTTGCTTTGGTGGTTGGGAGGATGTTTTGGAAAAATAATAAGTCACAAATTAGCAATATAAAATAGACCCATCGTAGACGCGATGCTTCGCGTCTCCCGCCGATAGGTCGACGTTATGCCGATGCCTTATATGTCGTTTACCTATCAAATCGGAGACGGGACGCATCCCGTCTCTACAGGTTTTCAGACATAACCGGAAGAAAATATCGCTTCTCTGCAAAAAAAATTAACTTTACCTTTCGCAATACCCAACTATAACCTATGAGTGAGAAAAAGCTGCGCAGCAGCGAATGGTTCGGTCGCACCGGCAAGGATGGCTTTATTTATCGTTCCTGGATGAAGAACCAGGGCATACCAGCGCATGAATTTAAGGATAAGCCAGTAATCGGCATCTGTAATACATGGTCGGAACTTACGCCCTGCAATGCGCACTTTCGTGAGCTGGCCGAATCTGTAAAGCATGGCATTTATGAGGCAGGCGGTTTTCCTGTGGAGTTTCCGGTGATGTCGCTTGGGGAAACGCTAATAAAACCTACGGCTATGCTGTACCGCAACCTGGCAAGCATGGACGTAGAAGAATCCATCCGGGCAAACCCGCTTGATGGCGTGGTTTTGCTTTGCGGATGTGATAAAACTACGCCTTCGCTTATTATGGGGGCGTGCAGCGTAAATATTCCGACGATTGTTGTTTCAGGCGGTGCCATGCTGACGGGTAAATATGAAGCCAGGGATATCAGTACATCCGACGTGTGGCGATTTTCGGAAGCACAGCGCTCCGGCCGTATGACGGAGGCGGAAATGAATGTTGCGGAAGCGTGCATGTCGCGCAGCCGGGGGCATTGCGCGGTAATGGGCACGGCGTCAACTATGGCCGTGATGACGGAAGCACTGGGTTTATCATTACCAGAAAACGCGGCTATCCCCGCGGCTGATTCGCGAAGAAAAGTTTTGGCGCATTTATCCGGGATGCGGATTGTGGATATGGTTCGTGAAGACTTGAAACTGTCTGATATTCTCACCCGCCAGGCTTTCGAAAATGCAATAATTACGAATGCCGCTATCGGCGGATCCACCAATTTTATCATTCACCTGCTGGCCATTGCCGGCAGAATAGGTATCGACTTGACAATTGATGACTTTGATACCGCCGCAAAAGGCATCCCGCTATTGGCCAACCTGCAGCCATCAGGCAAATACTTTATGGAAGACCTTTATTATGCCGGCGGAATCCCCGCTGTAATGAAGGAATTGGATGCTTTCCTGCACCGGGAAACCACCGCGGTAAGCGGTAAACCGATAGCTGAAAACTATCAAAATGCCAAATGCTATAACAGGGAAGTAATATCAACTGTTGATGAACCATTCAATCAGCTTGCCGGTATTACGGTGTTAAAAGGCAACCTTTGCGAAAACGGCGCAGTGCTCAAACCGTCCGCCGCAAATACCGCGTTGATGCAGCATACCGGCAAAGCGGTGGTTTTTGAAAATATAGAGGATTACAAAGCCCGTATCGATGACCCATTGCTTGAAGTTGATGAAACGAGCGTACTGGTTTTAAAAAATGTTGGGCCTAAAGGCTATCCCGGTATGCCGGAGGTAGGCAATATGTCGCTCCCTAAAAAGCTGCTGGAAAAAGGTATTACGGATATGGTGCGAATATCTGATGGCCGTATGAGCGGTACGGGCTTCGGAACGGTCGTGCTTCATGTGTCACCAGAGGCTGCTGCAGGCGGCACCATTGCAATCGTGCAAGATGGAGACCAAATTATGCTTGATGTAGCTAATAAAAGTCTGCATATTAATTTAACTGACGAAGAAATAGCGGAACGAAAAAGTAATTTTCAATATTCACATCCAGTAGTAAACAGGGGCTATACCTGGCTTTACCAGCAAAATGTTGAACAAGCGCATCTCGGTGCTGATTTTGGTTTCCTGAAAGGTGGCAGCGGTAGCAAGGTACTAAGGGACTCGCATTAGTGAAATTACAATGGCAGAAAAGAAATTCAACGGCCAGGTGGCCATAATAACAGGGGCGGGGCAGGGTATAGGCTTTGAAATTGCAAGACAGCTCACTAATGAAGGGGCTTCGGTTATTTTAAACGATATTGATGATGAATTGGCGGTAAAAGCAGCCGACATTATAAAAAACGAAGGCGGTGCGTGTGAAGCTATAGCCGGTGATGTAAGCAATATTGCGTTTATTCAATATTTAGTTGGCCAGGCCGTAGAGAAATTCGGGAAGTTAACCATCGCGATAGCAAATGCGGGAATAACCACTTTCGGCGATTTCCTGGAATACCAGCCAGAATCGTTACAGCAATTGATGAACCTTAACCTTTATGGCAGCTTTTTCTTAACGCAGCGGGCGGCGCTTCAGATTAAAAAGCAGGGCTCAGGTGGTAGGATATTACTGATGTCGTCAGTCACCGGGCACCAGGCACATAAAAACCTGGCAGCGTATGGGATGACCAAGGCTGGGCTTAATATGCTGGCCAAAAGCCTGGTAGCCGAGCTATCGCCTTATAACATTACCATTAATACAATCGCTCCCGGAGCTACTTTAACTGAGCGTACTATGATGGATGAGGATTATAGAGATACCTGGTCGCGCATAACGCCTATGGGAAAACCGGCCACTGTGCAGGATATTGCCAATGCGGCTTTATTCTTCGTATCGCCGGAAGCTGGGCATATAACCGGCCAAAGTTTAGTTATCGATGGCGGATGGACATCGATGAGCCCTTCGCCTTATTAAGAGTTTAGAATCAAGAGCCAAGAACCAAGCCCGAAGAGCTATGGGCAATAAATGTTGTCGTTATTTCGATCTTGACTCTCGGCTCTCAAAAAGTCCCTAAAAGCAAAAAGCGCCTCCTGTTTAACAGGAAGCGCTTTTGTAATGATTAATAGTATGTTAAGCTACCTTTACTCTTACGGCGTTAGGGCCTTTTCTACCTTCTTCTACTTCATACTGTACGGTGTCATTCTCGCGGATGCGATCAATCAGTCCTGATGAATGTACAAAGACTTCTTTGTCACCGTTGCTTGGGATGATAAATCCAAAGCCTTTTTCTTCGTTAAAAAACTTTACTGTTCCTTCTTGCATTATATTGATATTAAATGGCTGTAAATGTACTTAATATTATTTACCAAACACCTATAATTAATAATTGCATGGCAGTTTCTCTATCTTTTTTATAGTTTAAATAGATAATTATCTTATTTGTAGGCTGTTATAAGTAAAAGGCAAACTAAGGCGCCTGCTGCCGTATTCATGAAATTTACCGTATTGTTGTCTATAAAACGCCTTCTTTCGAGTGTGGCGCCTAATAATGAGTCGATAAAGTTGCCGGTAACGCCTGCAATTGCTATCCATATCAACTCCATATTCCAAGTGTGTTCAATACTATAGACTAGTGCTATTAACACAGCACCCGCCGCCCCGGCCAGCGTGCCTTCAAGGCTTATCACCCCATCAAGGCCACGTTCATCTTTTCTGAAAGTCACCACATTATAAAAACGACGGCCTAATATAGTACCAAGCTCGGATGATAAAGTATCTGCAGTCGCGGCGGCTAGACTGCCGGCCATCATTAATTGCAACGTATGTGTAAATGATGGATAATACCACGCTAAACCGCCGGTTATAGCCGCCACGCCGCCGTTTGCAAAAACCTGTCCGGCTGTGCGTCGGCCCTTATCAACTTCCGCAAAGCCGAGTTCCTGTTTTTTCTTTAGTCCCCGCCCTGTAGCCCAGGAACCCATTACAAAAAATAGGGCAAGCATAGCGATACCTGTGTAGCCGCCCCCGATGTATGTAAGTACACCAACAACAAAACCCAGCAATGCGCCGGGTATTGTTAGCTTTTTTGCAACAACGCTTAGCGCTGCGCCGATGAAAAGCAAAATATAAACAAGATAGGGAACGAGGCTCATTGGCATCAAATATAACCAATACAGCCAATCAAAACGCTGGCTTTTTAAGACCTGTCAACGGAATAATAAAGCGCAATACCCCCCTTGTCTAACAGTTCAGTTTTTACTAAACTCAGCTGGTTAGCGTAGAACCCTTCCGTAAAAAAGTTTTGGCCTTTACCCATGATGATTGGGTGCCCCAGCAGGCGATATTCATCTATAAGTCCGGCTTTAGCTAAGGATGCAACCAATTCGGCGCTGCCTTCAATTTGAATTTCGCTTCCGGGCTGCTGTTTGAGGCTGGTGATTTCGGCTACAAGGTCTTTACCGATAATGGTTGTATTATTCCAGTCCGCCGTTTTTAATGTGGTTGAGGCTACGTATTTGGCTACGCTGTTTAGCTTATCCGCCACACCCATTTCGTTATTTTTTAAGGATGACCAATAAGGTGCAAGCATTTCATAAGTTTTGCGGCCAAATAATATAGCATCTGCCGACAGGATGCCATCGCGAATATACGCCTGGCGGCTATCGCTGTCAAAAGGGTTGAACCATTCATTCATTAAAGTTGCGTCGAAAACGCCGTCGAGGCTTATCCATGCTGATACGATTAACTTTCTCATTTTATTTTTTGTTTGATGATGAGACAAAGTAACGCAGCCCGCAAACCACAAAATTGAACAAAACCGACAAAATGAAAGTTATGGGAAGAAAAATCAGTCTTTAAACTCCGAGCTTTGCTTCAGATATTCTTTAGGTGATATATTAGTGAACTCTTTAAACACCCGGATAAGATGGCTTTGATCGGCATAGCCGTTTTGGTAAGCGATATCGCCCAGCTTTGAGAAAGCGCCACTATCTACCTGCAGAAATGCCGAATTAAACTGGCAAATCTTACTAAACGCTTTTGGCGAAAGACCGATGTGCTGTTCAAACATGCGCTGCAAGGTTCGCTCGGTTACGTTTAGTTCATCGTGTATGTTTTTAAGCGAAACAAGGCCTTTGCTTTTTTGAATAATTTCGGTTGCGTGAGCTACCGGTTTGTTAATACCGGTATGGATACATCCGGCTAAATCCAATACATAATTATTTAATAATAGCAGACGCGTGTTTAATGAAGCGGCGTTGAGCAATTGCTCTTTCAGGTTGCTGTCTTTTGCGGGTTTGGTATAACTCAAATCAATAGCCAGGTCGGTAGCCTCATAAGCATCTAGGCCAAATAAATTATTGAGAACATGCGGGCGGAGAAAATAAGCGATTATTGTCAAATGTCCCGAAGCGTAAAACTCGAATGGCTTGCGGTTTTGACCATAAAGAACCAGGTGCGTATTTCCGTTATTGTTCGAAGAACCTGTAAGCTGGAAAGCGATGCTGGGTAGTCCTTTAGCAATTAACGGTATCACGCAATCGCTCAGATTTTCGTCCTCCAGCACCACAATGCTATCGACATAGTCCGCGATTGATATATGAGGTTGAAAGGATTGGAGCTTCATCGGAACGTATAGTTACGGTAAAGATAATAGTATTACACCAATACCCGCCCGTATGTGGATGTGGAGCTACTGGTAAAGGATGCCATTATTTACACCCGTGGCTGTGTCTTCACAGCCATCGCGCAATGACGATGACGTACGGTCAAAATTTTCCGATAGCACTTCGTTAGTTTTGCCGAACTTTTCTACTGATATTTGTTTACACCACTAACCTATAGATCAATAATATGCCTACAGTAGCGCTTTACAGCAGTGCCGGTAAATGGATAATGGTATCAACCGTACTGGCTTCGTCAATGGCGTTTATCGATGCCACGGCGCTTAACGTGGTGTTGCCGGCACTGCAAAAAAGCCTGGAGGCGTCGGGTGCTGATTTATTCTGGATACTGAATGCCTACCTGCTAATGCTGGCCTCGCTAATACTCATCGGTGGCTCTCTTGGCGATAAGCTGGGCCGTAAGAAGATATTTATGGCGGGCATATTCATTTTTATATGCGGCTCCGCGGCATGCGGCGTTTCTCCCGGGGTAACTTATTTGATCATTTTCCGGATAATACAGGGAATTGGCGGCGCGTTGATGATTCCGGGAAGCTTGTCGCTGATATCTTCGTCCATCAACTCAAATGAAAGAGGAAAAGCTATCGGTACCTGGTCGGCGTTTACTACGTTAGTAACCCTTGGCGGGCCTATCCTGGGCGGGGCATTAGCCGATGCCGGTTTGTGGCGCTATATCTTTTTTATCAACGTTCCCATCGGTATTATAGCACTGATAATGCTTCGGTTTAAAGTGGACGAAACTAAAGACGAAAGCGCTGACCATGCGCTCGATTTTCCGGGCGCCATTGCCATCGCATTCGGCCTGGCGTTGGTAACTTTTGGTTTTTTAAGGGTTCCCGCTGTGGGATGGCAGAGCTGGCAGGCTTATGGTTCGCTTGGCGTGGGTTTTTTGCTGCTGATAGCGTTTATCGTCATCGAAAAAAAGAGCAGACACCCGATGATGCCGTTAACGCTTTTTGCTAACCCGACCTTTACCGGTGCTAACCTATTAACCTTATTTTTATATGCCGGGTTGGGAGCGGGGATGTTGTTTTTATCCCTTGATATGGTGCAGGTGCAGGGTTATAGCCAGTTTCAAAGCGGACTTACGTTTTTGCCTTTCACCATCATGATGATAACGCTTGCCCGTGTTGCCGGGGGGCTTGCAGATAAATTCGGGCCGCGGTTATTCCTTATTTGCGGCCCCGCGGCAGCCGGCGCAGGGTTGTTGATTTTATCATTTATTAAACAAACTAATGGCCCTCATGATTACTGGACAACCTTTTTTCCGGGCGTTATTGTTTTTGGCCTGGGTATATCGTTTACTGTAGCGCCACTTACCGCCGCCGTAATGGGTTCGGTAAGCGACCATTTTTCGGGAACGGCTTCGGGCGTAAATAATGCCATGTCTCGCATTGCGGGTGTTTTTGCTAACGCGATTTTTGGTGCGCTGGCGGTTTTGTTTTTCACGGGCGCTTTGCAGCAGCAACTTACAAATATTAAGCTTACTGCGAGCAATAAGCAGCAAATTATTGCCCAGGCCGCAAACCTTGGTAATGCTGAAATACCCAAAGATATCGCCCCCAACGAAAAGCAAGCCATCGAAAAAGCATATCACGAAAGCTTTATAAACGCATACAGTAAAATAATGAAAATATCGGCCGGCCTGGGTTTCTTAGGCGGTTTAATGGGATTCATTTTTATAAAGAAGTCCGGAAAGTCAGTAAAGACCGGAACGCCCTAAAGATGAGCCAATTGTTTAAAAGTGATTCCTGCACACGTCAATCAGGATTAGTTGGATAACTTGCTGCCATATTAACTGATATAAATTAATGCCGCTAGCCCGAAAGTTTTTCTCCTGTCTTATTTTTATTATTTACACTGCAACCACTTACTCCCAACAATTAGAAACTAATGTTTTTTCCCTTGTAGTCGTAAATGAAAAAGCCCAGCCCGCTGATGGTGCCACCGTTAAACTCTTGAAGGACAACAAGGCTGTTAAAACCGTAGCCGCCAATGCTGCCGGTACCGCAAAGTTTGAAAATATTACCGCCGGTAATTATACTTTTTCGGTTTCGTATACAGGTTTCCAGTTCCAAACAAGCAAAGTCTACCATTTTCCATCAAAGCTCATTGGCGATACATTAAAGCTGCAGCTTGCTACCACCAGCCTAAGTCAGGTTGAGGTAACATCGCAGGCAAAGGCAATAGAGGTGCAAAAAGGAAAGGTGATTGTTAATGTCGACGCATCGGTAACCAATGCTGGTACAACCGTATTGGAAGTGCTGGAGAAATCGCCGGGAATTACCGTGGATAGGAATGGAGGCATTGCCCTGCAGGGAAAAACCGGGGTATTGGTTACCATCGATGACAAACCAACTTATCTTTCAGGGGTTGATTTGAACAACCTGTTAAGTAGTATGAGCTCGAACCAGGTAGCCCAAATAGAGCTGATTTCAAACCCTACCGCTAAGTATGATGCCAGCGGTAATGCTGGTATCATTAACATTAAAACAAAAAAGAATAAGCTCAAAGGTTTCAATGGTTCGGTAAGTACGGCTTTTGGACAAGGTGTTTATTCGAAAAATAACAATAGTCTTGTGCTTAACTATCGCGTTGGTAAAATCAATACGTTTTTAACTTACAGTAATGCTACGAATCATTATCTGACCGATCTATATGCCCTGCGTACCTACTATGATGACAATAAGAACGTAACGGCGCTGCTTAAACAGCCATCTTATTTTAAAGGCACCGCGGTAAATAATACGTTAAAAACCGGACTCGATTATAATATTGCTCAAAAAACCACTATCGGCTTTGTGGTTACCGGTATGTTTATTCATCGCGATGGCAATAATGTATCGACTGCCTCATGGATGCAGCCTTCCGGTACGGTCGATTCGGCAATTTTTACCGGGAATAATAATACAGGCAGCTTTAAAAACGGAGCTGCGAATTTCAACCTGCGCCAGGAAATTGGCAATTCGCAAACTATTGCAGCCGACTTCGATTACCTTCATTACACTATCGGCAGCGACCAGGATTTTACCAATCACCTGCTTATGCCAAATGGCTATACCGAACAAACCCGCAGCAACATCCCTACATCCATCAAAATTAAATCCGGCAAGGCTGATTATACCTTAAAGGCAGATAAGAACTCAACGATCGAGGCCGGTTTCAAATTTTCATCGAGCAGTACCGACAATTTTGCCGCTTATCAAAACTTATCGGGCGGCCAATGGGTCGACGATAATACCAAAAGCAATCACTTTATCTACGATGAAAATATAAATGCCGCCTACACCTCGTTTGAGCAGAAAATGGGCAAAGTATCGATTCAGGCCGGAGTAAGGTATGAGCATACGGGATATCACGCTCACCAGTTGGGAAATGCCATTCAAAAAGATTCGGCATTTTCGCGCAACTACGGGCAATTTTTTCCGAGCGGTTATATCAGCTACCAGGCGGATACGGCCAACAGCTTTACGTTTACTGCCAGTCGACGTATAGACAGACCTGTATTTCAAAATCTTAACCCGTTTTACTTCATCATCAATAAATACACCTACCAAACCGGCAACGCCTACCTGCTGCCTCAATACAGCTGGAACCTGGAGCTGATACATCAGTATAAAGATTTACTCACGACCACGGTATCTTATAGTAGTATCAAAAACTACTTTTCGCAATTGTTTCTTGCTGATACCGCCAAGGGTATATTGTTATACTCGCAGGGTAACGTAGGCAGCACTTATACTGCCGGCTTGTCGACAGCTTTATCGATATCTCCTGTTAAATGGTGGTCCGTTACGGCGCAGGCTACCTACACTTATAAGCGGCTGAAAGGCTTTAATGGGAATAACTATACAAGCAATATCAACCAACTCAACCTCAGCGCCAATAACCAATTCCATATAGGCAAAACTTACACAGCCGAAATCTCAGCGTTTTATACAACCAAGGCGCGTAATGATGTGCAGGAGCTGTTATATCCGACGGGACAGCTATCCGTTGGAGTAGCACGGCCAATCTTAAAAAATAAAGGCACGCTGCGCTTTACCGCCCGCGATTTATTTTACACTAACGCTATGGAGGGCTTTACCTCATTCCCTAACGCAACGGAATATTTTATCATTCACCGCGACAGCCGGGTTTGCACCATATCTCTGACTTACCGCTTTGGCAAAGTCTACAAAACCAAAAAACGCACCGACGGCAGTGCCACCGAAGAAATGGAACGCGTTGGAACGGGGGGGTGAGTTTGTTAGTTCATAGTTGATGGTTCATAGTTCATAGCCGCTTCACTTGATGCTTCAAAGCCTTTCGCCTTTCAGCTTTTGCCTTTTACCTCCGACTACACAGGTTCAATAAACACGTGTTTATAATTCGGGTAAGTTTCCTGGATGGATTGCCGCAACCTTCGGACGACATGTACTAAGTCCTGGCTTTGGCGGCCATGCTCAAATTCGATTTTTAATAACAGGATAATTTCCTCCGGCGACATATACATGGATAAATGCGTGGCTACCCGGTGAACATCGGGGTGGTGCTCTACCAACTGCATAATTTCATCCAGTTCTTCCTTTGATGACGTTTCGCCCATGAGCAGGCTATAGCTCTCGCGTACAAGCAATATTGCCACCATGGTAAGCAAAATACCGATAAGAATGGAAGCAACGCCGTCCAATTGGGGCAGGTGCAGCAACTGGCTTAGCAAAATGCCTGTAAAGGCTATCAATATGCCAATAACATCCGCAGCATCCTCAAACAAAACAACAAATGTGGTAGGGTCTTTACTTAATCGTACAGCTTTCCAAAAAGGTATCGGACCGCGCTGGCGATTAAATTCTTTTAAAGCCGTTATAAGTGAATAGCCATCAAGGCAAAAAGCGATGCCCAAAATCGAATAATTCAAAACCGGGCTGGTTACTTCCTCCGGATGCACCAGGTGTTCGATGCCCTCGTAGATTGAGAAGCCACCACCCAACGCAAAAAATAGCAGCGATACGACAAACGACCAGAAATACAGCTCCTTACCATAGCCGAACGGGCGCTTTTCGTCTGCAGATTTTTGGCTCCTGTGGATGCCGAGCAATAGCAATACCTCGTTGCTGGTATCAACCAGTGAGTGTATGCCTTCGGATGCCATAGCCGAGCTGCCTGTAAATGCCGCCGCGGCCAGCTTGATTGCCGCAATAATAATGTTGGCTATAAAAGCCGTATAAATTGGAGTTTTACTCGAAGCCATAAATCAAAGGCAAAAATAAGGATTGAGCAAGGGGTAGATAATTTCTTTGCTGACGACGGGGTTATCGTCAATGGTGCAAAAATGGTATTTATTTTTTTATCACGATGAAAAAAGTTGCGCCTTCGCCGGGGATTGATTTCACATAAATACTGCCATTAAGCACGTGAAGCAAGTCTTTTACTGTTGATAGCCCTATGCCGGAACCTTTCTTATTGTAGCGGTCGGTAATCTTTAGCGTAAAGTTGTTGCTGAATATTTTTTCGTGATGTTGTTCGGCAATGCCCATGCCGTTGTCTTCAACCTCCATCCGGTAAAAGTCACTATCTTCTTCGAAGCGGATTTTGATGATGCCTTTCTCCTTATTGTTGTAACGAATGGCATTGCTTAACAGGTTAATCAAAATTTGCTCGAGCGCGATGATAGAGAAATTAAGGCGGTGCTTTTGCTCCGGAAGGATAATTTCTATATTCTCCGGCACAGTAAGCAGGCTTATCACCTTACTGATAAGGCTACTCAATTCGAACTGTTGTTTCCTGCCGAGCAACATTGATGGGTCTTTGGAGTAAGTCAACATTTCATCAACCAGTTCCAGCAGGTTTTTTGTAGCAGTGATATTTAAGTTTACCAGCCGTCCACAGCCTTCATCCTCCAGCTTATCGAGTCTTATTTTTAACGCCTGGGATGTGAGCAAAAGACTGCTCAGCGGATTCTTGATATCATGTGCCGCCATAGAGGCAAACTTTTGTATCAGGACGTTTGAATTAAGCAATTCCTGGTTAGTTCTTTCCAGTTGTATTACCTTTCTACGCAGTTCGAGCTTGTCAACCACCTGTTTTCCCAGAGTTTTTAAAGCCTGCTCCTGTGCCGGAGTCATCACATTCATCTGTTGGTCTAAAATACACAGGGTGCCTAATGAAAAGCCATCCTCATTAGTCAGCGGAACGCCTGCATAAAAGGTAATTTTGGTTGGACCGGCAACAACAGGATTATCTGCAAAGCGCTCGTCGATAGTTGCATCAGGCACAATCATAATATCATCTCCGGACGCTACCAGGTGCGAGCAAAACGATAACGCTCTGGCATTTTCGGTCAATTCAGTACCATGGTGAGATTTAAACCACTGCCGTTCCTCATCTATAAAAGTAATCAATGCGATTGGTACTCCACAGATAGCAGATGCCAGCGATGTAAGCGCGTCAAAATCCTTCTCCTCAGCAGTGTCAAAAATATCGTACGAGTCCAGCGCGGCAATGCGCTCTGTTTCATTTTCAGGAAAAGGTGCTATCAGCATTCATGTTTATTTATAGACCAACATCAAACATACGAATAAATAAAATGTTTGATTTGCAGACAGGCCTAAAATCACGTATAAATTAAGAGCCTGTAGCTTTATTTTGACGACAAAAAACGGAATTTTTTATGGCGGCACAAGCGGCCTTTTAGTACCTATGCCCAAACGGGATTTTCCACCCGAATTTAAAGATTATTCGCGCCTTGCCTTTTATGGCACGCTATTCAATAGCCTCGAAATAAATAGCTCATTTTACAAGCTTCCTCAATCAAAAACAGTCGCTAAATGGGCGGCAGGGGTACCTATTGGCTTTACATTTACCTATAAGCTTTGGCGGGAAATCACACATAACAAAGGACTCATTTTTAATGATGACGACATCGCTCTTTTTATGAACGTTGTTAACCACACCGTCGATAAAAAAGGCTGCATACTTATCCAATTTCCGCCGGGTACTACCATAGCCCGCGGACAATTGACACACCTGCTGGCACTATTACAAGCTAAAAACCAGGACAAAGGATGGAATATAGCCGTAGAATTCAGGCATCGGTCATGGTACACGGATGAAGTTTATGACCTGCTCCGCTGGTTTAATGCAGGACTTGTTTTACAGGATATGCCGAAATCGACTACGCCGCAAATAATAACCTCTGACGATTTTGTTTATGTGCGCTTTCACGGCCCCAGCGGCGATTATCGCGGCAGCTATAGTGATGAGTTGCTGAATGAATACACATACTACATTCGCGACTGGCAGAACGAAGGCAAGGATGTTTATGTATATTTTAACAATACCGCCGGTGATGCGCTGAATAATTTGCTGACGTTAAAGCAATATCTTTATCGTGACGAAGAATTGGCATAATTAGGCTGCATCAATCAGTTCCCATGTTTTTGGCCCCACAACGCCATCCGGCATTAAACCGTTGGCCGCCTGGAATGCTTTTACCGCAGCTTCAGTTTTAGGTCCAAAATTACCATCCGGGTTTGCACCGATTTTTTCCTGCATAATTTTCACCAGCTCCGGGTCGTTAGGTAGTCCCCGTTTCAGTATTGGCCTTGGGCCGGATGCGGGCGGGCCAAGAATCGTAGCTACTGCCGCGCGAAAGGCATCCATATCAAAGCTCGGGTCGCTCTTACGGCCTTTGGGTAATGCATATTCTTTATGTCCGGCGCAAAACTCCGGCCCCTGGCCGATATGCTTTAGGATGGCAGCAACACCACGATGATAGGCGTCCATTTGTACTGCCGGCCAGGGTTTGTCGTCGCTGCCGCCGGTGTTTTCAGCTTCGATGCCGATAAACCGTGAGTTACCGCTGGTAATCCCCTGCCACGTCCCTTCGCCAGCATGATAGCACCTGCCTGCAGCAACAACATAATAGGTACCATCGCGACCAAGCCCGAGCTGCGACAACGGCCCCGCTAAATCAGACCGCCCTTTTATTAAAATATTAAGCGTTGGCATATTGCCGCTGTTTTTACCGGGAGTACCGGTATGGTGGCAAAGCACGCCGGCAACCGGGCCCATATCGCCGTGCCCGCGGGTTTCCCAGCCGTCTGATTCTTTTACTGTTAGTCCGGCTTTTGTTAAAACTTCCGGTAACCATGTTAATGAAAATGCCATAAGCGTTAAGTTTCAGGTGTTATCGATGATGTTGATTTTAGGTTGATTATAGCCCAACCGGCGATATTTAAGCGGAATATCGGGCTAAACTAATGTAGTTTGTGTATAGTATAAATATACGATTAATTATTTCGGATTACAAGTGTTAAGGGCTCAAATCAAATTGTCACTAACTAGCGCTGGGTTTTAACCCAGCGCTATAACATGAATCGAGCCGATGGCTCTTGGATTCGGGTACTCGTGAAAGTTTCCTTCTTCATAAGTTTCTTAAAGAGCCGTAGGCTCGGCCAATGTTTTAGCGCCGGGTTTTAACCCGGCGTTAGCACGAAATGGATTTATCCCCCCAATAGGGGGATTTTATATTCTGGTGTTATTAACTTAATTTGAGCCTATATTATATCGGATAAGAGAGGACTTGGATAAATCATTACATAACATAATTCGGCAGCTTTTTGTTGTTTTGCTGATTGGGTCGATAGTTGCCTGCGGCTACCGGGCTAACGCTCAAAAATATGCCTTTGCACATTACGACATTGAAGACGGCCTCATCCAATCGCAGGTAAATAACTTTTACCAGGATAACTATCACCGTCTTTGGATTGCCACGTTGGGTGGTCTTTGCCGTTACGATGGTCACGAATACTTCAGCGTATCAAAAGCAACCGGCCTGGCCAACAACTTTGTGTACATCAACTACACCGATTCTAAAGGAACAGTTTGGGTAGGTACACAAAAAGGACTGTCATCGTACAATAACCAGAAAATTTACAACTACCCGGTGCCAACGGATGTTAGGCGCACTTATGTATTGAATATAACAGATGACAAGGCTGGACACATATGGGCGTTAATGGATAATAACCTATATAAGGCTGTTGGCGGGCAAATGCACAAGCTCGCACTGCCGGATAGCCTTAGTCGTGTGGTATGTATTACTACGGACAAAGCAGGGGTCTTATATGCGTCTTTCGCGGGCAGAGGCGTATATAAATTCGTTAATAATAAATGGCAGCTTTTTACACGGTTTAGTGAGGCTGCAAAAAAAGCATTCATCTTTAAAATACAATTCGACAAATTCAACAATAAAAGGCTGTTCCTGCTTGGACTAAATGGCTTATTAGCGGCGGAAGACAACGTAATAACTCCGATAGAAAATATGTTTATGGATGCCGCGGACGGCCCCCTGATAAGTTTCGACCAGGATTATGAAGGCAACTTATGGATAGGGGCGCAGCGTGGAGCCTATCTCATCAGTAAACAAAAAAATATCCATTTTACTGCTGATAATGGGCTGACCAATATTGCTGTATCCGCTATTTATTGCGATGCCGACCATAACGTGTGGCTGGGAACCCAGGGCAGCGGGATGTACCGCTATGAAGGCGGCGACCATTTGGTTTATGACAAGCTCCCGGGTGCAAGTCCGGGCCCGGTAGTGACCGGCTTAGCGCATGATAAGCAAAATAATATCTTATTTGGAACGGCAGGCAACGGTATCTTCAAGTACGATAACGGGACAATAAGCCATTTATGGTCGCCAAAAACAAATACAGGAACTGCTTTTATTCAAAGCTTGTGTACCGATAAGGATAAAAATGTTTGGATTGGCACCGACAGGTCAGGTATCTGGAAATTTGATGGCTCATCATTTACCGTATTAAAGGGAACGGAGCGTGCTTCAATAAACCAGATGGCTGCGGCTGATAATAATACGCTCTGGATAGGTACGCCTACTGGAGTTTATTATTATGAAAACGATAAAATAACACGCGTTCCTGGCATTTCCTCTTTCACGGCTGCAATTTATCCTCTGGGTAGCGATTCCGTGCTCATCGGCACTCAAGACGGTCTTAAGCTGGTGGTCAATAAAAAATTGGATGTGGGTTTTAAATTGGGGGCTTTATCGTCATCATCTATAATGTGTATAGTAAGCTATAACGACAATTTATTGTTTGGTGTAGACGATGGCGGTTTATATCTATGGAACAACAGGTACGGCATTTTAAAAAACTATACTACCAAACACGGCTTCCTGGCGAATACAATATACAGCATGGTTGCTGATGCCCATGGCAATATATGGGCGGGTACGGGCAGAGGTGTTAATCGAATTACCATTAATCCGGGCGGTGTTGCATGTACTATTAAACAAGCCGGCGACTCAAAAGATTTGCTGGCGGAAGCAAACCAAAATGCTGCGCTTTATGATAATGGAAAAGTATTCTTCGGTACCACTAAAGGTTTGCTGGTATTAAATTCAAGCGAACAGGTGCAGTCTGAAAAGCCGCCCCATGTTTTGATAGAGGCATTGAAAGTATTTACCGACGGTGATAATGGTGTGCAAATTATTAACAAAAGCCCGGTTAACAACTTAAAGCTGCCGGCGTCCCAAAATCATGTAGTTATAGCTTTTGCAGGCGTGTATTTAAAGAATCCCAACGAGGTTACTTATCAATATCGGTTATCAGGGTTGAATAATGATTTTAGCCCGCCTGTAAAGAGCAATACTGTCGATTATTCTTCGCTGCCGCCGGGTGCTTATACTTTCGAGGTAAGAGCGTTTAGCCCTGGAGACAAAGTGCCATCTGGTTTAGCAAAACTTAGTTTTGAGATAGCGCCGCACTTTTACCAGCAGTCATTGTTCCGGGCGCTGGCGGTATTATTGTTGGTTTTACTCGGATTCGGCCTGCAATATTTTGTGCAGCGGCGCCAGGTAAATAAAGAGCTCGCTCATGAAGCGCTGAAACGCGAAGAGAAACAAAAGTTACGCCAGCAGACTGCCGAAGACTTCCACGACGACCTCGGCAACAAGCTTACGCGTATTACAGTGCTAACCGATGTACTGAATACCAAGCTTGGCAACGATAAATCAGAGCAGAAAAGCCTGGTGGAGCAGATACAGCAAAATGCAGCTGCCTTGTACACAGGTACACGCGACATACTCTGGGCGCTCGATCCTAAAAGCGATAATCTGTACGAAATCCTGGCTCATATAAAGGAAACCGGCGTCGAGCTCTTTCACGATGTTAATATCGATTTTAGCTTTGAAGGTATAGAAGAAAGTTACAGCCAAATAAAGCTCCCCATGGAATATAGTCGTAATATTACTATGATATTTAAGGAACTGTTAACCAACGTGCTGAAGCATTCTGGGGCGCATAATGTAAGTATCAGCCTATCGTGGCCGGTTAAGACCATGTTGTTCATCAGGCTTACCGACGATGGCAAAGGTTATGATGAAAGCCGTTCGAGGCGTGGACACGGATTGGTAAATATGAAAACCAGGGCCCGGCGCATAGATAGTTTGCTATCGATAGAAAGCTCACCACAAAAAGGCACCACGGCTGAATTACAGGTTAAAATTAATGTAAAAGTATAGTGAGATGGAACGTAATATTAAAGTAACGATAATCGAAGATGATGATACCATACGCAACGGGTATGCATTTTTAATCGGCAATTCCGAAGGGTATGAGGTGGTATCCAGCTATTGCTCTTACGATTCTGCTGCGCACACGGTAGCCGGCGATAAACCCGACGTAATACTCCTTGATATTGAAATGCCCGGTATAAATGGTATTGACGCCATCCCCAGGCTGAAAAAGGTGTTGCCCAATGCTTTTATTTTGATATTGACGGTTTATGAATCTGAGAAGCTGATATTTGAAGCATTGGCTAATGGAGCGGCAGGCTATCTTACTAAAAACACGCCATCAGCAAAAATCATCGAGTCGATAAAAGAAGTTAAGGAAGGCGGCGGACCGATGAGTATCAACATCGCCAAAATGGTGATAAAATCCTTCCAGAAAAATCAAGAATCGCCACTATCGAAACGGGAAACACAAATACTGGAACAGATTGGCAATGGAAAAAGCCGCAGCCAGATTGCCCGTGAGCTATTCATCGACCTGGAAACCGTCCGCAGTCATATCAAAAATATCTATATCAAACTCGATGTAAATTCAAGGGCCGATGCTATTAAGACCGCCAGACAGAATAAGCTGATTTGAGATTTAAGAGTCAAGAGCCAAGAAAATTACGTCATGCCGAATTTATTTCAGCACCCCACATGCTAAGTCTACGACATGCATCGCCCGTTTGCATACCACTAACCTGTTGAGGCAACCTGCCCTGCGCGGTGCTGAAATAAATTCGGCATGACAGCTTTTGTTTTTCTGGCTTAAATCTGACTCCTGGTTCTTGTATTTGAAAAATTCACCCCGTTAGGGTGATACCACAGCACCTTTTATAACCCTAAATTTGAGGTAATTAGATTAAAGAAATTCCTCATTGACGGGTTATTAAATAATAGGGCTATGGAATATTTAAAGACTTTAAAAAACAATAACATTATATACAGCGGGACCCGCACTTATAAATCATTACAGCAATCCACCGCTGACTTCAGTCTGCGGTTTGTTTTATCCGGTAAGGAGGATTACTGCATCGGCCGCAGAAACCTTACTATTTACCCTGATTCATTTTTGATACTGAATAAAGGAACACAGTACTCCAGCATCATCGATTGTGCATCGCCGGTACATTCGTTCGCAATCAGCTTCGATGAACAGTTTATTGAGGATTTTAAAAGACGCAGAATGGTTAAAGGTGATAAATTGTTTAAGGTAGACTATAACATACAGGAAACCGTGTTCAATGAAACCATCTATCCGTTTGAAGGCGATATGTTGTTGAATATCCAACATCTTAAATATTACCTCGACTGTGGCATGCAGGATGAAAAACTGATAAACGAGCATCTTGATAACTGCCTGGCAAGCTACTTTAAAATCTATACCGAAGAGATATCGCAAAAAGCCGACCGCCTTAATTTTTTAAACAGGAGCACTAAAATGGAGATATTGCGCCGATTAAACCTCGCGAAGGAATATTTGTACACCAACTATAATCGCAATATAGGTTTGGATGAACTGGCTGAATATGCATGCCTCTCTGTTAATCACCTGCTGCGTACTTTTAAACAAGCATTTAGCTTAACGCCTCACCAGTTTTTAGTGCAATTACGTTTGCAGCGAGCGCAGGTGCTATTAAAGAATACCGATTACCCGGTGAACGAGGTTGTAAATCTTATTGGCTTTGAATGTCCCAGCTCATTTATCAGGCTATTCCGCGAGCATTTTCAAACAACACCGCTCAAATATCGGCAAAGCGCTTAACCAGGCGTTTTGCAGGCAATCGGCCCCATGAGTGCAGGGCCGTTTTTTTTATTTTGCTATTCCGGAAGTGGTAGATAGATTGTTTGCCGGTAACAAATCGCTTTAAGCCAAGTAGTCATTCTTACGCCGGGGGCGCAAATGAATATAAATAGGGTTTACACATGGTTTACACTTTTTGCCTGAAATCTTAGTTTAAGATATTGATAATAAGTAACTTAAATGGTTTCAGGTGGGTTGCACCTGTAACCTTGTGGTAATTTTGTGGCTTTGAAGTAAATTATTGATTTACAGTTTTTTGGCAAAAAAATAAGGCAAGTCACGGAGAATTCGCGTTTATTTTTTTTTTGGCATTTTTTATAGCTATGGGTTTAAACCCATAGCTATATATTAAATGAGCAACTATTCAGTTTTTAAGCTTCTTATTGGGTTTGCCAAAGCAGCTTTTATCGATTGAAAACTTACGGTAATCAGGGTTATGAAAAGCGCACCAGCTCCTGTCAGTACAAATATCCAGCCTGATATAGACGATCTATAATCAAAGTGCTGCAGCCAGCCGTGCATCAGGTACCAGGCTACCGGGCTTGCAATGATTAAGGCGATAAGTACCAAAGCCACAAAATCTGTTGATAACAGTCTCCACAGGTTGAATACGGAAGCTCCCAATACTTTTCGTACACCAATTTCTTTTATGCGTTGCTCAGCCATGAATGAAGCCATTCCAAATAATCCAAGGCAACTGATGAAGATAGCCAGGCCTGCAAAAAATGCAGCCAGCTGACCAATACGCTGCTCGTCGCCAAATTTGCGGGCATACAGTTCATCTACAAAATTATACTGGAATGGTTGGTCAGGATTGAATTGTTTGAATATCGGTTCGATTTTTTCGATAGCTGCGTTGGCACTTACCTGCGGTTTAATGCGCAGAAGTATCGTGCCGCCCGCTCCTTTATTAAGGAAGAAAACAGCGGGCTTAACCTGTCCGTATGGAGAATCGGTTATAATATCTTTAATAACACCGATAATTTTGAACTGGTTGCCATAATAAGTTACATTTTCGGTAAGCGGATTTTTCATCCCCATAAATTTAATAGCCGCTTCATTAACCACTACTGCTGCCGAATCAGTTAAGAATTGGTTTGAAAAGTCGCGACCTTCTCTAAACTGCCAGCCCGCGGTTTTGCCGTAGTCGAAAGCTACGCCGGCTTGCTGAAAATCAACACTCAGGTTGGGGTCTTTGTCGCGCCACTCGATAGCGCTGGTGCTGCCTGCGCCTGTGGTAGGGGGTACATCACCCTCTGCCATACTAACTATCGCACCGGTTTTAAGCAGCTCGTCTTTAACGGATTCGTACTGTTTATGAATAGCGTCCCCGCCAACCGGGATAGATACAAGTCCATCTCGCGTGTAGCCAACAGGCCGGTCCTTGGCGTATTGTATTTGTTTGAAAACAACAATGGTACCGATAATCAATGTAATAGATGCAGTAAACTGTACCACCACCAATACCTTGCGTGGCAACGCTGCCAGCCTGCCAACACGGAATGTGCCTTTAAGTACCTTAACCGGTTGGAATGATGACAGGTAAAACGCGGGGTAGCTGCCGGCAATAAAACCCGTAAACAGGCAAAAGCCAATGGCGCAAAGCCAGAAAGTTGGTTCAGTAAAAGGAATATCGATGCGCTTATTTGCCACCTCATTAAATAGCGGCAAACCAGCCTTTACAAAAAACAGCGCCAGTGCAAAAGCAAGAAAAACGCACATTATCGATTCAGAAAAGAACTGGTAAATCAATTGGCCGCGCAATGAGCCTACAGCTTTACGGATACCAACCTCTCGCGCCCGTTTCTCAGAGCGTGCTGTGCTCAGGTTCATGAAGTTAATACAGGCAAGCAACAGTACAAATGCACCGGTAATACCGAACATCCATACGTATTGAATACCGCCCCCTACATTTTTTCCATCCCTGAAGTCATCGTATAGGTGCCATTTGTTCATCGGGTGTAAAAACAACGCTGGTTTCTTTTTAGCCAGAACGGAGTTTACATTGCGCAGCTTGGCATCGCGTATTTTTAATGAAAGCGCATTTATATCTGCGTTCGGCTGCATCTGCACATATAGGGCTGTGAAATTTGGGCGCCATGGTTCGCGCATATCCTTAATGCCGTTGGCATTGTAAAACATTTTCCACGAGCCTATAAAAGTAAAGTTGGTGAAGCTTGAGTTCTGTGGAAAATCGGCATAAACACCAGCAACTTTGGCTGTTATCTGATTATCAATCTTTAGCGTTTTACCCATCGGGTCGCTGCCAGCAAAGAAAGCTTTCGCAGTTGAGGTTGATATGATGATAGAGGTTGGGTCGCTGAGCGCATTTCTGCTGCCTTGCAACATTTGTAGGCTAAACATTTCCGGGCCTTCGTTTTCCGTAAAGGCGCCGCCGCGCGTAAGTTTCTTAGTGTCGAGCGCCAGGGTATGATCGCCGCCACCGGCTATCATTACAACGTGTTTAAAATCGCTGCCATAGCTTTTGCGGATTTCATCGGCCAGCGGATAGGGTACAGACTGCCAGGTTTGTACTTCGCCGTTATTGGTGACGTTTTGTATTACGCGGGCTATATCGCGGTAATTATCTGTAAATCTATCGAACGAAAGCTCGTCCCATATCCATAAACCTATAAGCATAGCCACGGCCATCCCTATGGATAATCCTGAGATATTGATAAATGAATGAACCTTGTTTTTAATAATGTTCCGCCAGGCAGTTTTAAAATAGTTCTTTATCATGGTGTGCGTGTTTAAACCTGGCTTGGATAATGAAAATTCGTGCCACTCTTATATGTTATTGATAGTCAATTAGATGAGACAAAATAAGAAAGAGTAGATGTATCGTTTTCGAACGCAGGAGTGTGCGGTTCCGGCAAAGCGAATTAATGACTAAACCGGGATGGCTTTATAAAATCCCGGTTTAGTTAGAAGATGAATGCTAGTGCAAGCTAAAGTTTAGCCTGCCAGTTTAATTTTACGTTATTGGTGCCCGATGCCGGGGCCGCCAGGTAATTGACGATAATATTGGTTGCATTTGCTGTTAAGTAAAAGTTTCCGGCTGCATCGGTAGTTGTTGGAACAGCAGTAAAATAAGACGGGGTAGAACCTAATCCATGGGCAATATTGTAAGAGCTTGAGCCGCCATTCGCGGTAAACGCCCCGGTAGCAGGAGGACTGGCATACGGTACCCAACCAGTGTTAGTACCCGACCCGCTTTCCTTTACGTAGATGGAAGTGCCATTGCCACCTGTGGTATTAAAATACATCGAACCTGGATTTGCGGTTATGCTGCCCTGGGGACTACCAGAGCCGCCATAAAGCAACACTTGCGTAGAGGTGCCTAGTTTGATGCCTTTTGCAAATGAGCCGGAATCATTAGACCATAATGTGCCGGTACCTTGTACGTAAAAGGTTTCTGCGCTAGCAGAATTTAGTACATCAATAAGTTTGGCGGAACTTGTATTAAAAGATTGAAGCGTTAATAAGGGGATGCCAGAGGTGCCGCCTGTTTGCATAATAGCGTCTCTTCCATGCCAATTATTATGAGTGCCGGAGTTCAAAATTTGGGTGGAAGTCCAGTTTAGCCCACCGATTACTTCGTTATATTGAGAATTGGCCGCAAACTCGAAGGCTGTGGTTACACTTGTTGCTCCGATAAATTCATATCTTGGATATAATATGTAATTAAATTCTCCACCCAAAATCGCCGCTTTTGGCAAGGTGCCGGTTACTGAGCTTTCAAATGACGGAAATAAAAAACGATTGTTATTGTTGGGGTTTGTTGTGATGTCTGAAATGTTCAGATGCACAGAAGCATATGCAAACAAAGATGAAAATGTAAAATGTCCACCATAAAACATATTTTCATTTACCCAGCCCGAAGCCGTATGGTCCAATAATAGGGAGGTTGTATTATCCAGTAAAGTACCCAGGTAATATTTATTATATACGTTGCCATGTCCATCTGCGTATATTAAAATGCCTGTACCAAATCCGTAAACTTCTCTTATTTCAATATCCGATGTATAAACATTCTGAATCTTCACGCCAATGCTTGTGCCTGACAGGTCTGACGATGTGTACATCACAGTTAATCCCCTTACATAATAACTAAAAACGGGGGTTGTTGTTGAACCGAGAAAGACTGCAGTTGCTGTGGTAGATGAATAAAAAGTTCCTTTTTGGGTGTATTTACAATTATTGGGCAAATTCAGATTCAATGAAGAAATATAATAGTCTCCCTCTGGAATTACAATTTCCTGTCCTTCCTGTAATACAGCTACGGTAGCTTCTATTGCGGTTTTGTTATCTGTCGGTGTACCTGTGCCCGTATAGTCAGCAACCGCGCCGAACCACCAAACATTTAGGCCCTGGCCGTCAGCTATTTGTCTTACCCAAAAACCGCCGGGAGAAGGGGCGGCGGCGAAAGTTGTTCCGCCATTCGCTACACCACCGGGTATTGTTGCCGCGTAATCAAATACACCGCCAGTAGCCAGGTCCGTTACCAAAATCGAGGTCGAAGTATTTCCTGCAGTAGTTCCTAAATCTGTTAAAGTTGATACCGTAATTAACGTAAGTGTGCTCATAGATGATAAAATTTAGTGTTATAAAAGTAAAATAATTCCTGCAAATTACAAAGATTGTAGAGTTATTTATTCCCATACATTGTTTTTGTCAACCATTAGGGTGACCATTTTCTTAATTCTATTATTTGCGGCGATATTCTTAATCCGACCGGGTTTTAACATAAACACAGGCAATTGCCGCTTAATTTCGTTCCTTTGCAGTAAGTCTCAATCACCTACCTGTATGTCAGCAACCACTCAAACCGATGCAGAAGTATATAACCTCATGTGGTCGTTAAGAAAATTCACGCGGTCGTCATTAATGCAGCAGCAGATTATTGCCGAAAGGGCAGGGCTGCATGCTACCGATGCCGAGTGTATTGATTTTTTAATGGAGATGGGCCCTTCAACTGCAGGTGCATTAGCCAAAGCGACAAGACTCACCACCGGGGCTATTACCAATGTTATCGACAGGTTGGAGCGCGCTGGTTTTGTTAAACGCGGCCCCGACCCGAAAGACAGGCGCAAAGTAGTGGTGACTTATATCCCCGAGAGAAAAACCGGCATGAGTGAATCGTACGCTGCATTGGCAGGAAATGTGCAAAAGCATCTGTTAACCTATACAAAAGAAGAACTCGAACTGCTGACGAAGTATACCGATGCGCTGACGGAGATTTATTCCGGAGCATAGAATACCGTAGTCTGTACATCGTATTCCCGAAAATTTTGACGATAAACGTTCAAGTTTAAGTTGTAATTATTAACTTAACGCAACCTAATTCGCTAAGCCATGGAGTTTAAAGCACGCGCCAGCAATACATTTTTAATGAATATGTTTTTGATAGCGTTTGCCTTGCTAATGGCCGCCAGCGATTTTGCACAGCCGCCAAAACCGGATGGTTTCTGGCATTACCGCTATATCGGTTGGTTATTGATTTCAATGGCAAGATTGTTTGTTTATTGGAAATACCTTTACATCCTGCTTACCGGGAAACTAGTTTTGTCAGTAAACGAAGTTTCAGTTCAAGACCTTGTAAAAAACATAAAATACAACTGGAATGATATAAAGGAAATTTACGACGAAAATGGTTATTTATATCTAAAAATGTATATGCCTGCTGATTATGTCAGATATATAAAGAATCCTATTAAACGGCTAAGAGCGATGAAAAGTGATATTAATTTAAGTAATCAAACGCCTTTTAAAATCAATATGGATATGGTAAACGTAAATCCAAATGTGCTTTTGCAGCTGCTGGATGATTACAGCGTGTTAGCATCGGACACCAAAATAAAATAATTAAATGGACGAAGAACTAAAACGCAAAGCTTATCTTGAAGGCATGAAGCTTAAAAGGGCTGGCCTGGACAATGAAGTAATATACGCCCGGCTCGAAAAGCAAGGTTTCCCGGACGAACTAATTAAAACAGTGCTCCAAAACATGAGTATTCAGCAAAGACGCGAAATAGTTGAAGAGCAGAAGCCATTTTATTATAGCGGCTTAATAAAGGCCGGTTTGGGCGTTTTACTTGCTGTAATTAGCTATTTAATATTTCCAGGCATTGTAATTATCCCGGTTGGCTTGATTATAACCGGGATAATTTTCGCACTGGTAAATAGAGCAAAATAAATTACGGATTAACTCATCGCCTTATTCAGCGCAATAACTGCGGTATTAAAATCCTCTCTCGCTATCAAAAACTGGATATTTACCTTACGCAGGGCAAAGCCGGCGCTTTTGATATTAATGTCGTTCTCTGCTAATGCAGAGGCTGATTTTGCCAGTAAACCCGGTCTGTCCATATTAGAGCCTATCAGGCAAACCATAGCAGCTTTTTCAACAGTTACCTTCTCGAAGTTTTCTTCCAGCTCGTGGATGAGCTTTTTGTCGAAGTCCTTTTCCCAGATAACGATAGATATGCTGTTGGCGTTGGTAGCCTTAAAGTTATAGCTGATACCATGATTGTAGAACAGCTGCATTATCTGCAAGTCGCTACCCGGTGTGCCTACCATCGAAGGGTCGTAGATATCGATAATCACCACTTTGTCAGTACCGGTAATTACCTCAACACGTTTATGCTCACAGATATATTCCCTGGTTATCAGTGTGCCGGGATGTTCCGGGTCGAAGGTGTTTTTAATTCGGAGATTTATATCGTTGATTTCCAATGGCTTTGACGCCTTTGGGTGAATCGCTTCCATGCCCACGTCAGCCAGTTGATCGGCTACGTCGTAGTTGGTATTTCCAACCGGCGAGCAGTTATCAACTCCTACCAACATAGGGTCGGCGGTGCAAAGGTGATACTCTTTGTGGATGATGGCTTCTTCCGGCTTAACCGCAACAGCTATCTTGCTGAACGTAACTTCCGAATACCCACGGTCAAACTCACGCATAATACCCTCGGTACCTTTGGCATAGCCGGTAACGATACAGATAGTCTCGTCGAATTTAATATCTTCCAAATCGTGCTTTATGCGCTGGTCGATGGTGAAGGAGCGATGGTCATGAAAGCCGCTCAAATCAACCAGCGTAGCATTAATGCCCATGTTTTGCAGGATATTGGTAAAGTTAAAGGCCGAATGTGTTTCGCCTATCGAAGCTAATATTTCGCGGGCAGCCTGCAAAATGTTTTCTTTATTTACATACCCAGAGGCCAGTATATTTGAAAGGTTCTCTAAATAGGTTTGCGCATCCTTTACCCTTGTTTCTATAAACTGGTCGGCTGCGTCTATGTTCAGGCCTAAGCCCTCATAGCTTTTATTTATCTCTTTAAGCCTGGTGGTTAAGTCTTTCAGCGGTTTATGATAGTCTTTGAAATTAGCCAGCTTATGGTACACGCCGGGTTCGCCGGTTTTCTTATTTTCCAGCAGGAGGTTGGTTACCCCCGAAAATGCCGAAACTACAAATATGCGGTTGTAAAGTTCTTTACCGCTGCGGTTAAAACAAATGATGTTGTTAATTACATCCTGCAATGCGGTCATTGATGTGCCGCCGATTTTCTCTACTGTTAACATTTTTAGAACGTACGCTTTGCGCTGATATTAAACTTATCATAGTTTAGTTAGCCTATGATAATAAATTGAATGATAGATTATTATAATGACTGTTTTATGCCAATTACTCCGTTTTGTGATACAAATCACCAGCCTTCGAAGCCGACAGCTTTATTCCCTTTATCATGGCCGAACTGAACCCGTTGTGTTCCATTTCATTAAGTCCTGCAATGGTGCAACCGCTAGGCGAAGTTACCTTATCTATTTCCTGTTCGGGGTGCGAAGACAGTTGAAGCAGCAAATCTGCCGCGCCTTTAGCTGTTTGCGCTGCCATTTTCAAGGCATCGTGTGCATGGAATCCTATCTCTGTGCCACCCTGTGATGCTGCACGTATCGATCTTAAAAAGAAAGCGATACCACAGGCGCATAAAGCTGTGGCCGATGTCATCAATTCCTCGTTTATCTGTATGGTTACGCCAACGGTCTCAAATAATGAGCGTACAAAGTTAATATGCCTGGTCGTGCCATTGTCGGTTGCAATGCAAGTCATGGAATGTCCAATTGCTATAGCCGTGTTAGGCATAGCACGGATTATCGGCACATTGATGTCTAATTGGTTCCGGATATCTGCGCAGCTTACGCCGGAAACTACAGATATAAATAGCTGTTTGTCTGGCTTTATAGATGGTTTTATCTCTTCCAGTAATTTATTCAGTTGGTGCGGTAAAACAGCGAGGACCACAAAGTCAGCCTTACGTACGGCTTTAAGGTTATTGTCAGTTGTATAGTAACCCATTTCCGCGTAAGGGGCAAGTGCGCCTACGTTGCGGCGCGTTAACGAGATTTGCTGCGGCTTGCAAATGCCGGCCTTAACCAATCCCTTCGCTAATGAAAGCCCTATATTTCCGCTGCCAAGTATGGCAATATGCTGCTGTGAATTCATTCGTATCTGCTTAAAAGTGTGCCAAACGGCTCATTATTTTTTAGTTTACCCAGGTCGGCGGAGTGTCCGATGATAACGCCTTTTACCCCGCATGCAATAGCTGCGAAGGCATTATCCAGTTTGGGCAGCATTCCGCTGTGTATTACCTGTTCTTTTTTTAATTCTTCGTAACGCTGTGGGTTGATGTCGCTTATCAGCGAATCTTCATCGCTTATATCTTTCAAAACACCCTTCTTCTCAAAACAATAAATCAGCGTAGTATCAAACAATTCCGACATGGCTATTGCCAATGCAGATGCAATGGTATCGGCATTGGTATTTAAAAGCTGGCCATCCCCATCGTGCGTTAATGCGCAAAAAACAGGAGTAAAGCCGCCGTCCATCAGGTTTTTTAAATTTTGTGCGTTGATGGATTTATCATCCAAATCACCTACAAAACCATAATCGATAGTTTTTACCGGGCGCTTTTTTGCACGGATAAAATCGCCGTCAGCCCCTGTAAGGCCAATGGCGTTAGTTCCGAAGCGCTGCAACTGGGCTACAATATTCTTATTAATAAGGCCACCGTACACCATAGTTACCACGCGTAAGGTTTCAATATCGGTTATTCTGCGGCCATCTACCATCTTAGGTTCTATGCCCAACGTTTCAGACAACTGTGTCGCAACCTTCCCGCCACCATGCACCAGTACTTTAGGTCCCTTGAGTGCGGTAAAATCTTTTAGAAAATGATACAGGTTTTCCGAATTATCAATAACATTTCCGCCAATTTTCACCACATAAAGGCTATTATTGGATTGTTTTTTGGCGGAAATTATATTGGAAGCGCTCATTTATATCCATTTTAGGCCTAAAAAATCACATAAATGATTATCTATGGGCCATTTTGCTGCAAAAATAAGAAAAAGTAGCTTGATTTAATAATAAATTGATAGAAAATCAATGATTTTCCTATTGAGGTTTCGGTCAGGTAATACGCTGCAAATATACGGCTTTAAATCACATTTAAAACTGATAGGTCAATAAATTGTCTATAACTAATACAGCCTGATAAGTTTACATTGCATTAAAGAAACATTGCGTAATATTGGACTTTAGAAACATCTATGTTTACTGTCTCACCTGAAGATAAAAATACCGGCAACCGACCGCGGGTTGTGATTATCGGCGGCGGCTTCGGCGGCCTTGCCTTAGCTAAAAGCCTGAAAAATGCACCGGTTGATATATTGTTGCTCGATAAGCATAACTACCATACCTTTCAACCACTGTTGTACCAGGTGGCTATCGGATCTATCGAGGCAGATTCAATTGGCTTTCCCATCCGGCGCATATTTACCAAACACGAAAACTTTAGCTTTAACCTGGCCGAAGTTCAAAAGATAAACCCCGAAACTAACTGTATAACAACAGATATCGGCACGATACATTATGATTACCTGGTGATTGCCACCGGCTCAAATACCAACTTTTTCGGCAACGAGCAAATTGAGCATTTCGCCATGCCGATGAAAAATATCCCGGAAGCACTCAACATCCGCAGCCTGGTACTACAGAACCTGGAGCAAGCGCTGGTTACTACTGATATGCGCGAAAAATCTGCCTTAATGACCTTCGTGGTGGTTGGCGGTGGACCCACTGGCGTTGAACTGTCCGGCGCATTGGCCGAGATGCGCCACCTGATACTCGGCAAAGACTATCATGGCTTAAGCAAATACGATATGCGTGTTTACCTTGTTGAGGGTAAAGACAGGTTACTGGCCGCCATGTCACCGCAGGCTTCAACAGCGGCTAAAAAGTTCCTAACGGACGGCGATGTGATGATATTCAACAGCGCCCATGTGCAAAGCTACGATGGCTTCTTCCTTACCATCGATAACGGAAAGACTATCAAAACCCGCAATGTGCTTTGGGCGGCGGGTGTTAAGGGTGAGGTTCCGGACGGCTTTCCTGTCGAAACTATTACCAAAGGCAACCGCATCCAAACCGATGAAATTAATCGTGTAAAAGGCTATCAAAATATTTTCGCTATAGGCGATGTATCAGCCGTGATAACTCCCGAAACACCAAATGGCCATCCCGGTGTTGCGCCTACAGCTATACAGCAGGGACAACAACTTGGTAAAAATATAGTCCGATTGATTAAGGGCGAGCCTGCCGTTCCTTTTAAATATAAAGATAAAGGTACTTTGGCTACCATTGGCCGTAACCAGGCTGTTGCCGATTTGGGCAAGCTGCATTTCCAGGGATTTTTTGCCTGGTTATTGTGGGGCTTTGTGCATTTAATGTCGCTGGCCGGTTTCTCCAATAAGGGGATAATCTTTGTAAGCTGGGTGATAAATTACTTCAACAAAAACTCTGATAACAGGCTGATCGTCCGTAGCTTTAATACCGAAACCCGAAGAACCAACGAGGCATCCAAATAGAAAGTTTTTCATTTTAAAACATTGTGAGGCTAATTGCCTTATTAGGAAAGTTTAGACTTTTAGTCTTGAGTTTTAAATCGACCCGAGACATCCGATTTGTTTTAAAATGGAACTTTTCCTCATCATCGCATTGCTGGTAATTATCAGCGCTTTTTATTCTTACCTCAACGCACGGTTTTTCAAATTGCCGGGCACCATTGGCATTATTGCCATTGCGATAGCCGTATCGCTGGCCACGATTATTATCGATAAACTCGACCCCGCAATAGCCCGTTACCTCACCGTCCTTGCCAAACACATCAACTTTTCGACTACGGTATTAAATATCATGTTGGGTTTCCTGCTGTTTGCCGGTTCATTTACATCAAACACCAAAAGATTAAGGCGCGAATTAAGGCCGGTATTTATTCTGAGTACGCTAAGTGTTATCCTGTCTGCAGCGGCGTTTGGAACGCTATTTTACTACGGCACCATGCTTTTTAACATCCACATGTCCTACATCTATTGCCTGCTGTTTGGTGCACTGATATCACCAACCGACCCTGTGGCTGTCGGCGCCATTATCCGTAATTCAAAGCTGCCTGTTAACTTGTCAACTATTATTTCCGGGGAGTCGCTATTTAACGATGGGGTAGGCCTGGTGCTGTTTATAACCTTGCTGGAAGCCATCCGTTCGGGTATCGACAATATAACTTTCGCGCAAACTGCGTTGCTTTTTTTAAAGGAAGTTTTAGGCGGTATAACCCTTGGGCTAATTTTAGGTTTTATTGGATTTAGACTGATGAGGTCGGTCACCGATTTTCAAACTATCGTACTGCTATCCCTTTCGATGGTAATGAGTATTTCTGTTATAGCCACTTACCTCGACTTATCAATTCCGTTGGCAGTAGTATGCGCTGGTTTGATAGCCGGCAACCGCACCATCAACCTTGATGAAAAAGAACGCTCACACGAGGCGCTTGAAAAATTCTGGAAACTGGTAGATGAGATGCTGAATACCATTTTATTTGTGATGATAGGTTTGCAAATGGTTAACCTGCCCTACATCACTAACTATTGGTTAACCGGCGGTATTGCCATTGTGTTAATATTGATTGCCCGCTGGCTAAGCATTATCATACCGCTCACCTTTATGCGACGGTCTTTGAATGTGAATTATAAAAGCGTAAACATCCTTACGTGGGCGGGAGTGAGGGGCGCTATTTCTATCGCATTGGCATTGTCGCTTCCCTTCAGTCCTTATCGTCATGTAATTCTTTGCGGTAGTTATTTTATTGTGATATTTTCTATTGTAGTGCAAGGTCTCACGCTAAACAGGCTGATCAATTACTCGGTGGCGGATAAGGAAGAAGCACCGGTTAAAGCAAAAAGCTAAAAGGTTAAAGCGGAAGGCCACCCGAAAGGAATTTTATCCCAAATCCATAAATGTAGATGGGCAAAACCCGTTTAGCCCATAACGAAAATGACCCCAAAAACGGGCATAATACGTTTTGCCCGTAACGAAAAATGGGGTAAAAACGGGCAAAATCCGTTTTGCCCATCTACAAAAACAGCCGTTGAACGTGCTGGAACCATTATGGTCGTTCGGTATAAAAATGGCATTTGTGTTAATATTTCAAAGAAAATTGGCGGCATTTCAGCTAAATCAACGGTTTGCAGCCCATTATAACAGTATAATTTATTTGGATAATTGTAGGAGACGTGATGCTTTGCGTCTTGCACGGACCGTTAACCCGCATGTTTACGACCTGTATATTCGGGGGGCGAAGCATCGCGTTTCTACATTGGTCTTATCAAAAATCGGTGCACAAATTTACAAAATCCCCTCATTATAACCGCTGACACAATTCTGTCATCATCCAAAACTTTTCCGAAACTAATATTTCATTAAACGAAATGTTGTTGTTTTTTACTAAATTACGCTACTAAACTTATCGTGCCTGAACCACGTATAAGCGGGATATTATAAACCGATATTATCGCCAATTGAACGTATTACTTCCAATTTACGCACAGTAGTACCGTTATGGGGCCAGCAGCTTATGGTGAAATTTTTCAAATACTTTATTTTATTAAGCTTAGTATTTGCTGCGGCCGCCGGTTTTTCGCAAAATCAAAGCCTTAAGTTTGAGCATATCAGTACTGCTGAGGGGCTGTCGCAAATAAACGTTTCGAGCATTATACAGGATAGCCGCGGCTTTATGTGGATAGGCACACGCGACGGCCTGAATCGTTACGACGGCTACAAGTTTATCATCTACAATCACAGTTTCCAGGACGATAATACCATCAGTAATAACCAGGTAGTAAACTTAGCTGAGGACGGCGAGGGTAATATCTGGGTGGCTACTTTGTCCGGCTTAAACAAGCTGGAACGTAAAACCGGGCGGTTTATCCGGTATTTGCATGATGACCATAACACAAATACAATTTCCATTAACTCCCTTAACTGGCTGGTATTTGATGCACAGGGTAACCTTTGGATTGGTACGCAAAAAGGCGGCCTGGATTGCTTCGATATTAAGAAAAATACATTTAAGCATTATGTACACTCGGATTTTGATACCAACAGCATCAGTGATAATAATGTAAGCACAGTATTTGAAGATTCGAAGCACAATTTGTGGGTTGGTACGTCATCAGGACTTAACCTGCTGGATCGCAAAACCGGCGTATTTACAAAGTACAGAACCGGAAAGGCAAAAAATACCATATCAGGTGATGGCATTTCGTGCATTTTTGAAGACGGCAGTCACCGCCTGTGGGTTGGCACGCAGCAGAATGGTTTTAACCTTTTCGACCCGGTAAAGGGTAGCTTCCGCAGATATGTTCATGATGAAAAGAATGCGAACAGCCTGTCGAGCAATGCCATTTATGCCATTAATATGGATGAAACCGGCAAGCTTTGGGTAGGCACTGAAAATGGTGGGGTGAGTATCCTTAATATCGACCAAAACAAATTCTCCGGTTTCGAACATGATGATATCGACAAAAATAGTATGGATGGTAATACCATTTATGCAATCTATCGCGATAAGTTTGACAATATGTGGCTCGGCGCTTTTAGCGGGGGCATTAACCTGCTTAAGCATGGCACCAAAAGCTTTACGCACTACAGGCATAGTTCGTCGCCCAACAGCTTGTCGAATGATTTTGTGCTCGATTTATATGAGGATGCCGCTAAAAATATTTGGGTTGGCACCGATGGCGGCGGCGTGAATATGTTTAACGCCACAAACGGCACAGTTAAGCACTATAAGCATGAGCCAGGTAACAAAAATAGCCTGTGCGGTAATTATGTGATAACTGCTAACCAGGATGATGCGGGCAATTTTTGGTTCGGTACCTGGGCTGATGGTATCAGCGTCTTTAACCCCAAAACCAAGGTATTCACCAGCTTAAAACACGACCCGTCAAACCCTAATAGTTTAAGCGGTAATAACGTTTATGCGCTTAAGCATGGTCGCGATAACAAAACATGGATAGGCACATACGATGCAGGCCTCAACGTTTACGACAAGAAATCCAAGACCTTTAAAGCATTTAGGTTTGATGCTAACAATCCTAAAACCATCAGCAGCGACAGGGTTTATTCGCTGCTGGAAGATAGCAGGGGGAATTTGTGGATAGGCACTTATGACGCAGGTATCAACCTTTTTGATAAATCGACAGAAACATTTATCCGTATTCAGCATGAAGAAAAAGCACATAGCTTAAGCAATAATTCAGTTCCGGATTTATATGAAGACCATAAAGGAAATATATGGGTAAGTACGCTGGCGGGTCTGGATTTACTCGATCCAAAAACAAGACATTTTAAAATATTTACCAAAAAGGACGGGCTGCCAAGCGATATTATTTACGGGGTGAGGGAAGATAAACATGGTAAGCTATGGATAAGCACCAACAGTGGTATCTCGAAATATGACCCGGATAACAACACCTTTAAAAATTACACAGTTGAGGATGGCCTTCAGGCTGATGAGTTTAAATCGCACTCGGCTTTTGTAAGTAAAGAAGGCCGGCTATACTTCGGAGGTGTAAATGGTTTTAACACCTTCACACCGGAACAGATATTAAAGCCTGCCGGGTTTTCGCCGGTGCGGATAACATCTTTTATGGTGTTTAATAAGCCGTTGACTGTAGCCAAAAGCGACACGGACCCCTCGCCGTTAAAACAAGATATAGCAGACACGAAGGAAATTACTTTATCGTACACCCAAAGCGTTATTTCTTTGGAATACGCGGCGCTTGACTTTACGTCGATAAATAAAAAGAACTACGCTTACATGCTTACCAATTTTGATAAGGACTGGAACTATGTAGGCAGTAGGAATACAGCATCGTACACCAATCTTTCCCCGGGAACTTACACCTTCATGTTGAAATACCAAAACAGCTCCGGGCTGTGGTCGCCGGTTTCAACTGCGCTTAAAATAGTTATTGTACCGCCTTTCTGGCTAACCTGGTGGTTCAGAATAATAGTTTTTGTTGCCATAGTGGGGATCATATACACCATATTTAAGCTGCGGGTTCAATCTATAAAAAAGCAAAAGGCTATTTTGGAGCAGCAGGTGGCGGAACGCACCGAAAGCCTTGCCAAAATGACGGTTGATGAGCGGGAATCACGCAGAGCCGCAGAGACTGCCCGTGAGGAAGCAGAGAATGCCAATAAAGCCAAGGGTAGCTTCCTGGCGATGATGAGCCACGAAATACGCACGCCGATGAATGGTGTTATCGGTATGGCCGGTCTGTTATCCAGCACTAAGCTTACGGCCGAGCAGGAGGAATATGCAGAAACTATTAAGACATGCGGTGAATCTCTGCTGATGATTATAAACGATGTGCTCGATTTTTCGAAGATAGAATCGGGCAGCATGGAATTGGAAGAGCAGGATTTTGATTTGCGTGATTGCGTGGAAGGCGTATTGGACTTGTTCGCAGAAAAAGCCTCGCAGATTGATTTGGTGTACCAGATAGACCATAATGTACCTTCGCAAATAGTTGCAGATGCTTTACGCCTGCGCCAGGTATTGATAAACCTGGTAAGCAACGCCATAAAATTTACCCATAAAGGCGAGGTATTTGTAGGCGTTAACACCGAAGATTTTGACAATAATGAGTTGCTGCTCACCTTTAGCATCCGTGATACAGGTATCGGCATTCCGCCGGATAAGCTGAATAAGCTGTTTAAAGCGTTTTCACAGGTCGACTCCAGTACCACGCGTAAATACGGGGGCACAGGTTTAGGGCTTGCGATAAGCGAAAAGCTGGTAAACCTGATGGGCGGCGAAATACATGTGCAAAGCGAGGTAGGGGTTGGAACTACCTTTTCATTCACCATCAGGACAAAAGCCGGCGTTAATGCCCAGCGGAATTATGTTTACCTGAACACGCTTGAATTAGAAGGTAAGGCTGTATTAGTGGTAGATGACAACGACACTAACCGTGATATATTGAAGAGCCAATTGGAGCAGTGGAAGTTTACCCCAATTGTAGCCGAATCTGGCGCGCAGGCCTTAAAAATACTTAGCTCAAAACAGCCTGTAAATTTGGTTATTTCCGATATGGATATGCCGGATATGGACGGTGTTCAACTCGCCAAAAAAATCCGGAAAAAATATCCGGACTTGCCGATAATCCTGTTGAGTTCACTCGGAAATGAGGAGAGCAAAAGTGAGGCTCATTTATTTAATGCGGTATTAACCAAACCGGTAAGGCATCAAACACTTTACAGGCAAATAGCCGAACAGTTGAAGGCCGTTACTGAAGTTGTCAGGAAACCACAGGCTGCTGTCACCCACTTTTCGGAGGACTTTTCCAGGCTATACCCGATGGAGATATTGATTGCTGAAGACAACCTGATTAACCAAAAGTTGGCTGTCCGCATTTTATCAAAGATGGGATACGATCCGCAAGTGGTGGATAACGGCCATGAGGCAGTAAACGCTATGCTGGAAAAAAAATACGACCTGGTGCTGATGGATGTGCAGATGCCGGAAATGGACGGCTGCGAAGCCACCCAATTCATTCGCGAAAACATTGAGCAGCAACCCATTATTATCGCCATGACCGCCAACGCCATGCCCGAAGACCGCGAGAAATGTATACAGGCAGGTATGAATGATTATTTATCAAAACCAATGAAGATTGATGATGTGATGGGGATTTTGGAAAAATGGGGGAAGGAGTTGGGCAAAAGAGCCGACAGCGGGCAGTAGCAACTGACAGTTTTTTGAATGCATTTTGTATTAGCATCCTTTGGCTTTTTAGCGATGGTGTTACCCATCGCTAACATATGTAACCCCTTCGGGGTATTTGGCTTGTCCTGCAATATAAGATTTAACTTAATTTGAGAACCCTGTAAGGGTTCCATCTGCCAGCGCAGGGTAACACCCTGCGTTAAATGCATTAAAAGAAATACATTAACATTCCCCTAAAACCCCTAAATTTACCTTCACATCTAAAATTCAATTATGCGTTTCATTTCCCCTTCCCGGTTTCGTTTTGTGGCTATTACAGCCGTTTTAATTTGTTTGTGCAGCTTCGCCAAAGCAGCAGATGGTTATTATTATCAGCTAAAAGTCTATCACTTTAAATCTGACGCGCAGTTAAGCCGAACAGAAACTTATTTGCAAAAAGCATATTTACCTGCTTTACACCGCGCTGGTATTAAAAGCGTAGGTGTATTTAAGCCTATTGAAAGTGATACCCTAGGCAAGCGGCTATATGTTTTTATTCCCTATAAAACCTTCGCCGAAATTAAAAAAGTTGAGGCAGCAGTGGCAGCAGATCAGCAATACCTGACGGATGGCAACGACTATATCAACGCACTTTATAATGATCCGACATACACGCGTTTGGAAACCATCCTGCTAAGTGCTTTCCCGAAGATGCTTTATGCGGAAGTTCCAAAATTGACCGCAAACAAAGCCGACCGTATTTATGAGCTGCGCAGCTATGAAAGCGCTACGGAGAAGCAAAATATAAACAAAGTGGGTATGTTTAATGATGGGGATGAAGTTGCTTTGTTTAAACGCCTTGGCTTTAATGCGGTATTTTATTCGGAAGTGATCTCGGGCAGCCACATGCCCAACCTGATATACATGATCACCTTTAACAGCATGGCCGACCACGACAAGCTGTGGAAGGACTTCGGTAATGACCCTTACTGGAAACTACTCTCGGCAAAGCCCGAATATCAAAACAATGTTTCGCATATAGATGCCATCTTTTTGCACCCTGCTGCCTATTCAGATTTTTAATGCGGGAAAAACGGGATTATGATGCGGTTGTAGTCGGCTCCGGGCCAAATGGTTTGGCGGCGGCTATAACTTTGCAGCAAAAAGGCTTCTCGGTATTATTGATAGAGGGTAAACCAACCATCGGCGGCGGTTTGCGCACAGCCGAGTTGACTTTACCCGGTTACCTGCATGATGTTTGTTCTGCGGTTCACCCTTTGGCAGTGGGCTCTCCATTTCTGGAGACTCTTCCCCTGGAAAAATTCGGGCTTGAATACATTTATCCTGAAATAAACGCGGCCCACCCCTTGGACAATGGTAGTGCAGGGATTCTCAAAGGCTCAGTTACTGAAACCGCCGAGCTTCTGGGTTCCGATAGGGAGACTTATATCGAATTGATGCAGCCGGTGGTGGACAATTGGCCATATATAGCGCCGGATGTTTTAGGGCCCTTGCATTTTCCGAAGTATCCGTTTAAGATGGCGAGGTTCGGGCTATCTGCTTTAACATCCTCAAGCCACCTGTTGAAACGTTTTAAAACGCAGGAGGCAAGGGGGCTATTCGCCGGTATGGCAGCGCATTCCATATTGCCTTTGAGTAATTTAAGCACCTCGGCAATAGCGCTGGTACTGATGGCAAACGGCCACTTAAAAGGCTGGCCGATACCCAAGGGTGGCTCAATTCAAATCGCAAGTGCACTTGCAGCTTATTTTGAATCAATTGGCGGTAAAATAGCAACCAACACCTACATTACTTCCTTAGCCCAATTGCCATCGGCAAATGCCATTTTGTTTGATGTAACGCCGCGTCAACTGTTGCAAATTGCAGGTCATAAATTTTCATCAATTTACAAATGGCAGCTGGAACGCTACCGTTATGGGCCTGGTGTTTTTAAGATAGATTGGGCGCTGGATACCCCGATACCTTTCACAAACGAAGCATGCAGCAAAGCAGGAACAGTACATCTCGGCAATACTTTTGAAGAAATAGCGGCAGGCGAACAACAAATCTGGGATGGACAGCACCCTGAAAAACCTTTCGTATTATTAGCCCAGCCCACCATATCCGACCCAACCCGCGCACCGCAAGGCAAGCACGTGGCCTGGGCCTATTGCCATGTTCCCCACGGCTCAACAAAAGATATGACCGAAATAATAGAAAACCAGGTAGAACGTGTAGCGCCCGGTTTCAAAGACACCATCTTAGCCCGCAGCACGATAAACACAGTCCAACTGGAAGAATACAATCCCAATTACATCGGAGGCGATATAGTTGGTGGCGTTATCGATTTGGGGCAGCTGTTTACACGCCCAGCATTAAGGTGGTCGCCTTATAAAACATCGGCAAAAGGGATTTATATCTGCTCCTCATCAACCCCGCCGGGTGGGGGCGTGCATGGGATGTGCGGATATCACGCAGCACAGCGCGCTTTACACTATTTGGGGAGATGAGAACTGTATCGCAGATGTTTGCATCCGCCAGACTTAAGTTTCAAAAATCTCGTAAGTCTATGGGCCTTAAATCCCTAGGTTTCAATGTGCTCCAAGTCATCATCGCTTAGCTTTTCGCCAACCTTTTGCTGATCGGGAACTTCGTTGGGGCCGGGGTTGTTTACTTCAGGCTCATTTTCATTATCTATGGTACCTTCCCGATAACCTGTTTCTTCATGAGGACGGTCGTTTTCGCCGTTGCCGCGCTCGGGAGGTTCAGGTTTTGGTGATTCGTTTGTCCAGTTAGCATAAGGCTGCGCTTTAGCGTAGTTGGGTGCGCCATCCTGCTCGCGGGCTTTAAAGTTGTTATCTTCGGGGTGTTCTTCCATTGGCTCGTTGCGGGCAAAGTAGGGGTTGGTGTACCCGGCATTTTGCGAGGGATTATTTTTATCATCACCGGCAGGCGTGTTGCTGTTTTTACCGAAGCTGTGCCCGCCCATGGCCTGGCCTTCCTTAACCGGCTTCATATTGCTTTCGGCCTTGCCGTAAAGATTTCTTTCCAGTTTTCCTTCGTCGAGGTCTTTCTCGCCCTGTACACGCCACGCGTTGGGTTTGCCGTTTTTTGTAACTGTAAGGCTATCCTCGCCGTCCAGGTACGCCTGATTAATTGTCATAGGAATGCTTGTTGGTATATAGTATTTACATTTTAAGTATGAAATTGTTTTAGCTAATAGTTAATGCATGGCGGTATTTGTCAAGTCATATTGCATTATTTTACTATGTATGCATAATAAATATGCGATGCAAAAAGTCTAACTTTGCGTCATCAATTATCAACTATGAATAAAACTGTCAGTAATGCTGATGAAGCCGTTCGCGACATACGGGATGGCATGACCCTGATGCTGGGCGGCTTCGGCATGAGCGGCTTACCCGAAAACTGTATCGCAGCCCTGGTTAAAAAAGGCGTTAAAGATTTAACCTGCATATCCAACAATGCCGGCGTGGATGATTTCGGCATCGGCCTGATGCTGAAACAGCGCCAGGTAAAAAAGATGATTTCCTCGTACGTTGGCGAGAACGCGGAGTTTGAACGTCAGCTGTTAAGCGGTGAGCTTGAAGTCGAACTGATACCACAGGGTACGTTAGCAACACGCTGTATGGCAGCTGGCTACGGCATGCCTGCGATATTCACTCCTGCCGGTATTGGCACCGAGGTAGCTATCGGCAAAGAGGTAAGAAACTTTAACGGCAAAGACTATTTAATGGAAATGGCTTTTGAGGCTGATTTCGCTATCGTAAAAGCCTGGAAGGGCGATACGATGGGAAACCTTATATACCGTGGCACATCGCGCAACTTTAATGCAGTTATGGCTATGGCAGGGAATATTACCATTGCAGAAGTAGAGGAATTGGTTGAGCCGGGTGAACTGGACCCTAACTTTATTCATACCCCCGGAATTTATGTGCACAGGATTTTCCAGGGAGTGAATTATGAGAAACGCATAGAACAGCGGACGGTGCTTAAACGTTAGCAGAAATAACCGGCGCGTCATTGCGAGGCTGACTGCTTGCAGTCGGCTTCGAAGCAATCTCTGCGCCGCGCTGCATTGAACCAATGCGTGTTGGGGTGTCCTGTCCGCCGGCATCCCGTTAGCCACATGCATCAAGGTTCGATACTGTCCTATGCAGAGATTGCTTCGAACTTCGCTGCAAGCAGCTCACCTCGCAATGACGTGTATATTATATTGACTATTAATTATTTGCAAACATAATGTTAGACAAAGAAGGCATCGCCAAACGCATCGCAAAAGAAATAAAAGACGGGTTCTACGTAAACCTCGGTATCGGTATACCTACGCTGGTTGCCAATTACATCCCTGATGGTATGGATGTGGTATTACAATCTGAAAATGGCTTGTTGGGCATGGGGCCGTTTCCTTATGAAGGTGAGGAAGATCCTGATCTAATAAACGCAGGCAAACAAACCATCACTATGTTAGCCGGCGCGGCGATTTTCGATTCTGCGATGAGCTTTGGTATGATACGCGCCAAAAAAGTTAACCTAACTATCCTCGGCGCGATGGAGGTTGCCGAGAACGGCGATATAGCCAGCTGGAAGATACCCGGCAAAATGGTGAAAGGCATGGGCGGCGCTATGGATCTGGTGGCCTCTGCCGAGAATATCATCGTAGCTATGCAACATGTTAATAAAGCCGGGGAATCGAAACTGTTAACCCGCTGCAAGCTGCCATTAACCGGCATAAACTGCGTTAAAAAAATAGTAACTGAGCTTGCAGTACTGGATGTTTTATCAGAAGGTGGCTTCAGGCTGCTGGAACGTGCGCCCGGCGTAAGCATCGAAGAAATTCAAAATGCTACGGAAGGAAAATTGATTATCGACGGTGATGTGCCGGAGATGGTGATATAGTTAATGGTTAATAGCAGCTTCATTTTCGGCTATGAACCATGAATCATCAACTATAAACTAAAACAGCTTCTCCCGTAAATCCTTCGAAATCTCTTCTGTTACACAGATAATGTCTTCTGCTCTGTGCGAGTTATTTACTATTACCTTATCGCATTCATCCCGGTAGGGTAAAAGAAATTCTTTGTAAGCCGGTACCACGTGGTTTATCCATTTATACATCGCGTCATCGTGCGAGTAGCCGCGCTCGAGTAAATCACGTTTTAAGCGGCGCTGTAGTGCTATATCTTCATCTGCCTCAATAAATATCTTGAAGTCGAGTGTCTCCGATATCTTTTTGAAATGGAGAATAAATAAGCCTTCAACAATGATAATAGGTGCTGACTTTATCTCCAGCATTCGTGGAACTGCAGCAGCATTGTTAAAAGTGTATTCCTTTTTGGTGATGGCTTTACCCGCCATCAGGCTTTCTATATCAGCCTCGAAATGGTCATAGTCGATAGTAGCGGGAAGGTCGAAGTTGTAAAGCTTATTTTCCTCTTTGGTCATGTTATGCGCCACCGGGAAATAATAATCATCCTGGGATACAAGGCACACCTCATCTGCGGAAAAATGCTCTAAAAAACATTTCAAAAAAAAAGTTTTGCCGGAGCCGCTTCCCCCGGCAATACCCATTACATAAGGTCTATTCATTCGGGCTGCCGTAGCTGATGTTTACGTGGAAACGTTTATCTAAAGCGCCTAATGCATCGGCGACATTTTTTGTCATCACTATAATAACGTCCTTTGTCGATTCATTATCGGTAAAACGTCCCACCACTTTTGCAAAGGTAGTACGGTTAGTCAATGGATTGGTAATTTTTATTACAGTTCCTATTGGCGCTGTACGGTGTAGCACCAGTTTTTTATTGGGGTCAAGGCTCGGATCGTCAATCCAGGTAGCCGCGCCTTTTTCATCTTTTTCGTAAATGCCGAACTTGTTGGCGTTTAAATGACGCTCTGCACTGTCCTTTAACAGGGTAGCGGTTTTTAAATTGGAATCCTGGCCGGCAACCACGCGTTGCGTATCGGTGCTAACTGTTTGTTGCGCCTGAGTTACAGTTTGTACCGTTTGCTGTACCTGTGCAACAGTTTGAGGATTTACGGCCGGTGTAGTTGGAATTTGCAACATTTGGCCCGGCTGCAAATTGGTCGACGTAAGGTTATTGAATTTTGTAACCTGGTCTACAGTTACACCAAAACGTTTCGCAATAGAATATAATGTTTCGCCTGCTCCAACTTTATACTGAGTTGGAGGAGTATTATCCTGTTGAACGGGCTGTTGTGGTTGTTGAACGGTTTGCTGCTGAGGTAATTGTACATTTACCGCGACAGGGGCTTGTTCTGGCTTTTCAGTTTGTTCCTGGCGCTCCGGTTTTTCCGGGGTTTCTGCCTTTTCTTTATGCTTATGGCGCGCAGCTTCACGCTCTTCCTTAGCTTCGCGTGCCAGCCTGGCTTTTTTCTCTTTTTTAGTTTCGTGCTCCGGAACCTTTGCTTTCTTAGTTTCCTTAGCTACCGATTCTGTGCTTTCTTTTTTACCTTTTTTGAAGGGAATATCTGTCGGTACGTATATGGTTTTACCTAATGAAAGCGTCTCTTTTTTTGCGCCGTTAAATTTCATTAAAACGGCTGGCTTGATGTTGTAGCGGTGGCCGATAGAATAGTAGGTGTCGCCTGATTTAATTTTAAACACGACCATCTTCTTTCCGTCATTATTTTTTACGCCTATGGAATCTTTAACCGATGCTGCAAATGACGATGAAAAAGCGAATAACGAAACAATTAACAATAAGATCTTAAATTTCATAATGAACTATGGGTCAATAATTTATAGGGATAAAACTTTTAGTTCAGTTTTATTTTTTATGTAAATTAAACAGTTTTTATGCAATATAAACGCCTCCGGCTGGATTTTTTGTATAGCTGTATTTAATAAATCTTCAAATAGCAGGTCATCCCCATCAAAAATATACAGCATTTGTACCAGCGTACCCGCCTTTAGCGCGTGCAAAGATACAATTCTAAAATTATTGTATTCAAGATAATGAAGCCAATTTGCATAGGGGTGGGGTATTGCTAATCCGACCGGTACTTCATCAACGGGCAGTTGTTGCGGCGCCTGGATATAATTTGGAGGTTCCGGATCGATATACGGTTCGTAAATTCGTGTAGCAACGCCTGTTTTAATATCGGCCAAAAATAGCTTTCGCGGTTGGATACGGCTGTCATACACAACCGGCCCCTTACCTGTCAAATGGTCGAAGCTGTAAGAAAAATTAGTCCATAGCGTTTGGCCGGTAAATGCATCCACTGCCATTAAGCCTTTATGAACCGGGCCTGTTTCCGACTGATAATAGTGAATAAGCAACACTCCGCCCCATGCGGTTTCAATGCCCGTAAGCCATCTCTCGGGAGTGGTGAGGTTATCAAAATATACTTCTCCGGTTTTTAAATCGATAGCGCTAAAGGAAGTCGTCTTATCTTCGCTGTTCCTGATTTCCGCAAAAAGTATATCGCTAATTGCATCGATTTCCATTCGCCATACCGGACTCAAAAATTGGTGACTGATGTGTGGCGTTAGTGTCATAATTGCGCGCAAATATCAGTATAAATCCCCGTTATAGTTATCTTTGAAAACACAATCACCTATTAAATCATAACACGAAAAACCATGAAAGCAGAAAAAATAAGTCTCGACGAAAAGAAAGAAAAACCGGTAGTTGACCATCTGAACGAATTGCTGGCCAACTACCACATCCATTATCAGAAAGTTCGTGGCTGCCACTGGAATGTAAAAGGAAATAACTTCTTTACACTTCACCTTAAATTTGAAGAGTTATATACTGTAGCGCTAACAACTATCGATGAACTTGCTGAGCGTATCCTTACCTTGGGTAAATCGCCTTATAGCACCTTCGCCGATTACATTAAAGAATCAACTATCGAAGAAATAAATACCATCGGCCTGAAAGATACTGCCATGGTAAAAGCAATTGTTCAGGATATGGCAACTCTGATTAAAATGGAGCGAGACCTGTTAGAAATCACCGCCGATGCAGGCGATGACGGTACTAACGATATGATAAACCGGTTTATGCAGTTTAAAGAAAAGAACACCTGGATGCTAAGGTCTTTTATCAATGAAGACTAATTGATTTCGGAAGTCGGAATTTCGATCTCGGAATTGTGGAATGAAAGCCTGTCGCAAGACAGGCTTTATCTTTTTTCAAATTTTAATCCTAAAATCATCTAATCCTACGAATCTTAGTTTAAATTTGGCCTCTCTATAAATATAGACTATCTAAACAAAATACATTTAATATGAGCAAAGGGGTTGTAAGTAAGGAAGAAGATTATTCGCAATGGTATAATGACCTGGTGATTAAGGCCGATATGGCCGAGTATTCGCCGGTTAAAGGCTGTATGATCATCAAGCCTTACGGTTATTCGATTTGGGAGCGCATGCAGTCGGTTTTGGACGGCATGTTTAAAGAAACAGGCCACGTGAACGCCTATTTCCCCATGATGATACCGAAATCTTTTTTCTCAAAAGAGGCAAGTCACGTTGAGGGTTTTGCTAAAGAGTGCGCGGTAGTTACCCACTATCGACTTAAAACCGACGAAAACGGGCAGGTAGTGGTTGACGAAACAGCAAAGCTGGAAGAAGAGCTGATATTGCGCCCAACGTCAGAAACCATTATCTGGAACACCTACAGAGGCTGGATACAAAGCTACCGCGACTTGCCGATTTTGGTTAACCAATGGGCTAACGTAGTGCGCTGGGAAATGCGTACGCGCCTATTTTTGCGTACCACCGAGTTCTTATGGCAGGAAGGCCACACTGCCCACGCTACCGCCGAAGAAGCCGTTGCCGAAACCGAGCAGATGCTGAATGTTTATGCTGATTTTGTGGAAAACTGGCTGGCACTACCTGTTGTACGCGGCAGAAAGACTGCTAATGAACGTTTTGCAGGTGCATTAGATACGTATTGTATTGAGGCTTTGATGCAGGATGGTAAAGCCCTGCAGGCAGGTACTTCCCACTTTTTGGGGCAGAATTTTGCAAAAGCATTCGATGTAAAATTTACCAATAAGGAAAATAAACTGGATTATGTGTGGGCTACCTCATGGGGGGTGTCTACCCGTTTGATAGGTGCTTTAATAATGGCGCATAGTGATGACGCGGGCTTGGTATTGCCTCCAAAACTGGCACCTAACCAGGTAGTGATAGTGCCTATTTACAAGCACCAGGAAGAGTTGGATAACATCTCGGCTTATGTGGCTGAACTTTCAAAAGAACTGAAAGCGAAGGGTGTAAGGGTTAAATTTGACAATCGTGATACCCACCGTCCGGGCGCGAAATTTGCTGAATACGAGCTGAAGGGCGTTCCACTGCGCGTGGCCATTGGCAGCCGTGACATGCAGAACGGAACAGTTGAATTGGCACGCCGTGATACCAAGACTAAAGAAACTGTTAACCAGGATGGCTTGACTGCAAAAATTGAGGGTTTATTGGAAGAAATACAACAAAATATCTTCAAAAAAGCATCAGATTTCCGTGCTGAAAATACCACAGAAGTTGATAGCTACGACGAGTTTAAGCGTTTGCTTGATGAGCAGCCGGGTTTCTTGTCAGCGCATTGGGATGGTACGCCGGAGACGGAGCAGCGTATTAAGGATGAGACGAAGGCAACTATACGTTGTATTCCTTTGAATAACAGGCAGGAAGAAGGGAAGTGTATTTTGACGGGTAAACCGTCGACGCAACGCGTCCTTTTTGCGAGAGCATACTGAGCCAATTTGTCGTCCTGAAGTACTAGCGAAGAATCTCCGCCTTTGTCGGTGTTGTCACCGACAAAGGCGGATGCATGCGGCATTGTGCTAACCATAAACATACTGCTGCTTGTCGGTGACAACACCGACAAGGGCGGGACTGCTACTATGATCTATGAACCATTAATTATGAACCACCCATGAGATTTGCGACCAAGGCGATACATGCAGGGCAGGAGCCTGACCCAAGCACAGGCGCGGTGATGACGCCGATATACCAGACATCTACCTACTGGCAAAAATCGCCGGGGGATAATAAAGGGTATGAATACTCGCGTGGTACTAACCCTACGCGTAAGGCGCTTGAAAATTGTTTGGCGGCGCTGGAGAACGCACAATTTGGTTTGGCGTTTAGCAGTGGTATGGGTGCAACGGATGCTGTGATGAAGCTGTTACAGCCCGGCGATGAGGTAATTACTGGTAACGACCTGTATGGCGGTTCCTATCGTATTTTTACGAAGATATTCAGCAACTACGGCATTAAGTTTCATTTTTTGGATTTATCAAACCCGGAAATTGTGCGGGAATATGCCAATGCTAACACCAAACTGATTTGGATTGAAACGCCAACCAACCCAACCATGCAGGTGGTTGATATAGCGGCTATCGGCAAAATAGCCAAAGACATTAATGCCTTATTTTGTGTGGATAATACATTTGCATCGCCTTACCTGCAAAACCCTATCGATATGGGAGCTGACATCGTGATGCATTCCGTTACCAAATACATCGGTGGCCACAGCGATGTGGTGATGGGCGCATTGATGATGAATGATGAGGATTTGTACAAACGCCTTTGGTTTATCTATAACGCCTGCGGTGCTACACCAGGGCCAATGGATAGCTTCCTGGTGTTGCGCGGTATAAAAACGCTTCACCTGCGTATGAAAGCGCATTGTGAAAACGGTCGTAAAGTTGCAGAGTTTTTGAAGACACATCCAAAAGTCGAGAAAATATACTGGCCGGGTTTCGAAGACCATCCTAACCATGCTATCGCCAAAAAGCAAATGCGCGATTTTGGCGGGATGATTTCGATAGTTTTAAAAGGAGCCGATTTGCAGGAGACCTTCCGTATCGCATCAAACTTTAAGGTATTTGCGCTGGCAGAATCGTTAGGCGGGGTGGAATCGTTGATTAATCATCCGGTAAGCATGACCCACGGCTCCATACCGAAAGCCGAGCGCGACAAAGCCGGCGTAGTTGATAACCTGCTGCGCCTGAGCGTAGGGGTAGAGGATGTCGATGATTTGCTGGAGGATTTGAAGCAGGCGCTGGCTTAGTGTAACAATCCTGATGACATGTTATTTGTGTTAAACCAAGATGTGCGATATCTATCTATAGGTAATATAAATAACACTTAAACATCATGATTAAAAACATCAAATCTATCGTGCTGGTATTTTTAGCGGCAATCACATTTAGTTCATGTAGCGCCTTCAGGGATAATAGAACGGTGAATCCTAATGTGCTGGAATTGGGAATGAGTAAGGAAGAAGCGCAAAAAGCATTGAAAAAGAACCCGGGCCGAATTATTGCCACCCGGAAAGACCCTCAAACCAACGCGCTCATCCAGGTGGTGGCTTACTACGACGCACCCGGAAACAGGTATTGGTTGTATTTTATTGATGACAAACTCGACAGGTGGCAACCTGCTTTGGCTTTAATCGACCCATAAATAAACCTCTGCTACTACCCGCATCGAAATGTTAAAATCCAACAAAAAAAACCTTTTACATCAGGAAGGCGCTCAGATTAAGGCCTTCCTTGATGGAAAAGTTGACCAATATAATCGTCCTGATTTTATAAAAAACGATCCTATTTCAATCCCGCACATGTTTACTCAAAAGCAGGACATAGAGATAATGGGCTTTTGGGCAGCTATACTTGCCTGGGGACAACGCGTTACCATCATCAATAAATGTAAAGAACTTATTAACCTGATGGACGGCGCGCCCTACGATTTTATAATGAACCACGAGGAGGTGGATTTAAAAAAGCTGCTGAAGTTTAAACACCGCACGTTTAATGATATCGATACGCTGTATTTCATTGCATTTTTCAAGTGGCATTATGAACACCATAGTACGCTTGAGGATGCTTTTATCCCGGCGGATGGCGACTACTCCCCCTTTAGGGGGTTAGGGGGTTTTCGAAGCTACTTCTTTTCCTTGCCCGATTACCCGCATCGTACAAAAAAACATATCTCATCGCCTTCGCAAAAATCTACCTGCAAACGGCTGAATATGTTTTTACGCTGGATGGTGCGGAAAGACGATTGCGGCGTGGACTTCGGTATCTGGAATAAGATTAGTCCGTCCGCGCTGATTATGCCCTGCGATCTGCATGTCGACCGTGTAGCCCGCAAGCTCAAACTCATCACCCGCAAACAAACCGACTGGCAAACTGCAGTGGAACTAACCGAACGGTTGCGAGAGTTTGACCTTAATGACCCTGTTAAGTATGATTTTGCGTTGTTTGGGTTGGGGATAGAGGAAAAATTTTGATTTGGTGTTTTCGCAAGTTAAATTGTTACTATAAGTCTCAAATTGTATTTAAAGTTATTCTTTCGTAAGTTTGAATATGACAACATTAACTGTTAATATACAAAACGAAAAAGATCTGCCTGTTTTACAGGAGATACTGGACCGTTTTGGATTGCCTTATGCGGTAGACACAGAGACAGAATACGCGTTCTCTGAAACAGAGATTGAAGGCTTTATGAAAACGAGGCAAGACTATTTAGATGGTAAAACAACAACACGAAGCTGGGCGGACGTAAAAAAAGACCTTGACAGTGCGTTCGATTGAAATACATCAACGTGCCGAAATGGACTTGGTCGCTGCCTGTGAATGGTATGAGGCACAACAACCCGGTCTGTCAAAAAAGTTTAGAAATGAAGTTGAATTTAAGATTTAATTAATTGCTGCAAATCCTGAACTTTATTCGACGAAATATAATAATCATCTGCGTTTTGCTCCATTACGAAAATATCCATACATAGTCGTTTACTGGTACGACAAGAGTCTGGATAGCGTATTTATTACATCGGTTTTTCACACAAAAAGGAACCCTGAAAAGTTTGAGTAACGAATGATTACTGCTCTTCCTTAAAATAGACCTTATAATAATTCATCGCCTTACCGTCGTCAAAACCCTTTTCAATCAGGTCTTTATTGCCGTGGATGTAGATATGGAAATTCTTATCCAGCTTTAAAACGCTCTTGTAAACCCGGGCTTGCTTTTTAACGGCATTGTCCGAAATTTCAAAATTATCGGCGATTGGTGTATCAAATTCCTGCTCGTACTGGCTTTTAAATGTTTTGAATGATTGTATAGCCTCGGGATTGCCGATTACTTCACCGGCAAACTCGTCCATGTCGAAAGTTTCCTTTTCTTTAAAGTACTTCATGGATCGGTTTAACAGGTCGATTTTATCGGCTTTGCTCATTTCAAATTCCTCATCAAGCTTGTTAGTTACAAAGTTTTTATAGACGCCAAGGGCATTGCTGGTTTGATTGTAGCTGTCGTTGCGGATTTTGAGTTGCAGGAAATCGTCTTTCCAATATACAGCAGCGTCCTGGCCGTTATTATTTTTATCTACGACTACTACCTTATAGCCGTTTTCTTTTTCGATGTCGAATATCAAAACACCTTTGTCCAGCTTATTGATGTTGATAGCATTTTCCTCGTAATCAACCTGGAAGCCGCCTTTGTCCGGGTATACTTTTAGATAAGTTTCTTTATTTTCTGACTTGAAAATGCCAATGCAATCCAGCGGGTTGCCCTCAATCTGCACTTTATTAAAATAGGTTACATACAGCTCGCCGCCTTTAATATTGGGATGGGTGGTCACCTTAAAAAGATATTTGGCAATCAGTTCAGAAGCCTCATGAAATTTTTCAGGCTGCTCAAAAACACGGGTAACGAAATGATGAATTTCGTTCAGGCCTAAATCACCACTGCTGTGGGTGAGGTGGTAAACCTCGTTAGCTTTCTCAAACGGCTTTAAAAAATACTGCATCAGCAGGTTAGGGATGATATCATCCTTCAGCTCAAGCGGACTATCGGAGAGGGAATACATTTCGTCAATAGCCGGGTTACCGACATGATGTACAGAGATTTTATCGAGCGAGGCTTCAAAAAAGGTAACCATAATGAGGCGAAAGTAGGGATTAAAAGTTAGACTTTGCCGGGGCTTTCTTCGTAATTCTACCCATCCTTAAATCGCCATGCGAAATCAATTCACAAATTTTAATGGCCGATGTCTCGAAATCCTCTGCACCGGCAGGCAACAGCAGCCACTTGCTTTGTCGTTCAACTCCATCCATAAAAAATGGCTGTAATTCGGGCAATTCTTTAAATAGCGATTCGTGGTGTTCTATTTCGGTAGCAATCCATATCCCGTCCCACTCAGCCCGCTTGGCAACTTTTGAGAGGACAATCATTAACTTTTTGCCCCAGTAAATATAGTACCAGCCAAACATGTATTTAAGTACGACGCTATCGGGCAAATAATCGAGCACGAAGTTGTAAGGGACTGTTTTCGCCATAAAGTAAAATTACGATTTATTTACAGAGAACCATTTATGGCACATCCCCAACAAAAACCTGCGGTTAAATGCCGAACTTTGCCGGGAAAAATAGTTCATGTCGAAGAACCGGCAGCTAAATACTAATACCGACTACTGCTATGAACTATCAACCATGAACTATGAACTCCTCAGAAACAATAGTAGCCCTTGCAACAGCCGCCGGAACCGGCGCCATAGGCGTAATCCGCCTTTCCGGACCTGAAGCGATAACTATAGCGAACAGCGTATTTAAAGGTAAGGATTTAACTAAACAGGCATCGCACACCATACATTTCGGCAGCATTGCGGATGGCGATATTGTGCTGGATGAGGTTTTGGTTTCTTTGTTTATCGCCCCACGCTCGTACACACGCGAAAATGTGGTGGAAATATCCTGCCATGGTTCGCAATATATTATCGAGTCGATTATTAAGCTGCTGATAAAGCAGGGCGCACGTTCAGCCAAAGCAGGTGAATTTACCTTACGTGCATTTTTAAATGGCCAACTGGATCTTTCACAAGCCGAAGCTGTGGCGGATTTAATTGCGTCCAATTCAAAGGCATCGCAGCAAGTGGCGTTAAATCAATTGCGTGGCGGTTTCAGTACTCAACTGCAGCAACTGCGCGAGCAACTTGTACAGTTTGCATCTTTAATAGAACTTGAGCTCGACTTCTCTGAAGAAGACGTTGAATTTGCCAACCGAGACCAGCTAAAAAAGCTAATTCTTGAAATAAATGCTGTTATCAGTAGCTTAATCCGCTCGTTCGAGTTGGGCAACGCCATTAAGCAGGGAGTAAATACAGTTATTGCGGGTCGGCCAAATGCGGGTAAATCTACCCTGTTAAACGCGCTGTTAAATGAAGAGCGTGCGATAGTAAGCCACATCCCCGGTACCACGCGCGATACAATTGAGGAAGTGCTGAATATCAACGGCATCAATTTCAGGCTGATAGACACTGCCGGCATCCGCGAAGCGACCGATGCCATAGAACAAATAGGCGTGCAGCGTACCATGGAAAAAATCAGCCAATCGGCATTGCTGATTTATGTATATGATGCATCCGTAGTTACAGAAAAAGAGCTTAACCAGGATGTAGAAAGCCTGCAAAATCCCGGCATCAATATGCTGCTGGTGGCTAATAAAATAGATTTACTAAATGGCGCGCCAACTGTTATCGATTTTCCGGCTTACGGCTTTTCGGATATCATATCCATCTCAGCCAAAGAAAAACTCCATATCGAGGGTCTGAAAAGTAAAATATACCATGCAGCCATCAAAAGCCAGCTATCCGGTGATGAAACCCTTGTAACCAATATTCGCCACCTCGAGGCGTTGCAAAAGACAGAAGAAGCGTTGACCCGGGTGCTCAATGGAATGGAGGATGTTACTTCTGATTTTTTAGCGATGGATATCAAGCAGGCGCTACATTATTTGGGGGAGATTACCGGCGCCGTTACCACGGATGACTTGCTGGAGAATATATACAGTAAGTTTTGTATCGGCAAATAACCCTGCCAAATACCCTAAAACTCCGCTGTTATTCGGTATGTAAATTACTCATTATTAATGAATTATACTATTTTTTCCGCCGAGATCTTGGATAGTTGCTCTTGTTTTTCCGACTTTTGTTACTAAGATGTTATTAAAAAAAATGTTTTCGCATGTGGCTGAAAATCGGGACGAATTAGATCGCTTATGGTTCTTAATAACCTTAATTACTTTCCGTCGGTATTTGCTGCCAACCTTTGCCAGGGCGGACATCAAAGTTCACCCAATCTATATATGCTATACTATCAATTAGCCACCTTGAAATATTTTTTGTCTTTGTGAACAAACAAACATGTCTTTGACAAGTGCGGCTTTGAAAAGGAGAAATTTGTAGTTAACTTTGATAGTTACTATGAATCCCCCTTCTCATTCCTTATTGTGCCGGAGATCGGCATTATATGCTTTTTTTCGTGCCGCTAAAATTCCCTTCCGGGGCGGCCTTCATCACGCTGATGTAGCAAGTATTGATTGATTTAATTCACATTTTCCTTAACCGATGATAAAGAAGTTTTTTGTAAACCCCAGACTATATTTAAGCGAGATTACCGGGTTGTTGCTATTAATCCTGGCTATTTATTTTATCAGAAGCCAGGGAGAAGAATTAAATAACGTTGGGAAGTACATTCGTTTGGGCGATCCGACGTGGATGGTATTTGGCTGCTTGTTAACCCTGGTTTATATTGCATTGCAGGCGCTGATGTACAGGTCGAGCTTCCGTGCCCTTAACCTGGAGCTAAGTCTTTGGAATTCCACTGTTTTATTTCTAAAAAGAAACCTGGTCAGCATTTTTTTGCCAGGAGGCAGTATTACCTCACTGGCATTTTTCACCAAAGACATCATAAAAGAAACTAATGAGGAAAACCGCACACGTATTCATTTTGCAAGTGCCATTTACGGTTTTGTCGGTATCGTATCTGTTATTATAATCGCCATTCCGGTATTGATTTACCTGACAATAACCGGTGATGGCTGGAAAGATGCCAATGAGGAAGTTGCCATAGCTATTTTCCTTTTCATACTACTGGCCTATATTTTGACGTCATTTTTTCGCAAAGGCTGGGTATATCGTTTGGTTAACAGGTTCTTCCCCCAAATTAATCTTGAATTTAAAAACCATCCCGGCTTTAAAATACATTTTGCCCTGGTTAATGTTTATTCAGTACTGATCGATCTTACCGGGGTCGCGCATCTTTACATCGCCATGCGGGTGATGGGTGCAAACGCCAGCTGGACAATTGCGCTGATTGGCTATGTTATTGCCACCTTGATATTGCTTGTTTCGCCTTTCCTCAGGGGAATTGGGGCAATAGAGTTTTCGCTTGTGGTGATCCTGAAGCATTACGGATACAGTGCCTCAGAAGCGCTGGCAATCACGCTGTTCTACCGCCTTTTTGAATTTTGGCTGCCGGTTCTTGCCGGTATCACCAGTTTTTTACTGAAAAAGGGGAATATGGTGCTCCGTATTATCCCCGCATTTTTATTACTGGGATTGGGACTCGTCAATATCATCTCAGTACTCACACCTGCGCTCTCTAACCGGTTGAAGCTGCTGACCAATTATCTTTCGGCAGGCACAATATCGGCCTCAAACTATATGGTATTTATAGCCGGACTGCTGCTCATCGTCACTTCGGCATTTCTTTTTAAAGGGTTTAGAAATGCCTGGCGTTTAGCTATTGTTCTATGCCTTTTATCACTGATAGGCAACCTGACCAAAGCCTTTGATTATGAAGAAGGTACGGTGGCACTGATCGTGCTGCTGGTATTGTGGTTCACCAGGAAACAATATTATATCAAGCACAATGTACGCCTTCAAACTATGAGGCTGGGCACGTCTTTACTGGTGTTTTGCGGGATCATAATTTACGGCATCACGGGTTTTTATTTTTTAGATGAACGGCATTTTGGCATTGACTTTCATCTGCTTGCTTCCGTAAAGCACACGTTTTACAATTTTATCCTGCTGGATGTAAACGAACTAACCCCGCGTACGCACTTTGCATCGGTATTTTTGAACACAATCCGTATTGGCAGCACTTTATCGCTGGGCCTTATATTTTACACCCTGCTTAAACCGTATTTTCTCAATATTGAGCAGGATGAAGATGAGTTTAAGCGCGCGAAAGCGTTGGTTGATCAACTGGGCTCTTCACCGATTGATTATTTCAAGACCTATGACGATAAACTGCTTTATTTTGGCGGAAGACGCCAGGGCCTGGTTTCATTCCGGATGGCGGGCAGCTTTGCCGTTGTTTTGGGGCAGCCAGTTTGCGCAAACGCGCAGGATGAAATGGCGTTACTTGAAGAATTTGAGGACTTTTGTACTGACTCTGGCTGCCGCTCGGCTTATTACCGGGTTGATGAAGGAAGCCTTCCGCTTTTCCGGTCGCTTGGCAAACGCTCACTCATTATCGGGCAGGAGGCTATCGTTGATATCGATGGCTTCACCCTGGAAGGAAAGAATAAAAAGTCCATGCGTAATGGCCTGAATGCCCTTAAAAAAAACGGGGTTAAGACCCGGGTATATCATGCGCCTATCAAAGATGGCCTGCTGCAAAAGCTGGAGTATGTATCAAAAGACTGGCTTGAGACAACCGACCGTAAAGAAATAGTGTTCACGCAGGGTATATTTGACCGCAAAGAGCTGAAAAATCAAACCATCATCACGGTAGAAAACGAGGACGAGCAAGTATTTGGCTTCCTTAATATCATCCCTGACTTTGCCGAAGCAGAAGCTACCTATGACCTGATCCGGAAATCCAGCGAAGCTCCTGCCGGTGTGAACGATGCACTCATCATCGCGTTGATAGACTACTGCAAAGCCAATAATTTTAAATATTTAAACCTGGGCCTGGCGCCTTTGTCAGGTATTGAACAAGCAAAAGATCTGCCCGAAAAAACGCTCAAGTTCGCTTATGAAAAACTACAGCAGTTTCGCCATTACCGCGGCTTGAGGGATTTTAAGGAAAAGTTTTTGCCGGAATGGCATAATAAGTACCTGATCTATGAAAACCATTATGATCTTATCAGCCTGCCCAATATACTCAATAAAGTGATGAAGCCCTGAATGGTATGCGTTTTATGAAAATAGTGTCAGTAAGTGTGCCTTCCCGGCGCAAAAAAGTGTCCGGGCATAAACACGCCCTGACGCTTTTTTGCGCCGGCTTGCTCACGATGATACTTTTTAACAGTTGCGGCCTGTTATTAAAAAGAAGAACAGTTGCTAACAGCGGTACAGAAAGCAACGAATTCGGATTGCCGCTTCTCATTTATCAGCCTTCAAATCCTGCGTCTAAAAAAATGATCGTGATGCTTTCGGGCGACGGTGGCTGGTTGGGTTTTAACGATACGCTTGCCATGGGATTTGCAAAAAAGGGCTACCATGTTATAGGCTTTAACTCCCGTACCTATTTCTGGCATCAAAAAGACCCCGGCCAAACCGCAAGTGACGTGGCCAAACTCATCAGCAAATACGTTGAAGAATGGAAGATCCGGCGTATTGTACTGAACGGTTATTCATTTGGAGCCGATGTCGTCCCTTTTATATATAACCGGCTCCCTGCCGACCTGAGGGTGAAGATCGACAAGGTTCAATTACTTTCACCGTATCTGTCTACCGATTTTAAAATTCACCTTGCTGACCTGATTAGCGACGGTGACGATAACCGGGCCTATAAAGTGAAAGACGAAGTAAACAAGATTACCATTCCGATCCTTTGCTTTTATGGACAGGACGAGCAGCCGAAACCACTGGCCGATATGCAAAAAATAAATTTTCATCTAGCCATTGTTCCAGGCGATCATCATTATCGGAACAGCTATCAGCAAATTATATCATCGGCCAGGCGCAGGCATAGATAATTAGTACAAATTCACCTTTACGCCAAACTGATTTGATAAACCGCGCGGATTTACATCATTATTATTGAATGACATATGCATCCCGGTGAAACCGGCAGTCGTATATACCGAAACGCTGTGGTTCAGCTTAACCATAATCCCTACTCCTCCAAAGGTATAAACCCCATGATCGTTCATTTTGATCGTGCGCTGAACATGTGCCGGGTCTTCCTGGTCATATTTCAGAAAGGCGGAATAGCCAATATCAGCCACAGCAAACGGGCTGACTGTCCATTGTGGAAATGGCATGTACCTGAAATCGGCAAGGATAGGCAAGACCTTTACATTCCTGAGGTTGTAGCCGTTATCGGGGTGTAATACACTAAAGTCATAGCCAATACCCAGGCCCATAGAAAACTCAGGCGATGCATCGTAATCCACAAAAGCATAACCGCCATCAAAACGGCTGTGATGGCATGTCTTGAAATACTGGTATTGAGCGGTAACGGAAAGCTTTTTATACCATATAGAATCTGTTTTTGCGCTTTCAGTTAAAGGCGCCCCGGCAAAGGAGTTAAGCGATCCCAAAGAGAATAAAGTAAAAATACCCAGTTTAATATATTGTTGTAAATGTTTCATCCTGTAATTTATTCTAATCATTATTTAAAAAGTTTCGTTGAGCGCTATAAACAGCCCCCTGGCGCCATAATTCCCGATCCCGTAATCTATGCAAATATTTGAACGGGTATATTTATTGAGCAACAGTCTCAGGCCTAAGCCCCCGCCTGAGTTCCATCTTTGAAACAAGTTAATGTTTTGCTGATTGCTGCCGGTTTGGGCATTTACGAATGCAATGCCGCTTAATAACTTATTTTGAGTGAGCGGGTACCGGTATTCCAGCTCATTACTGTAAAAAGACCGGCCTTTAAACCTGCCGATGGTATAAGGACGTCCGCCCCTGGCATCATCGTCAGCACCTGTGCCGGGTAGCTCCAGGTATGGAAGCGAGCCGTTGAGCAAATATTCGCCCCATGACCAAAATGACAACACGTGCTCCGGGTTTTTCTTAGATAATGACCAGTATTTGCGAAGCTCCGTTTTAATTAGTGAAGCGTTATGGTTACTGCCTAAAACCGTTGAGTTCAAACGCAAAACCACATCCGCATAAATACCCCTGTAAGGCCGGTTAGGGTGGTCGCGTGTATTGTATTGCAGGTTGAACAATATGCCATTGGCCCAGTAGCTATTTAAAGGATAGCCATTTTTTAAGCTGTACATAACATTATAGCTCCGATGACGCATTGCGCCTTTTCCTGGCCGGTAAATATTTGCATAACCATCGAAAATGAAACCCATTCCTCCATAAAAGTTATCGAATATTTTGTGGTAAACCTTTTCGAAGAACTTAAAATAAGTGTATTGAATTGACGCTTCTCCCGGTACAAGATTTACCGGCACGCCGTTGAGTACAAAGCTGGCATCCCCCTGGCGCGGCCGGCCTGTACCAAGGCCATAATCCAGCGCTATGGTGCGGCCAACCTGGTAATCTCCCTGCAGGTTCCAGAGATTATGACTCGTAAAACCGTTATGTTTAAATTCTACCGAAGCCAGGCCGTTTGTTGCTACAAAAACATTGGTATTAAAAACGGAAAAGGTTGTGTTTGACGGATCACCGTAGTTTTTGCCGCCGGATAGTACCAGGCCCAAATCCAAACCATAGCTTGGGTTATATCCAATCGATGGCAGCAATGACAGGTTTGAATGTGACTGGGCGGTATCCTTATAGCTCCTGGTCTTAAATACATGCCTGATAACGTCCTGCAGATCCCTGGTTTTATAGAGAGAATCTGTTGGCGAATGCCAGGAGAACAAACAAATATTTAAAAGTAAACCGATGCTATAATGCATAGCTAAATTAATAGGGGATTAATTCGCAAAGATAAAGTCCGTTCTGTTTTTAGAAACGCTACCTGGAAATATCACAAATGCATGACTATTTGTTAAAGCGTTGCTGTCGCAAAGCCAGTCCCGGAAAAAAGGTCGTGTTGATAAATGTATTGCGGCTTGTATAATCGGTATCAAGCGTTACGTTTAATTTCCGAACAAATATCCGCTATAAGCCAAACCTTTCGCCACGCTCTTAAAGTTATCGCCGGAGTTTAGTTTAACATGCGGAAACCTGGTTTTAAACAACGCCTGTATACTGCCGACCATAGAAGTACCCCCTGTCAAAAACAAGCTGTCGATATCCGCGGGATCAATATTGTTCCGCTCCATGAAGCTGTCCAGGTAGGTCGTAATCCGCGCCACATCTTTAGCAATAATTTGTTCATAGTCGCGCAGGGAAATCAGCTCTTCGATAGTTATCCCCATTTGATGATAGCTAAAACTGGCTGTATCCGCATTCGTAAGCGTTATTTTAGTTCGCTCGATGGCCTGAAAGACCGAATAGCCCAGGTTATTGTCTATCAGCGTCACAAGATTTTTGAACAGCGGGTCGTTACCTGAGAAATAATAATAATCCTCAATATCCTTTTTAATACGCAGGCCATTAAAGAAGTTCATCTGTTCCCAGGAGCAGATATTTGCAAAAAGCGATACCGGCACCGTCAGTATTTTGCCTGGCGTAGCTTCATAACGGGTGTTCTTACCAAAATAAGGCGTGCCCTTCTCCCACATAAAAGCGGAATCGAAGCTATCGCCTCCCACGTAGATGCCCCCATTGGCCATCATGTCGTTCTGCCGATCCTTGCTGCCAACCTTCTCCGGGTCCAGTACCAGGTAAGTAAAATCCGTTGTGCCGCCGCCCAAATCGGCTACCAGCACATTTTCTTTCCTGGTCAGCGTTTTTTCATAAGCGAAGGCGGCACCGATCGGCTCAAACTGGAAACGGACGTTGGTAAAGCCGGCAAGCGCTGCCGCCTTGGTTAGCCGGGTCTGGGCTAAAGTATCCTTTTGCGTATCATCGTCATTAAAAAATACCGGCCTGCCGATAACCGCTTTTTGGCAATCCTGCCCGGTGATCTGGTCAGCACGCTGCTTTAATTCTTTTAAAATGATCGCGACCAGGTCGGATGCGTTATACCGCCTGTTGTGGATGCGGGTTTCCGTGAAGCTGCTCCGTGAAAGGATCTGTTTAACCGACTTAATGAAACGTCCTTTCATATTATCGCTCAAATAAGCCGCTATTGCCGCTTCGCCTACCACGTAACCCGCACCTGCGTCCTGGTGAAAATAGATCAGCGATGGGATAATAATAGTGCTGCAGAGCTCTTTGGTTACTTCATCGTAAATGGCCAGCGCCGAATTGGTTGTTCCAAAATCAATTCCGTACAGGTATCGGTCCATGGTGAAAATTTTAAAGGGCGGCGAAGGTATAAAAAAATACTGTGAGCGCGAAATTGGAAGTCGATGTTCAGCGATAAAATTGCAAAAATGCCAAAGGATTTGGAACCTATTGCGTAATAGTCCTTAAGAGATGCAGCGTCTTTTTGACTACCCCGGGAAATAATGCACATATGCGGAGATACCGAAGCTATTGCAGGCTGGCGTTATTTGCAACTAAAAATAAGAAATTGATTAACAGTTAATTATCACGCTTTTTATATCGGTAATTAGCCATTCAAAAATTCCAGCTAAAATACCGCCAACATCTGCTAATTTATAGTGTAAAATGAGCGATAAATCTCACATCTTCGTTTTACCTTATTTAACTACAAATCGGATGTCTTATTTATCAAAATGGGTACTGCCCGGCGTGTTCAGCCTGTTTTCTTTGCAGCAGATTTACGCGCAACAAAAGGTTCAGCAATACAGTCCTTCTAAACAAGATGTTGTAGAATCCTATCTTAAACAAGCGAGAATCGACTCGTTGCTTAAAACAATCCCCCTTAATGCCCGTATCCAGGCCAATTGGCAGCAGGATAATTCTTTTTGGTATATTAAACATTTACCTGCTGATGGCCAGGAATATTATTATGTGAATGCGGCCAAAGCAATAAAAAAGAAAGCGTTTGATCAGGAGCGTTTGGCAGAGGGTATAAAGACAGTCACCGGCAAAAGCGTATCCGCGCTGAAACTAGATATAACGAAAATGTCGTTTAGTGCGGATGCCAAAACTATCACTTTCAAAGAAGGCGCCGATTGGATGCGCTGCGATTTGACTACCTACCAATGCGTAAAGACTGCTGATACTTCGTTATACCATTACGATAGTTCAAAGCCGCTGCAACGACGGACGTATCGATGGGAGGACGTGCGACGAGATTCTATATCGCCGGATAAAAAGTGGCGCGCTTACAGCAAAGGGGGTAATCTGTTTATAAAAGATATTGAAGATGGTAAAGAGGAGCAAATTACCAGCGATGGACACCTGTATAAACCTTATGGCGATTTTTCCTGGTCGCCGGACGGTAGGCATATCATCGGATATCTTACTGAGCCGGTAGTTCAAAAAAAGGTTTATTATGTGTTAAGCTCGGTTCCGGGTACTACCCGCGGACAGCTAAAGTCGCATGACTATGACCAGCCGGGAGATCCTTTTACGACCAATACGCCCTATATCTTTAACATCAGCGACAAAAGCGCAATTAAAGTTGATGCCGATAAAATTGATTTCTTTGGCTCACCCGAGGCACACTGGCGAAAAGGCAGCGACAGATTCTATACCTATGAAAGGGTAGACCGGGGCCATCAACGTTTTCGGGTAATTGAAGTTGATATAACCAATGGCAAAACCCGTAATGTTATTGATGAAAAGACTAATACTTTTATCTACGAACAGCGCTTGTACACCCGCTATTTGCCCGATTCTCATGAAATAGTATGGATAACAGAACAAGACGGCTGGCGGCATATTTATTTAGTGAACGATATAACCGGCGAGCAGAAGCTGGTAACAAAAGGCGACTGGGTTGTACGCGATATTGATAGCGTCGACAATAAGAAAAGGCAAATATGGTTTACAGCCAGCGGCATAAATCCTGGCGAAGACCCTTATTTTATCCACAATTATCGCATAGGGTTCGATGGTAAAAATATGATAGACCTTACGCCTGAAAAAGGTAACCACACCGTCGTATTTTCGCCCGACAGAAATTATTACCTCGATACCTATTCGCAGGTAAATATTCCACCGGTAACCTTGCTGCGAAGAACTGCTGATGGCGGGAAAATTATAGAAATAGAAAGGACCGATACAAAGGCGTTGTTGGCTACCGGCATCAGGCTGCCCGAAATATTTGTAGCTAAGGGAAGGGACGGGAAAACTGATATTTGGGGCGTTGTTTATCGTCCGGTTGATTTTGACAGCACAAAAAGCTATCCTGTAGTTGAAAACATTTACGCTGGGCCTCAGGATTCCTTTGTTCCAAAAAGCTTTAGTCCTGTAAACGAAATGCAGAGTATTGCACAGCTGGGTTTTATAGTTATCCAGGTTGACGGTATGGGAACAGCAAATCGCTCTAAAGCTTTTCATGATGTGTGCTGGAAGAATATAGTTGATGGTGGTTTTGCAGACCGTATTTTATGGATAAAAGCCCTGGCAAAAAAATATCCGCAAGTTGATACGACGCGAGTGGGGATTTATGGAACATCAGCAGGCGGTCAGAATTCGGCGCAGGCGGTATTATTTCATTCCGATTTTTATAAAGCTGCTGTTTCAGCATGCGGCTGCCATGATAACCGCATAGACAAACAATGGTGGAACGAACAATGGATGGGATATCCAGTTGGACCGCATTATGAACAACAGTCGAATATCACCAATGCCGCTAAATTAGGTGGCGGCCTTTTGCTTATTGTCGGAGAGGCTGATGAAAACGTACCTCCTGAAACAACATTTCGTTTTGCAGATGCTTTGGAAAAGGCGAATAAAAATTTCGACCTGGTTGTTATTCCTGGTTCCAATCATACCGATGGCGGGCCCTACGGCCGTCGGAAGAAAAGGGACTTCTTTGTTAAGCAGCTACTCCATGCAGACCCACCGGGAAGAGAGGTTGGCGAACATTAAAAATTACATTAATGCGGGCGTTAAGGGAATAGTTTATACATAACAAGTACGGTAAACAAGGCCGTCTCATAATTTATATGAGGCGGCCTTGTTTTTGTTACCCCGATATGTTAGCCCAATCTTTTTTGATTTTAATCACAATACACTATGTTGCTTTTCGCCAATAACGTTGTACCCATTAATCCCTTCATTAATCGCGAACAAACGTTTGTGTGACATTTATTCCGGAGCCTGTCACCCTGCTGTTCCAATTGGCCGAAAAATGCGTTGTGTTGCATTCCATAATATTCAATTATATAGCTATTTACAGCTATAAGGGGCAAAAAAATAATAACTGTCAAACAAACGTTTGCGCTTAGTTAGTACCGGTTAAACTTAGACAATCCTGCAATACCTTCCTACCTTAACACCGAAATTAGCGACATGCTGATTTATTTTACTCACCAATTTAACAAACCAATTAATACACTATGAACAAATTTTACAAAAAACAGGCGTTTTTAACCGCCTTGTTGTTAATGTTCTCGGTAATGGCTTTTGCCCAGGTAAGGGTTACAGGCGTTGTCAAGGACACCGAGGGGCAAATTATGCCCGGGGTTACCGTTGCCGTAACCGGTACAACAAATGCTGTAAGTACCTCCACCGATGGTAAATTTGCCATTGATGCGCCTGCCACGGGTACACTAAGATTCTCATTTTTAGGCTACGAAACAAAAACAGTAGATATCGATGGTAAAACCAACTTCGACGTTGTTTTATCAGCATCATCAAAAGCGTTAAACGAGGTTGTGGTTGTGGGTTATGGTACCCAAAAAAAGGTAAACCTTACCGGTGCTGTATCTGTAGTTAACGCAGCGCAACTGGAGAACAGGCCGGTTACAGGCGTTACCAATGCTTTACAGGGCACGGTTCCGGGCGTTACCATCACTTCAAATAATGGCCAGCCGGGTTTTGATGCAGGCAGTATCAATATCAGGGGGCAATCGTTAAACAGCACCGCTGTGCTTATAGTTATTGACGGTGTTATCTCAAGCACCGGAGATATGAATGCTATAAATGCAGACGATATTGATAATATCTCGGTGTTAAAGGATGCAGCATCAGCATCAATTTACGGAAACAGGGCCGCTGGCGGTGTTATTGTAATTACCACCAAAAAAGGTAAAAAGAATACAGCGCAAATAACTTACAGTAACTACTTTGGTAAGAATAAGGCTGTGGCGTTACCAGATTATCTCCCGTCATGGCAAGCGGCAACAATGTATGATGAAGCAAGGGTTAATGAAGGAAAAACTGCTGTTTATACTGATGCCCAGATCCAAAAATTCAAAGATGGCTCAGATCCTTTCAACTATCCCAACACCGATTGGTTAAAGCTGTTTTATAGCGGAAACGGTTTTCAGCAAAATCACTATGTAGGGGTAAACGGCGGCGGTGACAAAACAACTTACGCTATCTCTATAGGTTATTTTGATGAGAATGGTATTACTCCAAAGACCAATACACAGCGTTATACCGCACGACTGAACCTCAACACCCAGGTAAAAGATAATTTATCTGTTTTCGGGTATCTGGCTTACACTTACCAGCCGCTTACCGAGCCACAAAGTTCGTTATCTGCCGACCAGGGTTTTGGCCAGGTTATCCGCCAGTTTAACCGGATCTCTCCCATAATACCTGCTTACTATCAGAATGGTCAATATGGACATATTTCAGACGGCAGCCCATTGGCATGGCTAAATTCACCATCGTTCGATGACCACAAAGCCTATAATTTCCAGGGTAGTTTTGGTGCCGATTGGGAAATATTTAAAGGCTTGCATTTTAAACCATCGTTAAACTACAAGCTCAATTCAAACCAGAACGACAATTTTGTGTCGGCTATACAGTATTATAATCCTGATGGCTCAACTAGCGGTCAGGCAAACATTAGTAATGCAACCGATAGCTATAGCAGGCATACCTATGTTGCCCCACAGGCGTTGTTAGAATACGGCACCAAAATAGGCGACCATGCCATTAAAGCCTTAGCAGGTGTTTCGCAGGAATATCACGGTTATTATAACCTGTCGGGCTATCGGCAAGGGTTTTTAAACAACTCTTTGAGCAACCTTAATGCGGCGCCCACAACCGGACAAACAACATCCAACAATACCTACGATGTTGCACAGCGGTCGTTTTTTGGCAGGGTTAACTACGATTATAAGGGCAAGTACCTTTTAGAAGGTGACATTCGTTACGATGGGTCATCACGTTTTGCTCCGGCCAATCGCTGGGGTGTGTTTCCAGGCGCATCGGCCGGATGGCGCGTATCCGAAGAAGATTTCTTTAAGAATTTAAAGTCTACCGTCTCAAATTTGAAATTGCGGGCGTCGTGGGGAAAATTAGGTAACCAGGATATTGCCGGTTATTATCCTACTATCGCTACAGTAAGTTCAGGTTTAAACTATCCGTTCGGCGGTATTGTTGTTGGTGGTGTAGGGCCTACTGCAGGTGTTGACCCCGCCATAGTGTGGGAAAAAACCACGCAAACAGATATTGGTTTGGATGCTGATTTCTTAAATGTATTTAGCCTTAGTGCGGATTATTTTATTAAAAAAACAAGTGATGTTTTATACCAGGTAACATTGCCGGCAACATATGGGCTTACTGCGCCATATGTAAACGGCTCTACTTATCAAAATAAAGGCTGGGAAGTAGCTTTAACTTATCATGACAAAGCCGGCGACTTTAGCTGGAATGTTACAGGAAACGCCTCATTTATAAAAAATAAGGTAACCCAATTAGGAACTACCAATGCACCGCAAATAAGCGGCCCGTATATAACAGAAGTTGGCCAGCCACAGAGTTCTTTTTATGGTTACCAGGCTGAAGGCATATTCCAAAATGCGGGGCAGGTAAGCAGCCATGCAAGCCAAACGGGAATAAGCCCGACCACCGCTCCGGGCGATATAATGTACAAAGACCAGAACGGCGATAATAAAATAGATGCTTCAGACAGGGTTGTTTTAGGTTCACATTTCCCAAAAGTGACATTCGGTTTAAATTTAAATGTAAACTGGAAACAATTTGATCTTACCGGTTTTTTCCAGGGAGCAACGGGTGTTAAAAATTACATATCCGGTATTGCACTGGGTACCAACGGGATTGCAACCGGTAAACCCACATCGGCCATGCTCGATAGTTGGTCAACAAGTAATACTGACGCCTCTTTTCCCCGGTTGTGGTTAAACTACAGGCAAAACGATCCTGGTTCAACCTATTCATCGTTCTGGATCAGAAATGCCAGTTACCTGCGCTTGAAAAATGTTCAATTCGGGTATTCGCTGCCAACTACATGGGCACAGAAGATAGGTGTGAAAAAACTCAGGGTGTATTACAGCGGGCAAAATATCCTAACGTTCACCAGCTTTTACAAATGGATAGATCCGGAAGCACCCGGAGGCGAAAGCGGATACAGCTTCCCGCAGGTAAAGATTAATTCTCTAGGCTTAAACGTAACTTTTTAAGACCCTCAAAATTTAAAAATCATGAAAAAGAACTTCGTTTTAAATATATTAGTGGTGTCCCTGTTGTTCACCGCCTGCAAAAAGGACTTTTTAAGCAGGGAGCCGCAGGATGCATACAGCAACGCAAGCTTGTGGACATCAGCAAACGATGCCAGCGCCGCATTGGCCGGCGTATATAATGGCTCGTCCGTTACTTATGCCAATGAAGTAGGGTGGGCGACCGCTACATGGATGATCTACCTTGATTGTGCATCAGACAATGGCTACAACCAATACCCGTGGGAAGGCTTCCAGGCTTATGGCAACGGATCTGTTAATCCTTCAACGGGTGATGCCTCGGCCTATAATTATACCGGCATAACCAGGGCTAATTTCTTTTTGGCAAACATTGGTAAAACACCTATGGATGCAACGCTTAAAGCAAATATGATTGCACAGGTAAGGTTTATACGCGCTTATCAATATTTTTTGATGAGTCAGTTATATGGCGATGTTCCGTTAATAACAACCATACTTACCCCCGCACAGTCAATTGCCTCAGTTCGTACCCCAAAAGCAGATGTAATTAAATTTATACTGAGTGAGCTTGCAGCGGCGGCAGCCGATTTGCCGGCTGCAAATAATTCCGGCGACGGCCATATAACCAAAGGAGCAGCTTTTGCATTAAAAGCAAGGGTGGATTTATTTAACGGAAATTATACGGATTGCATTGCCGACTGCCAGGAAGTAACGAAGCTGGGCTATTCGCTATACCCAAGCTATTCCGATCTATTCCGCATGACCGCCCAACTCAATAATTCTGAAATAATTGCATCAGTTCAGTATGTGGAAAACCCCTCAGCTAACGCTAATGGTGTATGGGGTGTTATGCCGTCAAATTCGTCGGGAGGCTGGTCGTCTATAGATCCGACTAAGAACCTTGTAGATGCTTATGATATGGACAATGGCAAACCAATAACAGATCCGGCTTCTGGTTACGATCCAACTAATCCGTACGCCCACCGCGACCCACGGCTTGCGGCTACTATTCTGTATCCGGGTGCACCATTTAAACAAGCCGGGGCTACAACAAACACGTACTACGATCCGATGAGTCCGAATTCTCCTGATTATTACGCAAGTGGCAATAACACATCGCCAAGTGGTTATGTTGTTAACAAATTCACATCAAATCTCAGCGACTTTGATAACCTGTTTCAAAGTGGTTTAAACATTACAGTCCTCCGTTACGCCGAAGTTTTATTGTCTGATGCAGAAGCCAAAATAGAGCTTGGTAAAATTGATGCTTCTGTATATGCCGATATAAACCTGGTACGCAAAAGAGCTGGTATGCCGGCGGTTGACCAAACCGTTTATAACAACCAGGCTACATTACGCGCTTTGGTACGCAATGAACGCAGGGTTGAATTTGCTTTTGAAGGTTTGCGTTTCTTTGATATACAACGTTGGAAAATAGGTTCAGACGTAATGAACGGGGCCGTTTATGGCGCCAGTTTGGGTACAGTTGATCCGGCAACCGGCAAATATACCGTAACCGGGACTCCGTTAAAACTTGAAACCAGGACATTTGCTGACAAGAATTACTTATGGCCAATACCGCAATCGGAAATTGACATTGATAAAAACCTGAAGCAAAACCCAGGCTATTAAAGGTTCATTATTGATTTCCAAACCAGGAGCGGGGCAAATGTTCCGTTCCGGAAAGCATTGAGGTTGTTGTTACCGAAAGATATTTCGGGGATGAGATCCTGAGATTTAGTTGATTACCAGTATCCCGGCATAGCCGGGATGCTAAATTTAATCACTTATTTTATAAAATAATTTTTAAACGTCTTAGCGAGCGTGGCCCGGCCAGTAAACTGTTAAGGTTTTGACGAGCTATCGAAAGAATAATGATATGAGGATTTTTCTTGCGATTATTATCTGTATCACCTTTTGCTGCCCCGCCAGATCCCAGCAATTGGCGCGCAGCACGGTTAACTTTAATAGCAACTGGGAAATGTTCCGGGTAGATTCGGCATCTGAACTCAGGCATACGCTTGTGATCAGGAACAGTACTTCGTTTTCTTCTCAATTCAACCAGGAAACTATTAAAGGCAAGCCTATACCGGCAGACAGCATAATTGCCGCCGAGATAAGTGAGGCCATAAAGGGTTACGGGGCAGAATATCCGAAAATTAAATCTTTAAAATGGGACGAGGTATCTTTACCTCAGCCGGGAAGGTACGAACAAAGCTTAAACCCCGGTGTTAACCAGTTCTCAGGAATATGTTATTACCGAAAATTATTTACAATTCCCACCCATTACGCCGACAGGCACCTATATCTGCGTTTTGAAGGCGCCATGCAAACAGCCTCCGTTTGGATAAACGGAAAGTTTGTATCTCAACACCAGGGTGGTTACCTGCCATTTACAATTCCGCTTAACAAATACATAAATTATAATGGTAAAAATGAAGTTGTTGTACGTCTGGATAACAGGGACAACATTAACCTTCCCCCTGGCAAACCTTTGGCCAAATTGGGCTTCTTATACTGGAGTGGAATTTACCGAAGCGTATATTTAGTTGCTACAAGCCCGGTTTATATTACCGATCCGATTGATGCCCATACGATTGCTGGCGGCGGGGTTTTCGTACGATCCGAAAATATATCATCTGCCAGTGCAGACGTTTTGATTAAAACCCAGGTTAAAAATTCAACTGATGTAAAGTCGTCGATCGTTGTAAAACAGGTGTTATTTAATAGCACTGATAAACTGGTAATTAAAGCGGAAGTTAATATTGATGCCGATAGTGTAAGAGATATAAATCAGCAAATAAAAGTTCCGCATCCCGATCTTTGGTCGCCTGATAATCCAAATTTATACACGCTTAACACCGAGATATGGACCAATGGACATCTGATAGATAAGGTTTCTCAAAAAATAGGGATAAGAAAGCTTTCGTTTACAAGAGCCGGCGGATTCAAACTAAATGATGTAACTGTAAAAATAATCGGGACAAACAGGCACCAGGATTGCCCTTACATTGGTAATGCCTTGTCCGAAGAAGCCCAATTTCGTGATCTTAAGCGAATAAAAAAGGCTGGTTTTAATTTTGTAAGACTGTCCCATTATCCGCAGGACCCATCCGTTTATCGTGTTTGCGATTCGATTGGTTTAATGCTGGGCGACCCGATTCCGGGCTGGCAATTTTTCAATAATAATGATTTATTTAAAGCACGCGTATATTCAGATATTAGGGATATGATAAGGAGGGATAGAAATCACCCTTCTGTTATTATGTGGGAGGTAAGTTTAAATGAAACCTATCCTACCGATAGCTTCCGAATAAAATCTTCCGAAATCGCACACGAAGAATATCCCGGTGATAACTTTTTTACCTGCGGCGACACCTATGCCGCAAAACACACGCAATGGGACGTACCTTTTAACAGCTGGATCGACCCGTTTGGAAGGCCACAGGATGTACAGCCCGAAAGACCCGGTTTTGTACGGGAGTATGGCGATTATGAATTTGGCGGATCAGCATCAACTACCCGGGTAAACCGCAGCAATGGCGAAAAAGCGTTATTGCAAAATGCGTGGAACTTTCAGTGGGAACATAATTTATTGATAGGCCCTAAATATTATCCCTGGACAATAGGAGATGCCAACTGGGCATTTTTTGATGGTTTTGAAGCGTTTAGTAAAACCACATCGGATTGGGGCGTTATGGACGTATTCAGGTTACCGAAGTTTAGCTATTACTTTTTCAGAAGTCAACTGAGCCCAAATAAGACCGTGTTTGCCGCCGAAAATAAACCCATGGTTTTCATCGCAAATTGGTGGACGCCGTCCAATACGCCCGAAAAGGTGATTGTTTATTCAAATTGCGATGAGATTGGTCTGTATATTAATGGAAAGTTTGCCGGGAAGCGGCACCCGGACAATGGGCCTGACACGGATTACGGGGATTACGAAAAAGGCGGAAACCCATTTGACGGTGGTAACGGAAATAATTTAGCTCATCCGCCCTTTACATTTGCCAACATTACCTGGCAGCCCGGCGAAGTAAAGGCTGTTGGCTTTATAAAAGGAAAACCAGTAGTTGAGCAAAGGGTTAGCACGCCCCTGTTGAAAACAAAGCTGAAATTAACAAAGGATGATGAGGGAAGGCCCTTAGCAGCTGACGGCGCCGACGTAATTTTTGTACGTGCGATGGTTACTGACAATAATGGAACCATTATGTGCCTGGATAATAGCACAAAAGTTCAATTTACGATAACTGGCAACGGTAAAATCATCGGGCCCGATACGGTAATTGTAAGAGGAGGAATTGCTTCTGTTTTAGTACGCGGCAATAACAGCGCCGGGATAATAGCAGTGACTGCGACAGCTGAAAAATTGAAAAAAGCCGAACTGAAAATATCAACGAAACAAAGATAAATATGTTAGACAGCAGCTTACTAACAACATTGCAGGCCTTTATGTAAAATGGGAGCATGATTAAAATAAAATTGAAAAAGACAACATTGTTATTACTCCTGGTATTTTATATTACAGGATTATTTGCGCAAATAAAAAATCAGCGTCCGCAGGGATGGACAGCCGATAATGGTAACGGGACCTTTACCAATCCGTTAATGTGGGGGGATTGGCCAGATCCGGATATCATCCGTGTGGGCGATGAATTCTATTGCATCTCTACCAGCATGCATTATGTGCCTGGTAGCCCTATCGCCAAATCGAAGGATCTCGTGAATTGGGAGATGGCAGGATACGCCGTGCCATACTACGATGAGGATCCCCGTTTCGACATGGAGGGCGGCACGCTCTACCTTAATGGCTCCTGGGCTAACACGCTGCGCTACCATAACGGCAAGTTCTATGTCGGATTCGATACGCAGAACGCCGGTGGCGGGACGGGGCACTTCTCGATGTGTGTTGCGGATGATGTGAAGGGACCATGGAAGCGCACAATCTTCCCCGAGCGGCTGTACGACCCGGGCCTGTTCTTTGACGACGACGGGAAGGCCTATGTTGCTCATGGACAAGGTACCATCTACATCACGCCGCTGGCCGATGACGCGCTTTCGGTCGCTGGAAAACCCGTGAAGGTAATAGAGAAGGAGCCGGTAGAAGGTTCACACATGTACAAAATCAATGGGAAATACTACATTTTCAGCCCGGCGGCGGGCATCGGTTCACAGATGTGCTTTCGTTCCGACCACATCTACGGCCCGTATGAAAAGAAGATCGTAATGCACGACACGCGCAACACTCCCTATGGCGTTCACCAGGGCGGCCTGGTGAAACTCAAGAATGGCGATTGGTGGTGCCTTATTATGGACGACCGCGGCCCCATTGGCCGCACTATGCGCCTGGAGCCCGTTACCTGGGTCGACGGGTGGCCGATGATTGGCATAAAAAACAACAAGGGTGAGTGGGTGGGAGTAGATACCTATAAAAAGCCCGATGTAGGGGGTACTTACCCTATCATAGCTCCCTCGACGGCCGATGAATTTAATTCGCCCACACTCGGATTACAGTGGCAATGGAATCATAACCCGGATAATCAAAAATGGTCGCTCACCGAACGTAAAGGGTATCTGAGGTTAAAGGCAGGCAGCGCTAAAAACCTGGCAAAGGCGCGTAACACACTTACGCAACGGGTACAGGGCCCTTATTCAGATGGCGCAGTCGAAATGAATGTAAGCGGCATGAAAAACGGGGATGTCGCCGGTTTCGGAGTTTTTCAATTTCCTTATGCTTTTGTAGCTATACAGCAAAATGGAACGGAAAGAAAAATTGTAATGATGAATAACGACACTACTATCACTTCGTTAAAATTTACGGGTAATAAGGTGTATTTTAGAGCCCATATTACCCAGGTGGGCTTTATTGCTTCATTTGCTTATAGTACTGATGGGAAAAATTATCGGCCTATAGGGAATAAGCTAAAAATGGGACTCGGATTAGATTGGACCGCCAACCGCTTTGCTTTATTTAATTACAATACCAGCGGGCAAGACGCCGGCGGATATGCCGACTTTAACTGGTTTCACTTTACCGGAACCGGTAGACCTGGTTGAAAAAATAATTAACAGTACACGAATAGTCAAAACCCTTTATAGAATACATTGAACAGATAAATAATGAAAAAAACACTTCTTTCTTTCTTCCTGGTAGCCTTTTTTGCTTTGCAGGGTATTTGCCAGCAGAAACATACATTTGCTATAGCCAACGGCGCTTTTCAATACGACGGGAAGCCCGTACAGATTCATTCTGGCGAAATGCATTTTGCGCGTATCCCGAAAGAATACTGGCGTAACAGGTTAAAAATGCTGCGGGCTATGGGCATGAACACGGTAGCCACCTATGTATTTTGGAATCACCACGAAACCAGCCCCGGTGTTTGGGATTTTAAAACCGGCAACCGCGATATCCGTGAATTTATAAAAATAGCCCAGCAGGAGGGACTGATGGTGATATTAAGACCAGGCCCTTATGCCTGTGCTGAGTGGGAATTTGGCGGTTACCCGTGGTGGCTGCAAAATGACAAGGATATGGTTATCCGCAGTAAAAATCAGCACTTCCTAGATTCCTGCAAAGTATACATCAACCAATTGGTTAACCAGGTTAAGGATCTGCAAATTACCCATGGCGGCCCGGTTATAATGGTGCAAGCGGAAAATGAATTCGGGTCGTATGTGGCGCAGCGAAAAGATGTACCCCTTGCGGACCACAAAATTTATAGCGCCGCAATAAAAGATATGTTGCTAAACGCAGGGGTTGATGTTCCGTTGTTCACGTCTGACGGCGACTGGCTTTTTGAGGGCGGCACCATAAAAGGCGCAATGCCAACTGCTAACGGTGAAACGAATATCAAAAATCTTAAAAAACTAATAAACCAGTATAACAACGGCAAAGGCCCTTACATGGTGGCCGAATATTACCCCGGCTGGCTTGATCACTGGGGCGAAAAGTTTGAGAAAGTATCCGAAGCCTCTGTTATAACAGACCTGGAAGCTTTTTTAAAGGATACCGTTTCGTTTAATATTTACATGGCACATGGTGGCACCAATTTTGGCTTTACCAGCGGCGCCAACTACGATAAGGAACATCCAATACAGCCAGACATAACCAGCTATGATTACGATGCGCCAATTAGCGAGGCCGGTTGGGCTACTTCCAAATTTATGGCGATACGTAATTTGATGAAGAAATACGTTACGTATCCGGTTCCGGAGGTACCTGCGCAAATTCCGGTTGTTCAGCTTCCTGTTATTAAATTAACCGCAGCGGCTAACCTCCTTGAAATCGCCAAAAAACAGCAGCCCGTGGAAAGCGATACGCCGCAAACTTTTGAAAACCTTAAGCAGGGCCACGGTTACGTTTTATACAGCCGCAAATTTACCCAGCCAATAAGCGGCACGCTGCACCTGGAAGGATTAAGGGATTATGCAACTATTTACATCAATGGCCAAAAGGTGGGGGAGCTTAACAGGCAGGGGAATAATTTTAGCTGCCCAATCGATATCCCGTTTAATGCCCGGTTAGATATTTTGGTTGAAAACCTTGGCCGGATAAACTACGGCAGCGAGATTATTCATAACCTGAAAGGCATTATCAGCCCGGTTAAAATTGACGACCATGAAATAACAGGCAGCTGGCAAATGTACAAGCTGCCAATGGATAAAGTTCCAGCGGTAGCTTCGGGAAATGATAATACAGCAGGTAACCCCACACTATACCAGGGAACATTTAATGTAAACACCATTGGCGATACCTTTTTAGATATGAAAACCTGGGGCAAAGGCATTGTATTTGTTAACGGCATTAATATTGGCCGTTACTGGAAAATAGGGCCGCAGCAAACGCTTTACCTGCCGGGTTGCTGGCTTAAAAAAGGAGCCAACAGTATAGTTGTTTTAGACCAGTTGAATGATAAAAAACAAACGGAAATTACGTCTGTGACTGTTCCGGTTCTGGATGCGCCTGTAGGGAAGTAACATTAAAGAAACATAAATTAAGCAATAAAGGTGATTGGGCTATTCAATCGCCTTTATTGCTGTCATAGCCTTTTGTCGGTGATGTATCACTAAAAACTAATCAAAATTCAAATACATTTGAGTTTAACCATGGTGGCCCAATTACATTCAATTCACTAGCCCGAATGATAGCTTATAAAAACAGGAACATCTTCTTTTTAATAATTTCTGCGCTGCTGCTGTTACCTTTTTTACCGCAAGCTCAGCAGTTGACACTTCCCCGCCAAAATGACCGCTGGCAAATAATGCCTGATGGGGCTATTCGCTGGCAACCAACCGGCAGATTACCGCATACCGATCACATCGAGATGGCCGGCGAGAAGGTATCGCTTTGGGTTAAATATGGCATCGATAGCGATAGAACATCGAGGATAACCAGGACGGTTGTATTTCCAACTTTCCGCATGTTGCCCGATGAAACGAGAAGCCATGTGTCGTTTACTTTTACCGATGACGAGCTTCCTAAAATGTTTGTTAACGGCAGCCAAATTGGTCTGCAGGCGGGCCATGGTCAGGCGATGAAGGTAACAGGTATTTACCAGCACGGTATCATGAAAATTGAGGGCACTATTGGCGGCTCTGCGCCGCTTAAAATAGAGCGAAGCCTGTTCCCATCTGTAACTGAACCGATGGCGCTTGAAGTTATCAGCATTACCAATACCGGTAAAGTTGCAGCAACTGTTGAAATAAACCAAATGCAACGCAATGAAACCACAGACCCGCTTAGGAGCAAGGTAAGTCCGCATACTGTTGTTGTGGAAACGGTTAATGGAGGCAGCCATACCATTAAAAGCGGGGAGACGGTGACGGTCGGTATTGCTTACCGCATCACGGATCAACCGGACAGGCCATCCTCGATAAATTTGAATGCCGAACAAGAGGCACGGGAGAAACGGATAAACGAAATGTTGCAACCACTGCAGTTAATAACGCCGGACAGTGTGCTTAATACTGAATTTGCGTACGCTAAGCTGCGTGCTACCGAGAGTATCTTTAAAACAAAAATCGGGTATTTGCACAGCCCGGGTGGCCTGGAGTATTATGCGGCTATTTGGGCGAATGACCAGGCCGAATATGTGAGTCCTTTTTTTGCTTATACAGGCGATAACATTGCCAACGCATCCGCGATAAATTGCTATAAGCTATTTGCCAGGTATATGAATAAAGACTACCGACCTATCCCAAGCTCTATAGTTGCGGAAGGTGATGATGTGTGGAACGGCGCGGGCGATCGCGGCGACCAGGCGATGATTGCCTATGGCGCATCCAGATTTGCACTTACTTACGGGAATGCCGATACGGCGAAAATGTTATGGCCGCTCATCAAGTGGTGCCTTGAATATAGTCGACGGCACCTGAACAGCGATGGTGTGGTTACTTCTGATGCCGATGAGCTGGAAGGGCGCTTTCCATCCGGCAAGGCTAACCTTTCAACAAACGGACTATATTACGATGCGCTTATTTCGGCCGCAAGGCTGGGAGCGCAGCTCCGTGTACCCAAAAGCGAGACTGAGGCTTATACCAAAGCCGCTATAGTACTTAAAGCTAATATTGAAAAATACTTTGGGGCGAACGTCCAGGGCTTCCCAACCTATCGCTATTACGAAACGAATAATGTCCTCCGTTCATGGATATGTATTCCCTTAACCATGGGTATATATACACGTGCAAAGGGAACAATTGATGCGCTCTTTTCACCAACACTCTGGACAAAAGACGGATTGGCCACAGAAGCCGGCCAAACCACTTTTTGGGACCGCTCTACCCTGTATGCTTTGCGGGGAGTATTGCAGGCAGGTGAAACAGCGCGTGCGATGCCATTTTTACATTATTATTCGCAAAGACGGTTGTTGGGAGAGCACGTGCCGTACCCCGTAGAAGCTTATCCGGAGGGCAACCAACGGCATCTCTCGGCCGAAAGCGGTTTATACTGTCGAATTTTCATCGAGGGGATGTTTGGGATCAGGCCCACCGGGCTTAATGCCTTTAACTGCAGCCCCCGGCTACCACACGACTGGAATAATATGGCCCTGAATAATATTCATGCATTCGGCGCTGTGTTTGATTTGAAGGTAGAAAAGAAAGATGATGGGCATCTTACAATTATCATCACCCGGAACGGTAAAGTTCGTCAGTTCGTTATAAAAAACGGCGATAGTATAAATGTTACAGTTTAGAATAGGTTTTTAAATGGGAGTAGATGTAAAAGCAGGCTATTTATTGGTGATGATATTTTTTGCCAGCCTTGCAACCTGCATGGCAAAGGCATTGCCAAAGCCTCATGACCGTGTTACTTATTATATCGACCCGCAGTTGGGTAATGATAAAAACAACGGTACAACACTTAAGGCTGCATGGAAAACATTTGCGCCAACCGCCATGCTTACATTATCAGCAGGTGATCAGCTGAATATTATTAAACCCGGTATTTTTCATGAAACACTGGTTATACATGCGAGTGGTACCAAACAAAGGCCCGTTAAAATTACATTCGCGCCGGGCAAATACGACATTTATGCTGATAAGGCTGTCAAAAAACAATTCAATATTTCCAATACCAATGATGACCCGTTGGGGTTGAAATCGATAGTGCTATATATAGAACATTCAAACAACGTTGTGATTTCTGCCAGGGGTGCGCGCATCGTACTCCGAAATAAAATGATAGAAACCTGCATTGATAGCAGCCGGGACGTTACAATTAAAGGCATCGCTTTTGACTATGCACGACCAACGGTATCTGAATTGACAGTAACCGATGTGGGAACGCATTTTGCTGATTTAAAAATTAACAGGGATTCAAAGTATATCGTAAAAAACGATACCCTGCTATGGGTAGGAGAAGGCCGGAGCAGTAAACCAGGCTGGTACTGGCAGGAACTGAACCTGCAAACCGATGAATTGAAACGGAAATCTCTCAACTTGCAAAATGTAAAGTTTAAGGAAAGGAGGCGGGGGAGCATAAGGGCTGTTTTCGAAACAAACCCAGGTTTTCTTAAAGGTAATATCTACCAAAATCGAGATGTAACCCGAGATTGTGGCGGGATGTTCCTGCAGCGCAGCCGGAACATTACACTCAGCAATGTACGTATATACTATATGCACGGAATGGGAGTTGTTTCCCAGTTTTGCAATAATATTACCATTGATTCGCTTAGTGTTAAACCCGATAAGAAATCGGGGCGTACATGCGCGGCCTGGGCCGACATACTTCACTTTTCGGGTTGCAGGGGGAAAATACAAGTGAGCAATAGCTACCTTTCCGGAGCTAATGACGATGCGATAAACGTGCACGGGACTTTTTTGCGGATTATTGGTAAACCTGCGCAGAATCAGCTGAAGGTGCGTTTTATGCATGACCAGACTTATGGTTTCAATGCGTTTGAAAGCGGCGACAGTGTACAGTTGGTGCATGCCGGATCGCTACAGCCTTTTGGGCATAATGTTGTAACAACAGCGGTTCAATTAACCCCCAGGGAAATATTGCTGACTTTTAAAGATCCGGTTTCAGACGGTGTTTTGCCGGACGATGTGGTAGAGAATACGACCTATACGCCGCAAGTGCACATATTTAACACAACTATTACCCGTATCCCAACCCGCGGCATCCTGGTAACCAGCCCCAGGAATGTGCTAATCGATCACAACCGTTTTCTGCATACGCAAATGAGCGCAATTTTAATTGCAGACGATGCAAAAAGCTGGTATGAATCGGGCGACGTGCGCGACGTGCATATCCATAACAACCAATTTATTAATTGCGGCGAACCTGTTATCAGCATACATCCCGAAAATGAGGTTTCGAATGGTTTTATTCACAGAAACATTTCGGTTATAAACAACAGGTTCTATATGACAGGCAAGCAACTATTTGCCTTAAAGAGCACGGAAAATATAAACCTGGAAGGAAATACGATCTACATTAAAGAAAAAATGAGCCTGCAATCAATGATTAAGCTTACAGACTGCAGTAACGTAAAGACCGGTAGCAACAAGGTTATAAATTATTAGATTTCTCTCTGTATTATAATAGATTGATGTATTTAACATTTGATTTTGTTAAATAACATTGTAACTTTAAATCGTTAAACAATTAACCTTAAACCTTATGCGCAAAACCAAAGCTATTTTCGCAGGGGCTGTCATATTGGCTATTTTTGTAAGCTTTTATGCATGCCACAACCAGACGGCAAAACCGGATCCGATAGCCCTGCAGATTCCTCAAAGACAGTTCAAACCACTCTGCGTGATTCGCTCCCCTATAATGTGAGCATCGCAAAGACTGACTCGGTTCTGGATACGCAAATCAGGCGGGAATTTGACAAGTTTTCCTGGCAGTCCTTTATCGCATTGAATTGGCCGACGGACAGTGCGCAGACCATCGGTCAGCATGGCGATAATAATACGGTATGGGAAACCTGGAAAGAAAATTACCAGGTATTTTTGCCTGACGGCGGCAAGCCGGAACCCTGGGATACCGCAAAACAGGGAAGACAAAAACTGTTGGTACAGGTCGGCAAAACGCCTACGGTACTTACCGATGTTACCCAGCCCTTTCTTACCGGCCCGCTTATCGATCAGAACGGACAATATACACGTTTCCAGATAGTAATGAATAAAGAGATGTTTGATTACATCGATACAAATACCTTATATAATTACCAGGGGCAGCTGAATTTTAAGAAAGCCATCGACTTTCCGGGCGGCGACAACCCGACAAAAGCATATGGCGCGATCATGGTTAAAGCCTCGTGGAAGATAATGGGTAAAGGTGATGACCCGGCGCGTTTTCATACAGCGAAGGCCACCATTCATGTACCGGCAATCGCTCAGCGCCATATCAAAGATACCACATTCCAGGCGGTGGTTGGTTTAGTGGGCTTCCACATTGGCACCAAAAGCAAAACTAACCCGCAGTGGATATGGTCTACATTTGAGCAGGTGGACAATTGCCCGACTTTTGGTGAACCGGATAATGGCCATTATAATTTTTATGATAAGTCAGCTACAGGCCGTAAGGTTAATAATAAACCGGACGAGCCCTGGGACCCAAACAGGCCCGGGCAAACTCCGAGCCAGATTGTACGTTATACGCCGGTATTCTCCGGCACAAAATTGCTTACAGATTCTATTCATAAGCTTTTTACCGCAGTTAACCCTAAAAGCGTTTGGCAGTATTATGAGCTGGTTGGTACGCAATGGCCGGTTCATGCGAGCCAATTACCCGCAGGCGACCCTTTCCCCGTGTTTATGGCTAATGCCACACTTGAATCATACATACAGGGAACTGTAAAAGATGGAAAAGTGGTCTATACGCAGGGCGTAACATCCAGCTGTATAGGTTGTCATAACGGTGCCACCACGCTTGGCGGACGCACCTCTGATTTTACTTACCTGTTGCGAACCGCAGCAGCCGTTAAACCACCTAAAAAATAAACGCCTAAACTTACCCGATATGACCTTAAATGATTTTGCTAATCTTTCAGTAGTACTCACTGGTTATCCATTGAGCACAATCCTGCCGCAATTAGATACGCAGCACCAGGCGCAGGAGTTCCTGGACTTTCTGCAAACCCCGGGAAATGTGCCGGCCGGTGAGCTGGATAACCTGGCAGCAGCCTGGCAAAAGGCCGCCGGCAGCGGCGACCCTGTTCAGGGTGTTAAGACTTATATTATGGCCGACGCAACCCTTGCCCGCCTGGCCCAGAATATTATTATGCTATGGTATTTAGGTGTTTGGTATGACCTTGGCGCTCCACTTGCTACCGGTTCTTATCCTACACAGGTAATTTCTGGCAAAGCCTATAAAAATGGCCTGGCCTGGGGAACCATGGGTGCGCACCCCATGGGTTACAGCGAAGAGAACTTCGGTTACTGGAACACTGTGCCGCCTTCTTTAAATCCGCAACCCTCAAACTAAACCTAACCTCATCATCAAGTAAAATATGAGCACAACACAAAAATATGATGCTATTATAGTTGGCGGCGGCTGGGCCGGCAGCACCATCGCCTGGAAACTGGGCATGGCTGGCAAAAAAGTATTGATTTTGGAAGCCGGTATTCCTTTTCAGAGCGATAACAGGGAAGAATTTGTGGAGACGTTTTTTATGGCCACTGCCAAGACTCCCGAAGCGCCCTATTCGCAAAATTATAATGCACCGCGTCCCTCGGTACTCGATATTAAACAAATTTCTAATCCGCCTGCACCACCGCCAGACTGCGGTAATCCGATCGTCTCTATCGATAAAGGAGGCTATTTCATTCAGCAAGGGCCTATGCCATTTGGCAGTACCTACGAGCGGTTAGCGGGTGGCACTTCATGGCATTGGCTGGGTACATGCCTCCGTTTGATGCCAAACGATCTAAAATTATATAGCACGTACGGAGTGGGCGTCGACTGGCCGATGACGTATGATGATCTATCACCTTACTATGATGAGGCGGAATTTGAAATTGGCGTATCTGCTGATGTGGATGAGCAAATGATACACGGCATTACCTTCAGCCCTGATTATATATACCCGATGCAAAGAATACCGCCCAGCGTCCTCGACCAGGTGCTGACCGAAGGATTAAAGGACATTGTTATTGATAGTAATCCTTTAACCGTTACCGGTACGCCGGCAGGGCGTAACGGAGTATCAAATATTATGAATGATGGAACGGTTTACAATAACGGCCGCCGGCTTTGCCAGGGCAATACCAATTGCACGCCGATATGCCCTATCCAGGCTAAATATGATGCGACCATCACCCTAAACAAAGCACTGCAAACCGGGAATGTGGATATTCTTTATCAAACCGTAGCCAGCAACATCTTAATAGATACGGCTAGCGGTGAAGTGACGGGCATCGAGTATAAACAATATCAAACCAAAAACGGTCCTCAAACGGGCGCCGGAACTGCTACCGGCAGCAGGTACATAATTGCGGCGCACGCTATTGAAGCGGCGAAACTACTGCTGATGTCGAACAGCCAGCTTGAGGCCGGGATTGCTAATATATCGGGACAGGTAGGGCGCAACCTGATGGACCACCCGGTTAATTTAAGCTGGGGTAGTATGCCTGATCCTGTATATCCCTTCCGCGGGCCTTTGTCGACCTCCGGCATAGAAACCACGCGCGACGGCAGCTTCCGTAACACACGTGCTGCATACCGCATCGAGATAGGTAATGAGGGCTGGAACTGGCCGGCCGGTTCGCCATACACCCAATTACAGGGTTATGTAGGTGAGCAGGGGCTTTTCGGGCAAGACCTGATCAACCAAATACAACACGACTTTGTACGCCAGTTCAGGCTTGGTTACCTGATAGAACAATTGCCAGAGGAGACCAATTATATTGTTCCATCGACAACCTGCAAAGATAATTTGGGAATACCACGCCCCGAGATTCACTATAACCTTGACGAGTATACCCGTGCTGGTTTCCAGGCTGCGGAAGAAGCGTCTGTCACAATTTTCGGAGCGGTAAACGCAATACCAAGTACAGCCAACAGGGCAGCAACAGGAGGCGAGTTTACCTACCAAAACGAGACTTATTATTCCAGCGGTGCTGGCCACGTAATGGGCACACACCGTATGGGCGATGATAAAGATACATCGGTAACCGATGCCAACATGAAAAGCTGGGATCATAATAACCTTTACATCGTAGGCTGTGGTTCATTCCCGACAAGCGCTACGGCCAACCCAACGTTAACTATGATGGCGCTGGCATTTAAAGCGTCAGACGCTATTATAGCAGACTTAAACAAGTAAAAATATGGACATGCACAATATGGGCCACGATACGGGTGGCGCGGTAACTACCGGCATTATTACAGAATATCCGCTAAACTGGCCGGGCACAGTCAAAGGCTCTACCCACGAGTTAATCATAGATGAGGAGCATATTTTTGTCTCCGGGCAGAAAATGGGCTATGTTGCCAAGCTCGACTACCAGGGTAATGTGCTTAATCACTTTAAAATGCCTGATGGCAGCTGGCCGCACGGTATTTTATTGGATAAACACAATCGCCTGTGGCTGTCGCTGGAAGATTTAGGCCTTGTGGTAAGGCTGGATAAGAAGACCGGTAAAATAGAACAGGAAATTGATGTGAAAATCCATGCCGATGGTGCCGCAACACCAATTAATACCGCGCCGCATGGCATCGGCCTTGATGCAGATGGCGAAACGATATGGTTTACCGGGAAACGTACCAGTACATTAGGAAAAATTAATCCAGACGGCTCGGTAGAGCATTTTCAATTACCCACTTACGGCGCAATACCGATATTTTTAGCGGCCGGCCCCGATAAGGGTATCTGGGGTACCGAATTGGCGGGCAATAATATTCTGCATCGTTCGGTGGATGGCGTGCTGAATGAATACAATATCAAATCAAACAATCCGTGGCCTATCGGCATAGTGCAGGACCCTGTAACGCATGATGCTATGTGGTTTACACAACAGAATACTATGCAAATAGGCCGCATCACGATGGACGGAACGATTACTCAGATCGGCATACCTGCGTTGCGATTAACGGATTATTTAGGCTCGCTGGTGTTCGACCGGGAAAATAACCTTTGGGTACAGGTTTACGTGAGCGACAGTGACACAAGTGGCGCTGGCTTTGACTACCTGGTAAAATATCACCATGATTCATTATTCGCGCCAGCCGGTAAAACTGTCCCGCTTAACTATACTATCTACCCTTTGCCGCGCCGCCAATCCATGCTGCATCGTATTAAGGTGGATTATAACGGCAATATTTGGTTCACCGAAATGATGAGCGATCGCATCGGTAAGGTTACATTAAATAAATAGGTCGACCCCTAAAACGTTTTATTTCTGCGGTGAATTTTGGCCAGATACCCCCATCGGTTTGGCGCGTAATGCCCCTGTTAAATTCATACCGCGGGTTTATATTTGTTAAACAAAACAATAATTAAACCTAAAGAAATGAGAAAGTTAGTATCCTTTATGCATATATCCCTTGATGGGTTTGCTGCCGGTCCAAACGGCGAAATGGGTTGGATAAAACTTGACGAAGATTTGTTTGACTATGCCGGTAACCAAACTGCATGCTCTGATATGGGTATTTACGGACGCGTAACCTACGAATTAATGGAGGCCTACTGGCCGACAGCCGCTGATAAACCTAAGGCATCAAAGCACGACAAGGAGCACGCTGAATGGTATAACCGCGTGCAGAAGGTGGTTGTATCAACTACCATGCGCGGAGTAGAAAAAGATAAAACGACAATCATCAGCGATGATATAGCCAACCGGGTTGCGGTATTAAAGCAAATGGAAGGGGAAGAAATCACTATGTTTGGTAGCCCCGGTTTGTCGCACACGCTGATGCACCACGATTTAATTGACGAATACTGGTTGTTTATAAACCCAATTTTGCTGGGCGAAGGGATACCGTTTTTTAAAGATATTAATCAGCACACAAAACTGAAACTAGTAGAAAATACTGCTTTTAAATGCGGCGTAGTGTGCCTGCATTACGTTAAGGAATAAGGAAATATATCAGGGCCAAATAGCCCTGATATACTTTGCTACATTTTAACGAAGTTATACGGAATACTTTTACCATTTCCGGATATACTGGCTTCGATTTTATTGCCAACCAGTTTGTAGCTTATCTTCTTCGGAAAATCATGCTCGGGGTTTTCGCATACAAAGCTATCGCCGGTAATCGATGTCATTTTAAAATAAACCGGTTTAGGATTGCCGGTGACATCGGCCACATAGAAAATGTCATTCCCTCTTATAATTAACGATAGCTTTTCAAGGGAAACCGTGTCTTTACCCTTTAGTGTAACACCTAATCCCTTAAATGAAGTCGCCGACGTAACCGACCATGTTTCCGTACCTCTCTGTCCGGGTTTAACATCGGTACGCTTCCAGTTACCTATTAACCATTTGAGTTTCTTAAAATCTTGTTTGGCATTAGGCTGACCATAAGCCATGGCGACTGTGACTACAAATACAATTGCGAATAATAATCTTTTCATGTTTTTAATTGATTTTTAGCCAAATATAGGCGGGGCAGCATGCCCTGTATTGTACAAACCCGACCTGCAGGGGTTACTTTTTCAGGAAGAAATTAGCCATATTGTCTTCATCAAAAAAATAGGAGGTGGGGTCCTCGCCGGTAAAAGCTTTAAAGTTGCGGATAAAGTGTGATTGGTCGTAATAGCCTGATTGGTAAACGATTTCGGCCCAGGGAGTATTTTTTGATTGGATGAGTTGAAAAATATAATTGAACCTGATAATACGGGCAAAAAACTTTGGCGAAAGCCCGACATATCTTTTAAATAGCCGTTCCAATTGTCTTTCACCTACACCAGCCTTTTCGGTCAGTTCCTTAACTGAAACCATTCCGTTGCTGCTGAAGATAAGGTCAATTGCGAAGACAACCGGGCTTTCCGTTATGTCCCGGCTGATTTCGAGAAAGTAATTGTCGAGGATTTCTTTTGATCGATGTTCATTTTCGATAGGGATAATTTTATCTCTTAGTTCTAACAACTTCGCATTAGCCGTATCTACATCGGCAATTCGGTCGGTATATTGGCTCATATCAAGGCCGAAAAGCTGCGTTAGCGCGGCAGGTTTGAATTTAACAGCAATAATCCCCGATGTACCGGTATTCTCCAGGTAAAAGTAATTGCTGATTTGCCCGGCCAGCAGGTTCGGGCCCTGCGTTCGCCATGTCCCGCTGATTTTTGAACGGTAGGCATCGCCGTAATGAAATATCAACTCGGTAAAACCATCCGGGATTATTTTCTCCAAATGCTGTGTAGCGTCATCACTTTCGATAATCCAGTAACATTCTATTAAATGCTGTAATTTTTCGTGCGGGATTATCCGAATAAACTTCATTTGAGCGCGTAACTTGTTGATTATTTATGCTAAGCTAATAATTAGTCTTGAGTCAAAAAATACATCCCCCCGGTCTCAAGACTTAAGACTATCGACTCAAGACTCAATCTTATATTCCTCTATATCTTTCAAGAACTCCATCGCCTTAGATAATTTCTTACCACCGAAACTTTCATTGAAAGCTTTCACCCATTTGATATGAATGTTTTTATAGGATAGCTTTTGAAACAGGTAGATTGACAGTATCACAAAAATCGTAACGACAGACAGATTGATCAGCCAAAACTGAGTTCCTGCATGGTCAACCAGGTATTGATTATACCAAAATGTGCACCATAGCGGAGCCTGTAGTATCATTATCCTACCCACCAAACTTAACGATGTCTGTATCTTCGCAAGCTTTTGCTGCGCATCGGTGATGCTATCAGTGATATTCATGCCGTCGAGCAATGCAAGGTGCCTTATGTAGGCTGCGACTGCAAATATGTTAAATATAGCAATTAGTCCGATAGACCCGGCGAAATAGATATTGCCTTGTGCGTGCAATGCGAAAAACGCCAATACCGCTATCCATAATATACCGATTACTAACCCTGCTACCTGGTTGCGTTTAAAGGCGCCGATATTGTCTTCCACCCTTTGCGTTTGCAGTTCACGCATGATTTGTTTATTGATGCTCAGCGATTGTTCCAGCTTTAAATCGTAAGCGTGCCATAATTGTTTTATATCCAGTTCTTCCATTGTTTTATGTATTGATTTTTGAAAATTTTTGTTTCAGTTGTTCTTTTATGCGATTGATTTTGGTGCGGATGTTGGTCTCACTTAGTCCCAATATCTCTGCCATTTCCTTGCCGCTTCGTTCTTCCAGGTACAGCAGCATCAGCGCCCTGTCCAATTCCTTCAATTCGCTGATGAATTTTTGCAAGAGGTTTAGGTCATCTTCCCGTTCTGTTGAAATATTTTCATCTGCAAGGGCGATAACGCTTTCAGGCATCGGGGCAATAATTTCGTTCTGTCTTTTCTCTTTGCGATAGGACGCTATCGCCACGTTTAAGGCAACACGGTACATCCATGTAGAAAACTTGCTTTTCTCGTCGTAGCTGTCGAACGAGCGCCATAGCTGCAGGATAATTTCCTGCATCAGGTCTTTTTTGTCGTTCTCATCTTTTTTAAACGAATTAGCTATCTTGTAAATGATGCCTTTGTTCTGCTCAATTACAGATAGAAATAATTCGTCGCGGGTAAGTGTGCTCATTAATTTGCCTGTGCTGTACTAAATTACCTGATAGTTTTAACAATTAGTTGAGGTACTTGCGGTAATGTCACAGCGCGCGTAAAAAAATTAATAAATAATATTGCGCTTAACCTTTTTTAACGGTTTGCCTATTTTAAAGCCGCACAATTTTCGCAATATTCGGCGTTATAAAGTTTGAATGAAACTATCCCTGGCCATCACTGATATCATAATACTCTCCCTTGCCTTGCAGGGCCTGGTGCTTGCCATTATCTTGTTTTATTCGTCCCGGCGGATTAAAAGCAACCGTTGGATTGCGGCTTTTATCTTCGTGATAGCGGAAACCACTTTCCTAATGGAGGGGATGCGCTCAAACGTGTTGGTAAAACATCCTCAACTTTTGGAGTGGCTGCCTAATCTGCGATTAGCAATAGGCCCGCTTATTTATCTTTATACTCGTAGTCTTATTTACGGCGACGAGCATACCGGCCGCAAAAAATACCTGCACTTTTTACCATTACTGCTGGATGCGCAATACCAGGTTATCGGCCTGCTTTATATCACCGGCATACTATCGATACCTGTAGTCACTAATTTTTACGCTCAGCCATGGCTGCAAAATGCTTTATTTAATAAAACTATACTAAGTGATTTACCGACGTTGATATCGATGGTGGTTTATGTAGGCATGAGCTATAAGGCCGTCATCGGGGTAACCGCGAACACAGAACCATCCGCCTATAAACTTGCGGATTTGAAATGGCTAAAAAAGCTACTCCGGCTGGTAATTGTTTTGGTCGCGGTCTTTTTGGTTACTATCCTGCTTACGTTTGTATCAGTCTGGAACAACTATGTGCTGTATCTATCCGGAACATTGTTTACTTACTGGCTTGGCATGTCGGCCATCATCAGGCAGAACAAAATGCAGCCGGCCGATGTGGCGGAATATAACCAGCCGGCGGTCAAAATATATTTTGCTGACGCCAGCGCCGAAGAATATAAACAACAGCTTGTCCGGTTAATGGAAATAGATAACCTCTATCTAAACCCGCTGTTAAAGCTGGAGATGCTTGCAGAAAAACTATCGTTACCCGATAAGGTTGTCTCTAACTTACTTAACCAGCACCTCAAAAAAAACTTTAATGATTTTGTAAATGAATACCGCGTGGCAGAAGCAAAAAAGAGATTAGCTGAACCTGCATCATCTAAATTCACAATCGCCGCCATAGCTTACGATTGCGGCTTTAATTCCCTGGCGACCTTTCAACGGTGTTTTAAACAGTTTACCGGTATAACACCAAGCCAATATCAAAATAGTATAATTTCCTCTGAAACGGTGCCCGGTACTACTCAAATCCCGATTTGAGTAGGCAAATCTCGCATTTGTACCTTTTTTTGTTTCAGAAAGTCAAACCTACTATTAGACGCTAACATGAAAAAAAGCTTATTACTATTGGTACTATTATGCCTGGCCTTGTATCAAAACACGAGGGCACAGCAGGCCAAAATCGACTGGGACGAATGGGGCGTACCGCACATTACCGCCGGAAATGAAAAAGACCTGTTTTTTGCACAGGGCTGGGCCGAAATGCAGGCACACGCCAACCTTGTTTTGCAATTATATGGCGCAGCGCGGGGTAAAGGTGCGGCCTATTGGGGTGCGAGGTATGAAAATTCGGATATGCTGGTACACAGTTTGAACTTCCCGGCTATTGCCGTTTCATTCCGTAAAACGCAAGGTCCGCAATTAAAGGATATTATCAAAGCATTTACCTCGGGGATGAATGCTTACGCCAAGGCGCATCCTGATGCCATTGATAAAGAGAACGTTCAGGTTTTACCGGTAACACCTGACGATGTAAATCTGCAAAGCTTGTTTTTATTTGTCACCCGTTTTGTTGGCGGCACGGAATTTAACCGGGTGCCCGAGTGGCAGGAAATGGGCTCGAATGCGATGGCGGTAGCAGCTAAGCGTTCTGCATCGCACAATGCCATGCTGGTGCAAAACCCGCACCTGCCCTGGGGTGGCGAGTTTACTTTTTTTGAATGCGAGTTAACGCTCAATAATAGTCCTATTTATGGCGCAGCCGTCGTCGGTTTTCCCGGTATTGTTATCGGTTTTAATAAGAACCTGGGCTGGACGCATACCAATAACACGCTTGATAATGCCGATGCCTTTGAATTTGAGCTAAAAGATGACGGTTATTTACTCGACGGCAAGAAGCATGAGTTTAGTGCCAGAAAGGATACAATATGGGTAAAACAAAAGGACGGAACACTTTTACCCAAGCCGCAGAAATTTTATAGCAGTGCGTATGGCGATGTTTTAAAAATGGGTAAACGCAGCGCCATCGCAATAAAAGCTGCGGGAACTAATAGTCCGGATGCCCTGCTGGAATGGTGGCGAATGGCTAACAGCGCCAACTTTACCCAATTTGAATCAGCGTTAAAAATGCAGCAGCTTCCGTTTTGGAATGTGCTGTATGCCGATAACACCGGCAGCATATTTTATGTTTTTAACGGCCTGGTACCGCGCAGGAGGAGCAGTAGTTTTGAAGAATGGAATACCGTAATATCAACTGGTTCTTCAAAGGATATATGGAAAGGCTATTTGAAATATGATGAGCTGCCGAAACTAAAAAACCCTAAAAGCGGCTGGCTGCAAAATGCCAACGACCCACCCTGGACTGTAACCTTACCAAGAGAACTAAACAGGAAAGATTATCCAGACTATATTGCACCCAATAATATGGCCTTACGTCCCCAGCGAGCGGCAAATATGCTGATGGCAGATAGCAGTATAACATTTGAACATTTGATAGATTATAAGTTATCCACCCATGTCGGCGTGGCTGATAGGGTACTGGATGATTTGCTTGCCGGTATCGACAATACCTCATCGCCGATATTGCAGGAAGCTAAACAGGTATTACGCAATTGGGACAGGAACTCTGATGGCAATAGCAAAGGTATGCTCTTATTCTATGCCTGGGCAGCCCATTTTAACCCGACAAACGAATATAATTATGCTGTGAGATGGGACACTAACCGGCCTGCCACAACACCGTACGGATTACGCGACAAAAAACATTGCCTGGAATTACTGGAACAAGCCGCCAAACAAGTCAAGGCCGCATTTGGTGATTTGGCAACACCATGGGGCAAGTATGCCCGGTTAAAACGCAATGGCATCGACCTGCCTTCAAACGGCGCTGATGGCTCGCTCGGGATATTCAGAGTGGCAAATGCTGATTTTCAGCAGGGATTAACATCAAATATAAACAGCGGCGACTCCTGGGTAGGAATTATCGAATTTGGAAAGCGGATAAATGCCAAAGTGCTGTTAAGCTACGGAAACTGGTCGCAGAAGCAGTCTGTACATAACGGCGATCAATTGAAGCTGTTCTCCGAAAAGAAATTGCGGGATGCCTGGTTTTACCCGGAGGATTTGGCAGGGCATGTAACTTATACTGAAATAATGCAAGGGGATACGTTTATCAATCAAACAACAAATCAAAAATGAAAAAACTCACCATATTAACCTGCTTGCTGTTTTTGCTGCAAACCGCGGCTATCATCGCCCATAACAATATTCAAATCAACCCGCTCGCCGAATATACCGGCAAATACCAGGTGGTTCAGAAACGGGGCACTATCGGCATTAAAATAGAATTGGTAAATGATGAGTTGGTTTGCACGCAATCCTGGGATGGCGAAAAACTATTGCTGCGCCACCTGTCAGGCGATAATTTTATTATGGCCGGGTTCGACTGGTCGGTTAAATTTTTACGGGATAAGGATAAAAAGATAAGCCAAATATTGGTGATGGGTACCGACAGGTGGGATAAGGTAAAGGAGTGATTTATTTCACCCTTCCAACCCAGTTAATGCCGCTTATACCATTATGATGCAGCCGCTCGATAAGCTGGCCTATATGGTGCTGCAAATGCCGGATGTTATATAGGTGCAGCTCAAATTTATCCATTGGTATCCACGGGAAGCCGCTTTCATCACCTTCGTTGGTTCTGTTAACGGCTTCTTCCAGATTTTCGCTGATAAACTGTGCATAGCTTAACAGCCCGGCTTTTGTATAGGTAGTTGCTATTACTACAGGCTTGTTTTCATGGTTTACCGTGCCAAGCTGGTTGTAATCAGGGAGGTGCTTTTCCCAGGGGATAAACGTATCCACACTTTCAGAAAGATAAAAGGCCGTGTAAAAAAGGGCATGGTATACAATACGCCAATAGGCCGCGCCATAGTTATTACCTTCCCATAAATCGTCCGGGCATTTTTCAATTGTTTCGGCAAGCATTTTCAACCCGGCACGATATTGTGATATAAAAGCTGCTTTCATAATTGGTTCATAGTTGATAGTTCATGATTCATAGCCGCAGAAAAGCTCATGGTTCATAACCACTGCAACTCCTTCGGTCTTGGCTCTTGATTCATGACTCTTGGTTCTCTGAGCTTCTTACTCCCTTATCCAAATATTCCTGTAGCTAATCGGTTCGCTTTTATCGCCGTGCGCCTGCAGCCGCAGTGGAGCAGGGCCATGTTTTACGTAGATATGCTTTTTATCGGTAGAGGTGCCGCCGCGTATTTCTTCATTATTCTGCACCATCACACCGTTAAAAAATACAGTAACACGTCCCGGGGATTTCACGCTTCCATCTTCATTAAATTCGGGTGCGGTATAGGCTATGTCGTAAACATTCCATTCGCCTGGTTTTTTGCACGGGTTGGCCAGTGGTATCGATTCGCGGTAAACGCTGCCGGCCATGCCGTTGACATAAGTTTTATTCTCGTTGTTATAAACATCCAGCACCTGGATTTCGTACCTGTTTGACAAAAATACACCACTGTTACCACGCGCCTGTCCGGCGCCTGTTATATCCGCAGGCACCTTCCACTCCACATGCAGCTGGTAGCTGGTAAAATTGCGTTTGGTAACGATATCTCCGGCCGATTTATTGACTGTAGCCACACCACTGGCCACGTTCCATTTTGCGGGTGATTTATCTTCTGATGTCCACTCATCCAGGTTTTTACCATCGAATAAAACAATAGCATCCGACGGCGCGCTGCTGAATGTGGCGCCCGGCACCACCACATGCGGCAGCGGCGTATATACTTCTGCATTATCCGGATTAGCTGATGGCAGGTTAGCATTGTTAATTTCTGCAGTCTGTGCCTTAGCGGCTGTTGTGGTTAACAGCAGGGCAGCGATTGAATAAAATAGCGTTTTCATTGGCTTTGGGTAAAAATTAGAAGATTCCTGCAATTTAAAACATTATTAAAATATTTTAGCAGTTCAATCGTCAACCATTTATCGGTGGCGATAAACAATTAACAGCTGCCGTACTTTTGTATACATGAGAACCCGCCTCCCGTTTATCATACTGGCCTGGATACTGGCCGATATCTACTTTTACCATGCTGTTGAAACGCTTACAAATAGTTCCTTTATTTTATGGGGATACTGGCTGATTGATTTGCTGCTGGTTACCGGCTTTATATTTGTAATGACCCGCGCCCGTGCAAACAGGCCGCCTGTGAATTTAATTGCCGGACTGATGGCCGGCACCCTGCTCACATTCGTGCCAAAAATTTTATCGATGCCGGTTTTGCTGGTTGAAGACATTACCCGCTTATTTCGTCACTTTCCGCCGCGAAGTATATGGGCGAGCGAGCTGGCAATGGGCATCGCTGCTTTCGTATTTGTCAGCTTACTGTATGGCATGACCGGCGGCCGGCACCGGTATAAAGTACACCGTGTGACTTTGAAATTTGACGACTTGCCAAAAGCATTTGACGGCTTTACCATCACACAGCTATCCGATATTCATGCCGGCAGCTTTAGCAGTCGCAGGGGTGTTGAAAAGGGTGTTTCACTGGTAAATAAACAAAACAGCGACTTGATTTTATTCACAGGCGACCTGGTCAACAACAAAGCCAGCGAAATGGATCCGTGGATAGCTACTTTCGCTAAACTGAAAGCACCTTTCGGTAAATATTCTGTCTTGGGTAATCACGATTACGGCGACTACACAGGCTGGGAAAGCGAGGAAGCAAAAAGCGACAACCTTGTTCAATTAAAGCAAGTGCATCAGAAAATTGGATTTAACCTGTTGTTAAATACTTCGGTACAAATAGAAAAGGACGGCGCGGCTATTGCTTTGGTGGGGGTGGAGAACTGGGGTAAAGGCGGCTTTCATAAATACGGCGACTTAGCAATGGCAACCGCTAACGTAGCTGATGATGAGTTTAAAATACTAATGTCGCACGACCCGTCGCATTGGGAAGCCAAAACACTTGAACACGAAAAACACATTAACCTCGCACTGGCAGGGCACACGCATGGCATGCAGTTCGGCATTGAGCTGTTTGGCTTTCAATGGAGCCCAATTAAATATATGTACCCGCAATGGGCAGGGCTGTATGAGCGTAACGGCAAATACCTGTATGTTAACCGTGGTTTTGGATTCTTAGGATTTAAGGGCAGACTGGGTATATGGCCCGAGATAACCGCAATTACATTAAGGAAAAAGTAATCGTCAACGCGTTCAGTGTTCACGCATTTTCTACGTGAACACCCCGAATACTATGAATGACGCTGGTTATCAATGTGTTATATTTTATGCATTTATAATCGGTTGATAATAAGATAACACAGAAGGGGTTTACAGGTGTAAACCCTTAGCTGCTGTGCCGCAAGCGGGATGCTTGTGGTCAGCAGGACAGGTAACCCGATGAAGGCCCTATGTATCAAAGCTGTATGTTATATTGAAGGTACCAATAGCGATTACTAAGACGATAGCTGCAAAAATGACTTATGAACCGGCTGAATTCGTCTCATCTTCATGGCGTGCTTTGATCCGCGCTATTACCAGGATAAAAATTATAATCAGAAAGATAAATAACCCAATACCGTTCATAATAATACGTGTGGTATTCCGGGTTTCTATTGCATTAAAAAAATGGACCGCACCCCAGCTCAACATGAATAGGGTAATAACCCAGGCTCCAACCAATTTTTTCGATTTCATCCTGCTAATATAGAAAATTTGCGGTTTTTATGCTCAATGTGCAACAATGGGCCAATACGCATACGGGTTACTAGACAAGGTCCGTCCGCGCGTCGTAGGTCATTGCCTAACACACTAGCTCTAAGGAGGTATCCTTTAATGTCTTAAATTTTCCCTCAAGTCTAGCCTAAACACATTATTGAAATCTTAAATTCTAGTTATTTCCCAATACCTCGTAACCCAAAAGCACATACTCAAGTTAAAGCAGGTTCTAATTAAACTAAAAACATATGTTAACTCTCGAACAAGCTACAATTGAATTTTTTAATCACTGTCTTTATGAAAAAAACCTTTCGTCTAAAACTATAAAATTCTATAAAGTTGACTTAAAACAATTCTCCGTTTCAGCTTCGAAAACAACCTATCCTTATCGCAAGTCACCCCCTCACTACCCCTTCTTCCTTTCAATCCGCTTCCTTATCCTGCTCAACGATGGATTAGTAATACCCAGATATGACGAGATATGATACGCCGGGATGCGCTCAATAATATCTGGATGTTCGCCCAGTAACCTGGTATAGCGCTCTTCGTGCGAGAAAAAGATAAATTCTTCGGTCCGTGTTTGCGCGATGGTAAAGAACAGCTCGGCCAGCAGCCTGCCGAACTTTCCCCAATTCGGATGGGTTTCGTAAAGACTGTTCAGGTCTTTATACGAAATAAAAAAAATCTCCGAATCCTCCATGGCTTCAATATAGTACCAGCAGGGGTTGCGCGATACAAAGCTCCTGAACGAAACGACAAACTGTTTTTCTGAAAAAAAGAAGATGTTCTTATCCTCTTTTGTGTCCGGATTGCGGAAGTAGATGCGAAATATGCCTTTCACAATCAGCCCAAGATCATTACAAACCATACTTTGCATATTAAAGAAATCGCCTTTACTAAACTTCCGCGCTTTCCAAAATGGCTGACCGTCGCTGATATCTTTATCACTGAGTTGTGCGAAGTCCCTGAGGTGCTGCGCTAACATTTCGTTTTTGTCCATAATCAGGATGTATGCATGTGTGTCAAATATAGAAGGAATATCAGATCCATATTTTGCCTTAAGTGAAAATCAGCCGTCTCACTGTAATGCAATTGTCAGCTTTAACCGCATTTTAACTTAAGTGAAAAAAGCGCCACCCTATCTTTATCAACTTTGGCCCGACAAAAAATCTTAAAAAATAAAATTATGACTACGAATCCTCTTGCTAATACAATCGGAACAGCCAAATCATTAGGTAATCTTTATTTCACCCGTGCCTGCTTTTCGGTGCTCTGGGTTATTTTGATGGCCTGCTTTGTAAAAACAAATATGAGCATTGCCGGCATTTTACTGATAATTTATCCGGCCTGGGACGTGATAGGCACCTTTATGGATATCAGGATAAACCGGGGCAGCGTTTCTAAAACACCGCAATATGTAAACGCGGTTATCAGTATCATTACCACTATAGCCGTAGGTGTTGCCCTGCAAAAAGGCGTTCCCGAAACATTGATGGTTTTTGGCGCCTGGGCAATCGGCACAGGTTTAATACAACTGATATTAGGCTTACGCCGCCGGAAATTGTTAGGCGGCCAATGGCCTATGATCATCAGCGGCGGTCAATCCATGATAGGCGGTACCTCATTCATCCTTTTGGCGCACGACCCCACAAAAGGCATATCCAGCCTGGCCGGCTACGCAGCATTTGGCGCTTTTTATTACCTGCTGGCTGCATTTCGCCTGTATAAAACCGCTAAGACCGTTGTTTCCGTTGAATGAAACTAATGTACGCTGACCGAAGTCACGAATAGCCCTGCCTGGCCGGTAGACTTTACCTATTCGCCTCACTCAACCAATGCAATTAGACGAATGCACTCACCGCCCATCTCGGGCTGCCCGATATAAAATAAAAAAACAGGTGGTACTATTTTGTAGTACCACCTGTTAACATTAATAACCGGTTTTAATTCATCTGCCCCCAATTTATGGATTAACCGTTTGGTTAGGGGCGAATGCATAAATTCCGCCTGCTATCGGCATGCAGAGGCCGTATATCAGCATTAGCAGATCCTGGGCGAGTACCAGCACTGCGTATACTTCCGGCTGTTCTTCGGTAAGCAATATGGGTAACTCAAGTATACCACCTACGTTGAATGCAAAATTACCGATGCTGGCCGGTATCAGTGATTTATAGGTAGTGGTAACGGCGCCGTCATTTTCTACAATGGTTACTATCACCGGAACGTTCCACGCAAGGTTTATCAATGATTCAACACCCGATGATACTTTTGAATAGGTGGTGTTGCTTGAAAAAAATATGTTGGAAAAACCTTTAATGATACTTACGGCAGTAAGCCCGTTATTTAATTGAGTAGCCCAGTCGTCGGTTTCCACGTTGACCCATGCCGGCAGGTTGGGCGAGACATAGGCAACGTTCCCGACAGCATTTATGGTGAGCAGCGTTTTGGGTAGCGGTAACTGGAGTAAAGAGAGCGCTTTCATTATGGTGGATGTTATTCCGCAAACAATACTGCCCCCCAGTGCAAAAAAGTCAGTTACGAACCCAAATATTTTCATGCCTGCTTCGTTCAAAACCGGGGTGTCCGCTGCCGGCATAGCATCTGCGGCGATGGAAGTTGAGGAAGCATAAAATGCGTTTTGGATGTCGGAAAAGCTTGTGGCGTTTAACAGCGCGTTGGTCAACGTATCACCTATCGGGAACGGTGCCGCTGTTGAGCCTGTAGCTGCATCATTGGCTATTTTGTAGCATATAGTAGTTGGAATAGCTGCTATCAGGCAAACGACATCGAGAAAAGAAAGCGGATCGCCGGTAAGCCATTCGTAAAGGTCAGAAATTACCGGAAAATCTATCGGCGCCGTCATCACGTTAAGTATCTCTTCAGTTACCTGTACCAGCACTTTTATTATCGCAATAATTATGTTCTCCGCAGTTTCAAGCAGGGTATCAACAACGATGGCCAGGAATTTCTGGATGATCTCCGTCGCCGTAAGCGTATTAAAGGGTACAACAATATCCGTATTGATTGCATTGTAAGCGTCCATCAGCGTTGTTTCTTCGCTGTTTAAAAGGTCCATCAGGTCCTGGAATATCTCCTGGCCAAAAGACGGTGGGGTAGAGGTTGTGCTGGCGTTGGACACATTTCCCTTGAAATGATAGGACGCCATGGTAGAGGGGCTGCTGTTTTGAGACGTTGGCGGCGGGTTGCTCTGCGTGGTGCTATTCGGTGTTTGGCTGAGAGTAGGAATGCTTGCCCAGCCATTGATCGTATTTATCAAGCCGGTGAAGGCGTCACCTACGGTAGTTTCAAAGCCTGCGAGTGCATCGATAGCCTGTTGAGTGGACTGGATGAAAATATTTTTCATCACATTGTGCGTGGTAACGATATCCTGCCAGCCAAACAGGAAGCTAAGGAAAGAAATCAGGTCGTCTATGGCTACAACTATTTGGTTAAATACCCACTCTAGCGCGCCGGCCACGGCGTAAACAGTATTCAGTACGGCCTGGTAAACAGCTTCGCCTATCTCAACTATGAAATTCCAGACGCCCGTCGCCACGTCTTCTATAATATGTACAACATAGTCAACTGCCGAAGCCAGCAAACGGTATAAGTCGCCTAAATCGACCGCAATCGCGTTCTCGAAACCCGCTATAACCGGTGCATTAAATTTATTAAAGCCGGCGACCGCCATGGCATAGGTGGGGGATGCAAAGCTGTTGTACGCTGTTGTCAGCGACTGATTTGAGGTTGCCACGGCCTGCAGACTGGTTGTCGACGTGCCCGACGGTACCAGTGGCGTTGTGTTGCCATTTTTATCGGTGATAACTGCAGTCTGCAAGCTGGTAACGGTATTCAGCTGTGCAACTTGATTAAACACCGTATCCATCGGGTTAATGGAAACGGTTGAACTCCCTGTTTCCGAAACATACAGCATTGTCCCGGTAAGGTCGGTAATGCTTTCTATAACGGTAATATTGCCTGAACTGTCGGTATTAACGGGCACCGGCGTGGTGTCGAGCACATAATAGAGGTTGTTTATATAAAATGTGGCCCTTGTATTTGAACTCAACATCAGCGGCGAATTGGTTACCGGCTGATTATTGTCGTCTAACAGTTGGATAGTTGTAGTATACGAATTGAAGCTGAACGATGGCGATGTAGTGAGCGGAGGAGGAAGCGTTATCTGATTTGTTGTCCACAAACCGGTTTCGGGCGACCTTGTTAGTATGAAAAGCGTATTGACCGCCACCGCGAATATGGTGTTTCCATTGTTGCTGAGGTTTACATATGGCGAAACCATGTCGACACTTGTAATTATAGGAAGGGGGTTTTGGGTGGACCATGTGCCCGGACTGCCCAGCGTATACGGGCAGGTAAGGTAGAAGACTTCGTCAGCGCCGTTAAGCCCCCAAACGCTCAGCGTTCCGTCTGTAAGAACCGCCTGGAGATTGGATACATTTATGAGAAGGCTATTCTGGAAGATCAATGACCCTTGTGCGTTTGTCGATTGGTTGTTATAGGCGAAGTAATACAGGCTGCCCACGCCATCGGCTACTGACGTTACAAGCAAATCGGTGGTACTGTTGCTGCTGCCATTTCTGAAAGCGGCCATAGCCTGCGGGACTAAGTTACCAGGCAAATACAAATTTGACGGACTGGGTGGGCCGCCGCCAAAATAATTATAAACCGGGCAATAAACCAACTGCGCCGCTCCGTCAATCGAGCCGCCGGTGTACATACCATCAATCGGCCCTCCTGTTGACGAACGACCTATGCAACCCATATAATCATTAGTGTTCAAATCAATCGACAAGGAATTTTGATTCCACCACTGTGTACCGCCCTGTACGATATAAAAACGGTCAACAATACCCGAATTGTTAAGGTCGGCTATTATAAACTGCCCCTGCAAGGTTTCGCTGATAAAAACGTTGGCGATCTGGAATGGGCTGGGCGGCGTAACTGTTGAATCATACGCGGCATTTACCCAGGTTGGCGAACTTAGCCACGACATATCGGAGTTTGAATTTCCCATACACAAAAACAAGTTATCGGCGCCGCTAACTGTTACGACCATGGCGAGGCCGATGGTTCCGTTCTGTGTATTTTGGGCTACACTCATTTTTGTACAGGTGCCGCCTGCAAACTTATTGACCATAGCAATTGTACTCAGATCAAGCCGTGTCCACCCGCTTGGCGTGCTTGGTGTTTCGTAGGTAACGTAAAATATGCCATCGGTTCCAATAGAGAACATAACGGCATTCCCCAGGCTGTTTTGCAAAACCTCAAATGTATCGTCAGGGTCCATAATTGAAGCCTGGAGGTAATTGGTCATCATTTCTGATGAATAATTTATTGTATTGCTCATGACTATTATTTTATTGGATTATAAAAAAGGTTTAAGGAACAATAACCGGATAATGTTGATGGTATAATTCAACATTTCGTAAAAGCAGGTAAGAGGCATCAGGGATGACTACTTATCCCTGATGCCGGTTCGGGCCAGCGTTCCCGGATTGATTATTGGTTTGCGGACATTAACGGGTTATCGTATGTAATGTATGAAACAAGGTCGTTACTGTCAGAAAATTGGGGGTCGGCAAAGGTAAAGGTCTGGCCGCCCGGAAAAACGAAGGTGTCTATGGTGGCGGCAGGAATATCGCCCAGCTCAGTGCCTGCAAATTGAACGCGTTCATTTATGAAGCTGGTCATTGAACTGATGCCGAGCAAAAAATTGGCTGCGCCGTTGCTTGGAGGTACAGCACCATTCTCGGCAACTGTCGACTGCGGACTGCTGAAAACCAAATTACCGCTTTGCCCTACATTCATTTGATAGACGTCGGTAATGGTTGTATCGATATAGTTTCCGCTCCATTCGGTCGCGCTCGATTCCCATTTTACAGATGCATATATCACCAAATGTTGTACTATAGTAAGCGCACTGCCCGCAACGGTTACAGTTAACGTATAAGTTACGGATGATTTGAAATCATAGTATGAAAGTAATGCATGATATCCGCAGTTAACATCAACTGTGCCGCTGGCGTAGGAATAATTGATAATGTTTCCGCCTGTGCCTACAGTATAGGCCGGGGGTGTTGCGGGAGTGAGATAATAGTTAAAAACCAGGTAGAGCCCTGAGTAGCCTGCCGACATAGTTGGCACATTGCATTGCTCCGCGACATAGCCATCTAATAAAGTGGCAAAATAAGGTATAAAAATATCGCTGCTGACGGCTACTATTCCATCATATTGCGGCCCGTCGCCGCCACTGTCTATCCAGTTCCATGTAATTCCGGAATAATTTTGCGGCGGCGGCGTACTGCCCTGGTTGCATAGGTAATTTAAAGTACTCAAGTTCATAGTACTTTCACTTATCGGGTTGTATTCATCAAAAACCAATGTTAAAGAGCCAACATTAAGGGAAGATGGCTGTACATCCGGCGAATTCTGTGTTATGGAATAACCCAATACCGACAGCCCGATGTTTGCTTCATTGTCGGCAAAAAACGTTTGTACCATTGCGGGTGTAATCTGGTTCGATACAATTGCCGGGAAATTGGCAGTAAAAGTTGGAACAGTTGTAAAAACCGCGCTCGCGAAGTCGAGGAACAATTGCTGGATGCTGAACAGGTCCGGGCCAAGATAATTTAACTGGTTAACAACATTGGCAGGGATATTCGAATTGTTAGCAGGGATGATAGAGGCCAACGGCACATTTAATGTGATAGCCCAGGCGCTGCCCGATGGTTGCGGGTCATTGTTGTACGTAAAGGAGTCGTGAGAGCCCCAAACCGGAAAAACGACCTGGAATTGCGCACAAAGAAGATTGAATATGGCAGTGTTTGTGCTGGAAGTATTGAGCGACAGTACGTATGGTAAAACCGGAAGGTTACCGGGATTTTGAGCTCCCGGCATTGCCATTCCCGGGGGAAGACCCAATTGCAATTGTATGCCGCAAATAAAATATGAGTTTTGCAAATTCGTGATATCCGTTGTCACTGGGTCTCCGTTGGTCCAGTAAGGCACGTTAAATGGGTTTGTACCATTTGTGCCTCCCTGTGTAGCGGGGTTCATTAAGTCCGCAAGAGAGATTGCCGTAAGCGGCTGGTTGGGGTTTTGTATCCAGCAATAATTAACAACCGGCAAAGTATCACCGGATAGATACTCGAACATAGTTGAGTTAATAGCTTCGAGTGTGGTGGCCACGGCAAAATTTACCGCAGTCCCAAGGTTTGATGAAGTGATGCTCATAAATTATGTGATAAGTTCCCTACTCTTTTAAAGGCTTTTCGGATTCCACCTCCGCTTTTGAAACCTCCGCGCTGGCCCCGTTTTTTAAGTGGTTACAGGTCTCCACTATTTGTGTAGAGCTTTGTAAAAACGATAGATCAAATGCTTGTTATTTAGAAAAATGAGTGCATCGGCTTAGGTTATTTTAATTATATAAAGCTAATGTATTGTTGCCTAATATGCAAAAAAATCATGTAATTTATGTTAAATTTTAACTATTAGAAAGTAATTTAACTATAGTGAATTAATAATTCAGATGCGGATAGGTCGCGCAACACTTCCCCGGGCAGTCTGCTGATTGCGGATAAGATTGCCCTTTGATAGGTCAGAAAGCTCCTGATGTTATTGACACCGTATACCACTGAAACGGCTTTACCTGCTAATCCCAGCTTCTACACCGAAAGTTCCTGGTAGGGTCAATTATTCAGCAGCATTTTTATATAATAGTCTGCAGTTGATTGATTGTCATTAATGGAAACGGAGATGAAGGGGTCTGAAAACTGTAAGAGTGAGTCTTGCCATTTTAATTTATTTCTGATAAACTCGGTGAAGTTTTGATCAAGTTTCAGATTAGTCTCGCCTTGCTCCTGGTTATATTTTGAAATTCCTTCGCGAATAAATTCTAATGCAAGGTCAAAAGCATTTTGGTCAAACTCGCGGTATAAAAAATGAAGCATGTCTGTTTCTTTAAAATAAATTCTTATTTCATTTTCATTTGAAAATTTAAACAGCACGCCTACATTAATAGCTTCCCTGGTAAGAATTGAATGGCAATATTGTAAAATAATATAAGCAAACGTATTATTCATGAATCAATGATTTTAGTGCATCACTGAACAAGAACCTGTTTTCTTTTATGGCTTCCAGGTAGTTAATTACATGGTTGTGCTGATGAATTACGTACCCTGTATTCTTTAATTCATCAATATAAGCGTGTAACGATATAAAGTCGGCTGCTTCCAGCCGGTTTATAAATTCATCGAAAATAGTCTCTTTCTTTTCAGCATCGCAACTACTTAATAGGCTATGAAATACGTGCATATAATAATACGTGTGCGTTTTTGTCCTTACCAAAACATCTTCCAGCGGATCTTTTCGTAGCTGAAAGCTCGATTCAAAGTCAATTAGGTAAGCTAAATTAGAATGGATCAGTAAATTCGGCCGTTTAAAATTCCGATCGGTGTTCCTTATCATAATGTCAAATGCAAAAATGGAGGCAAAGTTGATGTTATGCTTAATAGGCCCTGATTTTAAAATATCGTAAAAAAAGCAAAGGTTAGGGTATAAGTATTCTGTTCCGAAAGCAAATTTAACCTTCAGGCTTTTAAACCTGTCCAATGCTTTTCTGTTATAAATGGATTGTTCAAATAAAACGCTGCAAATATCAATTAAGGCAAATTCCGGTACATCAAGATTAAATTGCCTTGCAAGCATATTTCCCATAACCTCTCTGCCCACACTCTCGCCCTCATAATCCATTTCCTGGTTAAATAGTTTAATAATATAGGGTTTTGCGTTACCGTTTACATTTGCAAGAACCAGCCAGGGCTGAGTTTTGCCCCCGGTAATAATTCCCTGGAATGATATGGCTTCGTATCGGTTTAACATAAATAAGGAAGGTTTAGGTAATCATGTTTGTTTCCTATTTTGGAAGTTTTATAAGACGCAGAATTGCCGGCGGATTATAGAAATCTGCCAGCTGTGTTACGTAGTCAGCTGAAACCGGAACCCAATCATAAGCAATGCCGCCATTGATAGCAATGATATAGCTTAATTTCCCGATCATAACTTCCGGGCTAACGCTACAGTCATAAATATCGATGTTGGTTTTACAGTCGGCTTTTGATTCTTCGCAATTAATGGCTCCGATGTAAAAGTTATGGTCACAGTTCACCACCTGGTCTGCAATTGTTTCGTATCTATCACACATCGTTTCATCCAATATCCACAACCCGTTCGGGTTGGAGAAATTAGTCAGCCTGACCGTCATTCCTTTAGGAGCGATTATCGATCTTATTTTTTTTAATCTGAACATAACCAAAATTCAATTTATTTAGTCGTTCAGGCTGCCCATAGGCACTGTTTAAAGGTACGTTATATGGCTATAAGCCAGTGTCCCCAAACCTGATTTATTATCAACATTCCTACCTGTTCTGCTCGCTCAACCAATGAAACTGCCGCTCCGCCAGTTGGAAATGCCTGTTTGTGCGTTTCAACTCCACAAATAAGCTATCCTTACCTTTCAAACCCGAAAGCGTTATGGTGTTTTCATCCGGCATAGCGAACTTAAATTCCAGCACATAGACTTTATCGGCCATGCGCTTCTTAAAGCCGAGCATGTTTTTGGCAGTGTCGAGTCCATAGGTGAAATAGCCGCGATTATAGCGCTGCCTAAATATGGTGTCGCGGGAGGTTACACTGCCAAGGCCGTCTTCAAATATCAGGTCCTGCCAGCGCAGTGTGTCGAGGGTTGAAAGGGGCAGGTTATTATTGTTCAGCCTGTACCGGGTAACCGCATAAACACCATTTTTAACCGGCTGTTTTCCTGCGGGCGGGGTTATGTTAATTTGGGAGTCCTGGTAAAAAGGATAGATGAGCATTACCGCTATAAACACGCATTTTAAAACCACCCGGGTAACACGCATCCATTTTTTGGTATAGTTAAAATGATAAATTTTTCCTTCAGGAGCAGGCTTGTTCAATATAAAAAAGTCTATTAGCCGTCCGCTTTCATTAGCCAGCAAAAACAGGCAGGTAAATACCATCTGCATCGAAAAAATCTTTACAGGGATGTCATAACACAGGTTCAGCATCATCACGTTAATAAACACGCCGGTGGCCATTAGCACGCCAAGCGAGGTGGTGCGCCGGTAAAGCAGCAACAACGCCGCAATAAACTCCATCAGCCCCGAAAAAAACTGGTACGGCCCGGAATAGCCGATGAAGAACCACGAGAACCGCATCGGCAGCAGGTCGCCAAGTGGCGTGGCCAGCTGGTGCAGGCTGGGGAATACCATCTGCATGCCAAATAACTTGATAATGCCATAGCTAAGTCCTACCAATATAACATAGTAGCGCGCAAACAGCACCAGCCAGTAATTGAGGTGCGTGTAATTTGGCCGCTTCCTGTCCAAAACAGACCATATAATAGCGCCAATCAGCCCCATGCACAGGTAGGTCCACAACCGCGCCCAGCCCATGGACGTATCGCCGCTGCCGTTTTCCGGCACCAGTACCGGCTTTACATGAAAAAACAAGGTGTTAGCTTCGGTAACTATCCAGTCCATCAGCTTGCCCCAGAACTGCGTTACAAGCCCTACTCCGGGTATGGCATCCAGCCAGTTTATGGGCGACATTTCTAACGCCAGGTAAACAAAAAAGAAGCGAAAGATAATTTTCTTCCAAAGCGGCCAGTGTGCGGTTTCGGCTGTTTGCATAAATTGTGGTTGGTTTAACGTAAGTTTTATCCCGGTAATTTAGGATTTTTTTTAAGATCAAAGAAATACGAGAATGCCACTAAGGCAACCTGCATATTCGAAACCTGTCTTGATGCAGAGCGTTGCCCCGCGTGGTGTATTTTTTCCGTTCGAGGGAAAGTAGATTACGGTTGAATTGAAAACTTAATTCCCCAACGGGGATAAATATGTCAGCGACGGGTAACACCCATCGCGAAAACGGCAGACCGCCCTTTGTTTTTAACCCAACGGCAATTTACCACCAAACCCCAATTGCACCCCAAACTTCTTTCCTCTACCTTTGTTTATCACCAAAAACCAAAATTATGCGAGCAAAAATCACTCCCTTCCTTTTATTCAATCACGAGGCCGAAGAAGCAGCAAAGTTTTACGTATCGGTATTTAACGGTAAGCTGCTGAAAGTCGACCACTATCCCGAAGGCACGCCTATGCCACCGGAAACAGTACTGACCGCCACTTTTGAAATTTTTGGCCTGACCATGACAGCCTTGAATTGGGGTCAGGAAGCCAAATATTCGGAAACGATTTCTTTCGCCATAGAACCTGAAACACAGGAAGAAACCGACCATTACTGGAACGCCCTGATAGCCGACGGCGGCGAAGAAGGCCCATGCGGCTGGCTGAAAGATAAATATGGCGTATCGTGGCAGGTAGCCCCCGAAATTTTACCACGACTGATGAGTGACCCAAACCCAAAAAAATCTTCCGCAGTGATGATGGCCATGATGAAAATGAAAAAGATCATTATTAAAGATTTGCAGGCTGCTTATGATAATGCGTGAGGCGAAAGGTAACCCTCTATCGGAAAGGAGACGCAAGTGTTGCGTCTCTGCATTAATTCCCTTGTTTTCTTGACGCTGCCATGAACTATGAACCATGAACTATAGGCTATTCTGCCTATCTTCGCATCATGCTCGATATACTCATCATAGGCGGCGGCCCCATCGGTTTGGCCTGCGGACTTGCCGCACAAAACGCCGGTTTAAGTTTCCTGATTGTCGAAAAAGGCTGCCTGGTTAATTCTTTATACAATTACCCGTCAACCATGACGTTTTTCTCCACCTCTGAAAAGCTGGAAATTGGCGGCATCCCTTTCGTTACCATCAGCAACAAACCCAACCGCACCGAAGCGTTGGAATATTACCGCCGGGTGGCCACATCTAACAACCTGCCCATTAATTTATTTGAAGAAGTAACAGGCCTGGAAAAGAAGGATAATATTTTTACCGTTACCACCAGCAAAACCACGTACCGGGCAAAAAGAGTAATTCTGTCAAGTGGATTTTACGATATCGCTGTGAATCTTGATATCCCCGGCGAAGATTTGCCGAAAGTTAAGCATTACTATAAAGACCCGCATTATTATGCCATGCAAAAGGTAGTTGTGGTAGGTTCAAGCAATTCTGCCATTGATGTGGCGCTGGAAACTTACCGGAAAGGTGCGGAGGTTACGCTGGTTATTCGTGGTGAAGAGGTTAATCACCGGGTAAAATATTGGGTAAGGCCCGATATTATTAATAGGATAAAAGAGGGGAGCATTAAGGCTTATTTTAATTCTAATTTGAAAGCCGTCCGCGAACACGACGTAGATATTGAAACACCGGAAGGCCTGGTAACCATCCCCAATGATTTTGTTATGGCGATGACAGGCTACAGGCCCAATTTTGAGTTTTTGAAAAAGCTGGGCATCACTTTAACTGACGATAAATTTATCCCGCATTATAATCCAGAGACTATGGAGACAAATATTCCCGGCCTATACCTGGCAGGAGTTGTTTGCGGCGGTTTGGATACACATTTGTGGTTTATCGAAAACTCGAGGATACATGCGGAGATGATTTTGGGTGATATTGTGGGGAAGGGATAGGCGGGTTAAGGATACAAAAATTTCCTGCAACCGCACGTTTAAAAACTAAGTTTTAGGCGTAAATGTATCGAGGGTTTAAACCAATACGTACTTCGCTCGTCAATTCATTATAAACTTTAAGTAAATTTTGCGTTAAAAGTATTATTAATGCAGTTTTTTCTTGCATAAATAAAAATTAATGCAATACTTTGCACAAATTTTAAAAAACACTATAAAGTAAATAAAAGATGAAACAACAAAGCTTAAATAAGCCTGTAACCAGAGCGATTTTCGCCCCGGTTTGCGCTGCTTTGCTTTCAAATGTGTTTTTATTTTCTCCATCCCGACGAAGGCCCTACATGCCACGGGCTTGATTTAGTTTCAGTTTACTAAACCCGTTGCGGAGACGCGATACCCGCGTCTTTCTCCCACAAAAATCATCTGATTATTAACGCCCTAAAGGCAAATAATTTAACGGTAATTTTTCTATTTCAATGATTAAAGATTTTGATATACAGGTTGCGACCGCACAGCATGTTGATTTTGCACAGCAGATATGCGATGAAATGGCAGAATCGGCAAAAGCGCGCGGTACCGGTATCGCCCAGCGTTCGCCCGAGTACGTTGCGAATAAAATGCTGGAAGGCAAAGCCGTAATAGCTTTTCATAAAGACGGCACCTGGGCCGGTTTCTGCTATATAGAAACCTGGAGCCATGGCGATTTCGTTGCTAACTCGGGCTTGATAGTGAGTCCGCAGTTCAGGAAAGAAGGACTGGCAAAAGCCATTAAGGAAAGTATCTTCAAATTATCGCGCGACAAATATCCTCACGCAAAAATATTCGGGCTTACGACAGGTTTAGCAGTAATGAAGATAAATTCAGATTTAGGTTATGAACCCGTAACCTATTCGGAACTTACCCAGGATGAGGATTTCTGGAAAGGCTGCCAAAGCTGCGTAAATTTCGATATCCTGACCAGCAAAAATCGTAAAAACTGCATGTGCACCGCTATGCTGTTCGACCCCGCTGAAAAGCAAAAGGAGTACGAAGAGAAAATGAAGAAAATAACGCACAAAGCGACATTGCTGGAACGCATTGAAAATGCGATAAAACGTAGAATTGAGAAATTCTCGCTAAGCATATCAAATTAATTTTATTACAGAGACACAATACTTGTGTCTCTGTAAACCAGGCAGACAATCATACATTAGAAAACATATTCCAGGGACACAAATATTGTGTCTCTAAAACAAGAACCATGAAACAAAAAGTAGTATTAGCATACAGCGGCGGATTAGACACTTCTTTCTGCTGCATATATTTAACGCAGGACTTGGGCTATGAAGTTCATTCAGTAATCGTAAACACAGGTGGCTTTTCGGAAGAAGAACTAAAAAACGTTGAAGAACGCGCTTATAAAATGGGCGTTACCTCGCACCATGTTGTAGACGAAACAGAGAATTTTTACAATACCTGCGTTCGTTTCCTGATTTATGGCAATGTGTTAAAAAACAACACTTACCCGCTATCGGTAAGTGCCGAGCGCGTTAGCCAGGCTACTGCCATCGCAAACTATGCTAAAGAAATAGGCGCAGAATTTGTTGCCCACGGCAGCACCGGCGCAGGTAACGACCAGGTTCGTTTCGATATGATTTTCAATATCCTGGTGCCTGATGTAAAAATCATTACCCCGATACGCGATTTAAAGCTGAGCCGCGAGGCCGAAATTCAATACCTGAAAGATCATGGCGTTGACATGAACTTCGAGAAGGCCAAATACTCCATTAATAAGGGCATCTGGGGCACGTCGGTTGGCGGTAAGGAAACGCTGACTTCTAACCTTGGTTTGCCCGAAGATGCATGGCCTACTCAGGTAACCTCGACAGACGTAAAAGATATTGAGCTTGAATTTGAAAAAGGCGAGCTGATTGGCCTCAACAGCGAGAAATTTGACCACCCGACCAAGGCTATCCAGGCATTGCAGGCCCTTGCACAGCCTTATGGCATCGGCCGTGATATACACGTTGGCGATACCATCATCGGTATAAAAGGCCGCGTAGGTTTTGAAGCTGCTGCGCCGATGATTATCATCAAAGCGCACCACACACTGGAAAAACATGTATTGACCAAATGGCAATTATCATGGAAAGATCAATTATCATCATTTTACGGCAACTGGCTGCACGAAGGCCAGTTTCACGACCCGGTTATGCGCAATATAGAGGCGTTCCTAAATGATACCCAACAAAACGTAAGCGGCAAAGTGTTTGTTCAGCTGCATCCATACCGTTTCCAGGTGGTGGGTATTGAATCGTCGCACGATTTGATGTCGAATAAATTTGGTACTTATGGCGAGATGAACAATTCATGGAGCGGTGAAGACGTAAAAGGTTTCTCAAAGATTTTCGGTAACCAGGTAATGATATATCATAAAGTAAATTCTTAAAACGATGGAAGCAGGAAACATTTCGAAAACCAAGGTTAGAGCCGGCATAGTCGGCGGTGCCGGATATACAGGTGGCGAAATGCTGCGCTTGTTGCTGAACCATCCGAATGTTGATATTGCTTACGTACACAGCACCAGCAATGCTGGTAACTATGTTTACGACGTGCATACCGACCTCTTCGGCGATACCGATCTGAAGTTTGCTGCAGAGCTTGCTTACAATATCGATGTATTGTTTTTATGCGTAGGCCATGGGGATGCAAAGAAGTTTTTAGAAGCTAACCCAATCCCTGCCGATATCAAAATAATCGACCTTAGCCAGGATTTTCGCCTAAGCAACAGCACCGAAGGCCATAAAACCCGTACCAAGCTGTTTACCTACGGACTGCCCGAGCTAAACAGGGACGCTATTAAAGAGGCGCACAATATCGCTAACCCGGGCTGTTTTGCAACCTGCTTACAATTAGGCTTGTTACCATTGGCCTCAAAAGGCTTATTGAACAGCGAGGTGCATGTTACGGCAACCACCGGCTCGACGGGAGCAGGGCAGAGCCTCTCCCCAACTTCGCACTTTACCTGGAGGAATGATAACCTGTCTGTTTACAAAGCCTTTGAGCATCAGCATTTAAATGAAATTGGCCAGTCGTTAAAACAACTGCAGCCAGGCTTTAGTCAACCGATAAGCTTTATCCCTTATCGTGGCGATTTTACCCGTGGGATTATAGCATCTATGTATGTAGATTGTGATTTATCCGAAGCGCAAGCTTTAAAGTTGTACCATGAGTATTACGACAAACAAGCGTTCACCCATGTAACCAGCCATAACATTGACCTAAAGCAAATTGTAAATACCAACAAATGCTTTTTACAGATTAAGAAGCATGGAAATAAATTACTGATAATAAGTATTTTAGATAATTTACTTAAAGGAGCATCGGGCCAGGCAGTGCAGAATATGAATTTGATGTTTGGACTGGATGAGAAGGCTGGATTAAGATTGAAAGCGATAGCTTTTTAGGCGGAAATAAACTATTAGACACGTCATTGCGAGGAACGAAGCAACCTCTGCAAAGGACAGTCAACGAACCTTTAAGATAATGGGAACCTTGCAGCCGGCAGACAGGAAACCATTATCATTTTCGCGAGTGTGCGGCATGGAGCAAAGATTGCTTCGAACCAGCCTGCAAGCAGGCCGGCTCGCAATGACGAATTTTTATGATTGAGCATTATGAAATTATTTGACGTTTACCCAATCAATCCCATCAACATTGTAAAAGGTGTTGGCAGCCTCGTTTATGACGATAAAGGCACCGAATACCTCGACCTTTACGGCGGTCATGCCGTAATATCCATCGGTCATTCCAACCCGCACTATGTAAAGCGACTGGAAGACCAATTGCATCAGATAGGTTTCTATTCAAACTCGATAGAAATTCCTTTGCAAAAGCAGCTGGCTGAAAAGTTGGGGCAGGTATCGGGCAAAGAAGATTATCAACTGTTTTTGTGTAATTCTGGCGCGGAAGCTAATGAGAATGCGCTAAAGCTGGCATCATTCTACAATTTCAAAAGAAAGGTCATCGCGTTTAAAGGTGCGTTCCACGGCCGTACTTCGCTGGCAGTATCAGCTACAGATAACCCTAAAATTATCGCCCCGGTAAACGAAACCGACAATGTGATTTTCCTGCCATGGAAGGACGAAGCCGCGCTTGTTGAAGCTTTTGAGACAAACGATATCTCATCGGTAATTATCGAGGGCATACAGGGCGTTGGCGGTATACAGGTGGCACCGGAAAGTTTTTTGCAGAAAATCAGGTCGCTTTGCGATGAGCACAACGCTGTTTTTATAGCTGATTCGGTGCAATGCGGCTACGGGCGTACCGGTAAATTCTTTTCGCACGATTTTGCCGGCGTAAATGCCGATATCTACACCATGGCTAAAGGTATGGGTAATGGTTTCCCTATCGGCGGTATCATTATATCACCCAAAATAAAACCGGCTTACGGCATGTTGGGTACTACATTTGGTGGCAATCACCTGGCTTGTGCAGCCGGACTAGCCGTGCTGGAAGAGATTGAGCGTAACAACCTGTTGCAGAATGCGGCCGAAGTGGGCGGCTACTTAATTGACGAACTTAAAAAGTTTAAACAAGTAAGCGAAGTTCGTGGACGCGGTTTGATGATTGGCATAGAATTGCCTGCCGAACTTGCTAATGTGCGTAAAGACCTGCTGTTCAAACACCACATATTTACAGGTGAGGCCAAACCGAATGTAGTAAGGTTATTGCCTGCACTTAATTTAACCAAGGCTTATGCCGATAGATTTTTGGAAGCATTTGCCGCAATAATAGCCCCCTAACCCCCTGAAGGGGGAATGAAGTGGCGAGAAATTACAAATGATTGTTTAACTTTTTAAAGCCCCTTTAGGGGTTTGGGGCCTATGAAACTATTCTCTTCCGTAAACGACGTTCAAGATGTGCAGTCGCTTGTTGCCGAAGCGCTGCGCCTGAAGCAAAATCCTTATGCGCATAAGGATCTTGGTGAAAATAAAACCATGGCGCTTGTTTTTCTGAACCCGAGCCTGCGCACCCGCATGAGTACCCAAAAAGCTGCCTTAAACCTGGGGATGAACGTGATGGTGCTGAACATAGACAAAGAAGGCTGGGCGTTAGAGCTGCGCGACAACGTGATTATGAATGTCAACACCGTTGAGCATATCCGCGAGGCGGCGGCGGTAATGGGTCAGTATGCGGATATTATAGGCGTGCGATCCTTCCCTGGATTAATCGATAGGGAAGAGGACTATAGCGAAACGATATTTAACAAGTTTGTACAGTTTTGCGGTGTACCGGTGGTCAGCCTCGAATCTGCAACGCGCCATCCGCTGCAAAGCCTGGCAGATTTGATTACGATAGAAGAGTTGAAAACCCGCAGCCGTCCGAAGGTTGTATTAACCTGGGCGCCGCACATAAAACCTTTGCCGCAGGCCGTGCCCAATTCATTTTCGGAGTGGATGTGCCGCGCTGATGTGGATTTTACCATAGCCCACCCAAAGGGTTATGAGCTTAATGCAGATTTTACTAAGGGAGCGAAGATTGTTCACAACCAGGATGAAGCATTGGCAGATGCCGACTTTATTTATGTAAAAAACTGGTCGACATACGAGCCTTACGGAAAGATTTTCCCGGGCAACGAAGATTGGATGCTAACGAATGAACGGTTAAGGGTTACCAACAGCGCTAAGATAATGCACTGCCTGCCGGTAAGGCGCGATTTGGAGCTGTCTTCTGAAATTTTGGATGGCCCTTCATCTATCGTAGTCCATGAGGCAGGTAACCGGGTTTGGGCAGCGCAGGCAGTATTGAAGAAGATGCTGGAGAGCTTGGGTTAATCGCATAGGGTTATTAACGTCATTCGTTATGTACATTTCATCTTTTAACAAATTCGACGGTGTTGAAGAAGCTTTTGCCTTTATGCAGCGCTACAGTTTTGCAACCATCATAACTGCAAAAGACGATCTGCCGGTGGCAACTCATTTGCCTTTTGTTGTAATCAAAGTTGACGATAAACTTGTACTGCGTTCGCATTTTGCTAAAGCCAACCCGCAAGCGGAAGACGTTGTCACAGGTAAATCGCTTGTAATATTTACGGAACCGCACGCCTATATATCCCCAAAAAATTACGAAAAGGAACAAAATGTTCCCACCTGGAATTATCTTGCTGTTCACGCTTACGGCAATTGCACCATTTTAGACAGCGAAGAACAAAAAGCTAGCCTGCTTACCGAAACCATTAAATACTACGAAGCCGATTATCTGAAACAATACGATAGCCTATCCGATGAATACAAGCAGCGAATGATGAAAGGCATAGTAGCTTTTGAAATGGTGGTTGATGATTTGCAGGCTAAAAAGAAGCTAAGCCAGAACCGAAGCGAAGTTGAACAGGCGAACATCATCGAACATCTTGGCAAATCGGAAGACCAAAATGAACGGGATATCGCCCGGTATATGTCTGATAAAAATAAATAGTTATTTACAACGCAACTGAATTTAAAAGTCTATTGCTAAATGGAAGCTTAGTAAATAATGAGTAATTCTTTAATCCGTTGTCTGGCTCACGCGTTAACACGGTAATGCAATCGGGGGTAAATGAATCGTGGTACTCTATTTTCTCGAAAAATGGCCACAATTTATCAAAATCGTTAAAAGAAATCGTCCTGGCTATCGTGATGTGAGGTGTCAGTTCTCCTTCAATATACAATAGCTTTTTAAGGACGTTAAACCAATCTATTATTTCGGGCGAAAGTTCTAATTCCGCGTAAATAGTTTTTGTTTTTTTACCGTGGGTGAAATAGTTGAAGCCCTTGATGTTAAGTTTTACACTTTCAATTTGGGCTGTAGTATGCGATATCATCTTGAAGTACTGCTCATGAATAAACGTGGACTGCCTGGGCCTTTTAATTTCTTCTCTGCACAAAATAAGTGAGATATGGGCCTTTGAATAAAGACCGGGAAAAATGCCTACGTGTTTGGCACATGCTTTTTTATATAACGAAATATCCTTGATAATTCGTTGGTCGGGCGAAATCACCACTAAGAAATCCTTACGATTCATAATATTAGGTTAGTTTGTGTAAAATCAAATTTGCTAATATTTTTAGTAAAAAACAATTCTTTTTCTATATTTGTTTCATGCCCGGCAAACGCATCATCATGCATATCGACCTTGATTCGTTCTTCGTTTCTGTGGAACGAAAGTTCGACCCGTCGCTTATCGGGAAGCCGGTTATTATTGGCGGCACGGCTGAAAGGGGAGTGGTGGCCAGTTGCAGCTACGAAGCGCGTAAATATGGTATCCATTCGGCCATGTCGAGCAAGCTGGCGCATAAACTTTGTCCCCATGCTATTTTTCTAAGGGGCTCACATGGGCGTTATGGCGAGGCCAGTCGTGAGGTAACCGAAATCATTCATAATGCTGTGCCGCTGTATATGAAAACCTCTATTGATGAGTTTTATATCGATTATACCGGCATGGACCGCTTTCATAACTGCTACCAGCATGCAAGTGAATTACGGCAAAAAATAATGCGGGACACTGGTCTGCCGATATCCTTCGGCATGTCATCCGGAAAAACGGTATCAAAGATGGCGACCAACCAGGCCAAGCCCAACGGACAACTGTATATCCCGCATGGAAAGGAGAAGGATTTTTTAGCACCGCTGGCGATTGGCAAGATTCCCGGACTTGGCGAAAGCACGGCGGCTAAACTTAACCAGTACGGCATTGAAAAGATTGGTCAGTTGCAAAAGACTGATATCCGTTTCCTGGAAGCTATTCTCGGAAAAGCAGGGCGTCACCTCTGGGATAAGGCAAACGGCATAGACGAAGGAGAAATCGTACCGCATCACGAGCGCAAATCCATATCAACCGAACACACTTTCCATAAAAACATTTCCGACCGGCAGAATATTGAAAATATATTGGTATCGATGACAGAAGAGCTATCGTCCAAGCTCCGCAAGGAGAACAAATTGTCATCATGTTTGGCCATCAAAATACGTTATGCCAATTTCGAGACCCATACCCAGCAGGAAAAGATACCTTTAACCGCCGCCGAGCATATATTGATTCCCGGCGTTAAAAATTTGCTCAAAAAGGCCTGGAACCAGCAGCGCCCCGTGCGCCTGATAGGGGTAAGGCTAAGCAACCTGGCCAGCGGCAGCTACCAGATAAACCTTTTCGAGGATAACGAGGAGCAAATCCGCCTGTACCAGGCGATGGACAAAATCAACTTCAAGTTCGGCGAGAAAACGGTTTGCCGGGCAGCAGGGATGGAGATCGGTACAAGGAATTTTAATCCGTTTATGCGTGAATAAACCAGGATGGGAACAGACTTAAGTTTCAAAAGTTCCTAAGTTTTCATGACAGCCAACATCAGTGCCATCTGCGCAATCAGCTAACATCAGCGACCATTTTTCATTCTTTGAGCCTCATCACAATTTGTATTTCTTGTTCGTTTTTTAATTTTTTGTCCGATATCGAACAGAAAACGCCTGCTTCAAAATATTAATTAATTATTTATCAGTGACTTACGTTTGGTACGCCTATTGTAAACCACTATGCAATACATAGTACTATAATGGATAAAGAAATTACACAAGAAGTTACTTCGCAAAGAAGAAAGAAAACGGCAACCATCGCTTTAATAAGCATAGCTGTGCTGGCGATTTTAATATGGCTGATACGCACAACCCTCAAATCTTCAGTAAACAAAAATGAGATTACCACCGCCGTTGTTGAGACCGGGAATATTGAAAATACACTGAATGCCACCGGCGAGGTTTTGCCGGAGTTTGAAGAAATTTTAACAAGTCCGATTAACGCATCGATAAAAAAAGTGTCGATGGATGCGGGCAACAAGGTTAGCGCCGGACAATCGATACTGACACTTGATAAATCGGCTACCCAGACCGATTATGACAAGATGAAATTTCAGCTGGAATCAAAACAGAATGAAATAAAAAAGTTGAAGCTGGATTTGAGCAAGAGCTTTTACGACATCCAATCGAACAACGACATCAAGAAGCTGCGCATAGATAACCTGGCCGATGCAGTTGAAAATGCCAAACGCCTTTTTAAGGCAGGCGGTGGTACCCGTGAGGGCATCGAACAGGCGGAGCTGAACCTGAAAGTTGCCCAATTGGAAAAGAAGCAACTGGAAAACGAGGTGCAGAACAAGCAGAAAACAATGCAGATAGAGATAAAGGAGGCCGAAATTGCCGCCGATATTTTAAGCAGCGATCTGAATGCGCTGCAGCGTAAGCTAAACCTGGCAGATATTGTGGCTACCCGCGCCGGTGTGGTAACCTACGTGAATAGAAACATTGGTGCGAATGTGCGCGAAGGGGAATCACTGGCGCGAATAGCCGACCTGGGCAGCTTTAAAGTACAGGGTAGTATATCTGACAATTATCTTGACCAATTGCATGCGGGTCTGCCGGTTATCGTATTGATTAACGAGACGCAGCTTCGCGGGCACGTGGTTAATGTGTCGCCGTCTATTCAAAACAGCATCATTTCGTTCGATGTGGCGCTGGATGAGCGTAATAGCAAACAGCTGCGACCTAATATGAAGGTTGATGTTTACCTGGTTACAGCCACCCATAGCCACATTATGCGTGTTGCCAACGGCCCGGCATTTAAAGGCCCTGACATGCTGGACATCTTCGTGGTTCATAACGGCAAAGCCGAAAAACGCACCGTGCACGTAGGCCTCTCCAATTTTGATTTCGTGGAGCTAAAAGATGGCGTAAAACCGGGAGATGTAGTCATTACATCGGACATGAAGGAGTTTAAGAATTCGAAGGAGATAACTATTAATCAGTGAGGGGTTGATTGGTGAGTAATTGATTAGGTTAAAATCACATCAGTGTAATCACCTAAGTCAATGTAATCGCCAAAAAATAAAAAAATCGGTGAAACGGCATAGCCCTCTTGAGCACCTTTAAAAACAGACAACTGGCGAAAAATCATTCTCCAATCGGTGAAATCCCAGAAATAAAAATAACAATGAGGACATTATATATAATAATATTATTCATAGCCATCAGCGCCAGCGCGTATTGCAGCAGCGGCGGGTCTGATTCCACTAAGCTTACGCTGAAGGAGGTAGTGGCTTTGGCGAAGGATAATTCAATAGCCGCCAAGCAGGCAGCTACCACGCGCGAGACCAAATACTGGCAATGGCGTACCTTTAAATCGAACTACCAGCCGCAGCTTTCACTAAGCGGAAATTTACCCGGCTACAGCAAAACCAGCACGCCCGTAGTGCAGCCCGACGGAACCATTGTATTCCAGCCCATACACTACGATAACTCATCGCTGACCTTGAATTTTAGCCAGAGCATCACTGCTACAGGTGCTACTATTTACGGACAAACCAACTTGCAGCGTTTTGACGATTTTGACAGGAACAGCGTTTTGTATAACGGCGTGCCTTATGCCATCGGGTTTAGTCAGCCGCTGGGGCAGTTTAATGCTTTAAAATGGGATAAAAAGATACAACCATTATTATATAACGAGAGTAAGCAGGCATACATCGAATCGCAGGAACTGATATCGGTTACGGTTACCGGCTATTTTTTCGATTTGCTTTTGGCGCAGGTAAATTTGGAAACCGCAGAATCTAACCTGACCAATACAGAGAAAATCTTAAAAATCGCCAGGTTGAAATTTGAGCTTGGGAAAGTATCAAAAAACGAAATACTGCAATTGCAATTGGAGCAGTTAAACGCTAAGAAAGCAGCGGGAACAGCCAGGCGTGATATGGAAATTGCGACTTTGAATCTGCGCAGCTATATAGGACAGGAGGGCAACGAAAAAATAGTGTTGGATATGCCCGAAACCATCAGCCAGATGAGTGTTACCGCCGACCGGGTACTGGCCGAAGCCTTTGCAAACCGGTCGGATGCCATCGCTTTTATTCGCAGGATTGCCGAGGCAAAACGGGATGTAGCCCTGGCTCACGGGCAAACAGGTTTAACCGCAACGTTAACGGCAAATATCGGTACTTCAAATTCCGCAAAAAACGTTCCCGGTATTTACCGGAACACGCAGACACAGCAATTGGTGGAGCTGCAATTCTCGATACCGGTACTGGATTGGGGCCGATCGAAAGCTAAAATAAAAACTGCCGAAGCCAACCAGAAATTTACGGAATACTCCGTGGAGCAGGACAAGCAGACCTTTAAGCAGCAGATCGTTACGCAGGTTTCATTATTCAACGTAATGAAAGACCAACTGGCCCTAACCGCCCAGGCAGACAGCATCGCATCCGAAAAATACAAAATAGCCCGGGAACGCTACGTATTAGGCGACCTCAGCATCACCGACCTCAGTATAGCTTTCCAGGAAAACGACCAGGCCAAACGCGACTATGTACAATCCCTCCGCGATTTCTGGAGCGCCTATTACCAGTTGCGTTACCTGTCGCTTTTTGATTTCGAGAAAAACGAAAAAATAATATATGGGGGAGGCGAAAGGTAAAAGGATAAAGGCGAAAGCTGATAGGTTAAAGGCAAAAGGAAAACACATGTACATTATAACATTAGAACAATAAAAAATCACTAATTCACTAACTCACAAAATCACTAATTAACACTATGATATCACTACAAAACATCGAAAAGGTGTACCGCACAAATACAGTTGAAACCCTGGCGTTAAACAGCATCAGTTTGGATGTGGCTAAGGGAGAGTTTCTGTCGATAATGGGGCCATCCGGCTGTGGTAAAAGTACCCTGCTTAATATTATCGGGCTGCTGGATGCGCCATCAAAGGGGAATATTAAAATCAGTAATCAAACTACGGAGAAGCTGAATGACAAGCAACTGGCAAACTTCCGGAACCAAAAGCTTGGCTTCATTTTTCAAAGCTACCACCTGATAAACGATTTACAGGTACTTGATAACGTGGAACTGCCACTGCTGTATCGCACCTCTGTCTCGGCCAAAGAAAGGAAACAGCTGGCTACCGAAGCTTTGGAAAAGGTTGGGCTGGCCAATCGCATAAAGCATTTTCCTAACCAGTTATCAGGCGGACAAAAGCAGCGTGTGGCCATAGCCCGGGCAATTGTTGGCCGGCCGGAAATTATTTTGGCGGATGAGCCTACCGGAAATCTGGATAGCGCCATGGGTAATGAGATTATGGAAATATTGATGCAGCTTAACCAAAAGGACGGCACTACGATAGTGATGGTAACGCACGATGAAAATATGGCGCATAAAACCCATCGCCTGGTTAGATTATTTGACGGGTCGCAGGTTCAGTAATTCATCAGCCTAAAAATTAAAACTATGCTTAAAAATTATTTCAAAATAGCCATAGCGGTTTTACGCCGAAGGAAGTTCTTTACCTTCATCAGCTTGTTCGGTATCAGCTTTACGCTTACCATTTTGCTGGTATTAACCGCTTTTATAGATAAAGTTGTGGGTGACAAGTACCCTGATAAAAAAAGAGACAGGTCGTTATATATAACGAGGTTATCACAGCAAGGGAAAAACTCAACGTCGTCAGGCCCGCCATCGTTCTACTTTTTAGACCATTATGCGCGCAGCATTAAAACGCCTGTAGCAGTCGGTATTTCATCGGGCTTTAACGGGACGAACACCTACGTTAACAACAAAAAAATTGCCGTTAACTATAAATACACCAACGCCGAATACTGGGACATACTGGAGTACGAATTCCTGGAGGGCAAACCTATCAGCAAACAGCAGGTAGAAAATGCCGACAAAGTAACCGTAATAACTGAGGATATAAAAAAAGAATATTTTGGCGACATACCCAGCGCGATAGGGAAATACTTCGAGGCAGACAATGTGAAATACAAAGTAATTGGCGTGATAAAGGGTGTGCCAATTACCAGCTATATGATGTACAGCGATATTTACCTGCCTTACACAGTTGCCAAAGACAACGGCTATAAAACAAATAAATCATACCAGGGCGGTTATTATGGCATCCTGCTGGCAAACTCTTCGGCCGACCTGGATAAGATGCATGACGAATATGAGGCTATGGTGCAAAGATTGCCGGTAGAGGACAAGAAATCATTCGATCATGTTTACAGCCATGCCGATACTTATATTAAGGGCTATGTAGATACCGGCGATGAGCGGCATTCAGGAACATTTATTGTGATTACCGCCATCAGCATATTCGCCTTTATATTGATGTTGCTGCCTACACTTAACCTGGTGAATATCAATATCACCCGCATTATGGAGCGCTCATCCGAGATTGGTGTGCGTAAGGCGTTCGGTGCATCGTCGAAAACATTGGTTTACCAGTTTATCGTCGAAAATATCATTCTCACTTTACTGGGTGGCGCAATAGGCGTAGTACTGGCATTCATAGCCCTGCAGGTACTGAACAGCGCTAACCTGATTGCTAATCTTAATCTCACTATCAACTTTACGGTGCTGTTTATTGGCCTGCTGGTATGTTTGGTTTTCGGTTTGTTGTCTGGTGTCTATCCGGCCTGGCGCATGTCGAAACTGAATGTGGTAACAGCTTTGAAGGCGCAATAAAAAAGAATCAAGAACCAGGAGTCAAGAATCAAGACAGAAAAAACGACAAACCGATAAGCATAATCAACCTGCTTTAATCCTGGCTCTTGATTCTTGGCTCTTGACTCTATTTAAAAACTATATAAATCAATATATTATGTTAAAGCATTTATTTAAACTCATCTGGAATAAAAAGAAACAAAACTTTTTGTTGATGTCGGAGATGCTGGTATCATTCCTGGTGATATTCGCAGTGTTTTCCCTGATGGTCTATTACTATACAAACTTCAAGAAACCAATCGGGCTTGATTATGAAAACCTTTGGCTGGTTAGCTATAATAACAGCAACCCCACAAAAAGCACCGACTCGCTTAATCTTTATTATGAAAACCTGCGGCAGGAAATGAAAGCCATGCCGCAGGTAAAAGAGGTTAGCTTTTGCAGCCCTAACGTGCCTTTTTCGCAAAACCAATGGACAGGCGATGTGCATTATAAAAAAGCAAGCCCGGGCACCGATTACTATATTGCTGACGATAGCTATAAGAAAGCTTTAAACCTAAAGGTAACAGAAGGAAGATGGTTTGAAAAAAGCGACGCTGCGGCAAAAACCAAACCGGTTGTAATTAATGAACAATTGAAAGAGGAGCTGTTTGGTAACGAAGACCCGATAGGTAAATTGATTGGTCATGATGATAAGAAAACGGACATGAAGGTAGTCGGCGTGATACAGAGCATAAAGGTAGGGGGGGACTATTCAAAAGCCAGGTCGGGGCTTTACCAACGCGCAGATACCGGCTCCTATCATGACTTCGCAAAAATGATGGTACAGGTTACGCCGAATGCCGATGCCGCATTTGAAGGACGCCTGTATAAAATGCTGGCTAACTACATGAAAGGTTCAAACATTGAAATAGAGCACATGGCGAATAAAAAGAAAAGCAGCAATCTGTTTAGCCTGGTGCCAATGATTGTTACGCTGATAGTAGCCTGTTTCCTGGTTATCAACGTGGCACTGGGTTTATTTGGCGTGATGTGGTACAACATTAACAAGCGCCGCGGCGAAATAGGTTTAAGGCGGGCTATAGGTGCTACCGGCAAGTCGGTATCGTCACAATTGGTTACAGAATCTATGATTTTGGCCACGTTATCACTGATTGTAGGGACATTTTTCGCGGTTCAATTCCCACTGCTCGACGTGTTTAACCTGCACGCCAGCATTTACATCATAGCTATGGTTTTGTCTATTATATTTATTTACCTGCTGGTGTTGGTTTGCTCGCTATATCCCGGTAAACAAGCGGCAGCGATTTACCCGGCGGTGGCACTGCACGAAGAATAACTGAACCGGGATTAGGCGGATTTTGGGATTTATGAGATTCGGAATGAATTGCTATAATCCGAAAAATCCCAAAATCTGTTTAATCCAGGTTCAGAATAATTATACTTGCACAATCAATATGATACTTGTAATCGACGACGATATAGCTGTAAGAACATCACTGCTTCTTCTATTGAAAGAAGAAGACTACGATGTGCTTGACTGCTCCGGCCCGATGGAGGCAATAAAGATTATCAAAAAAGAAGAACCCGAGCTGATTATCCTCGACCTGAATTTTTCCAACGACACCTCGGGAAAAGAGGGCATGTCGCTGCTGAATCAAATTAAAAAAATAAACGCAGCTATCCCTGTTATCCTGATAACCGGCTGGGCGAGCATCGAATTAGCTGTGCAGGGGATGAAAGCCGGGGCAAACGATTTTATCAACAAACCCTGGAATAACGACCACCTGCTGCAATCGGTAAGAACGCTGCTTGATTTAAAGGAAAAGAAAACCGGACACCATACCCGCAAGCAGCTTGATAAAACCTATGATTTTCAGCACATCATTGGGGAAGACCCTAAGATGTTGCAAATTTTGGAAACTATTGGACGCGTGGCGGGGACTGATGCTTCTATTTTAATCATGGGCGAAAGCGGCACAGGCAAGGAGCTGATAGCAGAAGCTGTGCATCAGAACAGCCAGCGCCGGAATAAACCGTTTATAAAAGTAAACCTGGGTGGCATTTCTACTTCGTTGTTCGAGAGCGAGATGTTTGGCCACGTACGGGGAGCCTTTACCGATGCAAGGTTTGACAGGACTGGTCGTTTTGAAATGGCCAACAAAGGAACAATATTTTTAGACGAAATAGGCGAGCTTGATGCCGGCAGCCAGGTAAAACTATTGCGCGTTTTGCAGGACCGTACCTACGAAATATTGGGCAGCAGTAAAACCAAAACGGTAGATGTGCGCGTAGTTTGTGCCACCAACAAAAATCTGGACGATATGGTTGGCAGGTCGCTGTTCAGGGAAGATTTGCTGTATCGTATCAACCTTATTACTATATACCTGCCGCCATTGCGCGAAAGGCCGAAGGATATCCCGTTGCTGGTAAACTATTTCATCAATAACTTAAAGGAAATTTATGGCAGGCCGGCATTGTCGGTCGCCGGAAACGCGATGAAATGGCTTCAGCAGCTGCCGTTGCCGGGAAATATCCGCCAATTGAAAAACATTGTGGAGCGGACTATTTTGGTAAGTAAAAACGATGAGCTGGATATCGATGATTTTCGGGCACAGTTGGAACTATCCCCGGTAAAAAAAGGAAATATCCAGTTGCCGGGCATCGGCACTTTAACGCTGGAAGAAGTGGAGATAGAAATGATAAAAAGGGCAATGGAATATCATAAGAACAAAATATCGAAAGCAGCAGTATCTTTGGGCCTTACCCGCAGCGCGTTATACCGCCGGCTGGATAAATACCAAATCCCTTACGATGAAGCTGAGGACTAAGTACATCCTTTTTGTTGCAATCATTCACGCAGTTGCGCTGGCCGTTACCTGGTATATTTTTGATAAGGACAGAATTTTCTTTATAATCGCCGAGGTCTTTGTCATTATATCGATTATCATTTCTATTCGTCTTTATAACCAACTGATCAGGCCGATAAAAACGCTGATGCAGGGCGTAGAAGCCATAAAGGACCGCGATTTTAATGTGAAGTTTCTGTCGACAGGAAAACATGAAGTCGACCAGCTGACTGATGTTTATAACCAAATGATGGACGAGCTGCGCACAGAGCGTACCCGGCAGGAGCAGCAGCATTTCTTTTTGGAAAAGCTGATATTTACCTCGCCGACTGGTATCATTATCCTGGATTATGATAACAATGTACAGCAGGTAAATCCCAAGGCCTTACAGATTATCGGCGCCAATGAAAAGCATGTACTTAACTACCCTATCGACACGCTAAGCCATCCATTGTTCAAGCAAATTAAATTGTTAACGTCGGGCGAGAACATCGTTTTTAAACCTGATGGTATCAATACCTACAAGCTGCAAAAATCACATTTTATCGACAGGGGTTTTTCGCGGCATTTTGTGATGATCGAGGATTTGACGGCAGAGATTGTTGCTGCTGAAAAGAGTGTTTATGGCAAGGTAATCCGGATGATGGCGCACGAGGTAAACAATACCGTAGGCCCGGTTAATTCTATCATGCAGTCGGCACTCAAGAGCGATAAGCTTTGGAATGCCGGGCAATTCAGCACGCTGAAGGATGCCCTGCAGGTGGCCATGGAACGTAACCAGAACCTGAACTACTTTATGCGCAACTTTGCTGATTTGGTGAAACTATCCCCCGCCAGCAAGCGCCCGGTTGATTTGCATCAGCTGGTAAAATCAGTTACTATGCTGATGGGTATAAAGGCGCAAGAAAAAAATATCATATTCGATTTCCAACTAGCAGAAGGCACGTTTAAAATAATGGCCGACGAACAGCAGATGGAGCAGGTGCTGATAAATATTGTCAAGAACGGTATCGAAGCGATTAACAGCGATGGTACAATAACCTTTACCACCACAAACAACAAAAAAAGCCTAACTATATCCGACACCGGCGCCGGCATCAAAGAAGAACAGGCCGCCGACTTGTTCTCACCTTTCTTCAGTACAAAAAAAGATGGGCAGGGCATAGGGCTAACTCTGGTGAGAGAGATATTGGTGAACCACGATTTTGGGTTCTCATTAAAAACGGTAGCCGCTAAGAAGACTGAGTTTACGATAATGTTCAATTGACACGATTTGCTAACACGATTTGCACGATTAAAAAGATTTACACGATTGTAGGATTCAGATTTGTCAACTTTTAAAAAGTTGACAAATCTTTCGGTAGTCCAAAAAATCGAGTGACGAATATCCTGTAAATCCGTCTTATCCTTTAATCGTGTTTGAGTTCTCATTAAAAACAATAACTACTAAGAAAACCGACTTTACGATATTGTTTAGTTAATATTTAATTTAAGAGCAATAGGGAATAATCGAAAAATTGTTATTTATATTTATTTGATTATAAACCCTAATCGCTTGATAAATTATGGAAACTAAACCGTTAACCAAGTATGTAGCCGAACTCATCGGTACGTTTTGCCTGGTATTGTTCGGCTGCGGAGCGGCCGTGGTAGCAGGTGCTAATGCGGATGGAATTGCCCCTTCAGGTATTGGATTGTTAGGCATTTCGCTGGCCTTTGGCGTAAGTGTGGTCGTGATGGCCTATACCATCGGGCCAATCTCTGGCTGCCACATTAACCCGGCAATCTCAATTTCAATGACCGCCGCAGGTAAACTAAGCGTAAAAGATTGTATTGGCTATGTTATTTCACAATGTATCGGCGCTGTTTGTGCGTCGGGTGTTTTGTATTTGATTTTAACAGGCAAACCAGGCTTTTCGATGGGTGAATATGCATTGGGTGCAAACGGCTGGGGCGCAGATTACCTGGGCAAATATTCAACCCAATCGGCTTTTATTGCCGAAGCGGTATTTACGTTCCTGTTCCTGGTAGTTATTTACGGTACAACTGCAAAACGTGCAAACCCTGCCATGGCTGGATTGGCTATCGGTTTATCATTAACCTTAATTCATCTGGTGGTTATACCTATTACCGGCACATCGGTAAACCCGGCCCGCAGCCTTGGTCCCGCTATTTTTGCAGGAGGTAAAGCTTTAAGCCAACTGTGGTTATTTATCGTAGCCCCGATACTTGGCGGACTTGTTGCAGCAGGTTTCTGGAAAGGTGTAATGGAACAAAAAGAAACCATCACCAAAAAGACCGTTGAGGTTCATGAGGATATTTCAATAAACCGCGTCTGAACCCGAATTTATAGAATTAATGAATTAACAGAATTTGAGATTTAGATTTGTCAACTTTTAAAAAGTTGACAAATCTCCTTCGACACTCTCCGCCAAACATACGTTCGAATCCCTCAATCCCGGTTCCGGTACAGGCAACCATTCCCTATCTCCCCGCGTAATCTGTTTAGGTACCTGACCTGTTAATCTACGGTACCACCTACGCAATTGAACCAGATTTTACAAGGTATTTCAGCTATTTTAACCAGCAGGGAAAAGGCAAAGTTTTACAAGCTTATCCTTTTTGATCTTATTATTGGCATCCTCGATATAGCTTTCCTCGCGGCGCTGCTTTTTGTGCTGAATTTATACACGAAGAATACCATTCCGGTAAAGGCGTCTTTTCTCCCGCAGGCCTTATTGAATCCCGGTTCATTGTTATTGATAGGCGTATTTTTTGCCCTTTTTAGCCTTAAAAACCTGTTTGGATACGCAGGTCTTAAATCACAGCATCACTTCTTTTATTCGGTAGCCTCAAGGCTATCAAAAAGAAACTTGTTTAATTACCTTTCAGGTGATTATGCGCGCTTCGTTAGTATCGATTCATCTATTCGTGTAAGGCAGATATGTAATCAGCCGATAGAATTCAGTCACTATATCCTTATCAATATACAGCAAATCGTATCGCAGGCTATTTTGATAGGTTGCACGGTTGTTGCCATCCTGTTTTATCACCCTGCATTGTTTTTACTGCTGTTTATCCTGCTACTGCCGCCGGTGGTTTTGCTGGGGTGGTATATCCGGAAGAAACTGAAAGACATCCGCAGTAACATCAAATTGGCAAATGAGAAAACCTTACAGCATTTGCATGAGTCGCTGTCTGGTTATGTAGAAAGCAATATCTACCAGAAAGATAACTTTTTTATTGACAGGTATTTTGCTTATCAAGGCCGGCTAAACGACAATTTAGCCACACAGCAAACTTTACAAAGCCTCCCTTCGCGATTGGTGGAGGTATTTGCCATTTTGGGATTTTTAGTGTTGGTTGCAATCAATAAATTATCGACCAGCGCACCGCCTATAGATATGCTAACCATCGGCATTTTTATGGCTGCAGCGTATAAAATTATACCGGGTATCGTAAAGATATTGAACAGTTCCGGGCAAATTAAGACCTACAAGTTTACATTGACAGATTTGCTGGCCGCCAGAGACACAGTCACTAAAGCAGCGCCCGAAAACGTCGCATCAATCAGCGCTATGGCTTTCGAGAGAATCAGCTTTAAATATAAAGATCGCAAGGTGCTTGATAACATTAGCTTCGATATTCAGCCTGGTGATTTTATTGGAATTTCAGGCGGTTCAGGTAAAGGAAAAACCACCCTCATTAATATTTTACTTGGTTTTTTACGGCCTGACAGTGGCGATATCTGCATCAACAGAAAAAGAAGCAGCCTTGAAGACAGGGTGGATTACCGCAGCCGTATTTCTTATGTTAAACAGCAGCCTTTTTTTATAAACGATACCTTAATTAGAAACATAACCCTTTCGGAATACGACCATTTCCCTAATAAAACGCGGGAAATAGTTGAACTGACGGGCATAGACGAACTGATTGAAAAATATCCGGCCGGCCTTAATGAGATGATAACTGAAAATGGTAAAAACATTAGCGGCGGCCAGCGGCAGCGGGTAATGCTGGCGAGAGCGTTATATCACGATTTTGACCTGCTGATTTTGGATGAACCCTTCAGCGAAATGGACAGCGCGTCGGAAACTGAGATCCTTAAGAAATTGCAGGCGTTTACTGCCCGGGGTAAAATGATTTTGTTTATCACCCACAATAAAAAGAGCCTGGAATACTGCAATAAAGTTATAACGCTTGATGAAGAGTAAACGGCAAACATTGATTATACTAACTCCCGGCTTTCCAAAAGATAAGTTGGACACCACCTGTTTGCCTGCTTTGCAAACTTTTGTGAAAGCGCTAAAAGATATCTGCCCGGGCCTTAACATTATCGTAGTAAGCTTTCAGTATCCTTTTTCTGCCGGCGAATACAGCTGGCATGGTGTAAAAGTAATTTCTATAGGAGGTAAAGGTAAAGGGCGCATCTTTAGGCTGATCACCTGGCTTAAGGTTTGGCGAACGCTGGAAAAACTGCGCCATGGGCAGGATCTTTTGGGAATACTGAGTTTTTGGTTGGGCGAATGTGCTTTTTTGGGCAGCAGTTTCGCAAGGAAGCATCAGCTAACGCATTACACCTGGATATTGGGCCAGGATGCAAAAAAGAAGAACAAATATTTCAGGTGGATAAAGCCTAAAGGTGAAGAGCTTATCGCGATGTCGGATTTTTTGGTGAGAGAGGTGCGCCATAATTATGGCATAAAGCCACTTCATGTAATTCCTGTGGGGGTCGATATTTCCATGTTCGGGAATACGCCGGTAAAGCGGGATATCGATATATTGAGTGCAGGGTCACTCATCCCGTTAAAACGTTACCGGTTTTTTGTAGAGGCTATTATTTACCTGAAAGATATTTTCCCGGATATCAGGGCGGTAATTTGTGGCAATGGCCCCGAAATGCAAATGCTGAAATCGCTGGCAGAAGCAAACGGGGTAAGCAGCAATATAGTTTTTAAAGGCGAAGTGCCGCACAAAGAAGTGATAAGACTGATGCAGCGATCGAGAGTGTTTTTGCATCCTTCAGAATATGAGGGTTTTGGTACTGTTCTTTCAGAAGCTTTATATAGCGGAGCGCAATTGGTATCATTCACCAAACCTATGGATAAGGATTTTCGGCACCATTATGTTGTGAAAACGCGCGACGAAATGAACGCCCGCCTGCTATCACTATTAAAAAGTAAAAAAATAAATCACGACCCCGTGCTAATAACCTCTATTGAACAGATAGCTAAAAATATGATCTGCCTGTTCGCGGATTAAGTACGGTAATTTTAGAATAATCCCTCCGCTATTTGCTGAATGTCTGTCGCGATGGCCTCGAATGACAGTTTTCTTTTGAAATGCTCAAGTGACAGCGCCCGTTTCTCTACCGTGTTTATTTTTTCGATTTCGGTCAATGCAGAAAGTAGTGCCTGTTCGTCACCAGGTGGGTAAAGCAGACCGCACTTACCATTATCTGTTATCATCCTGAACGACGGTATATCTGTTACCACCGGGATACAGCCGCACGACATAGCCTCGCATACTGCGGTTCCGCTACCCTCGTAATACGACCCCGAAATAAAAATATCTGCGCTGTTAAACCAGTACAACAGCTCTTCATGTGGCTTTTGACCCAATAGTATTATTGCGGCGCCGGCCTCATCGTTTGCTATTAATTCCTGTATTTGAGGCAATAAACCGGCTTCATGATAGATCATATATAAACGCGCGTTCGGATTATGCCGGCTATACTTAAAAAAAGCTTTTACAACGTTTAGAGGGTCTTTATTGGCATCCAGCGTTCCTACCCATAAAAACACCGGGTTGCCGGTAATGCCGGTTCGTTGCCTGGCTGCGCTTTTGTCGGTGCTGTAGAAGATTGAGGAAACCTCCATTACTTCATGTATCTTCCCGGACGCCGAAATAACACCTTTTTTTACCCAATCCAGGCCCATCTCTGCCGATGCAAAAAGGTAGGCGTCTACAAAACGGTCAGCAAGTTTTTGGGCGTATATTTTTATTCCCGGCTTAGGTTTTTCCGCATGATGGTGCGCTATAATCTTTACGCGCTTTGGTAAAATAAAGCGCAGCAATATTACCGCTACCGGGTTATGCAGGCCCTGAACTATCACTACATCAGGGTCTAATTTTTTGACGAACCTGTTGAGCCTGAACGGGAAATGCGTTCTTTTTCGATTAAAGCCGACAAATTTGTGAATTACACCGTTGTTTACTGCTTGCCCCTTGTAGTCGATCTGATTAATGCTTATCACCTGGTTCTTTTTGGCCAGTTCTTCAAGAATACCGCCATAGGCCGCTATGCGCTTGAACCAGCTTCCGGGCTCAGTAAATCCAGGCGAGTGATCATAAATTAAGGATACATAGCGCATAAACCTTGTCCAATTAAAAAGTATCAATATCTGCCGATGTGAATTTAATTTTCTCCAGCGGTCTATCCTCATCCAAATTCTTAAACATCACCCGGAAGGAACGTTGGGGCTTCAGACGCATGGCAAACAAGCCGTAAGTCTTTGTGCCTTGACTTGTTTGCAAATCTATCCGAGCCTGGCCAGGCTTTGCAGCGAGTTTTTAAATTCAGCTATTTTCCCTGCGATACTCAAGCTTCAATAGTCTCGTTAATAGTAACCGGGAACTTAACATCCGGGTTGTATTGCCTGATATTCCGGATAAGTCCGGGTAAATCACCCTTTACATATTTGCAGCGATCGCCAAAAAACACCCTGCTAAAGTTATCCAAATCCAGGCCTTGCAATTGTGATAAGAGGCTTTCATCAAACAAGCTGATTTCGCCATTGTGAGTTACTAATAGAATATGCTCCGGGCCGGTGGAAAAGAATGCGTCAAACCCATTTCGCAGCGATTTATTATCGGTTATCACTAAGTCGGCATCGCGTCCCGGCTCAATAGCCCCCAAATTTAGCTGCCACACGTTTGCAGGGTTTTCATTGAGGGTGGCGTAAAGCTCTTGGTCGTTAAGCATACCGGCTATGCGCGCTAATTGCAGGTGGCTCCAGATATCCCAACCGCCGGTAAGCGTCGAATCTGTGCCGAATAGTATTTTGGTATGTCGTTTAAGTTTATCAATCTGTGCCGTTTTGTTCAGTAAAAAATAATTCGATTCGGGGCACCAAACCAACGCTTTAAACGCTTTTGCCTGTTCTGCAGACATCGCCACCCCATGAACACCTATCAAATTCCGCTTCAGTAGATTGAATTTAACCAGATCGTCAATCTCAGCGGCAGATTGTCCATCAGTCCCTTCACCAATATGTATGTTAACCGGCAATTTCTTCTTTGCAGGATTGTTCAATTTTAGCTTCCAGTTTTTTTCAAATTGCACAGAATGCAGGCTTTGGCTTTCTTCAAATATATTTATAGGGCTGTTTTGTAAAAGTGTTTTTTCGCCGTGATTCACAACCGTTGTTACCCCGCAAAGCAGGTTTTTATACACGCCCCATTGGTAACGCAACATTAACGGAATTTTTAATACCGCATCGATCTCGTCTTTATACGTGGTATGTATATGCTTGCCCCATTCGGTGTAATTGTTAAATATTTTGCCGCCAAGCGCGGGAAAGAGGTTAAAGTCAAGATGGTCGTGCGAGTTGATGAGGCCGGGGAAAATCAATGCACTTTTAAAGGTGAGTGTTAAATGTCCTGCTTTGCTTTTAGCGTCGGCAGGGGTAATATCTGCTATTTTACCATTGCATACCCTTATGTTTATGGCTGCATCTTCACCAATTCTATTTACGCCTTGCAAAATCATTATCCCCTCCTGAAATGCAGCCCGTAAATTATAGGGAAGCCTTTGAATTTTTGGTACACATGCATGGCGTTTTGCGCCTGGTAATAATGTGCTACCGTTTCGTCAACGGTTTTTTCAATTTTCGCTATCAGCCCGAAATTGTGCTTTTGCAGTATAGCTATGATATTGGTGGTTGAGTGAACAAAGTTTTGCACTGCAATATGACCGTTTCCATGCTTAAAAGTCCGTTGCCCGCCCGAGGCTAGTGCATTAGGATGGAAGTCGGTGATTATCAGATCGCAGCCATCTTTTAAAATCCTGCTCCAGGCGAGTAATGCCTCCTCTATATTTTGAATGTGCGCAACTGTTAGCGTCGACACAACCAAATCGTAGGTTTTATCTGCAATATTGGCAAAATGGTTATCAGTAATTACATGCGTTTCAGTTTCCGGGAATTTTTCTTTCAGCATACCAAGCATACCGGGCGACACATCAAAACCGGTTAGTTTGCCGATACCAGGTTGAAGTATTTTGGGCCAGTGCCTTCCTGTTCCACAGCCTATGTCGGCAATATTTTTATTGGCTATATCGATTGAGCCAAGAAGCTCTGTGAAGACAAGCTCATCCAGGTCGAGCATCAGGTTTCCGGGTTGAGAATCGTATTCCGGAGCCCATATATCATAAGCCTCCACCACGCCCCGTTCTTTTATTTTGTTCGAACCGATGTTTTTGCGGATATATTTTTTTAGGGTCTCTATCAAAGTAGCGGTGATTTAAGGATTTATCGTCAATAGCTTTAATACAAACAATACGGTTAGCTGTTATCTATGGTTGCCCTGCAAATTATTTAATAAAGCAGGCAACCTATACTTTTTTAGGGGCGTAATTACTATTGAGTAATTGTTTAATTGGGGTTAATTGGGTTTTTGTGTGAATTGATGCCTCCGTAATTAAGGGAAACCGGTGGGATAACACCCACCGGTATTACGGAGGTCTTACCCTTTAACTATCGGATTATTGTTAAGTATAAAATGAACAAGATAATACTGTTTAACCCTAAAAGCGCTGTCGCGAAGCATCGTATACCCAATTCTATTTTAAATATTGCTGCATCTGTAGAAGGCAAATATGAATGGGTTGTTGTTGATGGAAACTGTGAGACCGACCCGCTAAGTAGAATAGAAGCTTACCTGGAGACCGGCGAATATAAATATCTTGGTTTTACGGTAATGCCCGGGCCGCAGCTACGGCAGTCGATACCTTTCGTTAAAGCCATTAAAGAAAAGTTTCCTTTTACTACCATGATATGGGGTGGATATTTTCCGTCAAGCCATCCAAAAGTTATCCTTGACTCTGGCTACGTTGATTTTATTATAAACGGCCCCGGCGATCATGCTTTTCCGCAGCTGATAGATGCGCTTGAACATAATACGCCCTACGAGTTTATCAAAAACCTTATTTACAAAGCAGGCGCAGATATTGTTAAAACAGCAAAAGAAGACCTGATGGACCAGGACTCGCTGCCCGCTTTACCTTATGATAAACTCGGCGAATTTTATTCTATAAGGGACAGGTACCTGGGCAAAACCTATCTTGGTAAAAAAACACTTGCCTATCATTCAAGCATAGGCTGCCCGTTTACGTGCTCTTTTTGTGCGGTAGTTCCGATTTATGAGGCAAGATGGAAGGCAAAGTCGGCCCAAACGGTTTATAATGATATTAAATATATTAAAGATAAATGGGGCGCTGACGCTGTTGAATTTCATGACAATAACTTCTTCGTTTCGGAGAAGCGGACTGTTGAGTTTGCCCGGTTAATTAAACCCGAAAAAATGTCGTGGTGGGGAATGGCCCGCATCGATACCATGGATAAATTTAGTGATGCCTCGCTGCAAATTATCAGGGAAGCGGGCTGCAAGATAATTTTCTTTGGCGCCGAGAGTGGTAACAACCTGATATTGGAACAATTAGATAAAGGCGGTACGCAAACCGGAGATCAGATCATCAGGTTTGCCGAAAGGTTAAAAAAATTCGACATTATTCCGGAATATTCTTTTGTGTTAGGTACACCTGCACCAACGCCTCAGCAAGTACAGGCACAGATTGATTTTGAAATAGATTTTATAAAAAAGGTAAAACAGGTTAACCCGCGTACCGAGATAGTGCTGTATACCTATAGCCCTGTACCCACAGAGGGCTCATCTTTATTTAAAGAAGTAACCGCCCAGGGTTTCAAGTACCCGCAACAGTTGGAAGACTGGATAAGCCCGGCCTGGGAAAATTTTGACATGCGGAAAAACCCGCTTACGCCATGGCTAACCGCGGAAATGATAGATAAGATAAGGGATTTTGAAACGGTGTTAAACGGCGTTTATCCAACAGTAACCGACATCCGTTTAAGCCAGGTGAAGCGAAAAGCCTTACAGCTAATGGCCGGGGTGCGGTACAAAGCCAACCTTTACAAATATCCGTACGAAATAAAACTGCTGCAAAGAATTTGGAGATACCGTCAACCTGAAATTCAGGGATTTTAATTAATTATCGTGAGTTTCGCTGAAATCGACACAGGCATTAATCAGCAGTCCGCAGAAAATGAGGGTTTTGCCGAACTGTATATCGACGTGCGGCATAAGGAAAACCGTTTGCTGTCTGATTGTAAGGTGATGTTCCTGCCGGATATAGAGGAGAACCATGTACATTATAAAGAATGGCAGGTTCGGAAGGAGTCTGCACAGCAATTAATCGATTACCTCAAAGCTAAAAACAGGCCGCTTAATATCCTCGAAGTTGGTTGCGGCAATGGCTGGCTATCTGCAAAGCTGCACTCCATAAACGGAGCAAAAGTTCTGGGTATCGACATCAACGAGCCTGAAATACAACAGGCCCAAAGGGTTTTTAAAAGTAATAACCTCGAATTTATCTGTACCGGCTTCGACCCGCCGGTTTACGAGAAACAGAAGTTTGATATTATATTGTTTGCAGCATCCATTCAATATTTTAAATCACTGAAGGAGACTTTGACCGGCGCACTGTCATGCCTAAAACGTAATGGGGAAATACATGTAACGGATACCAATTTTTATACACCAACGGAAGCGGTAAAGGCCGCCAAACGCAGTGACGAATATTTTGAGTCGATAGGATTTTCGGAAATGGCTGAACATTATTTTCATCACAACATCAACCAGGTGAGGGAGTTCAATTGTAAGATGCTGTATAACCCGCATCGAATCATTAATAAAATCACCAAAAAGAATCCATTTTACTGGATTGCAATAAAACATTAACAGATGATTGGGCAATCAATGATAAATACATTCAAGCGGTACCGCACTTTACAAACAAGTGTGATATCGGCATTGCCCATTGTGATACTGATGCCGCACAGCGCTTGTAACTGTCGTTGTGTAATGTGCGATATATGGAAGGATAACAAAAATCTAAAGCAGCTGACCGAGGAGGACGTTACAGGTTTATTGAGCTCACTTAAAAAGTTTAACACGCAGGAAGTTCTGATGTCCGGCGGCGAGGCTTTGCTGAATACCAACTTCTTCAGGCTTTGCCGGCTATTGAAGCAAAACCGAATTAAGGTTACATTATTAAGTACCGGGCTTACCATTAAAAAACACGCACAGCAAATATTGGAGTTTGTTGATAACCTGATTGTATCGTTAGACGGTGACGAAGCGCTGCATGATGCTATCCGGAATATCCCGAATGCTTTTGCAAAGCTGAAGGAAGGAGTGGAGTATATCAAATCCATCAACCCCAATTATCGAATAACCGCCCGCACTGTAATTCACCGGTTGAACTTCCGTAACTGGGAATCCATTATAAACGAGGCAAAAATTATGGGCATTGACCGGGTAAGCTTTTTGCCTGCAGATGTAAGCAGCCATGCCTTTAACCGGCAGATGGCCTGGGAGCAGCCCAAGCAGCATGAAATATTGATTTCAGAAAATGAATTGCCGGAGTTGCAGCAAGTTATTAGCGCTGTGCTTGCCCGAAAAGAAGACTTCACAGATGGCTTTATAGCGGAATCGCCACAGAAAATTCAGGATATTTATAATTATTATGCTGCGTTTTATGGATTGAATGCCTTTCCGTTTAAAAAATGCAATGCGCCATGGGTGTCGACGGTTATCGAGGCTGACGGCAGCGTAAGGCCGTGTTTTTTTATGGATACGATAGGCAACATCCGGGAATCATCGCTCGACTCGATTTTGAATAGCGATAGCGCTGTAAATTTCCGGCGCACGCTCGATATGAGTGAAAATCCAACCTGCGTTAAATGTGTATGTTCGTTAAACCTGCCGCCGATGGCTAAGTTTGCCTGATTGATAAAGTATGAAGAGTATACTATTTTCACATTCCTACTTTTTACGATACGACCCAAAACAATGGGCGCTGGGACAGCCATATCCGCCATTAGGCACCATTTACGCCGCCGCTTTAATGCGCGAAAACGATTATACGGTATCACTTTTCGATACTATGTTTGTGACCGATCCGCATGAGGTGAAAGAAGCACTCCGTCAGTCAAAACCCGGTTATTTTGTGGTATACGATGATGGTTTTAACTATCTTACCAAAATGTGCCTCACCAATATGCGCGAGGCTGCTTTTGAAATGTTTAAAATAGCCAGGGCTAACGGCTGTACCGTCATCGTTTCAAGCTCTGATTCAACCGACCGTTACGTCGAATACCTGGCCCAGGGTGCCGATTTTGTAATTATAGGCGAAGCAGAACAAACCTTGCTGGAACTGACCAACCATATTGAGGCTGGATTAAATGATCTCGATTCGATACCAGGCCTCGCATATTTTAAAAATGGCTCCGTCACCAAAACGCCCGGTCGCCCGGTACTAAAAGACCTCGACAGCCTGCCTTTGCCTGCCTGGGACCTGGTTGATATCGATACCTACCGTCAAACCTGGCTAAAGCATGCCGGTTATTTTTCACTTAATATGGGTACTACACGTGGTTGCCCGTTTAAGTGTAACTGGTGCGCCAAACCAATCTATGGCAACCGTTATAATTCGCGTAGTCCTGAAAACGTGGTAGCCGAAATCAAAATGTTGAAGGAATGTTACCAGATGGATCATATTTGGTTTTGCGATGATATTTTCGGCCTTAAACCGGGTTGGGTAAAAGAATTCGCTCAGTTGCTGCAACAGGAAAATATTCAAATCAGGTTTAAGATACAGTCGCGGGCCGATTTGCTGGCAGATGGCGACACTGTAAAATCGCTTGCAAGCGCGGGCTGCGAAAACGTTTGGATAGGAGCGGAGAGCGGCTCACAAGCGATATTGGACGCTATGGACAAGGGGATTTTGGTTGGCCAAATCGGCGAGGCTACGCGCCTGATGAAGGAGAACGGCATCAAACCATCCTTCTTTATACAGTTCGGTTACCCTGGCGAACAAAAAGAAGATATACAGCTTACCATCGATATGATCAATGAGCTGCTGCCGTATGAAATTGGTATCTCGGTATCTTATCCATTGCCTGGCACTGTATTTTACGACAAAGTGAAAGCCGACCTGAAGAAAAAAACCAACTGGACGGATTCCGACGAAATGGCATTGATGTTCAGCAATACTTTCCAGCCTTCGTATTATAAACAGCTGCATAGATACGTTCATCAAAACTATCATAAACATTTGGCAAAAAACAGCCTGGCCAAATTGATTGATAATCCCTTTGACGCCAATTTAAAAAGCATTAAAAAGGCGTTATCTGTTATTTATCATGCGCCGGCAACGCTGATAGAAGGCATGAAGCTGCGGAAACTGGAGGAAGCATAATGAACACGCTGCAAGCCAATATAAACGAGCAACAGGCTGAATCAGCATTCAGCACGCAATCCGTTATATTCGACGATATCTACTCCGCTAATACCATCGTCAATTACAAGCGGGAACGGGTACGCAGCCACGTATTAAACCTGTTGAAACCCGGTAGTTCAATTTTAGAATTAAATAGCGGGACAGGGGAAGACGCTTTGTTTTTCGCACAGGAAGGTCATCATATTCATGCTACCGATATATCAACCGGTATGCAGCAGCAGCTTAAAAAGAAGGTTGGCGCACAAGGAATGAATGATTGGGTAAGCACCGAAATATGCTCTTACACAAAACTCAGCGAGCTTAAAAATCAAGGCCCGTACAATCATATATTTTCAAACTTCGCCGGACTTAACTGTACAGATGAGTTGGATAAAGTTTTAGCCTCATTCAATAATTTGTTAAAACCAGGCGGCATCGTCACGCTTGTTATTCTGCCAAAATTCTGCCTTTGGGAAACATTGATGCTGTTTAAGGGGAAATTCCGCACAGCCTTCCGCAGGTTTTTTGCAGTTAGCGGCGCGAAAGCGCATATAGAGGGCGTATATTTTAAATGCTGGTATTATAACCCTTCATTTGTTACCAGGCATCTTAAAGATAATTTCGACCTGGTGGATTTGGAAGGACTATGTACTATTGTCCCGCCGTCATACATCGAAGGGTTTGCTGAAAAACATCCGAAAGCCTACAATTTTTTGAAAAACAAGGAAGACAAGCTGAAGACCTCATGGCCCTGGAAATACGTTGGTGATTACTATATTATCTCGCTGAAAAAAAGAACTAAATAGCAATGGCCGGGATTAAGGATCCCGGCCATTTATTAATAGCAAAGTTTATGTATGGTTACTGACCAAACAATTTATTAAACTCGCTATAGGGAACAGTACCATTGGCAAAGTTAAAGGTGCCATATTTGCTAATTTCTTCCGCCCCTTTCAGAAAAGAGCCATAAGCCGCGCGCGCCAGTGATGAGCCAAGACTTATCCGTTTAACTCCAAGAGCAGCTAAACTATTCACTGTAAAATCAGACGAGCCAAGACCCATAACCACACTCACCGGCTTCGGGGCCACTGCTCTAACTACAGCTGCAATATCGTCCTCAGTTTTTAGGCCAGGCGCAAAAAGTACATCTGCGCCCGCATCTGCAAAGGCTACAAGTCGGCGGATAGTATCTTTTAAATCCGGCCGGCCGTGTATCAGGTTTTCGGCCCGTGCTGTTAACGTAAAATGAAAGGGTAAACTTCTTGCTGCCTGTACTGCAGCTTTTACGCGCTCAACAGCAAGTTCAAAAGTTACAATCGGATCATCGGGATTACCGGTACTATCTTCTATAGAGCCTCCTACTAAACCTGCCTGCGCAGCCAGTAGTATGGTTTCGGCGCAAGTCTCTGGTGATATGCCAAAGCCATTTTCCAAATCGGCGGCAACAGGCAGATAGGTTGCCGCAGCAATATCGCCTGCATTTTTCAGGGTTTCCTCGCGGGTTACTTTAGCTAATCCGTCCGGTTTACCCAGCAGGTAGGCAAGTCCGGCACTGGTTGTAGTCAAAGCTTCAAAGCCCAGGCTGGTTAATATTTTGGCTGAACCTGCATCCCAGGGGTTTGGGATTACAAAGATGCCTTCGCGCTCATGTAACGCTTTCATCACTTCGGCCTTAGAAGATTGGGTTGGGCTGGTTGGTGTATTCATATTGGTAGATATTGGGTGTTTTACGATTAGCAAAAAATGTTATTGTCAGCGCTAACGGGAAAACTTAAAGCTATACTTAGCGGTCTATGTATGGCGCATCATGTATGTTCGAAAGTTTTCTCCCTGTTCCTCGCCGAAATGACATAATGGAGAAATTACTTAATGCGACAGTACGTGCCGTTTAATTAATCCGCCTTTAACTTCTGACACAGAGTGTGTTATGATAAAAGCTGCCGGGTCAACCTGCTGTACGGTGTTTACCAGGCGCGATACATCGAGCCGCGTGATTACCACATACAATATATCGATATCCTTATCCTCGATTGCATTTTTACCGTAACCCCGTTCTCCTTTATAAACGGTAACCCCGCGGCGTAATTGCCGGATGATAACGTTTTTTATCAGCTCGCTTTTTGGTGATATAATAGTGACTGCCGTGTATTCATCAAAACCCTGGATGATATAATTGATCATTTGGGACGCTGAAAGATAAGTGAGGATGGAATATAAAGCCGACTGTATCCCAAGAAAAAAAGCAGCAATGCCAAATATCACCACATTTATGGCCAATATGATCTGCCCGACCGATAGGAACGACTTCGGGTTAATGTAAACCGCCAGCAACTCAGTGCCATCAATCACGCAACCCCCGCGCATGGCCAGGCCTATGCCGGTACCCAGGAAAAATCCACCGAACACTGCAGTAAGTAATTTATCGTCCGTAACGTGCGGAAATTTAAACAGGAACAAAATAACCGACAGCACAAAAATGGCTATCAGTGTTTTTATAGCGTATAGCTTATTAATGCGCTTATACCCCAGCCAGATAAAGGGCAGGTTGATGGCGATAATCAAAGCTGATATAGGCGCCCCGGTGATAGAGCTTACTAATAAAGATATACCGGTAACCCCTCCATCAATAAAATGATTAGGTATCAGGAAGCCCTTCAGCCCGAATGCCGCGCTGAAGGTGCCGGTAAGTATAAGCAAAGCATTGGTAATTTCTTTTCGTGGTTTTACCCTGGTTCTTTTCATATAAAAAGATGATGCTTTAAAATTATTGAAAATTTGCGGCAGTTTAGTTAGCCTTATCTAAAATCAGAACTGGTTTTTTATCGGTAATAACCGCTTTAATCATTTCCTGCCATTCTTCGGCCAGCAACAAGGTGCGTTTTAAACTGCCTTCATTGTCTACATATTGCTTATAAAAAACGATATGATGCAGGGGCTGCCCCTTTTTATCAGATAATACTAACTGAAGTAATTGCACTGCCTTGCCCTGTGTTTTTTCCTCGAGTGAGCAGTTGCTTATCTCTTTGAAGTCGATTATTTCCGATCTGAAATCGTTTAGACTTACTATAACGATAAGCTTTTTTATTTTGTCGAAGACAATGCTAAATGAATCCAGCTGCGCCATTATTTGCAGGGAAATGTTATGTTTTTTTTCGAGCAGGTAAAGGGCGTCCATTATTTTTTTATTTTTCTGTCTTTTGGCTTTGCGTACGGAAAGATAAATAGGTATAGCAATAATTATAAACAGAACGGCCACAATAAGTGCGTTCTCCATAGAGTTACTCATGTTTTTTAGGATAATAAAATGTGTTTGTTTTTGCCTGGTGGCATCAATGGTATTCACATAGAATTAGCCAAAAAAATGAGGCGGGTAGAGCAGCAATTGCAAGTGCTGCTGGTAATGAACGTTTTGTGATTGCTTTGGTAAAGCGGTAGAACTGCGGTCAGCTGCTAAGCAATCCAGGGCAGTTCCTGTCCAAAAAGGCTTAGTAAAGCTATAGTCCGGACCGGCAATATTAATTTTTACCTGTACATTTTTTACCAGCGGTAAAACCTGCGATTGTTTATTAATACAGGTTTGGTGATAATCATTCAGATGGGCGTTTAAAACAACAGCGTTATCTATCCCCGGGTTGATAACCCCGAGTATAAATACTGCCAGTATGAGCTTTAACATTGCCTTGTACATATCACAAAGATAGTTTAATACCCCGTAAACGGGCAATTGGAGTAGGTTTTATTACCCGCATCAAACAATCTGTTGTCACAATTACCCCCTTATGTTGTCGCGCTCAGCACCCACTTATGTGCCTTTTGCGCTGTATGTTTGTATCGTTCAATCAAATTAAAAATAAATGTCATGAGCATCCTGTTAGCATTATTGGGAGTTATTATCGGCCTTTTCATCTTCATTTTTGCAGCGGCGCTTTTTATTAAAAAGGAATATACTATCCGTGAGCAAATTACCATCGACAAAAATAATCGTGAGGTATATGACTATGTCCGACTATTAAAAAACCAGGAATATTATAATAAATGGGTGATGATGGACCCTAATGTAAAACGCGTGTACACCGGTATTGACGGCAGGGTAAATGCCGTGGTTGCCTGGGACAGTGAGAACAAGAACGTTGGCAAAGGTGAGCAGGAAATAAAAAGCCTGAGCGATGACTACCGTATGGACTGCGAGGTACGTTTTGAAAAACCTTTTAAGAATGTGGCGCAAATATACATGGAACTTACTCCGATAGCTGAAAATACAACCAACCTGGAGTGGGGTATGACCGGCCAAAACAAATTCCCTTTTAATTTCATGAACCTGTTCATCACCGGTATGCTGGCTAAGGATATGCAAACCAGCCTGCAGAACCTAAAAAATGTTATAGAAAAATAGTAAGGAAACACAGAATTAAACGACAATCAGTCAACACAATATCTAACAACTAATATTATGGCAACTAAAATTTTTGTAAACCTGCCGGTTAAGGACCTTGATAAATCAAAAGAGTTTTTTGGCAAACTTGGCTACACTTTTAATGCACAATTTACCGACGAGAAAGCTGCTTGTATGGTGATAAGCGAAGATATTTATGCAATGCTGCTTACCGAGCCTTTCTTTAAAACATTCACCAGCAAGGATATAACAGATACATCCAAATCAACCGAAATGCTGATATGCCTGTCGGCGGATAGCCGCGAACAGGTCGACCAATTTTACGATAAAGCTGTAGCTGCCGGTGCTAAAGCTCCGCGCGATAAAAACGACATGGGCTTTATGTACAGCGTAAGCCTCGAAGATCTGGACGGGCATACCTGGGAAATTATGTGGATGGATCCTGCTGCGATACAAGGCTAAAACAGGGAGCAAAATGATTGTAAAAAAAAGGCCGAAACCTAACCCCGAACTGCATAAGCTTGATAGATTGGTGGGTATATGGAATGTGAGTGGCGAAGTATGCGGGCAGGTGAGCTACAGCTGGATGGAAGGAGGCTTTTTTTTGGTGCAGTATGTTGATATTGAAGGCGAGAAGGGGCTGGAGTTTATCGGCTACGATGAGGATAGCGGCGCGTTAAAGTCGCATTATTTTGACGGTGACGGCAAGGTACTGGAGTACAATTACGATATCACCGACACTGACCATATCATCACCATAGATATGCCGCACATACAAGGGAGCTTCCACGGTAAGTACAGCAATAATGGCAATACTATAAGCGGTCGCTGGTATTGGAAGCAGGGTGACGAAGAAATGGGATACAGGGCAATCTTTAACAGGCTGAATTTAAGCTGACGGGCGTTCGTTCGCAATGCAGCAGGTCGATACGCATTGTTTGAGATATAGAGGCAATTTATTTTACAATAGCTATCCCCTTTAAAGGCCTTAATTTAACAACAATAAAGCAATTTCGTTCGGTAAGAGCAAATATGCCGGCCCAGGGTATCACTCCGCGTCATAAGAATATATTGCGCTTATCTAACCTGAAAAAAAATAACAACAACGGGTGACATTTTGATCATTCCGGTATAAATAGCTCATTATGAAAACAAACCAGGAAATAATTAAAGAAACCAACAGCACGCTGGATGAGTTGATTGGCCTGCTAAACAGCATATCACCGGGGCAATTTAACCATGTTCCGTTTGAGGGCAGCTGGACGGCCGGACAATTAGCCCAGCACCTTATACTTGCAGACGGCGGACTGCCTGCATTAATTACCGGCCCGGTTAGCGACACACAACGCGAGCCCGACCAGATGGTAGCACCAATTGCGGAGAGCTTTTTGAATTATGAAATAAAATTTGAAAGCCCTGATTTTATACGCCCGGAGGTACGCGATTATGACAAAGATGAAATGATAAGCGGACTGAAAAAGATAAAAGCAGATATTGCAGTTGCGATCGGCGATTCAGACTTAACTAAAACATGTATGGCCTTTGCCTTCCCGGTTTTGGGCAACCTGACCAGGTATGAGGCCGCAAATTTTGTAATCATTCATACAACGCGGCATATTCATCAGCTTAAAAATATTTATAACGTATTAAATAAGAAATAAAGCTAATCAACAATTTAAAACACATTAAAAACAATCACAATGAAAACAACAAAGATTTTATTCTGGGTATTTAACGGCCTGCTGTGCGCGTTAATGCTTTGGTCGGCCATAGGTTCTTTCGCGATGCCTGAACAAACAAACGAAATGGTAGTTAAGCATTTCGGGTATCCAACTTATTTTATGGGCCTGTTAAGCGTAGCTAAAATATTGGGGGTGATCGCTCTCCTTGTTCCCGGCTTTCCGCGACTAAAGGAGTGGGCTTACGCAGGCTTTGCTTTCGACCTTATTTATGCGACTTATTCAAGTATCGAGGTGCATGACCCGGCACAAGCGTGGGGTTTTATGTTTGTGTTCATCCTCATTTTTGCCCTCGCATACATTTATCATCTTAAAAAACAACGTGCCGTCGCGACAGGCGGTAATAGCTAATGGAAACTTCAGGTACATTAAGCCTTAAGGGCTTTTTCAAATTATTAAAACAAGCCATAGCAGGCAGTCAACAGGATTACACAGCATTAAGCATCCGCAGGGCGGTGTTTTTGTTGGCTGTCCCCATGATCATGGAGATGATAATGGAGTCGGTGTTTGCCGTGGTAGATATATTTTTCGTGGGTAAGCTGGGTAATGAAGCAGTGGCTACAGTAGGCCTTACTGAGTCGGTGCTCAGCCTGGTTTATTCAGTGGCGATCGGCTTGAGTATGGCGGCGACCGCGCTGGTTGCCCGCCGTGTCGGCGAAAAGAACCTGGACGGGGCGGCACATGCGGGTATGCAAACCATTGTGTTTGCAGTAGTGCTGTCTGTAGTTATCGCAATAGTTGGTGTCACCTTCGCCGAAAGCATTTTACACCTTATGGGCGCCAACGACAAAATGATTGCGGAAAATATTGTGTACACCCGGGTTATGTTTGGCGGGAACGTGGTTATTATGCTGCTATTCCTTATTAATGGTATTTTCAGAGGGGCGGGCGATGCCAGTATAGCGATGCGCAGTTTGTGGATAGCGAATATCTGCAACATCATATTATGCCCGCTGCTTATTTACGGCTGGGGACCGGTGCCCGCATTAGGGCTTAAAGGGGCAGCTTTTGCTACTACTTTCGGGCGAGGGGTGGGCGTGGCTTACCAAATGTATCGCCTGTTTATAAAAAGAGGGTTGCTGCATTTTTACGCTTCGCACATACGCCCGCATAAAGAACTGTTGAAGCAGATCGTGAAAATAGGCAGCACAGGAACTATACAATTCCTGGTCAGCTCGGCGAGCTGGATTTTTTTGGCAAGGCTGATGGCCGGCTTTCATGAAGCAGCAATGGCAGGCTACCAGGTATCTATCAGGATATTGATATTTTTCCTGCTGCCCGCATGGGGATTGAGCAATGCTGCAGCGACCCTGGTAGGGCAGAACCTTGGAGCAGGGAAACCCGAACGCGCTGAGCAAAGTGTCATTACTACGGGTATTTATACCACCATTTTTATGGCTGCTGTCAGTTTATTCTTTTATCTTTTTGGCACGCCGGTAGTAAACTTTATGAACAGCGACCCGCAGGCACGGCATTATGCTATTCAATCATTACGAATCATAAGCCTGGGTTACATATTTTTCGGTATCGAAATGGTTACCATGAATGCTTTTAATGGCGCGGGAGATACCCGTACACCAACTATCGTTAACCTTTTAGCATTTTGGTTATTTCAGATACCGCTGGCCTGGTTTTTAGCGGAAAATTATATTAAGGAGCCAAGAGGCGTCTTTTACGCCGTACTATTATCGCAGCTGGTTGCTGCCACCCTGGGCTACACGCTGTTTAAAAGAGGCAGGTGGAAAACAGTTAAGGTTTAAAGGGAAGGTGAGATATGAGACGTGAGAAAGTGGTATGGGCGTTTATCTCATATCTCGCATCTCTCGTCTCAAATCTATTCCCGGAATAAAAATCACATATTATGGTAGAAATATTCAGAACTAATGTGAAAAGTAAAAGGCTGGCCGGCAAACTCTTAAAGGCGCTAAGCCTGCATTTGCCAGCCTTCAAATTCAATTTCGACCTGGAAGATTGCGATTGCATCCTGCGCGCTCAAAGCGATGGATGCCCGGTTGAATGTCATAAAATTATGCAGATTGTACAAGGACATTCGGTTGAGATAAGTGTGTGGAAAGAATGAATTTTGATGTGCGGATGTGCTAATATGCAGATGTGCGGATGAGAAAAATGGCTAAATATTTTGATTTAAGCCGTGGCTTTTTTCATCCGCACATCAGAAATTCGCCCATCAATCTGCGTACTTTATCTTCAAGACCACCTTTTTAACCACATCATAACCGGCGACTTTGATGTTTGGCCGGTGAGCGTCCTGCGGAAAAAATAGATAAAAAGTAGTTGGGGTTGCTACAAAATACTGTCCTTCGGCATTGTAGTTGGCGGCATCAGTGGTTTCGTTATAAGGTTTGGTAACGGTTGCTTTTGATACCGGCGCCATACCTATGGTTTCCTCACCTTTGATAAGGTAATGCAAATCGATATATTTTCGATGCGATTCCCATGCGGAGGCTTCAAATTCTTTGGAGGGAGCCTCGGTTACAATGGCGTAAAGATTATCACCGTCGATAGGATATTTGCCCGGTTTGATTTTAGTGAGGTCGCTGTCGCGAAGGAAGGCAAAGGCCTTGTCCCATACAACCTTGTTTTTATGATATTGCTGTGCAAATACTACCAGGTTAACTGAAGTAAACACATCTGGCTTGAGGCCGTTTTTCCATTCTTTTTTATCGAGCCACTCTTTTGAGTTGGCTTCATTCCAGGTTTCCTGCGCCATTGCTATAAAGGCAGAACTGCAGAAGGTGAGCACCAGTAATGTTTTACGGGCGATGTTTAGAAATTTCATGGTGTATAGGGATTTAATGGGGTGTAATTTAGTTATTTTTGACTTTGTTTAAAAAGCTAAACTGTTAACTTTGGCCGGCTATCGATTAAAAGGTTCTATTGCGGGCTAACAACTGGGTATTGCCGGTTTTAACCATCGGTTAACAAAGGTAGCGCAGAAACCACAAAGCTTTAAAGTGATTACCGCCTGGCTTTTTCTTTTTTCGCGTTCTCTGTGCATGCTCTGTATCTCCGTGGTTAAGTTCAAAGCGTACAAATCACTATAGAACCAATAAATTTCTAACTATAAAAAGCTTTGAAAGTTTTACACAGCGTTCACCCCGACGATTTCAAAAGATATGATACCGCCCTTATCAGGGAGCGTTTTTTAATGGAAAGTATCGTACAACCCGGCGAGATTAACTGCGTTTACACCCACTATGATCGCATGATAATGGGCGCAGTAAATCCGTTAGAAAAAACACTTTCATTACCAAATTATCCCAACCTGCGTGCAGAATATTTTTTGGAACGCCGGGAAATAGGAATAATCAATGTTGCGGGAGATGGCCTTATAGTAGTTGACGGACAGTGGTTTAAGCTGTGTAAGCTGGATTGTTTGTACATTGGCAAGGGTGCAAAAGAGGTTAGCTTTTCGAGCGAAAACGGGAACGATGCGGCAGTTTTTTATATATTATCTGCCCCGGCTCATACCACCTATCCTACAACATTTATGGGACTAAAGGATGCAGCGAAGGTAGATGCCGGAAGTCCCGCAACGGCAAATGAGCGCACGATAAATAAATACATTCACGCCGACGGCATTAAAAGTTGTCAGTTGGTAATGGGTTTAACGATATTAAAACCCGGCAGCGTTTGGAATACCATGCCCGCGCACACGCACGACAGGCGAATGGAGGCTTATTTCTATTTCGACTTGCCTGAAGGGCAAAGAGTTATGCATTACATGGGCGAAGGCAATGAAACCCGCCACATAGTGATGAAAAACTATGATGCGGTAGCATCACCGCCCTGGAGCATACACTCCGGCAGCGGAACATGCAACTACAGCTTTATCTGGGGAATGGCTGGCGAAAACCTGGATTACACAGATATGGATGTAGTTTCAATCACGGATTTGCGGTAAATAAGAGCCAGGACCTTTGAAGAACGGCCAATTGTTCAACACTGTGTTGATTCTTTTTTTATCTTGGCGCCTGATTCTTGACTCTTGATTCTAAAAATATGTCTGACAAATTCTCTTTAAGCGGAAAAGTAATAGTTGTAACCGGCGGTACCGGTATTTTGGGTAGTTCATTTGTAAATGGTATTGTGGAGGCGGGCGGAGCTGTTGGTATCCTGGGCCGTAATAAGGCCGTTGCCGAGGAGCGCGCTGCTGCCATTAATGCCAACGGGGGGCAGGCCATTGCTTTGGTTGCCGATGTAATGAAAGTTGACGATTTGGTTGCTGCTAAAAACAAAATAGTTGACGCCTTTGGTAAGATTGACGGGCTGGTGAACGGTGCCGGCGGTAATATGCCTCAAGGCGTTTTGCAGCCGGAAGATGATATTTTCAGCATGAATTTGCAGGGGATGAAAGAAGTGTTGGATTTAAACCTTTGGGGCACCTTATATCCTACACAAGTATTTGGCGAGGCAATTGCCCACACAGGTAAAGGAAGTATCGTCAACATATCATCAATGAACTCCAAGCGGGCAATAACCAAGGTGCTGGGCTACAACATGGGCAAAGCAGCTGTGGATTGCTATAACCAGTGGTTTGCTGTTGAACTGGCCAACCGTTATGGCGATGCTATCCGCATGAATGCACTTGCACCCGGATTTTTCCTGACGGAACAAAACCGCAACCTGTTAACAACACCCGATGGCGGCTACACTGACCGCGGCGGCAAGGTTATCCGCAATACGCCATTTAAGCGCTTTGGTCACCCGGATGAACTGATTGGTGCGATAGTTTGGCTGCTGAGTGATGCATCGGCTTTTGTTACCGGCTCGATGATTTGCGTAGATGGCGGGTTCTCAATATTTGGGGGCGTGTAAACTAAGATTTTTCACCATTTGTCTATTTTTAAAGGCGTTCAAGAGGACTTCGCCGTTCGTTAGATTAAAAGATTTTAGGATTCTGAGCATCGCTGACATAATCATGTCAGCACTTTAACTAAACAAATTGTGTATCTTGTTGGCTTGGGGCCGATGGTCAAAATGGTATTCATCATTTTTAGGTCGCACAAAAAGCTATTTGAACATTTTCTATGATTATAATTGAGCGAAACGCTACGGTTATCGATGATTTTCAGCTTTCACGCTATCACTAGCCCGGTTTTTATACCGAATGGGCATAATGGTTTTAGCCCGTTTTCAGGGCGATTTTCGTTATGGGCAAAAGTCGTTTTGCCCGTTTTTGGCATCTTTTTCGTTATGGGCTAAATGCATTATGCCCATTTATAGGGTGATTTTCGTTATGGGCTAAAGTGGTTTTGCCTATCTACATCGGAGCTCATGTGGTTCGGTGGTTATAACCCAATCAACTCACTCAGCTAATTGTAACAAACCTATTGCAAAAAGTATGAGTTACAATCAAATCTTATTACATTAGTGTATTGTTGACAGTTTAGGCTGTTTCCAGTTATAACCCTGCTAACCAACTAACCGATGATGAACAAAAAGCCGTTTGCGCTGTTGCTGGCTATGTTTTTGTATTACAGCGCTTTCGCACAAAGTCCTGTGTTGATGTCAGGCAATCCTGCCGCTGAGAAATTTATACCCGAAAGGCTGCAGCGCATTGACGGATTGATAAAACAATACGTAGATTCCGGTTGGATAGTTGGAGCTGATGCGCTGATTGCGCGCAATGGTAAGATAGTCTACAACAAGGCTTTCGGCCTGGCCGATATCGAAAAGAAAACCCCTATGAAAACGGATGAAATATTCCGTATCGCCTCACAAACCAAAGCCATTACCAGCGTGGCAGTGATGACGCTTTTTGAGGAAGGTAAGTTTTTGCTGGACGACCCGATTTCGAAATATATACCTTCATTCGCCCATCCAAAGGTGCTGGCTTCATTCAATCCCAAAGATTCCAGCTATACAACTGTAAATGCCAACCGGGAGGTTACCATCCGCGATTTGCTGACCCATACTTCGGGAGTTGATTATGCGCAGATAGGCTCGAACAATATGAAAGCTATTTATGCGAAAAATGGCCTTTATGCAGGTTTTGTAAGCGACAAGATAAAACTTGCCGATGCCATTAATAAGCTTGGCACGCTGCCGTTGGTTCATCAGCCGGGCGAGCGCTGGACTTACGGCCTTAGCATCGATGTATTGGGTTATTTGATTGAAAAGCTGTCGGGCAAAAGTCTCGACCAATTTTTAATGGAGCGGATATTCCAGCCACTGGGGATGAATGACACCTATTTTTACCTGCCACAATCGAAATATAACCGCCTGGCAACTGTTTACACACCCGACAAACAATACAAGCACCTGGTAAAATGGGATGAAACCACATTTCCCGGTGTGAACTTTGACTACCCGCTGTCGAACGGGACTTACTACGCAGGCGGCGCGGGCTTAAGCTCTACTACAAAAGATTACGCGATATTCCTGCAAATGATGCTGAATAAAGGCGAATATAACGGTCATCGGATTTTATCCAGGCATACCGTGGAGATAATGACAATGAACCAGATTGGTAACTTGAACCTTAACGCGCAGGGCAATAAGTTCGGGCTTGGCTTTGAAATCACCACCCAAAGCGGACAAGCTAAGCTTGGCCAAACAGAAGGGTCAATCGCCTGGGGCGGCTTCTTCGGCACTGTTTACTGGGCCGACACGAAAGAAAAAATGGTATGCCTGTTATATGTACAAGAATGGCCATACCCGCACGGAGAACTAAGCGACAAGTTTAAAGCGCTGGTTTATGCAGCGATGGAATAATGGTTGATTAAGTTGATTAGCTCAAAATCTATAAAACTCATTCAACTGAATCAACATAATCCAACTCTATCAACTGAATCTAACTAACAACATGATAAACAGAAGAAAATTCATCAAAAATGCATCCGTAGCCGGGACGAGCTTTTTGCTTGCTCCGCAATTGGGAAAGGCGGCCGGCTTCTTTAAAGGTTCGCCCAATGATAAAGTCGTGCTGGGCATGATGGGCACACATAGCCGCGGATTATACCTGGCGCAAAATTTTTCCAAAATACCTAATGTAGAAATCGGGTATGTATGCGATGTAGACTCGAAAGTAGTAGAGAGCACCATTGCCGATATCTATAAGCGCACCGGCAAAAAACCTGAGGGCATCACCGATATCAGGAAGCTGCTTGAAAAGAAAGATGTCGACGCCATTGTAATCGCCGCCCCGGACCATTGGCATGCTCCGGCCGCTATAATGGCTTGCCAGGCCGGCAAAAACGTATATGTTGAAAAACCTTGCAGCCATAACCCGCATGAGGGGGAACTTTTGGTAGCTGCAGCTAAAAAGTATAACAGGCTGGTGCAAATGGGTAGTCAGCGTCGATCATTCAACAATGTGCAAAAGATGATTGAGGAACTGCATGGGGGCGTTATCGGCCGGGTTTATTATGCGAAGGGCTGGTATACCAATCACCGTGACACCATCGGCATAGGTAAACAAGTACCTGTACCTGCCAATTTAAATTATGAGCTTTGGCAGGGCCCGGCGCCGCGCAAACCTTACCAGGATAACCTGATACATTATAACTGGCATTGGTTTTGGAACTGGGGCACCGGCGAGGCCTTAAATAACGGTACCCATGAGTTGGACGTAATTCGCTGGGGATTGGGTGTTGATTTTCCGAATAAGGTAGTTTCAACCGGTGGCCGTTTTCATTTTAAAGATGACTGGCAAACACCTGATACGCAGAATATTCTTTATAACTTCCCCAATAATACCGCCGCCGAATGGGAGGGACGCAGTTGCAACGGCTATAACATAGAAGGCCTGGGCCGCGGTGTTATATTTTATGGCGATAAGGGCACCGTGTTTTATACCGGCGGTAATGGCTACAAAATTTACGACGGCGACAGCAAATTTGTACGCGAGGTGAAGGACGAAGTGCCCGTGGATGCAACGAATAAAGTAAGCCCGACAGAGGCGCTGGATGGCATGCACATGAAAAATTTCATCGAATCTATTCAGGGCACGGCGAAGTTGAACTGCCCGATTGAGGTTGGGTTTAAATCGACATTGCTGCCGCAATTGGGCAACATATCTTACCGGGTTGACCGGGTATTACACATCGACCCAACAAACGGTCATATTTTAAATGACGCTGAAGCACAAAAGCTTTGGAGCAGGGAATACGAAAAGGGATGGGTGCCGAAGGTGTAATCTCAGGCATAGCCATTTAACGCGGGGCAACGCCCATTGCGAAAACGGCGAACCGATTAATTTTAAGATTTCAACAATACACATCTATATAAAATGAGAAAAACAATAATTAACACTACGCTGATACTGGCGGCCTTTATCACACCATCACTAACCCACGCTCAAAGCACCCCGGGTCTCTTCGATGGTAAAACCCTTAAAGGCTGGAAACGGCTGGCAGGCACAGCAGATTATAAGGTTGAAGACGGCGTCATTGTAGGCACTACTGTAATGAATTCAGGCAACACCTTCCTGGTTACCGAAAAGGAATATGGCGATTTTATATTGGAACTGGACACAAAAATAGAAAGTACCTTAAGCAATTCTGGTGTGCAAACGCGCAGCCATTATGACCCGGCCGGAAACAATGGCAAAGGAAAGGTTTACGGACGTCAGTTTGAAATTGACCCTTCGGACAGGAAGTGGTCGGGCGGTATTTATGACGAAGGTCGTCGCGACTGGCTTTACCCGCTTGATCTGCACGCCAAAGCGAAAGATGTTTTTAAAGTCGGCGAGTACAACCACGTGCGTATTGAATGCATAGGTAACGAGATGCGTACCTGGGTAAACGGCGTGGCCATTGCCGATGTGGTTGATACGGTAGACAGCAAGGGTTTTATCGGCTTGCAGGTGCATGGTATAACCAAAGAAGAGCAGGCAGGCAAAAAGGTTTATTTTAAAAACCTGCGCATACAGACTCAAAACCTGAAGCGTTTACCATTTCCTAAAGATATTTATACAGTTAACCTGCAGTCTAATTCGCTTTCCGCAAGCGAAAAAGCAGCGGGATGGGAGCTGCTTTATGATGGTCATACCAACAAAGGTTGGCATGGGGCAACGCTTACCACCTTTCCCACAAAGGGCTGGGAGTGGGCGAATGGTGTAATGCACGTGCTGCCATCGGAAGGTAAGGAAGAATCTGGCGGTGGAGACGTAGTTACTGATGATATGTACAGCGCGTTCGACCTTTCATTCGAATTTAAACTGACACCCGGTGCAAATAGTGGTGTGAAATATTTTGTGACTTTGTCTGAGCAAACCAAAGGCTCAGCAATAGGGTTAGAGTACCAGGTTTTGGATGATAAGCTGCATCCGGACGCCAAGCTGGGCCGCGACGGCGACCGTACGCTGGCTTCGTTATATGACCTTATCCCTGCAAAAAAACAGGAGCGTTTTGTTCACCCAATCGGCGCGTGGAACATCGGCCGTGTAGTGGTTTACCCCAATAACCACGTGGAGCACTACCTTAACGGCGTGAAAGTGCTGGAATATGAGCGCGGCTCGAAGGCTTATAAAGATTTGGTGGCTATCAGTAAATACGTTGTCTGGAAAAATTTCGGCGAGGCTAAAGAAGGACATTTATTACTGCAAGATCATGGAAATGAGGTGTTTTTCAGAAGTATAAAGGTAAGGAAGCTGTAGGGTATTAATCATCATCACACGCCATTGCGAGTATCCATCAGGGGGGCGCCTGATGGATACATCAATGACGTTTCAGTTGGTTTATTACACTATCTCCTTTTTCTGAAAGCTGTAGTACAAATAAAATAGCGAAGGCAGTATCAAAAAGCTGCCGATAAATAATCCCCAGCCTAAATCGTTAATAGTTGTTTCCGGGGCCTGGTAGGCAAACAGGGACAGATTTTGCCCGCCCTTTATCATGATGAGATAGGGGTAGTGCATATAGCCTACGGCCAGCAATATCATGGTAACCTGGAACCCTGCTCCTATACGAATTATTTTACGTTTGCCTTTATTGATTAATATCCATGATGCGATGAGTGAAACAGATGCAGCTATAACTGCGGTAAGGCTTACAGGGTTGCCGAATATCCAGTGCGCCATGTGAATGTTTTCGATTTCGGAGGCGACGAATACTAATCCGCCAAAGGCTACGGCAATGATATTCATCACTTTCGCTTTTACAATAAAGCGGCGGGCGTCATGGTCATTGTCTGCTTCGCCAATCAGGTAAATGGCAGCAAGATAACCGCTTAATGCGACAGTAAATAAGCCCACAGCTATCGAAAAGTAATTGAACCAGCTGAAGATATAGGCATCCATAAACGACGTTGCATGCAGGTCTATTTGCCGCGAAATAGCGCTGCCGGCAATTATCCCCAGAAATAATGGTGTAATGAAGCTGGAATACACAAATACCCGGTTATATATTTTCTGCGTGTGCGCTCCTTTAACGGCATCATAATTACGAAAAGCGAAAGCCGTTCCGCGCGCCGTAATACCTAAAAGCATAATGAGCATGGGTATATGAAGGTAGGTACACATGGTGATGTAAACCACCGGGAAACCTACAAACATTATCACTACGGCAATTATGAGCCACATGTGATTGGCCTCCCAAATCGGGCCGATGGCCTGGTAGCTGGTCTGGCGTGTTTTGTGCTTGTTTTTTTCGGATGTAAATAACTCAATTATACCTGCGCCAAAGTCAGCTCCGCCAAGCAGGAAATACAGCACAATGGCTAAAAAAAGGAAGGCAGTTACTACAAATATCATAAGCTTAGTTTAAAGGCGGTAAAAGCTCCGCAGTTAAATAATAATTATACATTTTATCGGTTAAATTGAACCGCTCTTTTATTAAAGGCAGACGGTCCGGCTCAATTAACTCGCTTTATATTCGTCCGGCAAAGCCGCCTGCGCTTCTGTTATCTCGTTGTCAAAAAAATCTTTGAAGATAGTTTTCATCCCATTTAATTAGTGGTGAGAAAGTTTCGGCTCTTTAACGTCGTACAATTCGGGCACCATTTTTATCTGCCTGCTTAATAAAAATATTACGGCGATGCTCAATATCAGATAAACAAGCGTAAAAAGATAAAACGAATATTGAATGCCCGGCATAGGCGTAACAGCCTCACTGGTACGCATAATACCCTGGATAATCCATGGCTGCCGGCCAACCTCGGTAACCGTCCACCCCGCCTCGACGGCAATAAAACCAAACGGCGTAGATAGAATAAACAATTTGAGGAACCAGTTTTTGGTGAGCCAACTTCGTTTTTTCCATACGGCGATAAAATACAATATCCCTACCAGCATCATTGTAGAGCCGATAGCAATCATTATCTCGAAAGCAATATGCGTTACAGCTATAGGCGGTTGTTCGTTAGTTGGTATTTGGTCGAGTGCTTTTACAGGCTGCTGAAAATTATCGTATACTAAAAAACTAAGCAGGCCCGGTATTTCTAAGCCATACTTATTTTTCTTAGCCGCCGTATCAGGAAAGCCGCCGACAGTTAATGGGGAGTAGGGCTGCGTATGAAAATACGATTCCATAGCCGCTAATTTGGCAGGCTGCCTTTTCGCGGCGTTTTTTGCCGAAATATCGCCGCTGAATGGCTGCAGGATAGCAGCTATCGCCCCAAAAACTATCGCAATGCGGAATGCTTTGGTATGGAATAATACGTTCTTTTTTCGCGCAATCATCAGGGCATGAATACCTGCCACCGCAAAACCGGTTGCTGAAAATGCGGCAATTGTCATATGCAGGGATTCTGAAAACCAGGAGCCGTTGAACATTGCTTTTATGGGATCGATGTTGATATACTGCCCGTTAACGTATTCAAATCCGGACGGGCTATTCATCCAGGAGTTGGCAGAAACAACCAATATACCCGAAGCAATACCGCTTACACCGACCAGCACGCCGGTAAACCAATGGAACCACTTGTTAAACTTATTCCATCCATAAAGAAAGAAGCCCAAAGCAATCGCCTCGATGAAAAACGCTACACCTTCCAGCGAAAACGGCATGCCGAAAATAGGCCCCGCATGCTCCATAAACTTCGGCCAAAGCAAACCAAGCTCGAACGATAGTATGGTACCTGATACAGCGCCCGTTGCAAAGAAAATAGCCACTCCTTTGCTCCATGCTTGTGTTACGTTTTTATAAACCGGTTCGCCGGTCTTTATCCACTTGTAATGCGAAACAGCCATGAAAACCGGCATTACCATACCGATACAGGAATATATAATATGAAAGCCCAAAGAAATGGCCATTTGTGACCGGGCGGCGATGAAGTCGTTCATATATTATCGGGTTTAATAATATCGCCACAAATATACCCACCATTATGTCCCAAAGCGGGTTGATGCAATAGATAACATTAAAATAGAATATTTCTAAATATGAGGCAATTAAATAATACTTTAAAAATTGTTTTCCTTTTTAAAGATATTTTTATATAGATTTACGACCGTTATAAACCCAATTACTTGAAACGACTGGTTGCAATAATATTGTTAGGTATTCACCTGTTTAGCATAGGTGGCTATACCTTGCTTTATCAATATTATATTCACCAGTCAGATGTGCAGATCGTTAAGGAAATATTTGACAACAAAGTAAACGATGCTAAGCTTGTAGAAATAAAAGTTCCGGTGCACATGCCCACCATCCAGGACTGGGCGGAATATGAAGTTATACAGGGGCAAATCCAGCTGAAAGATACTTACTATAATTACGTGCGCCTGAAGATGACGCGCGACACCATGTATTTTGTGTGTATACCCAATAACGTAAAGACCCGCCTGGCAAAGGCGAACGTTATTGCGGCCAAAGAATTCAGCGATGTGCCGCTCACTAAAAAAGGGCATGAAGCGCCGGTAAAAAAGATTAACAGCATCAGCGACTACAATTTGCAAACGTTCACCTATGAATATGCAACCGTTGAGACAGACGTTAAACCTGTAAAAGGGAACGTGTTGTTTGCTATTGATAAACCATTCATTGAATCCCCAGGGAAACCTCCCAATTTCATCAGCTAAAGCTGCTTTTTAAACACATTTTGCGATGCCTTACCGATTAGGGCTTTAATCTGTTTGTTTGCGCTATTGAAGAACTGTCAATCGTACATTACGCGAAGCATATTTTTTATATCGCCAAACAGGTAACAAAACTTCCAGCAGCTTCTCTCTTAAACTAATGTCGGCTTATTGTTCCCGGGCATTTTAACTGTGTATTTACTTTTTAACCTTTTATATTTTAACTAACACCATGATTAAATCTTTACGCTCGTATTTATGCCGGGCAGGTTTGATGGCATGTGGTTTCTTTCTCATTGCAGAAACAGCCAATGCCCAAACAGATGCCGATGCCCTAATGATCCCTAAAAATTACTTCTGTACCGGTGTGATGTACTCACACAGCAGTTGGAAGGACTACTGGGAGGGTACCTTTAAACGCAACAACGGCAATATCGGCACGTTGTCGTCAAACTCGTTTACCTATATAGGTAACTACGGTATTACCAACAAACTGGATGTAATAGCCATGGCGCCTTACGTTAAAACCAATGCCTCGGCAGGAACGCTGAAAGGACAAAGCGGCTTGCAGGACTTAACCGTCGCCTTAAAATACATGGCCCTTAACACTGAATTGGGTAAAGGTATTTTCAGCGCGCATGCTATAGCAGAAGGCTCTATTCCGTTATCAAATTACGAAAATGACTTTTTACCGGTTTCTATCGGCTTACATTCAAAAACTGTATCTCTCCGCGGGCTCTTAAACTACCAGATGGGAAGATTCTTTGTGGCTGGTGCGGGGCAATATGTATGGCGTGCCAATACTTCTATAGACAGAGATGCATACTATACCGACCACCTAATTTATAGCCATGATGTGGAAATGCCAAATGTTTCGAACTTTTTAGGAAGTGTTGGTTACCGCAGCCTTAAGCTGAATGTGGAAGCAATTGTTACCAAAACGACTACACTGGGAGGCTTTGATATCCGCAAAAATGATATGCCTTTTGCCAGCAATAAAATGAATATGACTACCATTGGCGGCCTTGCTAAATACAGCTTCGACAAGCTTACCGGCTTTGAAGTTGTAGCAGGTGGCAATTATGTGGTTAGCGGCCGCAATGTTGGCCAGGCTACCAGCCTTTTTGCAACCGTATTATATGTTTTTGATTTTAACAAAAAGACCAAATAAGAAAACCATGAAAAGACCGATACTTAATGTGATTCCGATGTTAGCTGTAGCAGCATCAGTTTTTTTAGGGGCTTGTCATAAAAATATAACCGACCGCACCCTGGTGTATCCTGCGTTGGCACCGTCAAACATCGATATCAACGCAGATACGTGGAAACCTGTTTTAGTTAAAGACTTTTCTGTATTTAACGTTGCTGCCCCCGATGCAACTAATTCCCCGGCTTATGTTGCTGATCTTAACGAAATAAAAGGCTACCAGGGTAAAATGACCGATGACCAAAAAGCTATAATCAAATACTGGAGCGCGGGCGCAGTATTAAGGTGGAACGAAATTTTGCGTGATTTGGTAGCAAAGCACAACGTGCCTCCTTACCAGAACGCAGACGGAACTTATCCGGCGCCAAGCGCGGCGAATCCGTTTGCATACCCGATATTCCCTTTTGCCAACCCGCCGTACGCGGCACGTGCTTACGCGTATGTAAGCGCTGCTCAGTATGATGCCCTGGTAACCGCGTATCACTTTAAAAATATGTATAACCGCACAGCGCCTTACAATTTTGATGCCTCGATAAAGCCATCGATACCAAAATCGGCTCTGCCATCATATCCTAGCGAGGATGCGGTTGTTGCGGGTGCCTCGGTTGAGATAATGAAATTGTTATTTCCTGCTGATATTGCCTATATAGAGCAAAAAGCAGCTGAACAAATGCAGTACCGCATAATGGCGGGCGCCAATACCCGTGGTGAGCTAACCGCAGGGCAAACGCTCGGCACACAAATAGCAGATTTGTTTGCTGCCCGTGCCCGCGGCGACCGTGCCGGTAAAGCCATAGGTACACCTGCTGATTGGTTGCAATTACAAACCAAAACCACAGCCCGCGGCGAGACTTATTGGATTAGCCAGGAATCGCCAAAACGCCCGCCGATGCTGCCATTATTTGGCAAGGTATTGCCATTCCTCTTTGATACCCTCACTGTGGCTGCTATACGCCCTGCGCCACCGTATGCAACAAACTCGGCTGAATTTAAAAAGGAAACGGACGAAGTATTATCTTTTAGCAACAACCCAACCCGTGAGCACCAGGCGATAGTAGAATTCTGGGCTGATGGTGTGGCAACTTTTACACCTATAGGTCATTGGAATTCTATTGCGGCCGATGAATTTGTAAAACAAAGCTACAGCGAAGTACGCTGGGCACGCAATTTTGCCCTACTGAACATGGCTGAAATGGACGCTGCCATAGTATGCTGGGACACTAAATATTTTTACTTTAACCAGCGCCCAACCCAGGCAAACCCTAAAGTTAAAACACTTACCGGCTTACCAAATTTCCCGGCTTATACATCAGGCCACTCCAACTTTAGCGGTGCAGCTGCCACTGTGCTTAACTATTTGCTGCCCGACAGGGGAACCAAGTTTACTGACCTAGCCAACCAGGCATCAATGTCGAGGTTGTATGGCGGCATACATTACCGCTCGGATATAGAGGTTGGTATGCAAACCGGCATTAAAGTAGGTCAATATGCCGTACAAAGGGGCAAAACTGACGGAGCAGGAAATTAACAATTGCTGAAATTAACTATTAACACAAAATACCCTATTAAAACAGAACCAAATTCATTATGAAAAGAACTTTTAAAACAATTTTTGCAGTAATAATAATTTTAGCCGCAACAAAAGCAACTACGTTTGCCCAAGGTTGCGTTGCCATCAGGAGTACCGGTGGCATCTGCACCATGGCAGAACATCCCGACAGCGTAAATGGCAATGGCTACTGGTTGTTTAACAGTAACAGCCGCTATTACAGATCGTTTAGGCATTATGTCGGTAAAGATGAGCAGAAACAACGCATTGCTATGCACAACAATGTTATTAATAAGGTGTACACCCAGGATCTTGCCATTACGCGCGTTATTAATAACCGCTGGTCGGTTGGGGTTACACTGCCATTTGCCGATAACAGCCGCTCGCAGGTAAGCAGTGGCATAAGGTATACCACCCACTCGTTCGGCATTGGCGATATACACGCAGCAGCTTACTATTGGCTGTTTGACCCTGCAAAAGCAACCAATGGAAATATCCAGGTTGGCTTAGGTATTAAATTTGCAACCGGGGCTTACAATTACCAGGACTACTTCCTTAACGGGGCTACAGGTGCACGCACACTTGGCGCAGTGGACCAATCAATACAGTTAGGCGATGGCGGCACCGGTATAACTGCAGAATTAAACGCCTACTATAACCTCTCGCACTCATTTGGATTTTATGGTAACTTCTATTACCTGGCCAGCCCGCGCGATGTTAACGGCGTTCCACGCTCAACCAATACACCAAGCGCCACTACGGTTGCCGCTACCGGCGATGTGTTAAGCGTGCCCGACCAGATGTTGATCAGGTTCGGCGCCAGCCTGGCAGTTAACAAACTCGACTTCTCATTGGGTCTTCGCGACGACTGTCTTCCGGTTCGGGATATCATCGGCGGCAGCGACGGCTTCAGAAGGCCGGGCTATATTGTGAGCGCTGAACCGGGCGTTACCTGGCGCGCCGGCAAAAACTTCTCGTTGTATGGTTATGTGCCAATCGCGCTTGTTCGCGACCGTACGCAAAGCGTGCCTGATATCAGGACAACTGCCATAACCGGCACTTATGCTCATGGTGACGCAGCTTTTGCAGATTACGTCATCAACATTGGAATGACCTTTAAATTTTGATAGAACAATAGAAAAGTTGATTATTTGATTTATTAAGCCGGGCGTGAGATACCCGGCTTTTTATTTATGTTTGTTTTCAATTATTACCTATCAAAAAATGAATACAGCTGAACAGAACTTTGCGGCGCTGGGCCTGAACCTCCCGCCGGCACCAAAACCTCTCGGAGTTTACAAACCATGCCTTATCGATGGCAAATATTTATACCTGTCGGGCCACGGCACCGTTCAGGATGATGGTAGTCTTATCATCGGACGTATTGGAACAGACTTTACCCCGGAAGAAGGCAAGCTTGCCGCGCGGCAGGTAGGCCTTGCAATGCTGGCCACTATAAAAGCAAATATCGGCAGCCTTGACAAGGTTAAGCGCGTGATAAAAGTATTGGGCATGGTTAATTGCACGACCGATTTTGGGCGTCATCCGTTCATTATTAACGGCTGCAGCGAATTGTTTGCCAAGGTTTGGGGCGAGGAAAATGGTATCGGCGTACGCAGCGCAGTAGGCATGGGCTCGTTGCCGGATAATATTCCCGTGGAGATAGAAGCACTTTTTGAACTTCACTAAGTCCGAAGTCTTGAGTCGATAGTCCTGAGTCGTTAACTGAGGCTAGGTTGTCGACTAAGTACTTATGACTAAATACCTTAGACTGAGAATGGACTGGTATCATATAAAAAACATCGACCAATTAGATACACCTGCATTGGTTGTGTATCCTGAACGGGTAAAGCAAAATATTGCAACTGCAATCAGTATTGTGGGCGATGTTACCCGTTTGCGGCCACATGTTAAGACACATAAATGTATTGAGGTTACCCAACTGATGCTTGAGGCGGGTATCACCAAATTTAAATGTGCTACTATAGCCGAGGCGGAGATGCTTTGCATGTGCAAGTGCCCTGATGTTTTGCTGGCTTATCAGCCCATTGGACCAAAGTTGCAGCGGTTTATTAAGTTGGTGCGAACCTATCCCGATACTCAACTTTCCTGCCTGGTTGATAATTTAACAGCCGCTCAGGAAATATCAGGAGAAGCAATCAAAAATAATATTGTTGTTCCTGTTTATATTGATTTGAATGTCGGCCAAAATCGTACGGGTATAAAACCGGATGATAGAGCATTGGCGTTTTA